>Ga0247758_1000970_pt1 | contig 24024 bp, 18 predicted proteins | sample UWRJL156409C4_FD_180950 | JGI IMG/M metagenome (GOLD analysis project Ga0247758, IMG submission 180950) | Plant litter microbial communities from Arlington Agricultural Research Station in Wisconsin, United States - UWRJ-L156-409C-4 | ecosystem: Environmental > Terrestrial > Plant litter >... | reverse complement strand
CGCCCCTTACCCGTTGGCGTCCTGCCATACGTTCTGTCTTAACCCGCACCAGTCCTCTCGAGGCCTGTGTCGGGTGCAGGTCGTAATACTTAGCTTACGCGCAAGTTGAACTCGTAACCTTTATAAATTTAAAATTAAAGTGTGAAAGGTTATACTATTAAGCTAAATAGAGTGTTTAAGCCACGTGGGTTGTTATTCACAATTGCGAACACAACTTATACCTACGTACTACAGTGTATAATTATTTACATAGAGTGTAATAAGTGGCTAGAAGCCAGGTAATGTAGGTAGCTGGAAGCTAGAATAGTGCCGTGGCTGGAAGCTAGAGTAGTGTAGTAAGAGGAGACTCCGGGCTTATAACCTGTTAAAATGCAAAAGGGGTTAAGGCATTAGAAAGCAGTGTGTGTTAAAGGTGATTGATTGTTTCTATCTTCAAGAGCGGAAGCTGTGTTATTATAGCCGTAAGGGTAGCCAGTGCACAGAGTGCATTAGCCACACTCGCTTCTGCGAAGCGAGGTTAGCTAACTGAATATAAGGTTAGCAGTAGAGTCTAGCGTTCTTAGCTGTACAGATCCACAGATGCAGCCACAGAGCGGCTGCGTGGATCCAGCTACACTGTTCCAGCCACACTGGCCAGGTTAGGGTTGTAAAAACCTAACAACCTCTTATTAAAGAAAGTAAGTGCACCGCTATTACATTAAAGAGCCGTTTCGTTTATTAAAGGAAGGAAGTTATAAACCAGGTTAAGAAGACGTCGCAGGCTGTAACGACTCCCTAGAGGAGAAACCAGTAAGAAAAGAGTCACAGTTCTAAGAAGCCGGCTTAGTACGGACCAGGTTTACTACCTTTACCCACTTTTAAAAAGATAAAACCTTAGCCTTACAAGAGAACACTTTCATCACCTTCACTTTAATAACGTACCGCTAGGTTTTAATACACTGTAACTTCGTAAGGAAGTTACAGTGCTTAATAACCACTTAGTTATATAAGGTGTCTAGCTCTTTTTTCTTATCCACTAAACTTTTAATAAACTTGTTAAAGTAACTAAACGTGTTATATAAAGAAGGTATGCTAATAGACTGGCATTTGCCGTAACTGTTAGATTACACTGTAACTTAGCATAGTAAGGACTTAGTTTAATAACGAGTGTAAGGAGACATTTACGATCTAAAGGTGTTAAGAGATTTTACAAGACGAATATAACGGTTATAAGGAGCCTTTTCCTATTTTCTCTATTTCTTACACTTCTTAACACGGTTAGAAGATATAACGGAGGATAGAAGAAGAGGAAACTAACTTAACAATTCTTTATGGAAAAAGAATATTAAAGAGGGGGAATTATGTGACAACCTTACAGGCCGTTACTTAAGTTAGAGCAGCCTAACGAATTCCCTGTAAGAGGAACAGTACAGAAAGGCAGTGTACACTGTCTTATGCACTGGGCCAGGGGTGTAAAGACCTAAAGCCCTTATAACCAGTAAGAAAGTGCTTAGTAGTCTATAAGGACTGATAACATTAAGCACCGTTTAGTTAACTACTTAACCGTAACTACATAGTGCACTATTAAGTATAACGGATTAAGCAAGGTATAAAGTACCTTTTAAGTTAGTTAGTATAGATAGTTATAATTATACCTATAACCGTTATAAGGGACTCTGGTTCCTTACACTAGTATTTAATCATTCATTTATGTCCTACTATTCAGACTCACCTCTATACATTATAGTAACAGCAACCTATAGTGACATTAAACCCCTCGTTTAAAAGTGCTAGCTTAACAAACCGTCTTCGGAACGCCCCTTACCTGTTAGCGTCCTGCTATACGTTCTGTCTTAACCCGCGCCAGTCCTCTCAAGGCCTATGTTAGGTACAGGTTGTAATAACCATCCCACTATTCCTCTTATTCCCCTTATCCTTTATTAAAAATAACTAGGTTATTAATATCCCTTTTAGCGTTATTAACACTCTTTTATATAGCCCTACTATATATTACTCCTTATTTACTTCAATCTTTAACCCTTTACCCTTAAATATACTAATAGGGTTAAAAGTCCCCAGTTCTTAACAATATAATACTTAACTATTAGGTCCTACGTTTATCTATATACAGTTAAGTAATTATTTCCCTATAAGTTAAAATTTACAGTAAAAGTAACGTTATAGTCTTTGACGCCAGGGGTTTAACCTTTACTGGCGACGAAGTTTAGGTAGTCTTTCCAGTTTACTAAGTAAAAGCCCCTAAGGAAGTTAACGTACGAGATAAAGGTATTATTACAACCGTTAGACTAAAAGTAATAAAAAAAGTTATCGTAGGTGCTAAAGCCTGGGGAAATTCTTTTTCAGAGAGAAGGGGTGGCTATAAGGAGGGGGAAAGGGGGTTAGTAAGGACAGTAGTTACCACTGTGGTAAGGAGGAGGGTTTTGCGAGTAATCATTGTAATCATTGTGATTTATATGATTTCGTTTTAGAGTGATAAGATAAGGTACAGCGAGATTCTCCCTGTTGTTGAAAGGACATCAGAGAGCTGGTGGCTGGTAAGGAGTTTGATATAGCATTTTTGTAATCTCCTACATGTTCAACCTGGGCAGGGCTTGTGCTGGCGACGACAATTCGCTAGTCAGTGTGGGGAAGAATAGGCTAAAAGGAATCGGAACCTGGGGCCCCGCAAGCCTGTGCGATCCTCGGGCAGGAAGTGCCGGGCTGCCGTTTAGTTGGTGCGGGAGGTGTAAGTGAAAAGTGGAAGGAGCTGGAGGAAGAGAAAGAAGGACGGTGGGTAGCGCCAGGTGAGCGGGGGAGTGTTGCAATGATCCTTGTGAATATTCGCCAAGGAGAAGAAAATTACACGAGATGGATTTTCTGCTAGTTATGATGGCCGTTGCTGTGATTGCGAGCAACGATGTGGTTCTGGGTTAACCAGGGGAAGCAGTTAGATGCGGAGATTCCTTGCCTGTTGGTGAGTTATGAAAAGTGATCTAACCCTAGAACCATGCTTATAGGGCTGAGAGACTTGATTGAGCGGAGGATGGCAAGAGTGGCGTTTGCCGGCTTTGCAAATGTGAGGAGCTTTTCAACACCTACAAACAGGTGCCAGGAATTAGATTTCCAATATTGCAAAGCACAATGATGGAGACTTGGCCAAAGAGTTTAGGAACTTGTCATGGAAATTCAAATTCAAACTACGTAAGTGGGCTTGGTCGAGATATTTCACTCTAAATGATGATAAGCACAACCTAAAATAAGACAAACAGAATTGTGCACATAGACATTCTCTTGCAGAAATGTCCAATACACTATTTCGCTGTCCTCCGTGTTGCCGGGCTGTGAACGGGGTGGAGGGTGGGTATCCGCAGGCGCTCTCAGTTCATCGACCAACAACGGGTTTCTCGTCTTGGTCGATTGAAACAGGTCGGAATGGTGCTCATGACGTCCAGTTTACCAGGGCAGCCGCTGTCAATTCTAGCAGGAAGTGCAAGGGACTCCTGAAGACATTCGATGTGTTTCATGTCGGCTGTTGGCTTTACAAAGGCCTTTCGCTGTGCCGCAGCGCATGGGCACAAGTCACAGATTTGCTTTTCCAAAGGTCAATCAGTTGGTCCAACTACCTAGCGACACCTTAGGAGAAAATGGGCGGGTTTCAAAACCCTAGGGGTTCTTCTCAGTGGCTACAGGAGAGGCTGGGTGGGATTGCATTACCCTGGGCATTTGGCCACTGTGCCGCCCTCATCAACGCCCAAGTCCCTCAATGAAAATATTCAAATAAGGCATCCGCCTCTAAAGCAGATCTATCTTGCGTGAGTCAGTGTGCGCTTATTTTTCTCTACAAAAATGCATCTGTTCGTACTCTCGGCCCTGATGGGTGTGTCTCCGGTTGTGTGGGCGGGCATTGACCCACTCCACGCCCCCTATAGCCATCCCTCTCCCTCGCCCCCTTGAATCTTGCTGAGGCTACTGCCGAAGGAAGATTCAAAACCAAAACAATCTAACCGCTCCTACCACTTTAAATCGAACGCGGGGCCTTACAACGGCTGGCCGGCAATTTGATCGAAGGTAGGAGAGCCCTGGAAGCATGGAAATTGGCGTTGGCTGGTGATGGCTCACACGCCCGCTGGAGCCGAGGCGAAGAAAACGAAAAGAATAGACTTACTCCTGCCACTTTGAATTGAACGCGCGGCCTCTTAGCGGCTAGTCGGCAGTTTGATCGGAGGTAGGAGAGGGCCTGGAAACAGTGGCGGTCAGGGCTGGCGGCGGTTGTTGGCGGATGTGTTGACTGGCACGCCCCCTGGAACGCAAGGCGAAGAAAGCGAAAAAGAATCCAACTGCTCCTACCACTTTAAATCGAACGCGTAACCTTGTGGCAGTTTGATCGAGGGTAGGAAGGGTTGACGTTGGCTAGCGGAGGCCGTTGAATTAAAGGAAACGAAGGAAACAAAGCGATGGGATGGAGATGGCAAGGCCAAGTGGGTGAAAGGTGTTGACGGTTGGCAAAGCGAGTGCCAGAGCGGAAATGGCTGGCCAAAGGTGGTGCCAAGGTTGTCGGTGTTGATGGCTATTAATAGGGGTTATGGAGCCGGAGCGTGAAACAATCCAACCACTACTCCTACACGGAACCGAACTGGTGACCTGGAGGCCTTTGATCGGAGGTAGGAGGGTTGTTCGGAGCCGTTGGAAACGAAGCCGTTGGAATCGAAGCCGTGGAAACGAACAGGGTGTGGTGGACTGGAGCGCTCCGGAGCCAAACCCCTATTGGCTTCAGGAGAGTGTTGCAGTAGCCCCTGAAATTGAAGTCGTTGTAACCGAACGAAAAGGAGATCGAAAGGGGTATTATTTGGCTACCCCTGAGCCCAGAAGATTTACCGGCATTCTAAGCGGTAGCCTTTATTTAGCACTGTTGCTGAGGACTACTTTCTTTCTTTCTTCTTTTCTTCTTTTCTCCAAACAACGTACTGAAAACTGATCGAACGAAAGAAAAGGGTCGGTTGTTGCAACTGCTCAAACGAGGCACCCACTGGCCAAGTCGCTACAACAATCGAAAGAAGGAACCAGTCTAGTAGAACGCCAGCGCTGGTGTTGTTGAATTGTTGTTGTTACTATTCCACCTCTTTCCATTCTATTCCATTGGCTTCCTTCCTTCGATTGAGCGAAAAGGGGTCGAATAGGGGTCGATTGGCGGCCGGAATCGCGCGGAGGAAACTCGTCGAGGTCAATCGCGGCCGATAGAGGCCAATTGGAGGTGCCGAAGCAGTCGGAATCGCGCGGAGGAGGGCGGCCGAACGCGTTCAAACGCAGCAATTGGTTGTAAGGACGGCGGTGAATGATCGGTAAACCACCTTATGTTTTCTTTTAATTACGACGGTGGATGGGGAGGGTTATAGCTAGCTAGTTGCAGAGTTACTGAGGCTTAATCGGCTAGGAAAGATTGACAGGATTGAGACGTGTACGGAAGTACCGTGTGGGAGCCAGGCGCCATTTGAGCAGGCAACTCCTCTCGTGTGGTCCGAAGACTGGAAGTGATGAACTTGAACTCCAAGCAGGGACTCGGACAGGAGAATTTCCAAGTTGGCAGGTTTGGGATGGAAGGCACATGGAGGACTCGGAAGCCATACGGACCCGACCTGTCCGAACCCATCTCAGTGCTCTTGCTTGGTCGTGGCAGTTAGGTAGGCACGCCAAAAAGTTTGGAGGTCCAGCTCCTTCCTTGAGAAAGAACACCGCTTGTCCGCATGTTGCTAAAACTTCGCTCGCTTCCAGTCTCGTCCCGTTTCTCTTCTTCTCTTCTCTTCAGGGAACGAAAAAATGGCTTTCTGTACGTATACACTTCCATGATTTCTGTCTTCTGTATGCAGCACCCCATCATCTCTAGCTTTACTGCCGAGAACGCTTACACTCTTGTTTGGATCCGCGGGCCTCCGTCGCCAGTGGCCTCAATCTACCTTTCCAGGACTCTCCCGTCCCAGCAGCATGGTCTCATTCCGCAGTCAAGGACCCCTCAGAATCTTCGCTCGACTGCCCAAGACTTCAACGTCGCCCTCCCAGGGCCTTTCCTTAAAGGCCCTTCGAATAACTGCTAACACGTCTTTGATACAGCTGACGATATACTCGGCAACGTTGTCGCGAGCGTCATCGCCGGCATGTTGATCACGTGGGGCCCTTGGGTCGTCTGGTTTCTGTTCTGGTTTGTTTTGTGGCTCCTCTGGCTGGTGTGGTTGGGTTTGCGGCGGTTGGAGTGTGTTCGTTGGCTGTTGTAGATGTGTTTGGGGTGGGTGGAGACGGAGGGGGGTATGGTGGTGGAGGGGCCGAAAGTTCACGGCGTTTGGCGTGTGGCGGCGTGGTTTTTCGGCTTTGCCGAGAACGGCTCGGCCGTCTTTTTCCGGGGGATGAGAGAGGCGAAGAACTGGTGTTTGGGCCGCAGAGGCCGGGGGTAGATTTGGGACTCCTTTGTTTATCCTTTGTCTTTCCTTGGGACTTTGGGCGAGTGCCCTTATCCTTATCCCCTAATTGCCCAGACGGCTGACACAATATTCTTATCCCATCCGATGTCCCTCACGTCACCGTTCGTGGATGGGTGCTCCTCGTCGGCTGGTCACCGACGTGCCAAGCAGGGACCGTCAACCATCACTTGCTATCACATCACCCCCCGGCGTCTTTCAATCAAGCACAACCGACTCGAGCAATCCCCTCAAACAGCCGGCTTCACTCTCGCACACATCATGGCGCCCGTCAACGAACACGAGTCTGAGCAGACGAGCTCGTCATCGCTTTGCGCCCACAGCATCTCTGGCAGCAAACCGACATTGACTCAACACATGCATTCAAGCAGACCCCACAACGGGAGACACAAGTCGCTGCACTCAGATTCTCGGGTCAATCATTAATGTCATGAGTCCCGGCCGTCTCACAGGCCTCGAAATCTCAATGGCCCTAGACTACAAGCCGAAGTTATTTAGACCACACAAACCCGACCGCAACAATTTGACCATCGCCACAACTGCCAAGCACATCTCCGACATCGTCTCTGTCCTCGGCTCGCTGTCTTCAAACCGCACACCAGCCCCATGAGACATGGTTGTCTTCGACCTACCATTCTGGACACCACCCGGTTTGCTGCCAGGCCAGACTTCCGGGCATTAACAACTTCGTTCGTCATGGATTCGCGCCGCCGCGGGCGAGAGAGCCAGAGGAGAGAGCCAGAGAGAGCCACTTGATGTACTTAGTCACATACACTCCAGCTAGATAGATCGCATTCCATGTCTTCATAAGAGGTACTAGTATAGATTGACACCTATCTTGCAAGTGGTGGTGCACCATCATGACTTTCCAGCTTTCATCGTCATGACCCGAGTGAGCGAATATCAACGCTACCTCGCACACTTGTTCAAGCCGTACGAGAACTCAGCAGATACCAAACCAGCCAAAGGAAGGCCGCCGCCATCGTAACCATCGCGACAACATGAAAGCCAACATTAAAAACGAACACGTCATTTGGCGCATGTGTGCCGTAGCATTCCCCCGGTTTCCAGTTCTCGCTGGCACCGACAGCAAGCGCGCCGACAGGCGCGGGGGCATCGCCCGGCAACGAGGCATATGATCGGAAAGCCAGGTTGTACTGCGTCGCCAGTTTTTCATCTGTTTCGAACACGGCTCGGAGATCTTGATGAAACAAGTAAAGCCCAGTTGTCGTACGGGTATTGAGAAGGTTCGCTTGAACCGAAAGCTTGCGCATGAGACGGTCGGAATTGCCCGAGTCCGCCTCTTGCATCATTTCCGCAAGAATTCCCTTGGATTCGCACCGGAGAGCTATATCACGGCCATGGTAGATCCAGTGTTGATACAGGAGGACTGCTATGTCGGAGTATGCGAGGAAATACCGCCGCTTTACACGTCTGGCTAGACTCCGGATCTGTTGCCCAATGTAGTTCCAGTGTTTGGCGTTGGGAACTTCGCCTTGGCTGCATCTTCGTGCTACCTCTGTCATGTGCTGGGTGAAGAGCAGGAGGCTGAGCCGCGCCTTGGGGTCTGGACGCTTCTTCTGGGGAGGTCCTTGGAGGTTGTAGTCCTCAAGGACGCCTTCGGTGATCAGCGCATGGAAAGCTTCGCTCATCACTTTGGGTGGGGTGTCGAGAGTGGTGATTGGGGGACCGCAGGCGGTCCAGAGGTGTGCTGGGTAGTCTTGTGGGAGTTAGCCGAGTTTAAGTTGCATGATAGTGACGGGTGAGGGGATGTTGGACTGACGTGGTTGGTCGGGAGGGGGGGCATTCTCCCCGGCGCAGACTTGGTCATATATGATGGCTGAAACGCATTCAAGCGCATCGTTGAGAAGGTGGTCGCCTGCGAGCGTGCAGGGGTTTGCGAAGCTACCATTGAGGAACTCGCTGCATATGTTTTGCATCTCCTTTCGGAGGTTATTGAGCGATCCGTATTTTGATGACTTGATGGCATCGTGGAGCTGCTGAATGACTTTGAGACGCCTCGGGTTCTGTGGCATCTGCAACTCTGGGCGTACGGCCCGGGTCATGGCCCCGTGGTAGCGCCATGGACGGCAGAAGCGATCGAGTTGGCCGAGACCGAAGTCTGATTCGTCCAGGGGCTGGGCTTCTGCTTCAGCTTCTGGGGTGGAGGAGTCGGATTCCTCGGGCGTTGGCGTTTCGGTGCTGGTCTGCGGAGTGATATTGTCCTGGCAATCTTCCGAATCAGATTGTATGTCAGCCCACGCCTCTGCGAGGCCGTCGTCAACTGCTTGGGAATGGATTTCCTTCCTCATTTTGCGATTCTTGATCGAGGTTGGATAGGAGGGTTGGAACATGAGGGCGGTTGGAGACTGGATGGGAAGGAGCCCAGTTTAAGGAAGGAACGGCGGGACTAAAAAAAGAAAAAAAAGGAGAGATAAGGCAGGTTGATGAACTTTCGCGGCGCCCGGCCCAAGTTCTAGCCGAGGATGTCCTTAGAGTTCTGAGGCGTTGCTGGAGAAATCGGATTCTGAGTTTCACCGCACACGGCGACCGCCACTCGCCGTTATCATCTGTCTTCCTGGAAGGACCCTTGGATCCACCGGGATTGAAGCCGCAATAAAAGGGGCTGCAACCATGCCTTTCATGATCAAATGGCTTCCATTGTTTGCCCACTTGACTTCAAGCTGATGTTTGGAGCCGGCGACCAATCTGTTCGTGACATTTGACGGCGCGTTGCTCCCATGGTGTGGTGTGACCCACTAGTTAGTACCTACGTGTTGCTCGTACGCGAAAAAGATGTCTTTCATCTTGCTTTGGGATCGAGTAAAACTACCCAAGTCGTATTTCATCACCAACTCTGTCAGCGCAAGAAATGCCTACGGCTTCCTAGCTACAACAACCGTCAAATTTGCATCCGCCACAAAGTCCTTCCAATACTCAGGATTCGCCTTGACTACCTCCGTCTTCTCGGGCTTTAGCTCCTTAAAGTCTACTAAGCCTAACTCTTTCCTAATCGTATCCTCCACTATAAACGAATCCTTTATACTTATCGCTAAAAACGAAAACGGCAGGTCCGTTAAACAATTACAGTTATACACCAGCCCGCCTGGAATCTCTTTAACGTCCGTAAACGTAATACCGTACTTCCCTTTCACCTTTATATACTCTACTTAAATATTCTTCGTCTTAACGCTTAAAAACTTACCCCCTAGCTTTAGATATACTACTATAATCCCTTATATAGTTTTTAAATCCTCCACGCTTATCATATGGTCAAATAGCTAATTCGCTATAATGATATTATACTCCTCTCTTAAACTTTTACTAACCTCTTACCCCTTTAAATCCTTCCATAAATTTACCGTAAACCATTAAATCTTTTAATTCCCAAACCTTATACCATAACTAAACAAAACCTTAATATCCTCACTAATCTTTATTATCTTGACCGAGATGTTAAAGTTTGGAGTAAGGGAGGTCGAAGACAGAGGTGTATTTAGTTACGACACTGTCGTATTATTTGCGGGAGGGGTCTGTGTCTGCGGTGGTTGCCATGATAGAGGTGGTGTCAAGGGTTGAGGTGTTGTTTATGTATTTGTTGTAAAAAAGCAGTAAGAAGGCAAAACTCGAGGGTAAAGGGGATGATGACCAAAGATAAGGCAACCATCTCCATACAGGCGCTGACAGTTAAAGAGGAGTGGAACAACCCCGCTTCAATAGTTTAGTATCTTAAGCCTTATCCGTAATGGTTCCTGGGCGCTATGGTGTGTGGTGATTGCCGATTGGTATGCTCGGAGTGAGCTAAGAGATGTTTCGACCTATAGTTGTATTGTGCTGGAGATGGTGTCCTGCTGGGGAGCGAGCCGACTTGCGGATGGCGTATCGTGGGGGCCGGGCTGACAAGCGAAATGGGTTTACGGGGATGATTGGGGTCAGCGACGCTTGAACATAAAGGCGACCAGGTAGTGACGGAGGTAATTATGCTAACTCAAACCGTTAAGTGAAAATGAGAAACTAAGCGCACAGATATAAAAGCAGTTATCGCAGTACTCAGGCATCATGGTGTCCGCTTTGGTGGCCCGAAACGATGACGCGGTTGCGTTAACGACTAACGCCACAAGCCTTGCTGGTACATATATCATAAGATCGGAGTCTCGCATTGTCTTTTGGGAATCTCCACAAAGGATTGCCTGTTCTGTAAATGGAAAGTGTTACCATGCCACGTCTGGGTTACTGTGGACCCAATTCGGATGCTTATCGCAGCGGAGGGGAAAGAACGACAGATGATGCGGTATAAGAACCTGCTTAAAGACCCGCCTGAGGTCAAGACACGGACCTAAGTTATTGAGTTTCCAGCAGAAAATGGAGGCTTTCTGCGATGATTTGTGGAGTAAATAGCAGAATCTTAACTTTAAGGCGCCGGTCTGGTGATACCAACTCCCGAGATCCTGGACGATTCGTGCTGGCACAAATCCATTTCTCCCTCTTTCCACCACACCTCATCAGCCGGGTACTCAAAAAGTTGCCCGTCATAAAGCTAACCCCCATAGTTTGTGGTTTTGCGGCCCTGGCGGGGACATCTCAAGCCCTGCTCGTGCCGCAAGGCATTGAGATCCCTGACACAGGCGAAGACGGCGTCTTCGGTCTCGCGTTTGGCGAAAAAAACAAGCCCATTGTCACTAAGATCCAACCGTCCGACACCGAGCAAGGCCCCCTTGCCAAGCGCGAGTAAAAGCCCTTTACCTTCCACCCTAAAGACGAACATAATGACGAACACACTTCCCTCGCCAAACACGCCCAGGCTGGATGGTCGCCGCGCAAATGGGCTATCTCCAAATGGGACAAATGGGACCCCTTCACCTACCCCATGCACCGCGGCGACATCCCTGTCAACCCTACCGACTACGGCTGCTACACGGACTCGTTGCGCCTCCTCGCCGATCTCCCGTCCTACTACTCGGCCCTTACCCTCCTCAGCAAAGAATGCGACAAGCAGGACAAGGGGCCCAAGATCTCCGGCTTTAACGTAATGTGGGTTCGCTACGGTAACTTATACGTTATGTAACTACTTCCGGCACCGTTAGTACTGTAACAGCTACGAGGCTAATCGCGCCGACGAGTTTTTAAACTCTTATTACCCGCGGATCGAGGAGGATACTGTGTAGCAGGTTATGGGTTAGGTGTATATAGTGGTGAGGGACAGGACGTATGGACGTGCTAAGTTTGGGGACGTGATCTGTGAGAATTTACCTAAGCAGAACACTAAGAAAATCCCGCCTGTGGGTAGGGGGCGATTGTATGAAGATTCGGGACAAGTTTAAGAAGCTTAATCGGTGTGATTAGGAGAGGGAGTTGGGTTTGGGGCATTAGTAAAAGGTAAGGCGTATATAGAGGCTTTAAAAGTAGTGTCAGAAAGAAGGGGATTCAGAGGCCCTGGGCATCTAGTCAGCGGAGCTGACTGGATACCTGGCACTGCCAGTACGCCAGTGAGCCTCAGCCACCAGAGTGACGAAGCCTGAATCCTGCAGAATAGTCTATAAAGAAGCCTCTGGCTTCCAGCCAGAGCCAGAAGAACAGAGTGAACACAAGCAATACAATCACGCAGTTGCAACCCCTACAATTCCACAGAATCCAGAGTGCCGCGCTTCTGACAATAATGGTGATGATTGTGAATTGATTAAGTTGTTATTGTTGTCAACTACTGTGGAAATCTCTGGCTTCCAGGGGCCTCTGTTGCCAAGCCGGCTGCTTCCGCTGATAGCCCCAATTACTTATATAAGCTGACAGTAATGGCTTCTCCCTTGTGGCTTCAACCTCGACTTAAGTCTCGGCACCACCATGGTGATAGCACGGCGCCGAAGGCTCTCTTCCATTGTTCACACAAATTCCACTACTCTTTCTCTCTAGTTTAGTTCCCCCTGTTCATGGTGAGAGTTGTGGATGGCCCTCAATTTCCATGTCCATAACTAATACACCGGGTGAGAAAATTCTCCATACCTGTAATACCAGAGGCCACTAACAGTCTCACACTAGTCAATGCCGTATTCGCTCTCCTAAATAGCTATAATATCTCTCACTACTGTATCAGTCACATCGCTCCATCTATCCCATCTTGCTGGTTTCATCTTGGTGTCTCGCAAGCGTTGTGATGTCGAAGCGGTGCCCTGCCTATAGGCCTCTCGAGATACTAGCCGTATTATTTTACACTGGTAGATAAGGATGTTGACCAGCCCTTGGGTTTCTTTTGGATTCCAAGGAGATGGATGCGTAGAGTTTGTTAACATCCCCTGGAGGGAGCTTCTCTGGTTGGTCGAAGACTTCGAGCACTTGCATCTTGCTTGTTTTCGACTGCGTCTGAGCTCCTCGATGGCGAGAGCTGCCCAGAGGTAAGAGCTGTTAGACATCTTGGTAAGTCTCTCGCGGATTTCACAATTGACACAGACGAGCCCGAGGAAGTTGCTGATCAGCGTATCGTACACTGTCGAAGAGGAGACCTACTTCCCCTAACACTAGCAGTGTATTTTTCGAAACTTGACAAAGTATTTCGTGCGCTTGGAAGCTATCGCCCTTAAAACAGAACTCATTCACAGCCCTAGTATTAATGTCTTAGGCTTAGGTAAGGTCGACAAGTCGTATATATGGTCCCCCTTGGTCAAACGGGTCCTCATGTGGGCTATCTTCCAGCAGAAAGGGCTACCGAAAGCACCACCACTCCCAAGCAGCAAAAAGACAAGGACCCTAAAATCGTCGTCTCCGCCATCTGCCAACTCCTGAAAGGAGAGATGCAGCCCAGCTGAGGCTGCCAGGGATACGACTACGAAATCTACCGCCTCCGCCGCGACGAAAGCGACCCTAATCGCGGCTCCGGAGGCTACCCGGACCACAACGCCAACCGCGAAACCTTCGACCCCGGGCATGTCGGGTGTATCACGAACAACCCGCAGCCGCGCGTTTGGTAATATTGAATTTTACGAGGACACAAATGGGGTCAGGTAGACGCCATGTAATGCTAAAAGCACTCTCGCCAGTTACGGAAGCGAATCACACGTGCGACACCGCAGGCCGGCATTGTGGTCACTACCTACGAGGGCGATGTCGTCGGCACGGTTGTAGCTCGGAGGCGGACACTTTCTTAGGGTGCTGTGGAACTCTACATCTGTTACCGCGGGGCGGCATGCCACTGATAACGACAACGACAGCAACGATGCCTCTGGTCTTGGGAGGGTGACCGGCCGACTTGGCAGATGGCCGCCCTCCGAGAGAAGCCTGCTGCCTTTGCGCACCCACAGTCGATCGAGGCGGCCCACATACAGTCTCCCGTCTTAAGCTCCTCAACGCCGGCGAGCGCGAGCCCGATCGCGATCTTCTGCGCGCGCCTCGTGATCTCGGCCCGCACCAGGCGGGCAGTCTCGCTGATCTCACTGACGAGCTGACCCAGCGACATCTCGTTCCCCTGGGATCTGGACTGGTTGGCCACCGGCTCAACCTCCTCACGTTAGTTACATATTGAGGAACAAGTGTGCTGGTCGCGGACGTCGATAGCATCTCAGTCCCAGAGATGAACGCGGTCCAGAAGCTCTTGCGTCATTCGCTGGAGGTGCGCGTCATGGTGACCCCTCCGTCCGGTGGCCTGCGTCCCAGCGCTAGCGTTGCTCTGGAGGCGAGGGTCCCTATAACGAAGCCCCGCGCCGGAACCGTCCGGGCAGACCAGATACCCTCTCAACCTGCCCTTCTTGAACTCTCCAGCCTGAAAAAGAGGGCTCCCCAATACCTTTTCGCAGTAGTTTGGCTGTGACGGCCCCCGCAGCGCTGTAATGATGATCCGGCGGCTATGCGAGGTCTAGATACAATCCACAGTCGCACGCAAGGAGAAAGCTCTCAGAAGCGCCCGTCTACGGCAATTAGGCCTGCTGGACTTCTCTAGCGATGGGGGTGGGGGAGGCGGTGTGCCGAAGACAGTGTCGTATGTACCTAGTGCACAGAAATAAAGCGTAGAGTTTGGTGAGGTTCTATGGAAGTCACTTGGTATAAAGTCGTCTAACTATGAGTGCAGATAGCATCTCAATTGTGAATCTCTTGAGCATCTAGCCCCGAAATTCCCGTTCCAAGGCCAGTGCAGCACTGAGCGGGGTGCCCCAATGCCCCCAGAAGCAGATATCCCAGGAAGAGCGGGAGTTCACCCGGCTGCCGGGCAGAGGTGGGGCGGGAGCACGTGAAAGCCGGCTGGTGAAGGGTTCAGGTTGCTAGAAGCTCAGACCACATTGGCAGGCTTTGATCATGCCCCACTTTCTTTGGCTGCACACCCATTTCTTTCTTCCCTCACGCCCCCCTCAGAGCGAAAGACTCGTCTTCTTCCACCAACTTTCTTACTCTCACGCCCTCAGGCCCTTTCTCCCACGCCCCCTCACAACTCCTTTTCTTTTTCCCCTCCATAACCCAGCTTTGTAAGTCTCCCCACAGTCCACAACACTTACAATCTCACTGCTAACAATGGCTAAAGACGAACCCCCCCCCGGCCGTATTCAACAATGGCGTCCGTCGAGATTCCCTTCGAGGACCTCGAGGCCCACCAGCCCTCGGCAAACGGCCCCGCGATTCGATTTCACCATAATAGAAATAGCCGCCAAATTGCCGAGTGCGACGACAGCTGCGGCTGCACTGGCTGCACAGGCGCTCTCTTCATACCGAATATAAGTGATGGGTGCAACATCAATTGGGGGGGCACGGTGGTTCTTTTCGCCATGATGGTCACCATTACCTTCATCTTCTGGTTCCTGTCGAAGAAGGCGTAATCGGTACGTTTACTCATCTCTCATATAGGTATCAATCTAACCAGAACAGAGTTGGCATTTAGGAGGGCATGAGCATTGCGATTGGCGTTTGGGAGAGGATATGAGCATTGCGTTTGGCATTCGACAGGGACATGAGCATCAGGACATGAGTATCGCATTTGGTATTCCGACAGGGACATAGCATTGGGGTGGGGTGCTGTTGGGACTTGTAGATCATTGGAACCCATGAGAGACGAGAGTCCATATGAACCCCAGTTGACATGTCTTCAGGTGCCTTTCCTTCGTGAATTCTCCGCTTCCTTATGAAGATTACATCAATATGAGATAAAATAAGCTGGCAATGCAATTTAAGATGCGAGATGCTAGGCTAGTGGGCACATCGCCTGGCAGAATTCCATTGGTGCCCTGCTACTTATAAATATTTGTACCCTACACTGCTGTATGAGCTTATTTGAATTTGATGAAAGAAAAGATACGACCCCATTTGCTACGTGTACCGCCTTTTCAGCCTCGCGGATGTGCGCATCCGCTGACTGACTTTCCCTGTCGCTTCCATCCTCGCTCATCGTCGCCCGAGCTATCGCCACCATCGCCGTCGTCATCGTATCTCGTCGCTCCCGTCCCATTGTCGCTCATCAATTGTCGCTCCCTCCCATCGTACATCACATCGATCATGGCTGAGGTCGCAACCAAGGCCTATGTCACGGCGGCGGTGAGAGTACACACAACCCGACCTACTCCAGGGGTATAAGCGAGCCTTGGCAAACCTCACCCGACCTACACAACACAACTCACCCGACCTACTCCATACACCTCATATAGAGAACGTGATTAAATCAAGACTGTTTCATGATTCATGACTGCCATAGTGGCTAATCTGGGCTCATTGATCATAACTCATCAGAGCATACTAATGTACAAGGCTTTTGAAATCCTGTAAAGTCACGATTAAATCCGGACTTGTTCCTGACCTAAACCAAGATCTCCTCCTCCTCATCACGCTCCTTCTCCGGGTTAATAGCAGCCTCCGGGGACGTGACAGGGGCCTTCAAGGAAGTGCCAGCGGGCGGCTCGCGGAAGGCGCTCTCACGGGGGTGGACCGCAAACTTCTTCCAGAGATCGCAGGTGGCATTGCGATTCTTCGGGCAGGCTACCATGTATAAGTCAGGATCTATTCAGGATCTATTCCGGGAAAGAAAAGTTATAATGTACTTACGACGCTTCAGGATGGAGCAGCTGTTACACTTGCCCTTGAGCTCGGCCATGCGCTTCATCTCGACCAGGTTGGGCTGTTATAGATAGGTTAGATCATGAATAAGTCAGGAATAAGTCATGAACTTACATGAGGGCTGTTTCCCTTACCCTTGGACTTGGTGTACGGAACGATAAGCAAAGGGGTGGCGGGGGCAGGCTTGATGCGCTGAGCCTGAACCGGAACAACAGGGGCGGCTGGAGGGCGAACAGTCGGGGTGATCGGGGCGTCATTAACGGGCGAGTTACGCTCACAGTAGGCCTTGAGCTCCGCGTAGTAGTCTGATTAAATCACGGTTAAGTCAGGGTATAGTCAGAGTTAAGTCAGGGTGAACTAACCAGTCACATCGTCGTTCTCGTCGTTGGTCGGGCCTCCAAGACGGTTGGCGGCAACAGTGACGCGCACACCGTCGCGATCGTGGTGCTTCTTGACGTGGCGGCGGAGATTCGAGGCGTTGTCCTTCTTCGACTGTTATAGATAGGTTAGATCATGAAGAAGTCAGGAATAAGTCATGAACGTACAGCGTCTCTGCAAATGTGCTGCGCACCAGTGTTGGGATTGACCGAGCCATTGCTCCAGCAGCAAAACACGGCGCCGGCGGAGAGTACACACAACCCGACCTACTCCAGGGGTATAAGCGAGCCTCGGCAAACCTCACCCGACCTACACAACACAACTCACCCGACCTACTCCATACACCTCATGTAGAGAACGTGATTGTGAGCTACGTGGAGTAGGTCGGGTGAGGTGTGCCAAGGCTCGCTTAACCCCTGGAGTAGGTCGGGTTGTCTGATTCCTGGGCGGCGGTCGGGGATCTGCGCAACGAGACGAACGCCAAATTCGCAACGGTAAACGACAAATTCACAATGGTGGAGGCAGACATCCGCGAGCTGAAGGCAGACGTCGGCGAGCTCAAGGCAGACCGTCCGGGAGATCAAGGTCAGTGACTGAGATCGAGGTCAATGAGATGGTACATGGTGATGCAGGCTGACGCAGCGATGCAGGGCACCATGAGCGAGATGCAAAGTGTTGATGAAGCAGATGGCCATCTCGGCGCGGAACGCCCAGCTCAGGGGCCCGACGGCACGCATCAACGCGGTGCCCATCTTCATGCCCGGTATCGGCAAGGATTACCCCAAGCCGTGGTTGTTCCCCCGGTACCCCGACCAGTTCTACGGCCTGCGGCACCCCAAGAACAAGTACGACCGCCGGATGCTGGTCTACCTCGGCAAGTACTACGACATTGGGCGGGACGACGGCTGAGGGACATGCTGGGCGGTGGAGGTCAGTGTTAGGCTGTATTTCTTGGTGAATGTGCAGAAGGCGAGTGGGCGAAGCGTCGCAGGTGGGAGGATTATGGGAAGAATGGCCAACTTTGCGGGTGCCGGCGCCTGGAATGGTTTGATGGGATGAACGGGTGACCATGAGGCAGGTCGGTCGGCAAACGAGCAAGTCAGACCAAGCAAGAAGGTCGCAACCGAATCGGTGGTTGACACGCCAACCTACCCGGATGGGCTGGGCTTCCGAAAGCTCCCCAGCAACAACGGAGCCGATATGGACAGAGAGACATTAGCTTTTTGCTTCGACTATAAGGCAGCTCACAATTTCTTGACCGATGATCTCAAGAGGGCCTTGGCCAAGGAGAGTCTTTTTATATGGAGGTCGTTCGACGAATCAATAGTGACAAGACGAAAACGGATACGGATACAAAGACCCGGGAGCTGTCGGAAACGCGGATTGCCATGGCCTTGACCCAGGTTTTCAGCTATATGCTACTGCGGGGCATCACCTATGGCTATGTCGCAGCGGGCAAGGCCCTAGTACTCCTTTACGTCAAGTTCGACAACACGCAGACGTTGCACTACCACCTCTGTACACCTGGGGAAGGCGTCGCGGTATCTGAGACTGTCGTAGCCAAGCTCCTCAGCTTCTGCCTGCTCAGCTTCCAATCCGAACCAATCCAGGGAGTTCAGCTCCAGGAGATTCATCGCACTATCAATCTAGAGCGCTGGCCGCACCCCTACGACGAGGCCGAGCGCACCGACTCCTCCAAGTCGGTGTCTTCGCCGCAAGAGCCTAAGGATTCAGACTCCCTTTACGAGGGGGAGACCTGCCAGTCTCTTATTATCCGGGTGTACCCGAAACGAGCGCGAGTAGGGACGTGCAGAGATACGGAGGACATCCAACATCGTAATGACGAGGAAGACGACGGCGATGACGATGCCAACGACAGATCGCCGCGGACTGCAACGCGTATGGCGGTAACGACGTCCAACTCTACGAAGTGCAAAGCCGGCCCTTCGAGCGGCAGCTCCCCCCAAGGAAGCGGTGAGCGGGAATCGTCCTCGGACGCAGAGCATGTGCCAACTGGGTTGACAAGCAGCTCGCTCGCAACGTGTACTGGGACTACGCGCCTGTCGACCCGTATGGGGTAACGGGAGGCATTGGGGCAATTGGCGCGCTTTTCAAAATCGAGCTAAACCCCTATGGCTACACCTTTGTCGCCAAGGGGACCCAGTCGACCCACCGGCGCCACCTAGTACACGATATACGACCGGCTCGAGCGTCTCCATGGAGAGGCTGTACCCATCCACCTCGGCCTTGTGGATGTAGGCGACCCTCGTGGTTACTTCTTCCCCAGCGGGGCTCGCGTCTTCCACATGATGCTTATGTCGTGGGGCGGAAAGATAGCGGCCGACTGCAAGGTGCCCGATCTAGACGAACAGGGGAGACGCTCCAGACAGGAAGTCTTGCGCGAGGGTGTCTACTGTGAAGATGAATACCACTGGTCCAACTAACTATGGAACGAGGAGCGCCAGCGTGTCATGGTGATTGATTTCGAGCACGCTAGGTTTTTTAAACAACAATTCTTCTTTACACGTAATTATAATAAGGAAGAAGTAAAACGCAGAGTTATTGGTAGCTTAAATATACAGGCCTAACAGCACCTAACATTTTATTAGCACTTCCTCTCCCAGATTAATAAAATTAACATAGAAATCTTTAAGAACAGGAGAAATACAATTAATATAATCCTTATAACTTTTAATAAGTTCTTAAATTAGGTCTTACTTATTATTACCACTACTAATTACTATCGTAACTACAGATTTTAACATGCTATTAATAGTTAAGTAATAGTAAAGTTATATCTTAAAAGCCTTAAAGGTAATAAGTAAGTTAACTTTAGCTACCTTATAAATATTGTTAATGATAAATCGCACTAACTGGTAAGTGGTATCAAAATAAGCTGCATACTCGTTACTATTAGTAGTGTTAAACTTTAGGAACCTATAAACCTGTAGTATAGGCCTGTGGTCTAAAAAGAAGAAGTGTATACTGGTCCAAGCCGTACTACAGTGCCTATAGCCCTGTAGGAAGCAAACGAAGGCCTGAATTACAGGGCAGTGATACTGTAAAGAAAGGTATCACAGTAAATATTAACGCTGGAAACAAGAGGATCTGAAAGGTAGTGCCTTATATAATAACTGGAAAAGAATAGAATTGCTTACTTAACTAGAATTAGATACAGGAGAGGAGAGGGCTTGTTATAAGCTGTAGGAGGCTCTAGAAGAATTTCTAAGCCTTCTATAAGGTGAAGCTAACTAATAAAATAATGGAATAGTATTGTTCTGAAATATTCTTTATGGTTTTGCTGACGTAGTGGCTAACGTGGCTACTATGGTGTTCTAGTTGATTCTGTGGGGCAGTAGCCTTACTAGATTTAGGGGGTTTCACCCCTCTGAATTCCAGAAGGTTTGGAGTGCTCTAGGGGCCCCAAGGGGCCCTGGAATAGGTTGGAATCCTCTGGAACCCTCTGGGGTTTTAAAAGATTCAACTAGTAGTTTCAAGATACGTAACTACACTTACAGGGTACACGATATAGAGTACCCGGTACAGGGTACTTAATAGCTAGATATTAATAAGACTGTTTATAATTAGAAAGAAAAGGAAGTAAAAGCTATTACTACTTATATACTTTATTAGTATTACTTATTTTTAATTACTAAGCTGAAGTTTTTTACCTTAATTACACTAATATTATAATCTGCACTTAGTATAAACTTGAAGGATTAGTTAAGTTAAGACAGAACGTATAGCAAGACATTAAAAACTAATAAGTGTTCTAAAGACTACTTACTAAGCTATCACTCCTAAATAGAAGTTTAATATTACTATAAGTTATTCTCATTATAATACATAAAGGTAAGTCTAAACAGTAAGACGTAAATGAATAATTAAATACTAGTATAAGGAGCTAGAGTTCCTTATAGCTATTATAATTATAATAATGTCTATCTATATTAGCTATCTAAAAGGTACTTTATACCTTACTTAGTAGAGCTTACTTACTTAAGGACTAAACATTCTGTTACTAAGCACCCTCTACTTAGTAACTCTAGGAGTGCTTAGCAGTTAAGCGCTAGTGCTAAGATTAAGCAACTCCTGGTTAGTTATAGGGGCTTCAGGTCTTCACATCCCTGGCCCAGTGCACAACACCGTGTGCACTGTTCCCTGTGCGAAGGTTTGGTCGGGCCGCTCCGGCTCTAGTGACGGCCTGCAGGGTCGTCACAGCTGATTAACGTGTATAACGACTATATTAATGTAAATAACGCCTATTATAAAGCTAGTCTTATTAAAGTTATAGATATCACAGTCCTACACTATGTATTTTGCTCACATGTTAGCTATAAGCTGAAACCAATCTCTAATAAGCTTTGGATCTTCGTAAAGGGCCCTTTAGAAGTCGTCTAAACGTGAAAAACACATCTTAAGCTCTAGGTAGTGTTGTACAAAACGATGCGCCCAGAGCTTACCGATGCAATTTTGGTAACGCGTCGCGCGAAGAAGATTCACTATATCTTCAACACAATAGACCTAGGGAGGGAATCCTTACAAATCCAAGTCAAGTATATGTTATACAAGCGACTCCTCTTCAGTTTACGTCAAAATATATCTTCCGTTTCACGTTTCGGTCGCTAGGGCCCAGCCATGCTATCAGTCGCGAAGAGTCGTTTCCAGGACCTCGTACACCTCTGCAACAGCTCAGCACGATAAAATTTTAGTCCTATAAAGCGTAGTAATGGCCAAACTAATACAGGCTTCATTTGCCTGGGTGGGCATTATTTTGTTGTGGTGCGGTCGCGAGTTGAGTTGGGAGGTTGGGAGATGGGGAAAAGTGGGCGGCTCGATGATAAACCACGTTAGTTATACTTCTTATATTTGTGTCGGGGCCCGCTGGCGGCGCGGGCGCTGGTTGCTCGGGAGCGATATCTCGAATCGGACCGAGGGGGGCTCCCCGTGTGCGAATGTTGTGGGCAAACCCGGATGGTGCTTTTCTAGTTCTGACGTCATAATTTTGATCTCGTTGGGCTAACGCCGATCTTGGACGGTCTAATGTGTGGAGTTCAAGTGCCGGGAGGGTGCGATACGATGAAGCCTGCGCGGGAGGGAATTAGCGACGTCGAAGAGGATAGGCAGCAGTAACTGCGAGGTCTGTAGCCAAGAGTTTGAATTTTTACCCCCCCCAGGCACTCAATATTGCAGTGCATCGGACCAATCTTTCCTATCCGGGCCCACGGGTTGGGTGGAATCAGTGATTGGTTGCTGTGTTCTCGGATCTGGACTCGCATCTATGGACCAGCGGGATCTAGATATAGACCCGATCTTGACTGGATGTCCCTGCGCTTATCAAAGACGGTGGAGATGTCCAAAGTCAAGATGCAGCAAAACACCCGCAACTTGACAGTTAGGTACGGATAGGTATTAGTAGGTAGATAGTAGGTCATAGAGCTTCTTCTAGTCCGGCTACAAGAGCAGAACTTTGGTCATATCCTCCCCCTTTCTCAACCAATTGCGTTTCACCTTCGGCGCCCCTCGTCCAAACCTTCCAGAATTCGCGCCAGTACTTTCTGCTATAGTCCCCTCAGACTATCGAAATCGGAAATCCCATGAAGTTCTAGTCATTTCTTCCTCCTTTTTCCTCCGCCAGCTCCAGGCATACCTCCGCTTGCGATTTGTTTCTTCGACGAATCTAAGATATCTCTGGACAAAGCGAGTGTCATGGCCGCCACTCTCCAACTCTAGAAGAAGCGCCGTCCAAGATTCCTGTTTTGAACGGGTTGTGTCGACTCCCCCAGCTTCTATCAAGCGCCCGAGAGCACAGTTTGGATTACAGTTGGTCTCACAGTTGGAGGAGCCCTGTTCGTGGTCACGAATGATCGAGTTGAGAATGATGGACGCAAACTTGACAAAGAAGGAGCGGCGAGTGATCGGGGAATCTGCGAGCCAGGGTCGGGCTTGTTTGGGTTGTGTCTGAGAGCTTGTCTCGTAGGCATCCGACTTTTCCAGCTCTCTTCGCAGCTCCGAGCAACACTCCGGGTCTTGTTGCACCATAGAGAATCCATTATCTAAAAGGAGGCTGGCCATGGTGAGATAGCGTTTGTCATATGCGCTAGTGCGTCGAGACAGCCTAATGGAGATGAGGAAGCTGAGTAATGGCAGACGAACTTCCCGGGAAGCAAGACATCCGAGAGTGCCCGACTTAGACTCGATCCAATCGCGAAGAGAGAGGGTAGCACCGTAGGAGACCAAGAGAAACAAGAGGCAGCAGTCGCGGTCCCAGACGCTACCATCCCGGGCAGTGAGCGCTAGAACAGCGAGCTGAGTTGTGGGAATGGTGCCCAGAAAACCAAACAGGCTATCGCCGGTGGAGATCTCGGATTCTTCTGCATGATGGGCCACCCGTGTCATGTGCTCTCCTGTTGACTCTGGTACCATCTCTGGTATCTTGCGTTGGCCTCGGAAATGGGTTAGCATCTTCGTGGGCGTCTTCGGTGACACTTCAACTGTCCGGGCTGTAACGCGGGCCCGAAGATCTCGCCAAACCATGACCATGGAGTACTTGGCATGGAAAGTGTGCCCATTCTCGCTTATAATGCTGTGAATGTCGCCAAGCACGGCGCGTTTGAACCGCATGCCCATGACGTATTCAAGTGCCGTCTGGTGAATAAGCTGTGCCCGATCGATACCGCCTTGACATGCAATCTCGACAAGCCCTCCACCCCACGCCGAAATATCCTCGGCGACTTTGCTTCGATTGTCCGGCTCGGGACGGTCAAGCATGTCACTGGCCTGCATAAAGTCGTTGTAGGCCGATACACGCACCGCGTCTCGAATTTCACACGCAGTTGGGCTGGATCCGGTATGGCGGACGAGGATCTCCAAAAGAGCGAACGTGTAGCGGCGGACCGGTCTCTTTATCCGCTCAATAATTAGGTCATAAAACTCGAGCAGGTCGCTGGGTAGTTCGAGCAGCCTCTTCTCTAAGACGTCGAGGGCCGCCTCCTCTGGGCTCCGTGCAGCTTGCACCGTCTCGTCGAGAATCTTGACAGCGAGTGCTAAGTCAAGTGACCGGCTTTTGGAACACCCCCGCATTTGGAACACTAACCCCCATATATAACCCTGAAAACCAGGGTCGCGTAATTCATTAAGCGAAACTACTAGATAAAAACTAAAATTGGTGAAAAATACC
>Ga0247758_1000969_pt1 | contig 24031 bp, 1 predicted proteins | sample UWRJL156409C4_FD_180950 | JGI IMG/M metagenome (GOLD analysis project Ga0247758, IMG submission 180950) | Plant litter microbial communities from Arlington Agricultural Research Station in Wisconsin, United States - UWRJ-L156-409C-4 | ecosystem: Environmental > Terrestrial > Plant litter >... | reverse complement strand
ACACTCGCTTCTGCGAAGCGAGGTTGGCTGACTGAATACGAGGTTGGCAGTGGAGTCTGGCGTTCTTGGCTGTGCAGATCCACGGATGCAGCCGCGGAGCGGCTGCGTGGATCCAGCCACACTGTTCCAACCACACTGGCCGGGTTAGGGTTGTAAAAACCCAACACCTTTACCTTTACCTCCTTGGCCTTTACGGCCCTTATTACCGTATTAAGAGCTACAGCGCGCTACGCTTTTATGTAGTTTACGGTTCTTTTAATCGTTTCCCAAGGACTTTTAGTTGTCAGTATTATACCCTTTTACTTACTTACCCACTCTTAGTGTAACCTTCTCGCTGTGGAACGTTATGCCTTTTTATTCTTCCTTTTACTTTACTTAAGTATTAAAACTGGCTTTTTAAGTCTTTCCACTTATTACTCTTAACGTGTTAGTGGTTACTAACTAGGATTTAAGGTTATTAGTTACTTAAAAGAACTGTAGCTTTTTATTATAAATTACCTTATCTTTCGTAAGCAGGTTAGTGGTTTAGGAATAGAGAGCTGGGAGTGTGTAAAGGGTATTAGTAAGCTTTATAAGTTAGATCTGTAATGTTTAGCAGTTTAGAACGTTTACTTACTAAGCCTCCTTTATTACTGTATTCCACTCTGTAATCCACTCTGGAACTTTCTTATAGCTTTTAGTGAATGTGTTAAGGTGCTGTTTATAACGCTTATAAGCTTTTATTATTTTAATGTTCTCCTGGCCCTAATTCGCCTTTATAATTGCTATGTACTGTTATTTAAGGTTCTCCCTTACGTCAGTTATGGTTATGTAGACTTTAGGGGTTATTAAGGCTTAGAAGTGGTCCCTTAACGCCTTTAGCCTCTTCTCCAGACTTTTGTGTTTAGTGAGGTTAATCTGGTAATCTTCCAGATCGCCTTAATAGTCGGTGGTTTGCACGGCCGTAAGCTCTGAGAGCCGCTTAGGGTGGTGTATAACTTTATTAATGGTCTTTCTTAGAAAGTCTAAGAACGTTAGCTTTTCCGGCTCCGTTAGTTACGGTTCTTCTATGACGACCCTGCAGGCCGTCACTTGGGCCGGGGCGGCCCGACGAATCCCCCGCAGAAGGAACAGTGCAGAAGGACAGTGTACACTGTCCGGACACACTGGGCCAGGGGTGCAAAGACCCAAAGCCCCTACGACCAATAAGGTGCTGCTTGCGGCATACCGAGTGCTTGCAGCGCGAGCAGGAGAAACCTCACGAGCAGAACGCTCGCACGATGCAAAGTGCTTACATAACGAGCACTTATAGCACCATAAACAAGGTACGAAGTACCTCCCAGTTAGCTAGTATAAATAATCATAGTTATGCCCATAACTACCATAAGGGACTCTAGTTCCTCACACTAATATTTAATTATTTATTTATATCTTACTATTCAGACTCACCTTTATATATTATAATAACAGCAACCTACAGTAACATTAAACCCCCTATTTAAGAGTGTTAACTTAATAAGCTGTCTTTAAAGCGCCCTTTACCTATTAGCGTCTTATTATATATTCTGTCTTAACCCACACTAGTCCTTTTAAGGCCTATATCAGGTGCAGGTTATAATACGATATTAATGTCCAGCTTTAAACGCTGTTTATTAAACTCCCAGACACTACCTTCCTCTTACCATTAACATATTAACCTTTAAAAAAGGTAAAGAGATTAAGGAGGGGTAAGCCTAGCCTTAGCTCCCCACTATTAACGAGTTAGCTGCACGCTTTGAAGACTTAAACTTATTACGACTTGCACCCGACATAGGCCTCGAGAAGACTGGCACAGGTTAAGACAGAACGTATAGCAGGACGCTAATAGGTAAGGGGCGTTCCGAAGACGGCTTATTAAGCTAGCACTCTTAAATAAGGGTTTAATGTTACTATAAGTCGCTATTATTATAATACACAAAGGTAAATCTGAACAGTAAGATATAAATGAACAATTAAATATTAGCGTAAGGAACTAAAGTCCCTTACAGTAGTTATAAGTATAACTATAATTATCTTATACTAACTAATTAAAAAGTACTTTATACCTTATTTATAATACTGTAAATGTTTATTACGTAAGCACTTTACATATTATAAACGTTCTACTTATAAGGTTTCCTCTACTTATAGTGTAAGCACTTAATATACTGTAAGCAGCACCTTATTAGTTATAAGGGTTTCAAGTCTTTACACCCTTAGCCCAGTACGCTTAGACAGTATATATTATCTTCTAACACTATTCCTTTTACAGGGAATTTATTAGGCTGCTTTAACTTTAGTAACAGCTTATAAGGTCGTTATATAATTTCCCCTCTTTAACGTTCTTTTTTTATAAAAGACTTAAAAGGTAAGTTCCCCTTTTTACCACTTTACTATATAATAAGTATCTAGCTCTTAAATCTTTAAATAGGAATAGGGTAAAAGTATTAACCGTTATTTAAACCTTACAACTTACATATATACATTTAATAGCGAAATATCCTTTTATTCTTTTTATAAGTCTGTTATCCTTTCACTTATCTACTAGGTCTTAAACAGGTCTAATAGTTATAACTATTACTTAAAAAGATACTGTCTTTCTTAATACAATACTTTTAACGTAGGTAAGGTGAAACTAAAAGCCCTTTTAATTAAGAAGCGGGACTTTAATTTATAAGTTAAGTCCGTTACTTAGCAGTTATATAAAGCTATTATTAAGCTTTAAAAGGTATTAGTACGTTTAACGTATCTTTATAAGTAACAGTCTTAACTTAAAGATTATACTGTAAAAGCGTTTAACTGTAAAGTAAAGCTGTTAAAGTTCTAAGAAGGTAAGAAGGTTAAATTAAACACCCCTTTTAAAGATGTAAAGTCTTTTAATTAGGGGAACTTTTTAACTAAGTCTTTACCACACACAGTCGCCTCTTAACTTAGTTTGTAGCTTCTTTCCTCTTATAAATAACCAGTTCTATAATATAACAGTAACGCGCTTTATTTTCTTTTTACTAACTTTATTTCTTAACAGTACTTATTCTTATGTAAACTTACTAAAAGTTTTAAAAGTCTAACCTCTTTATTAAATTTAAGGTCTTTATAACCTTAGTTAAGGGTTTTAATAAATATCCTTCTGTACCTATTAAGGAGTTTCCTACCGTTTCTTAAGCTTTAAGTCTTACAGTAATTTTACTTTTTAATATAATAGTTTAAATATTAGATCTTATCTTATTTTTAATTCTTATCGTTAGTTTTAGTTAGTTTAGATTCTTTTAGTAAAACTCCGTAATTAGGTTTAAGTATTTAAGATTTTTAACCAATTCTTATAAATTACTTTTAAGGCCGTAATTTAGCTACTTAATAAGATACTTAAATATATTCTTTTCCTTTTATAAATCTATAACTTCCTTAATATTATACTTATCTTTATTAGTATTAACCTTAACCTTCTTTTCTAAAGGAACTCCCTTTAAGGCAAGTTTTAGAAGTGAAACGTGGAAAACTTTAATCTACACCTTTATACTGGTAAGTAAGTCTAGTTTATAATTAAAAGTAGTGACCTTTTTCTTAATTTAGAACAGTCTGTACCTTTTAAAGTTAAGCTTTTTACTAAGCTGTTTCAAATGCAGGTTTTGTGAAAAAAGGTAAACGTAATCCCTTTCTTAAAAAGTCAGTCTTTTAACTTATTCGTTATTATAGTAAAGTCTTTTCTTAAGTATTAGTTACTTAATTTAATGTTTATTAATAAACTTCTTTATTTATTCGCGTGTAAACTTAAGTTTAGCTTACAGATAGTTATACAGTTCTTATATCTAATTTACGTAAATTACAGCTTAAGGGGTGTTAGTAAGCAGCCCTTAATAGAGTTTAGGCTCCTTACCGTAATTAGTAAAGAACGGTAACGTACTTATCGACTTAATTAGCGTTATATTATAAGCTATCTGTACTGTTAGTAATAACTTAAGCTAGTTATCTTATTTAAAGTTAATATAAGCTTAAAGGTATATTATAAGTATTTAATTAACTTACTCTGTTTAACTATCTATCTATAAGTGGAAAGTTATTGAAAGCTTACTTTTCACACCCATTTTTTACATTAGTCCTTATTAGAACTTTAATACAATTAGTTTATCTTAATTTATAACGATATTATCTAATTAAAGGTATTGTGAAATTACCTCTTTCTTAAAGATATAAGCGAGTTATTCTACAGTTATATCTTTTAAAGTTAGCAGAAAGTAAGCCCACTTTATTAATCTGTTAACTATTATAAAGATTTAGTTATAAATAACTTTTATAATAAGGTCTTTAAACTCTGGAATTCTAGTGATAAAGTTAAGTAAGATAAAGCTTTATAACACTTATAATATAAAGAGTAGCTTAAGAAGTTTATAAGGTTTATAATGTTAATTCTGCTTTTAGTAGTAGATATTACAGCTATTAACTACTTCCTTAACTAGTTTCTTTATTCTTAAGAAGGCGTACTTTTGTTAAGCTTATATAAGGGTTTTAACCTAGCTTATATATCCCTTAAGTTAAGACTTGTAAACTTGCTAAACGTACTCCTTTCGTTTATTTAAGTTATAAATATACAGTTTCTTTTAGTATTAAAGCTTTACTTTTAATTTAAGTGTATTATTTATGCCTTTTAATAGCTATTTTAGTTAATAACTAGTTTTGTTATAATTTAAATACTTTAAGTACTCTTTATTACAGTTTTATAAGTATTTTAAGAAGTCTCTTAAGAGGTATTTATACTTATAGGTATCTTCTGTTAACCTTCTTATTTAAAAGTCTTACTATTATTAATAAACGTTATACTTTATTTATAAGTTTATATAAACGTTAATAATTTATTTTAACGTTTAGTTATCTAATACTTATAATATATATTCTAACGTGCCGTTCTTTACTTTATTAAATATAGTAACAGGGACTAAAACCAGATTAGTATCCTTATAGTCCTGTCTTTAATTAAAAACATTAACTTACCTATTATCTTTTCCTTTAACGTATTAGATCTAGAAGTGGAACGGGGCTATTAACTCTACCTACTGTACTTACTGTAAACTAAGTTCCTTTATTAAGAAGTACTAAATGTTATTATAATTTAAGAAGACTTAGACTGGTTTTTCTATACCGTTTAGATACAGTACTTATTTAGTAAAGTATTAAATAATTACTATCAGTTCTTTATCGTAAATTAAATATCGTAAGGCTAGGCTATAGATTCCCTTTAATAAAAAGGTAATTAAGTAACGTTTCTTATTATCCTGTACTTAACTAAGTTCTCTATTAATAGCGAATTCTAAGGAGTCTGTTTTAACTTAGAAGGGCTTTAAGAAATCGGGAAGGGCTAGGACTAGTACTGTAATAAAAGCGTATTTAAAGTCCTTAAACACCTTTTACTATTTATTAGTCTATTTAAACAGTTTACCCTCTCTTATAAGTTTATGTAATAGTTTTACAATTTTCGTAAAGTACTTAATAAAGTACTAATAAAAGTTTATAAAGTTAATAAAAGCTTATAACTCTTTTTAGTTCTTTAGAATAAGTTAGTCCTTAACTGCCTTTACCTTCTCCGCTTGCATTTTGAGCTTTCCGGGGGTTACTTTAAACCTTAGATAGTTTAGTTCTTAAATATAAAAGTAACTCTTTTCTAAGTTTACTATTAGCTTTACTTTTTTAAAAGCTGTTAAAACTTATTATATATACTTTTAGTATTCTTTTAAAGTTTTAAAATAGATTAGAACGGTATTTAAATATATAAAGATAAACTTATTAAGAAAAGGGTAGAGAATATTATTAATAAGGTTTTAAAAGGTTATAGGAGTATTTATTAATCCCATTAGTATAACACAGTATTAATAATACCTGTTACAGGTCTGGAAAACCGTTTTATACTTATCTTTTTCCTTTACTTTAACGTAGTTAAATCTTATAAGGAAATCGAGACTAGAGAACTAGTTTACTTTAGTAATCTGTTTTTACATTTCTGTAATAAGTAGTAATAAGTAACGATTTTTAATTATATCTTCGTTTAACTTTTAGTAGTTAATAATTATATGTAGTTTACTGTCTCCCTTTCTTAAGATAAATAGTATTAAGTACCTTATTAAGGATTAGGACTTTATAATAAATCCGTTCTTCAGATTTTCATTAATATACTCTCTTAAGGCCTTAGCTTATTAAAGGTTTAAGTAATAAGGCTGGAAGCTGTAAAGCTTTGCTTTTAGCTTTAGCTTAATTTTGTGGTCTTATAGTCTGTAATTTAGTAATTATAGTATCTTTTTTTAAAATAAGGTAAACTTCTTATACTCTGCAGGTACCTTAAATAAGTTAACTTCTTTACTTATCTGTAGATTAGCTCTTTACTTTTTTCTACTTTTTAAGTTGTCATTTAAGTAATACGGTAGACTCTTTAATCCTTTAACTGTGTTTGTAAACTTAACTTAAACTGTGTTTAGTTTTAAGAGTTTAATATGCTTTTAAGTACTTTATATATCTTTAGAGCAGTTCGTTACCTTCTTAACTTTCTTTAAACGGTAATTACAGTTAAGGGATTTGTTAAATATAAGGTAGTTACTTTTCCGGTTAATTATATGATTATACTTTTCTAGTTAGGGTAGACTTAAGATTATATTATACCCTGTAATTAATATAACGTTAAAATCTACTTATTATTTATCCCTATCCACTTTAATTAGGAGTAGTAAGTAGTAGGTAACTTTACTATTATTATATTAGTATAAGTTTCTTTCTTTATTTTAAATAAAGATAACTTTTTTATACTTTTAGTTAAAGAGTTTCTTTTAATTAACTAATAAAGGGTGTATTAAGTTAAAAGCACTCCTACTATTAATTATTACTCTTACTTTAAACAGCCTCCTTCTTTTATCTATTATATTAACACTAATAGAATAATACTTATACTCTTTTAATATTTAAGTTATAATAATTATCTTCCCTTAAGGTCTTATTTAGCTTAACTTTTAAATACCTCTCCTTCTTCTTAAGGTTTTTATTAACTAGCGAATTATTAGTTTCCAGCCCTTTTAAAGGGCTTGCAGCCTTTTCCCAACTCCTTTTAGAAAAACAGGTAACTTTAATAAACTTAACGATTAACCTTTCTTAAGTTTTCACACTTTAACGTCTAGTTAACTTTAAACAGTTTAATGTTTTTAAAATCTTTAATAAGGTGATAATACACTTTACGTAACTAGATTATAGTAATGTCCTTTTACTTTTAGATCTGTTAATAGTCTTTTTACTTCTATTACTCTTTAGCTTTTCTATTAAGATATAATAAGTATATTATAACTAAGCAGTTATTAAGTACCTCTCCTTACTAATATGTAATAGGAGCTTAGTTAATTACAGTAACCTTCCGTTTATTACTAGATTTCTTTATTAAGAAGTAGGAGACTTTATAATGTAACAGTTCTAACTCTACCTTTATTACTACGTAATCTTATCTTTATACGTTAGAGAAGTGGTTATAAAGGGCTTTAAGCCTACTATGCTAGTTAAAAGTGCAGTTATTATATATACAGTTAATTTACAGTACGTCCTTATAATTAGAGTAATTAATGTTAATTACAGGTACTGTAATTATAGAGTATAGGATAAGAGGGGTAACGTTTTATTTCTTTTTTTCTTTTACTTATCTCTGTATGCGTTACTTTTCCTAAACTTCTTCTTAAAACTTAAATAGTAATAATCCAGCTTATTCTTTTACGAAATAGCCTTTTTTAATAAGTCAGTATTTAAGTTAATTAGTAAAACGGACTTTATTATAAAGTTATAACCTAATTTTTACCACTTTATCTTTAAACGTTATAGTAAGGCTTTTAACTTACAGGTCCTTTACTTTATCTATTAATTTTTAATATTTCTCCTTTAGCTTTTAAACCCTTTATTAATATACTTACTTTATACCTTCCTAAGGGACCTTTAAGGTATTAGTTTAAAGTATACTAGCTTTAATATAAGGTAATTATCTAAGCTGTCCTTCTTCTAAGGAGGTAAGGGTGCTGATTTACTTAACGTGTTTAAAGTGTTTAAAAGTCTTAAGGGGCATGGTTAAGAAAAGCTTTTATTTTTCTAACTTAATCTTTTCAGTTTACTCTCTTTCACTTTTTAAGGCTTACTTTACTGTTTAGGTAGCTTAGAGAGCTAGTTCTTTAACTCCCTTTATTATTTTAATAAGGTTTAAATTAAGGTCTTTTTTAAATTTCCTTAGTTTTTAAGCTTATAAGGTAAAGTTTTTAAGACCTATTATAACTAACTGGAATATCTCTTCCTAAAGTCAGTTTTTTACGACCTACACCTTTAATAGTTTTAAGTTTCTATTTTAAAGTTAGTTTATAGTAATTTACACCTTTATAACTAATTCTTTTAAGATACTTTTAAGGATTAGATATATTACGTCTTAAGGTTCTTTTTCTCCTTCCTCCTTACTTCCTAAATTACACTTATTTATCTAAATGCAGTCCTTTTCGTTACTTATTATCTTAACATAGATATCTTTAAAGTTAAACCTAATGTGCTTTCCTCCTTCTGGAACTAGTTTCTAACTAACTTATTTCAGTAACGGATACTGTTACGCTATATGGCCTTTCTTATTGCAGTTAAAGTATTAAATTTAAGATAAGTCTTTAAGCTACTTTTACTGTTACTACTGTTAAGGCTTATTGTAGTTAGGTCGATTTTAACAGTTTATTATATTAATATTTATTAATTTAAGGTAATAACCTGTTATAGTTAACTAATTCCCCTTTTTAAGCTTATTTAACTAGTAAGGGGTTTGTTCTTTTTAAAAGTTCTTTTAATAATAGTAATTATAATACTAATTATTAACTTTAATAGCTATTTTAATTAGTTTTTAAAGGTAATTTAGTTAATCCTTCTAGTAAAGGTCTTTAATAACGTGCTCCTTTAAACCACTTTAGAATAGTATTATTAAAGCTTCTTAACTAAGTTTAATTTTTATAACTTTTAGCTTAAAGTGTATAGAGAACTTAAAGACTAAGGACATCTATCTTAAGGCTATAAGGCACTGTTTAGCTTACCTTAAGGTATTTAGTTCTTTAAACTTAGTCTAGAGTTAGTTAATAAAAATGTTAAAGTTATCAAAAAGGGCTTAAGTCTTAAGGGCCTCCTTTTAAGCTCTGTTTATAAAAAGGTTATTAATTATCTTTACGTAAGGTTTGTACTAACGAGTAACTACTCCGTTTAATAAAGCTTTTACAAACCTAACCTTTCCTTCTTTTTCGAAAAACTACTTATTGTAGTAGGTAATGTAACTTTAGAGCTAGGCTATTTAGGATTTTAACTATACGGAATCTCCTTTAAAGCGCGATAGTAGGGGAAGTTTTACCTGTTTTTTCTGTAAGCCCTTAAGGTTATTATTCTTTAGCTTAACAGTGTTAAGTTAAGCTTAAAGTTTTTCGATAAGACTGATATAGCTTTTAATATCTCTAGGAAAAGCCTTGTTAAGTTCCTTAACTAGTCCTTATTAGTTAAAGTTTAAGTCTTTAAAACGTATAGCTAACTTATTAATAATGGAGAGTTAAAGCTAAGCTTACGCCTTTTTAATCTCCTTACCTTTTCCAGAGGTTAACATATTAGTGGTGGAAAAGAGGTAATGTTTAGGAATTTGATAAATAACGTTTAGAACTGTAACGTTAATATCGTATTACAACTTACACTTAATATAGGCCTTAAGAGGACTGGTATAAGTTAAAACAGAACGTATAATAGGACATTAATAGGTAAGGGGCGTTTTAAAAACGGCTTATTAAGCTAACACTTTTAAATGGGGGTTTAATGTTACTGTAAGTTGTTATTACTATAATATATAAAGGTAAATCTGAACAGTAAGATATAAATGAATAATTAAATATTAATGTAAGGAACCAGAGTCCCTTATGGTGGTTATAGGTATAACTATAACTATCTTATACTAACTAACTAAGAGGTACTTTATACCTTACTTGTAATACTGCAAATGCTTATTACGTAAGCACTTTACACACTGTAAGCGTTCTGCTTATAAGGTTTCCTCTGCTTGTAGTGCGAGCACTTAGCATGCCGCGAGCAGCACCTTATTAGTTGTAAGGGCTTCGGGTCTTTGCACCCCTGGCCCAGTGTGCCTAGACGGTGTACACCGTCTTCTAGCACTGTTCCTTCTGTGGGGGATTAGTCGGGCCGCCTTGGCCCTAGTAACGGCCTGCAGGGTCGTCACAAAACCTTAACTAATAGGGACTGGTTAAGAAATTTAATAAAGCCTTCCCTAAAGATATTAAAAGTTATATTAGTTTTATTAAGAAACTCTAGGCCTGAATTAACGCTGTTAAGTTAGAGAATAACGACCTTAAGGGTTTATAAAAGAAACGAGTAAAACTCCCCTTACCGTTACGCTTTAAGGGAGACTTTACATAGCTGGAGTCCTAGATAACCTAGCTTTAAAGTTATGTTACTTATTATAATAAGTAGTTCTTTAAAGAAGAAGGGAAGGTTAGGTTTATAAGAGCCTTACTAGACGGAGTAGCTGCTTATTAGTATAAACCCTATGTAAAGATAATTAATAACCTTTCTGTAGACAGAGTATGTAAAGAGGCCCCTGAAACTTAGGCCCTTTTTAATAACTTTAACGTTTTTATTAACTAACTCTGGACTGAGTTTAAAGAACTGGACGCCTTAAGGTGGGTTAAGTAACGCCTTATAACCTTAAGGCAGACGTCCTTAGTCTTTAAGTTCTCCACACGCTTTAAATTAGAAGTAGTAAAGATTAAGCTTAGGTAAGAGGCCTTAGTAATGCTGTTTTAAAGTGGTCTGAAGGAGCACGTTATTAGAGACCTTTACTAAGAAGATTATCTAAAGTGTCTTTAAAAGCTAATTAAGATAGTTATTAAAGTTAATAATTAGTATTATAATTACTATTATTAGAAGAACTTTTAGAAGGAATTAACCCTTTACTAGTTAAGTAAATTAAAGAAAGGGAACTAGTTAACTGTAACAGGTTACTACTTTAGACTAATAGATATTAATATAGTAAACTGTTAGAATTAACCTAACTGTAATAAGCCTTAATAGCAGTAACAGCAGAAGCAGTTTAAGGACCTGTCCCAGGTCTAGTGTTTTAACTGTGATAAGAAAGGCTGTATGGTGTGGTAGTGCCTGTTACTAAAATAAGTTAGCTGGAAACTAGTTTTAAAAGGAGGAAAGCACGTTAGGTTTAATTTAGGAGATATTTATATTAGGATAGTAAGTAATAAAGAAGATTACATTTAGATAGATAAGTGTAACTTAAGAGAAGAGGAGAAAGAAGAGGAAGGACCTTAAGACGTAGTGTATTTAGTTTTTAAGGGTATTTTAAAAGAGTTAGCTATAAAGGTGTAGGTTGTAGAAGACTGACTTTAAGGTGGAAATTTAAAACCGTTAAAGGTATAGGTTATAGAAGACTGACTTTAGGAAGAGATGTTTTAATTAGCTGTTATAAGCCTTAAAAATCTCACTTTATAAGCTTAAGAATTAAGAAAGTCTAGGAAGGACCTTAACTTAGAACTTACCTAAATGGTTAAAGGAGTTAAAGAACTAGCCCTTTAGGTTATATAAGTAGTAAAGTAAGCCTTAAAAAGTGAAAGAGAATAAGTTGAAAAAGTTAAGTTAGAAAAACGGAGGTTCTTTTTAACTATACCCCTTTAGACTTTTAAACATTTTAAGCACGCTAAGTGGATCAGCACCCTTACCTCCTTAGAAGAAGGACAGCTTAAATAGTTACCCTGTATTAAGGACAGTATACCTTAGACCGGCACCTTAAGGGTCCCCTGAGAAGGTATTAAGTAAGTATATTAATGAAGAGTTTAAAAGTTAAAGGAAAAGCATTAAAAGCTAGTAAATGAAGTGGAGGACCTATAAGTTAAAGGCCTTACTGTAACGTTTAAGGATAAAGTAGTAAAAATTAAGTTATAACTTTATAATAAAGTTTACTTTACTAACTAATTTAAATATTAACTTATTAAGAAAAGCTACTTTATAAAAGAATAAGTTAGGTTACTGTTACTTAAGTTTTAAGAGGAGGTTTGGGAAAAGTAACGTACTTAAAGGCAAGTGGAAGAAGAAAAAAAATAAGGTACTACTTTCCCCGTCCTATACTTTATAACTACAGCACTTATAATTAACGTTAACTATCCCAGTTATAAGGATATATTGTAAATTAACTGTATGTATAATAATTACACTCTTAATTAGCATTATGGACTTAAGGCCCTTTATAACCACTTCCCTAGTGTATAGAAACGGGACTACACTGTTATTAAGATAGAGTTAGAACCGGCTTATTATTAAATCTCCTACTCTTTAATAAAAGAATTTAATAATAAACGGAAGGTCACCGTGATTAACTAGGCCCTTACTATATGTTAGTAAGGAGGGGTACTTAATAATTACCTAATTATAATATGCTCGCTACATTTTAACAGAAAAGCCAGAGAGTGGCAGAAGTGAGAAGATTACTAACGGATTTAAGAGTAAAAAGATATTATTATAATCCAGTCTTACAGAGTATATTATTAACTTATTAAAGACTTTAGAAACATTAAACCATTTAAAGTTAACTAGACGTTAAGGCGTAAAAACCTAGAAAAGGTTAATTATTAAGTTTATTAAAGCTGTCTATTTTTCCAGAAGGAGTTAAGAAAAGGTTACAGGCCCTTTAGAAGGGCCGGAAACTAGTAGTTTACTAGTTAGTAAAAACCTTAAGAAGAAAGAGAGGTATTTAAAGGTTAAGCTGGATAAGACCTTAAGGACAGATAATTACTATAATTTAAATGTTAAAGGAATATAAGTATTATTCCGTTAATATTAATATAATAAACGGAAAAGGGAGGCTATTTAAAGTAAAAGTAGTAATTAATAGCGGGATTGTTTCTAACCTAATACACCCTTTATTAGTTAACTAAAGGAAACTTCTTAATTAAAAGTATAAAAAGGTTATTCCTATTTAAAATGGAGAAGGAGGCCTATATTAGTATAATAACGGTAAAGTCACTTACTACTTACCACTCTTAATTAAAGTGGATAGGGATAAATAATAAGTGAACTTTAACGTTATACTAATTATAAGGTATAACATAATCTTAAGTCTACCTTAACTGGAAAAGTATAACCTTATGATTAACTGGAGGAGTGGTTACCTTACCTTTAATAAGCCCCTTAACTGTAATTACTGTTTAGAGAAAATTAAAAAAGTATTAAACTACTTTAAAGTTACATAAAGTATTTAAAAGCACATTAAACCCTTAAAACTAAATATAGTTTAAGTTAGGTTTATAAAGACAGTTAAAGGATTAGAGAGTTTACTGTATTATTTAAATAATAACTTAAAAGGTGGAAAAAGGTAAGGAGCTGATTTATAAATAAGTGAAAAAGTTAACTTATTTAAGGTACCTGTGGAATATAGGAAGTTTACCCTGTTTTAAAAAAGGATACCACAATTACCAGACCACAGATTATAAGATTATAAAATTAATCTAAAGCTAGGAGCGAAACTCCGCAGCTTCTAGCTTTACTACTTAAACCCTTAACAGGTTAAAGCTTTAAAGGAGTACGTTAATAAAAACCTAAAGAATAGGTTTATTATAAAGTTCCAGTCCCTAATAAGGTACTTAGTGTTATTTGTCTTAAAAAAGGGAGATAGTAAACTATATATAATTATTAACTACTAAACGTTAAATAAAGATATAATTAAGAATTACTACTTATTATTACTTATTATAGAAATGTAAGATCGGATTATTAGGGTAAACTAGTTCTTTAACCTTAATTTCCCTATAAGATTTAACTACATTAAAGTAAAGGAAGAGGATAAGTATAAAACGGCTTTTCAGACTTATAACGGGTATTATCAGTACTGTATTATACTAATAGGATTAATAAACACCCCCACGACCTTTTAAGGCCTTATTAATAATATTCTCTACCCCTTCCTTAATAAGTTTATCTTTATATATTTAAATAACGTTTTAATTTATTCTAAAACTTTAAAAAAACATTAAAAATATATATAACAGGTTCTAACGGCTTTTAAAAAAGTAAAGCTAATAGTGAACTTAGAAAAAAGCCATTTCCACGTTTAGGAATTAAATTACCTAAGGTTTAAAGTAACTTTTAAAAAGCTTAAAATGTAAATGGAAAAGGTAAAGGCAGTTAAAGACTAGTTTACTTTAAAAAACTAGAAAGAGTTATAAACCTTTATTAACTTTATAAACTTTTATTAATACTTTATTAAGTACTTTATAAAGATTATAAAACCATTATATAAGCTTATAAGAGAGGGTAAACTGTTTAAGTGGATTAATAGATAGTAAAAGGCGTTTAATGACCTTAAATATACCTTTATCACAGTATTAGTCCTAACCCTCCCTAATTTCTTAAAGCCCTTTTAAGTTAAAACAGACTTTTTAGAATTTATAATTAATAAAGAACTTAACTAAGTCTAAGACGATAGGAAACACTACCTAATTACCTTCTTATTAAAGGGGATTTATAGCTTAGCCTTATAATATCTAATTTATAATAAAGAACTAATAATGATTATTTAATGCTTTATTAAATAGGCATTATACTTAAGTAGTATAGAAGAACCAGTTTAAATCTTTTTAGATTATAATAACCTTTAATACTTCTTAACGAAGGAACTTAATTTACAATAAACTGTGACGACCCTGCAGGCCGTCACTTGGGCCGGGGCTGCCCGACGAATCCCCTGCAGAAGGAACAGTGCAGGAAAGCAGTACGTACGGTACTGCGCACTGGGCCAGGGGTGCAAAGACCCGAAGCCCCTACAACCAATCGTTAAGTGATCACTCTGATCTCGCCAAAAGCACGGTGATCACAGTGATTAGAGGCATTCTGATCACTATGATCACTCCTCGTGCTAAGTGAGCACAGTGATTAAGGTACAAAGTACCTCTTAGCTAGTTAATATAGATAGCCATGGTTATGCCCACAACCACCGTAAGGGACTCTGGTTCCTCACGCTAGTATTCAATTGTTCATTTATGTCTTACTGTTCAGACTCACCTCTGTGCATTATAGTGACAGCGACCTACAGTGACATTGAACCCCCGTCTAGGAGTGCTAGCTCAACAAGCCGTCTTCGGAACGCCCCTTACTTATTGGCGTCCTGCCATACGTTCTGTCTTAACCCGCACCAGTCCTCTCAAGGCCTGTGTCGGGTGCAGGTCGTAATATAAACATAATAAGTAGAATTAATAACCCTGTTCCACTTTTAAATTTACTATATTAAAGGAAAAGATAATAGGCGGGCTAATGCTTTTAGTTAAAGATAGGACTATAAAGATATTAATTTAATCCTAATCCCCGTCACTATATTTAATAAAGCTAAAAATAGCACATTAAAGTATACACTGTAAGTGTCAAATAACTGGATATTAGAATAAACCATTAACATTTATATAAACTTATAAATAAAGTATAACATCTATTAATAATAATAAGACTTTTAGATAAGAAAGTTAATGGAAGGTACCTATAGGTATAAGTACCCCTTAGGAGACTTCTTAAAGTATATACAGGATTATAAGAAGGAGTGCTTAAAGTATCTAAACTATAATAAAACTAGTTATTAATTAGAATAGCTATTAAAAGGTATAAACAGTACATTTAAACTAAAAGTAAGGCTTTAGTATTAAGAGAAACTATACATTTATAACTTAAATAAACGAAAAGAGTACGTTTAGTAAGTTTATAAGTCTCGACTTAAAGGATATATAAGCTGGGCTAAGACTCTTACATAGGCTTAATAAGTATACGCCTTCCTGGGAATAAAGAAGTTAGTTAAGGAAGTGGTTAATAACTGTAACATTTATTACTATAAGTAGAATTAATGCTATAAACCTTACAGGCTCCTTAAACCACTCCCTACATTACAGGTATTATAAAGTTCCATCTTACTTAACTTTATTATTAGGATTTTAAAGCCTAAGGACCTTATTATAAGAGTTACTTATAATTAAATCCTTATAATAGTTAATAGATTAACGAAATAAGCTTATTTTCTACTAACCTTAAAGGATATAACTGTAGAATAACTTACTTATATCTTTAAGAAAGAGGTAGTTTCACGACACCTTTAACTAGATAATATTATTACAGATTAAGATAAGCTAATTATATTAAAGTTCTAACAAGGATTAATATAAAGAATAAGTGTGAAAAGTAAGCTTTTAATAGTATTTTACCCACAGATAGACAGCTAAATAAAGTAAGTTAATTAAGTATTTATAATATACTTTTAAGCTTACGTTAACTTTAAATAAAATAATTAGTTTAAACTGTTACTAACAATATAGATAACTTATAATATAATATTAATTAAGTTAACAGGTATATTACCGTTTTTCGCTAATTACAGTAAGGAGTTTAAACTTTATTAAGGCCCGCTTACTAACACCCCTTAAGTTATAATTTACGTAAACTAGATATAAGAACTGTATAATTACTTATAAGCTGAACTTAAATTTACACGTAAGCGAATGAAAAAGTTTACTAATAAACATTAAACTAAGTAACCAGTACTTAAAAAAGGACTTTATTATAACGGTAAATAAGTTAAGGGACCAACTTTTTAAAAGGGGGATTACATTTACCTTTTCTTATAAAACCTATATTTAAAATAACTTAATAAGAAGCTTAACTTTAAAAGGTACAGACTGTTTTAGATTAAGAAAAAGGTCGCCACCTTTAATTACAAACTAAACTTACCTATTAACATAAAGATGTAGATTAAGGTTTTTCACGTCTTACTTTTAGAACCCGCTTTAAAGGGAGTTCTTCTAGAAAAGAAGATTAAGATTAACGTTAACAAAGACAAGTACGACGTTAAGGAAGTTATAAATTTATAAAAGGGAAAAAACACGTTTAAGTATCTTGTTAAATGGTTAGATTACAGCCTTAAAAGTAATTTATGGGAACTAGTTAAAAATCTTAAGTGCTTAAACCTAGTTACAGAGTTCTACTAGAAGAATCTAAACTAATTAAAACTAATAATAAGAATTAGAAATAAGATAAGATTTAATATTTAAATTACTATATTAAAGAGTAAGACTATTATAAGATTTAAAACCTAAGAAGTGGCAGGAAACTCCTTAATAGGTATGGAAGGATATTTATTAAAGTCCCTAACTATAAGTTATAAGGACCTTAGATCTAATAAGGAGGCCGGACCTTTAGAGCCCCTAGCGAGCTCCATATAAGAATAAGTGCTGTTAAGAAAAAGGAGTTAGTAAAATAAATAAAAAAAAGTCAATTTAAACTCTCTAGCCTTAAGGGAGTAAGGGTCTAGGGTGATAGGAGACCCTTGTGGGATTTGAACTTATAACCTTTTATTAAAAGAAGTAAGTGTATTGCCATTATGTTAAAAAGCTGTTCTGATTATTAAAAGGAAAAAGTGATAAATTAAGTTATAAGGTGACTATATGTAATGGAGAACCAGCTAGGAAGTTCCCCCAGTTAAAAGACTCCACGTCTTTAAGAGGGGTGTTTAACTTAGCCTCTTCACCCTCTTAGAACTCTAGCAGTTCCGCTTCACACTTAAACGCTTTTACGGCACAGTCCTTAAGTCGAGACCGTTACTTATAAAGGCACGTTAAACACGCTAATACCTCCTAAAGCTTAGTGGTAGCTTTATATAACTGTTAAGTAGCGGATTTAACTTATAAGTTAAAGTCTCGCTTCTTAACTAAAAGGGCCTTTAACTTCACTTTACTAACATTAAAAATGTTACATTAAGAAGGACGGTGCCTTTTTAGGTAGTGGTTATAATTATCAGACCTGTTTAAGACCTAGTAAATAAATAAGGGGATAGTAGATTTATAAAAGAAATAAAGGGACATTTCGTTACTAAATATATATGTATAAATTGTAAGGTTTAGATAGCGGTTAATACTTTTACCCTGTTCCTGTTTTAAAACCTAAGAGCTGGACATTTACTATATAATGAAGTGGTGAAAGGAGAAGCTTACCTTTTAAGTTCTTTATGGAAAAAGAACGTTAAAGAAGGAGAATCGTGTAACGACCCTATAAGCTGTTATTTAAGCCGGGGCAGCCTGACGAATCTGTAACGACCCTGCAGGCCGTCACCTGAGCCGGAGCGGCCCGACGAATCCCCCGCATAAGGAACAGTGCAGGAAGACAGTACGCACGGTACTGCGCACTGGGCCAGGGGTGTAAAGACCCAAAGCCCCTACGACTAACCAGCGTCTACTTAGTCTTAGCAGGAGTGCTTACCTACTAAGCATCTAAGAGACCCCTAAGTAGAAAGTGCTTAGTAACAAGATACTTAATTCCTCACTAAGTAACCGGCTACTAAGTAAGGTATAAGGTACCTTTAGCTAGTTAGTATAAGATAATTATAGTTATGCTTATAACTACAGTAAGGGACTTTAGTTCCTTATACTAATATTTAATTATTTATTTATATCTTACTGTTTAGACTTACCTTTATACATTATAGTAATAATAACTTACAGTAATATTAAACCCCCGTTTAAGAGTGTTAACTTAACAAACTGTCTTTAGAACGCCCTTTACCTGTTAGCATCCTGCTATACGTTCTGTCTTAACCTACGTTAGTCCTCTTAAGGTTTATATTAAGTACAGGTTATAATATAATATTAGCATCTTAGTTCTAAACGTTGTTTATTAAATTCTTAGACACTACTTTTCTCTTATTAACATATTAACTTCTAGAAAAAGTAAAGAAGTTAAAGAAGTGTAAGCTTAACCTTAGCTCTTTACTATTAATAAGTTAGCTATATACCTTAAAGATTTAAACCTTAACTAGTAAGGGCTAGTTAAGGAACTTAATAAAGCCTTCCTTAAAGATATTAAAAGTTACATTAGTCTTATTAAAAAAATTTAAGCTTAACTTAACATTATTAAGTTAGAAAATAACAACCTTAAAAGCTTATAGAAAAAATAAGTGAAGCTCCCTTTACTATTACGCTTTAAAGGAGACTCTGTGTAGTTAGAATCCTAGATAGCCTAGCTCTAGAGCTATATTACCTATTACGATAAGCAGTTCTTCGAAGAAAAAGGAAAGGTTAGGTTTATAAGAGCTTTACTGGATAAAGTAGCTGCTTATTAATATAAACCTTACACGAAAATAATTAATAACCTCTTTATAAATAAGGTATAAAAGGAGGCTCCTAAGACTTAGGCCTTTTTTAATAACTTTAACATTTTTATCAATTAACTCCGGATTAAGTTTAGAGAACTAAACGCCTTAAGATAGGCTAAACAGCGCCTTATAGCCCTAAGATAAACGTCTTTAATCTTTAAGTTCTTTACCTGCTTTAAACTAAAAGTAATAAAGATTAAGCTTAACTAAAAGGCCCTAGTAATGCTGTTCTAAAGCGGTTTAAAAGAGCACGTTACTGGAGACCTTTACTAAGAGGATCGGCCGGACTGTCTTTAAGAACTGGTCGAGATAGCTATTAAAGCCGATAATTGGTATTATAACTATTATTATTAAAAGAACTTTTGGAAGGAACGAACCCTTACTAGCTAAATAAGCTTAAGAAAGGAAACTAGTTAATTGCTACAAGTTATTACCCTAGGTTAATAGATATTAATATAATAAACTGACAGAATTAACCTAACTGTAATAAACCTTAATGATAATAACAGTAAAAGTAATTTAAGGACCTATTTTAAGTTTAATGCTTTAACTGTAATAAGAAAGGTTATATAATGTAGTAATGCTTATTACTAAAATAAGTTAGTTAGAAACCAGTTCTGGAAGGAGGGAAGTACGTTAAGTTTAACTTAGGAGATATTTATATTAAGATAATAAGTAACGAAGAAAACTGTATTTAGATAAATAAATATAAGTTAAGAGACGAGGAAAAGAAGGAAGAAAAACCTTAAGACGTAATGTATTTAGTCTTTAAAGGTGTCCTAATAAAGTTAGTTATAGAGATGTAGGTTATTATAAACTAACTTTAAGGTAGAAACTTAAAACTGTTAAAGGTGCAGGTTATAAAAGACTAACTTTAGGAAAAGATATTCTAATTAGCTATTACAGGTTTTAAAAACCTTACCTTATAAGCTTAAGAACTAAGGAAGTCTAAGAAAAACCTTAACTCGGACTTTATTAAGATAGTAAAGGGAGTTAAAAAATTAGCCCTTTAAGCTACTTAAGCGGTAAAGTAAGCCTTAGAAAGTAAAAGAGAATAAACTAAGAGAATCGAACTGGAAAAACGAAGGTTCTTTTTAACTGTACCCCCTGAAACTCTTAAACACTTTAAGTACGTTAAGTAAATTAGTACCCTTACCTCCTTAGAAGAAGGACAGTTTAGATAACTACCTTATATTAAAGCTAATATACTTCGGACTAATACCTTAAGGGTTCCCTAAAAAGGTATAAAGTAAGTATATTAGTAAAGGGTTTAAGAGTTAAAGGAGAAACATTAAAAGTTAATAGATAAAATAAAGGACTTATAAGTCGAAGGCCTTATTAAGATGTTTAAGAATAGAGTAGTAGAAGTTAAGTTATAACTTTATAACAGAGTTTATTTCGTTAATTAACTTAAATACCGCCTTATTAAAGAAGACTATTTTGTAGAAGAATAAATTAAGTTACTATTACTTAAGTTTTAGGAAGAGGTTTAGGAGAAATAATGGATTTAGAGGTAGGTAGAAGAGGAGAAGAAATAAAGTATTACCCCTCCTATCTTATACTTTATAATTATAATACTTACAGTTAACGTTAACTACTTTAAGTATAAGGATATACTATAAATTAACTATATGTATAATAATTACACTCTTAACTAATATTGTAAACTTAAGGCCCTTTACAACTATTTCCCTAGCGTATAGAAACGAGATTACGCCGTTACTAAGATAAAGTTAGAACTAGCCTATTATTAAGTCTCTTACTTCCTAATAAGAAAATCCAGTAATAAGTGGAAAGTTACTGTAATTAACTAAACTCCCGTTACGTGTTAGTAAAGAGGGGTATTTAATAACTGCTTAGCTATAACGTGCTTAATATATTTTAACGGAAAAGCTAAAGAATGGTAAAAGTGAGAAGATTACTAGCGGATCTAAGAGTAAAAGGACATTACTGCAATTTAATCTTATAAAGTGTATTATTAACTTATTAAAGATTTCCAGAATATTATACTGTTTAAAGTCAATTAGACGCTAAGGTGTAAAAACTTTAAAAAGGTTAATTACTAGGTTTATTAAAGCTGCCTGTTTTTCTAGAGGGAACTAGGAAAAGGTTACGGGCCCTTTAAAAGGGCTGGAAACTAATAGTTTACTAGTTAGTAAAAACTTTAAGAAGAAGAAGAGGCATTTAGAGGTTAAGCCGTATAAGACCTTAAGGATAAATAGTTATTATAACTTAGATATTAAAAAAGTATAAGTACTATTCTGTTAATATTAATATAATAAATAAGAGAGGGAGGCTATTTAAGGTAAAAGTAGTAATTAATAGTAAAAGTACTTTTAACTTAATGTACCTTTTATTAGTTAACTAAAGGAAACTTTTTAATTAAGAGTATAAAGAGGTTATACTTATCTGGAATGGAGAAGGAGGTTTATATTAATATAATAATAGTAAAGTTACTTACTATTTACTACTCTTAATTAAAGTGGATAAAGATAAATAATAAGTGGACTTTAACGTTATATTAGTTATAAGTTATGATATAATCTTAAGTCTACCCTAGCTAGAAAAGTATAATCTTATAATTAATTAAAGGAGTAACTACCTTACCTTTAATAAATCCCTTAAATGTAATTACTATTTAAAGAAAGCTAAGAAGGTACTAAACTGCTTTAAAGATATATAAAATACTTAAAAGTATACTAAATCCTTAAAACTAAGCACAGTTTAAGTTAGATTTACTAAGACGGTTAAAGGATTAAAAGGTTTACTATATTACTTAAATAATAATTTAAAAGGTAAAGGGAAGTAAGAAGCTGATTTACAGATAAGCGAAGAAGTTAACTTATCTAAGGTACCTGTTAAATATAAGAAGTTTACCCTGTTTTAAAAAAAGATACTGTGATTATTAGACTACAGACTGTAAGATTATAAAATTAAGCTAAAGCTAGAAGTGAAGCTTTATAGCTTCTAGCCTTACTATTTAAACCCTTAGCAAGCTAAGGCTTTATAAGAGTATATTAATAAGAACTTAAAGAACGGATTTATTATAAAGTCCTAGTCTTTAATAAAGTACTTAGTGCTGTTCGTTTTAAGGAAGGGAGACAGTAAGCTATATATAGTTATTAATTACTAAACGTTAAATAAAGATACGATTAAGAATTATTATTTATTACTACTTATTATAGAAATGTAAGAACGGATTATTAAAGTAAATTAGTTCTTTAGTTTTAACTTCCTTATAAGATTTAATTACGTTAAAGTGAAGGAAGAGGATAAGTATAAAACGGCCTTTTAAACTTATAATAGGTATTACTAATACTGTATTATACTAATAAGATTAATAAATACCTTTACGACTTTTTAAAGCCTTATTAACAGTGTTCTCTACCCCTTCTTTAATAAGTTTATCTTTATGTATTTAGATAACGTTTTAATTTATTCTAAAACTTTAAAAAAAATACTAAAAGTATATACGATAAGTTTTAACAGCTTTTAAAAAAGTAAAGCTGATAATGAACTTGGAGAAGAGCTATTTCCACGTTTAAGAGCTGAACTATTTAAGGTTTAAAGTAACCTTTAGAAGGTTTAAAATGTAACTGGAGAAAATAGAGGTAATTAGGGATTAGTTTACTCTGAAGAATTAGAAAGAGTTATAAGCTTTTATTAGCTTTATAAACTTCTATTACTGTTTTGTTAAATACTTTACGAAAGTTGTAAAACTATTTTATAAACTCACAAGTAAGGGAAAGCCATTTAAGTAGACTAATAGATAATAGAAGGCGTTTAAAGACCTTAAATACGCTTTTATTACAGCGTTAGTTTTAACTCTCCCTGATTTTTTAAAGCCTTTTTAAATCGAAACAGACTCCTTAAAGTTTATAATTAGTAAAGAACTTAGTTAAGTCTAAGATGATAGAAAACGTTACTTAGTTACCTTCTTGTTAAAAGGAATCCACAGCCTAACCTTACAATATCTAATTTATAATAAGGAACTATTAGCGATTATTTAGTGCTTTACTAAGTGAGTACTGTATTTAAGTAATATGGAAGAACTAATTTAAGTCTTTTCAGACTATAATAACCTTTAGTACTTTTTAACGAAAGAACTTAGTTTACAGTAAGCACGATAAGCTAAGTTAATAGCTTTATTTTACTTCTAGATATATTATATTAAAGGAAAAGATAATAAGTAAGTTAATGCTCTTAGTTAGAGATAGGATTATAAGGACGTTAATCTAGTCCTAATCCTTATTATTATATTTAATGAAGTTAAGAATAGTATACTGGAATATACATTATAAGTGTTAAATAACTAGACATTAGAATAAACTATTAACGTTTATATAAACTTATAAATAAAGTATAATATCTATTAATAACAGTAGGACTTTTAAGTAAGAAGGTTAGTGGAAGGGACTTATAAGTATAAGTGCCTTTTAGGGAACTTTTTAAGGTATTTATAAGACTGTAATAAGGAATGCTTAATGTATTTAAATTATAACGAAACTAGTTATTAGCTAGAATAACTGTTAGAAGGTATAGATAACACGCTTAAACTAAAAGTAAAGCTCTAGTATTAAGAGAAACCGTACGTTTACAACTTAGATAAATGGAAGGAGTATATTTAGCAGGTCTATAAGTCTTGACTTGGAGGATATATAAGCTGGGTTAAAACCCTGTTAAAATGCAAAAGGGGTCAAGGCTTTAGAAAGCAGAGTGTGTTGAAGGTGATTCATTCTTTCTATCTTCGAGAGTGGAAGCCGTGTTATTATAGCCGTGAGGGTGGCCAGTGCACGGAGTGCATTGGCCACACTCGCTTCTGCGAAGCGAGGT
>Ga0247758_1000968_pt1 | contig 24036 bp, 8 predicted proteins | sample UWRJL156409C4_FD_180950 | JGI IMG/M metagenome (GOLD analysis project Ga0247758, IMG submission 180950) | Plant litter microbial communities from Arlington Agricultural Research Station in Wisconsin, United States - UWRJ-L156-409C-4 | ecosystem: Environmental > Terrestrial > Plant litter >... | reverse complement strand
TTTTTTTTTTTTCTTGATTTTTTTTTTTTTTTTTTTTTTTTTTATTTTTTTTTTTTTTTTTTTTTTTTTTTTTTTTTTTTTTTTTTTTAATAAACGAAAACGGCTTTTTACTAACTTTTTTTTCTTAACAGTACTTACTTATATAGAGCTTTACTAAGAGCTCTGGAGGCCTAGCCTCCTTATTAAGTCTAAGGTCCTTATAACCCTAGTTAAGGGTTTTAATAAATATCCTTCTATACTTACTAAGGAGTTTCCTATTACTTCTTAAGCTCTAGGTCTTACAGTAGTCTTACTTTTTAATTTAATAGTTTAGATATTAGATTTTGTTTTATTTTTCTATTTTTAGAGTAAATTAGTTAATTTACTTCCTTAAGGCTATATTAACTGGTTTATCTTTCACTTTACGTTCTTTACAGGTAGTTTTAGTTAGTTTAGATTCTTTTAGTAGAACTCTGTAATTAGGTTTAGGTACTTAAGGTTTTTAACTAGCTCTTATAAGTTACTTTTAAGGCTGTAGTTTAATTACTTAATAAGATACTTAAACGTGTTCTTTCCCTTCTGTAAATTTATAACTTCCTTAATATTATATTTATCTTTATTAGTGTCGATCTTAACTTTCTTTTCTAAGGGAACTCCCTTTAAGGTAGGTTTTAGGAGTAAGATGTAAAAAACCTTAATCTATACCTTTACGTTAATAAGTAAGTCTAGTTTGTAATTAAAGGTAGTAACCCTTTTCTTAATTTAAAACAGTCTGTACCTTTTAAAGTTAAGCTTTTTATTAGGCTGTTTCGAATGTAGATTTTGTGAAAAAAGGTAGATATAATCCCCCTCTTAAAGAGTCAGTCCCTTAACTTATTTACTATTATAATAAAGTTCTTTTTTAAGTATTAGTTACTTAGTTTAGTGTTTATTAGTAAACTTCTTCATTTATTTATATATAAACTTAAGTTCGGCTTATAAGTAGTTATATAGTTCTTATATCCAGTCTGCGCAGACTGCAGTTTAGGAGGTGTTAGTAGGTAGGCTTTAACGGAGCTTAGGCTCCTTACTGTAATTAGTGAAGAACAGTAATATACTTATTAACTTAATTAGTGTTATATTGTAAGCTATTTATACTGTAAGTAATAGCTTAATGTTGAGATGCAAAAGGGGTCAAGGCATTGGAAAAACAGTGTGTGTTGAAGGTGATTAATTCTTTCTATCTTCGAGAGTGGAAGCCGTGTTATTATAGCCGTGAGGGTGGCCAGTGCACGGAGTGCATTGGCCACACTCGCTTCTGCGAAGCGAGGTTGGCTGACTGAATACGAGGTTGGCAGTGGAGTCTGGCGTTCTTGGCTGTGCAGATCCACGGATGTAGCCGCGGAGCGGCTGCGTGGATCCAGCCACACTGTTTTAACCACACTGGCCGGGTTAGGGTTGTAAAAACCCAACACTTAAGCTAATTATTTTATTCGAAGTTAATGTAAGTTTAAAGATATATTATAAGTATCTAGTTAACTCTCTTTATTTAGCTGTCTATCTATAAGTAAAATACTATTAAAAGCTTACTTTTTACACTTATTCTTTATATTAGTCTTTATTAAAACTTTAATATAATTAGCTTATCTTAGTTTATAATAATGTTATCTAGCTAAAGGTATTATAAAACTACTTCTTTCTTAAAGATATAAGTAAGTTACTTTGTTATTATATCCTTTAAGGTTAGTAAAAAGTAAGCTTATTTCGTTAATCTATTAACTATTATAAGGATCTAGTTATAGTTAACTTTTATAATAAGGTCTTTAAACTTTAAGATCCTAATAATAAAGTTAAGTAAGATGGAACTTTATAAAGCCTGTAGTACGGGGAGTGGTTTAAGAAGCTTATAAGGCTTATAATGTCGATTTTGCTTTTAGTAACAGATGTTATAATTATTAATTACTTCCTTAATTAACTTCTTTATTCTTAGGAAGGCGTTCACTTATTAGGCTTATATAAGGGTTTTAACCTAGCTTATATATCCTTTAAGTTAAGACTTATAAACTTATTAGATATACTCTTTCTATTTATTTAGGTTGTAAACGTACAGTTTCTCTTAATATTAGAGCTTTACTCCTAGTTTAAGCGTGCTGTTTACACTTTCTAGCAGCTATTCCAGCTAATAACTAGTTTCGTTATAATTTAGATATATTAGGCACTCTTTATTACAGTCTTATAAATACCTTAAAAAGTTCCCTAAAGGACACTTATACTTACAGATCCCTTCTGTTAGCTTTCTTACTTAAAAGTCCTACTGTTATTAATAGATATTATACTTTATTTATAAGTTTATACAGATATTAATAGTTTATTCTGGCGTTTAATTATCTAACACTTATAACGTGTGTTTTAATATGCTGTTTTTAGTTTTATTAAATATAATAATAAGGATTAGAACTGGATTAACGTCCTTATAGTCCTATCTCTAGCTAAGAGTATTAACTCGCTTATTATCTTTTCCTTTAACATAATGTATCTAGAAGTGGAATAAGGTTATTAACTCGGCTTATCGTACTTACTGTAAACTAAGTTCCTTTATTAAAAAGTACTAAAAGTTATTATAGTTTAAAAAGATTTAAACTGGTTCTTCTATACTGCTTAAATACAGTGCTTACTTAGTAAAGTACTAAATAATCGCTATTAGTTCCTTATTATAGATTAGATATTATAAGGCTAGGCTGTGGATTCCTTTTAATAAGAAGGTAATTAAGTAACGTTTTCTATCGTCTTAGACTTAGCTGAGTTTTTTACCAATTACGAACTTTAAGGAGTTTATTTTGACTTGGAAAGGCTTTAAGAAATTAGAGAGAGCTAAGACTGGCGTTGTGATAAAGGCGTATTTAAGGTCTTTAAACGCCTTCTATTATTTATTAATCTACTTAAATAGCTTTCCCTTATCTGTAAGTTCGTAGAGTAGTTTTATAACTTTTATAAAGTACTTAATAAAATAACGATAAAAGTTTGTAAAGTTAATAAAGGCTTACAGCTCTTTTTAGTTCTTTAGAGTAAGCTAATCCTTAATTACTTCTGTTTTCTCTAGTTACATTTTAAGCCTTTTAAAGGTTACTTTAAACCTTAAATAGTTTAGCTTTTAAACGTGGAAGTGGTTTTTCTTTAAGTTTACTATCAGCTTTGCTTTTTTAAAAGCTATTAGAACCTGTTATATATGCTTTTAATGTTCTTTTAAAGTTTCAGAATAGATTAAAACGTTATTTAAATACATAAAGATAAACTTGTCGAAAAAGGGGTGGAGAATACTGTCAATAAGGCCTTAAAAGGTCACGGGGGCATTTATTAATCCCATTAGTATAATATAATATTAATAATACCTATTATAAGTTCGAAAAGCTATCTTATACTTATCCTCTTCCTTCACTCTAACGTAGTTAAATCTTATAGGGAAATTAAGATTAGAGAATTAGTTTACTTTAGTAATCCGTTCTCACATTTCTGTAATAAGTAGTAATAAATAATAATTTTTAATTATATCCTCATTTAACGTTTAATAATTAATAACTATACGCAGCTTACCGTCTCCCTTCCTTAAGACAAATAGCACTAAATACCTTACTAGGGACTAGGACTTTATAATAAATCTGTTCTTCAGGTTCTTATTAACGTACTCTTACAGGGCTTTAACCTGCTAAAGGTTTAAGTAGTAAGGCTAGAAATTATAAAGTTTTACTCTTAGTTTTAACTTAATTTTATAATCTTATAATCTATAGTCTAATAATTATAATATCTTTTTTCAAAATAGGGTAAACTTCCTGTATTTAATAGGTACTTTAGATAAGTTAACTTTTTCACTTATTTATAAATTAGCTTCGTACTTCCCTTTACCTTTTAAATTATTATTTAGGTAATGTAATAGACTTTTTAATCCTTTAACTGTTTTAGTAAATCTAACTTAAACTGTATTTAGTTTTAAGGATTCAGTATGCTTTTAAGTGCTTTATATATCTTTAAAGCAGTTTAGTACCTTCTTAGCTTTCTTTAAATAGTAATTACATTTAGGAGACTTATTAAAGGTAAGGTAGCTACTCCTTTAATTAATTACAAGATTATACTTTTCTAGTTAAGGTAAACTTAAGATTATATTATAACTTATAAATAGTGTAACGTTAAAGTTTACTTATTATTCGTCCTTATCTACTTTAATTAAAAGTGGTAAGTAATAAGTGACTTTACTATTATTATATTAATATAAACTTCTTTCTCTATTCTAAATAAGTATAGCCTTTTTATACTCTTAATTAGGGAGTTTCCTTTAATTAACCCATATGGGGTATATTAAGTTAGAAGTACTTCTGTTATTAATTACTGCTTTTACCCTAAATAACCTCCCTCTCTTATTTATTATATTAATATTAACGGAATAATATTTATACTTCTTTAACATTTAAGTTATAGTAACTATCTGTCTTTAAGGTCTTATATAACTTAACTTTTAAATACCTCTCCTTCTTCTTAAGGTTTTTACTAACTAGCGAATTACTGGTTTCCGGCCCTTTTAAAGGGCCTGTAACCTTTTCCAAGTTCCCTTTAGAAAAACAGGTAACTTTAGTAGACCTAGCGATTAACTTTTCCAGGGTTCTTACACCTTAGCGTCTAATCGACTTTAAACGGTATAATGTTCCGGAAATCTTTAATAAGTTAATAGTACGTTTTATAAGACTAGATTATAGTAATATCTTTTTACTCTTAAATCTGCTAGTAATCTTCTTACTTTTACTATTCTCTAGCTTTTCCGTTAAAGTGTATTAAGCACATTATAGTTAGGTAGTTATTAAGTACCCCTCCCTACTAATATATAGTAAGGATTTAGTTAATTACAGTAACTTTCTACTTATTACTAGATTCTCTTATTAGGGAGTAAGAGACCTAATAATAGGTTAGTTTTAACTTTATCTTAATAATAATATAGTTTTGTTTCTATACGTTAGGGAAATAGTTATAAAGGGCTTTAAGTTTATAATACTAGTTAAGAGTGCAGTTATTATATATATAGTTAATTTACAGTATATCCCTATAATTAAGGTAGTTAACGTTAACTGCAGGTACTGTAGTTATAGAGTATAGGATAAGAGGGGTAACGTTTTATTTCTTCTCCTCTTCTACCTGCCTTTAAGTCTGTTATTTCTCTTAAACCTTTTCTTAAAACTTAAGTAATAATAACTTAGTTTATTTTTCCACGAAATGGTCTTCTTTAATAAAGTAATATTTAAGTTAATTAATAAAGTGAACTCTGTTATAAAGTTATAATTTGACTTCCACTGCTCTGTTTTTAGACATTTTAATAAGGCTTTTAACTTACAGGTCCTTTATTTCGTTTATTAACTCTTAATGTTTCTCCTTTAGCTTTTAAACCCTTTATTAATATGCTTATTTCGTGCCTTCTTAAGGAACCCTTAAGGTATTAGTCTAAGGTATATTAGCTTTAGTGCGGGGCAGTTATTTAAGCTATCTTTCTTCTAAGGAGGTAAGGGTACTAATCTACTTAGTGTGCTTAAAGTGTTTAAGAGTTTCAGGAGGTATAGTTAAGAAGAACCTTTATTTTTCCAGTTCGATTTTTTTAACTTATTTTCTTTTACTTTCTAAGGCTTACTTTACCGCTTAGGTAGCTTAAAGGGCGAGTTCTTTAACTTCCTTTATTATCTTAGTAAAGTCCGAGTTAGGGTCCTTCTTAGACTTCCTTAGTTCCTAAGCTTACAAAGTAAGGTTTTTAAAACTTATAATAGCTAATTAGAACATCTCTTTTTAAAGTCGGTCTTTTGTGACTTATACCTTTAGTAATTTTAAATTTCTACCTTAAAGTTGGTTTGTAACGACTTGTATTTCTGTAACTGACTTTACTGGAATACCTTTAAGGACTGGATATATTACATCTTAAGGTTTTTCTTCCTTCTCTTCTTTATCTTTTAACTTACATTTATTTATCTAGGTATAGTCTTCTTCGTTACTTATTATCTTAATATAAATATCTCTTAAGTTAAATTTAATATGCTTCCCTCCTTCTAGAACTAGTTTTTAACTGACTTATTTTAGTGATAGGTATTATCGCGTTATATGGCTTTTCTTATTATAGTTAAAGTATTAGACTTAAGATAAGTCCTTAAACTGCTTCTGTTACTGTTATTATTAGGGTTTATTACGGTTAAGTCGATTCTGTTAGTTTATTATATTAATATTTATTAGCTTAGGGTGGTAACTTATAATGGTTGACTGGTTCCCTTTCTTAAGCTTATTTAGCTAATAAGGGGTTCGTTTCTTTTAGAAGTTCTTTCGATAATAATGGTTATAATATTAATTATTAGCCTTAATAGCTATCTTAACCAGTTCTTAAAGACGGTTTAGCTAATCCTTTTAGTAAAGGTCTCTAGTGATGTGCTCCTTTAGACCACTTTAAAATAGTATTATTAGGGCCTTTTAACTAAGTTTAGTTTTTACTGCTTTTAATTTAAAGTAAGTGGAGAACTTAAGGACTGAAGATATCTGTCTTAAGGTTATAAGGTGCTATTCAGCCTGTCTTAAGGCGTTTAGTTCTTTAAACTCAGTCTGGAGTTAATTGATAAAAACGTTAAAGTTATTAAAAAGGGCTTAATATTACGACCTGCACCCGACACAGGCCTTGAGAGGACTGGCGCGGGTTAAGACAGAACGTATGGCAGGACGCTAATAGGTAAGGGGCGTTCTGAAGACGGCTTGTTAAGCTAGCACTCTTAGACGGGGGGTTTAATGTCACTGTAGGTCGCTGTTACTATAATATATAGAGGTGAGTCTGAACAGTAGGATATAAATGAACAATTAAATACTAGCGTGAGGAACCAGAGTCCCTTACTGTGGTTATAGGTATAATTATAACTATCTATACTAACTAATTTAAAGGTACTCCGTACCTTACTTAGTTCGTTATACTTAGTGGTGCACTATATAGTTACGGCTAAGCAGTTAACTAAATAGTGCTTAGTGTTATCAGTCCTTATAGACCACTAAGCGCTTCCTTACTAGTTATAGGGGCTTTAGGTCTTTACACCCCTGGCTTAGTGCGCCTGGATGGTGTAGGCTATCTTCCCGCACTGTTCCTTCTGCAGGGGATTTATCAGGCCGCCCCGGCTTAGGTGACGGCCTATAGGGTCGTTACACGATTCCCCCTCTTTAACATTCTTTTTCTATAAAAAATTGTTAAGTTAGTTTCCTTTTCCTCTTTACCTTCGTTATGTCTTTTAACTGCGTTAAAAAGTGTAAAAGATAAAGAAAGCAGGAAAAGGCTTCTTGTAACTGTTACATCTGTCTTGTAGAATCCCTTAACGCTTTTAATTTACAGATGTCTCCTTACACTTATTATTAAACTAAGTCTTTATTATGTTAAGTTGTAACGTAATCTAACAGTTATGGTAAGTGTTAATCCGCTAGTATACCTTCCTTATGTGATGTATTTAGTCACTCTGATAAGTTTATTAGGGGTTTGGTAGATAAGAAAAAAGAGTTAAACACCTTATACGACTAAGCGGTTATTAAGCACTGTAATTCCCTTATAAAGCTGTAACGTGTCGAAACCTAGCGGTACGTTATTAAAGTAAAGGTGATAAAGGTGTTTTCCCGTGAGGCTGAGGTTTTATCTTTCTAGAAGCGGGCTAAGGTAACGGACCTGGTCTGGGTGGAGCCGGTTTCCTAGGACTGGGACTTTTTTCTTACAGGCTTTCCTCTTAAAGGGTTATTATAGCTTATAGCGTCTTCTTAACGTAGTTTATATTTTTTTTTTTTCTTTTTTTTTTTTTTAATAAACGAAAATAGCTTTTATTAACTTCTTTTTCTTAACAGTACTTACTTGTGTGGAGCTTCACCAGGAGCTTTAGAGGCCTAGCTTCCTTATTAGGTCTAAGGTCCTTATAACCTTGGTTAAAGGTTTTAATAAATGTCCTTCTATACTTATTAAGGAGTTTCCTACCGCTTTTTAGGCTCTGGGTCTTATAATGGTCTTACTTTTCAGTTTAGCAGTTTAGATGTTAGATCTTGTCTTATTTTTCTGTTTTTAAAGTAAACTGATTAGTTTACCTCCTTAAGGTTACACTAACTGGTTTAACCTTCACTTTACGTTCTTTATAGGTGGTTTTAATTAGTCTGGATTTTTTTAGTGGAACTCTGTAATCAGGTTTAAGCACTTAAGGTTTTTAACTGGCTTTTATAAGTTACTTTTAAGGTTATAATTTAGTTACTTAATAAGATACTTAAACGTGTTCTTTCCCTTTTATAAATCTATAACTTCCTCGATGTTGTATTTGTCCTTATTAGTGTTAACCTTAACCTTCTTTTCTAAGGGAACTCCCTTTAAGGTAGGTTTTAAAAGTGAGATATGAAAAACCTTAATCTGCACCTTTATATTAACGGGTAGGTTTAGTTTATAATTAAAGGTAGTGACCCTTTTCTTAATCTGGAACGGTTTATACCTTTTAAAGTTAAGCTTCTTATTAGGCTGTTTTAAATGCAGGTTTTATAAAAAAAGGTAAACGTAATCCCCCTTTTAAAAAGTCAGTCCTTTAACTCGTTCACTATTATAATAGAGTCCTTTTTTAAGTATTAGTTACTTAGTTTAATATTTATTAGTAAATTTCTTTATTTATTCACATGTGAATTTAAGTTTAGCTTGTAAGTGGTTATATAGTTCTTATATCTGGTCTGTATAGACTGTAGCTTAAGGGGTATTAGTAGGTGGGTTTTAATAGAGCTCGGGCTCTTTACTGTAATTAGTAAAGAATAGTAATATACCTGTTAACTTAATTAATATTATGTTATAAGTTATTTATGTTATTAGTAACAGCTTAAGCTAATTATCTTATTTAAAGATAACGTAAGTTTAGAGATATATTGTAAGTATTTAGTTAACTCACTCCGTTTAGCTATTTATCTGTAGGTGGAAAGCTGTTAAAAGCTTACTCCTTACCCCTATCTTTTACATTAATCCTTATTAGAATTTCAACACAATTAACTTATCTTAATCTATAACGATATTATCTAGTTAAAGGTGTTATAAAACTACCTCTTTCTTAAAGATATAAGCGAGTTATTCCGCTATTATGTCTTTTAAGGTTAGTAGAAAGTAAACCTATTTTGTTAATTTATTAACTATTATAAGGATCTAGTTATAAGTAATTCCTGTAATAAGGTCCCTAAACTTTAAGATCCTAGTAATAAAGTTAAGTGAGATTAAACTTTATAGCGCTTATAGTGCGGGGAGTGGTTTAAGAAGTTTATAAGGCTTATAGTGTTAATTCTACTTTTAATGGCAGATATTACAGTTATTAACTACTTCCTTAACCAGCTTTTTTATTCCTAGGAAAGCGTACGCTTACTAAGCCTGTGTAAGGGTTTTAACCTAGCTTATATATCCTTTAAGTTAAGATTTATAAACCTGCTAAACGTACTCCTTCTATTTATTTAAGTTATAAATATACAGTTTCTCTTAATATTAAAGCCTTACTCCTGGTTTAGACGCGCTATTTACACCTTTTAATAACTATTACAGTTAATAACTAGTTTCGTTATAGTTTAAATACTTCGGGCACTCCTTACCATAACCTTATAAATGCCCTAAGAAGTCCCTTAAGGGGCACTTATATTTACAGGTTCCTTTTACTAACTTTCTTATTTAAAAGTCCTATTATTACTAATAGATATTATACTTTATTTATAAGTTTATACAGACATTAATAGTTTATTTTAATGTTTAGTTATCTAACATTTATAATGTATATTTTAATGTGTTGTTCTTAGCTTTATTAAATATAGTAATGGGGATTAAAACTGGATTAATGTCTTTATAATCCTGTCTCTGACTGAGAGTATCGGCTTACCTATTGTCTTTTCCTTTAATATAATAAATCTGGAAGTGGAATAGGGTTATTAACTCTGCTTATTGTGCTTATTATAGGCTAAGCTCTTTTGTTAGGAAGTACTGGAGGTTATTATAGTCTGAAAAGACCTAGACTGGTTCTTTTATACTGTTTAAATACGGTGCCCACTTAGTAAAGTACTGAATAATTACCATTAGTTCCTTATTATAGATTAAGTATTATAAGGTTAGGCTGTAAATCCCTTTTAATAAGAAGGTAACTAGGTAGCGTTTCCCATCGTCTTAGATTTAGCTAAGTTCTCTATTAATTATAAACTTTAAAGAGTTTGTTTTAATTTAGAAAGGCTTTAAAAAGTTAAGGAGAGCTAGGACTAGTGCTGTAATAAAGGTGTGTTTAAGGTCTTTAAACGCCTTCTGCTATTTATCAGTCTATTTGAATAGCTTTCCCTTACCTGTGAGTTTGTAGAGTAGTCTTATAATTTTTATAAAGTACTTAACAAAACAGTAATAAAAGTTTGTAAAGTTAATAAAAGCTTACAGCTCTTTTTAGTTCTTTAAAGTGGGTCAATCCCTAATTACCTTTATCTTCTCTAGTTGTATTTTAAGCCTTTTAGGGGTTATTTTAAACCCTAAATAGTTTAGTTCCTGCATATAAAAATAGCTCTTCTCTAGGTTTATTATCAGCTTCGCTTTTTTAAGAGCTGTTAGAACCTGTTATATATGTTTTTAATGTTCTTTTAAAGTTTCGGAATAGATTAGAATGTTATTTAAATATATAAAGATAAACTTATTGAGAAAGGGGTAGAGAATATTATTAATAAGGCTTTAGAAGGTTATAGGGGTGTTTATTAATCTTATTGGTATAATATAGTACCGGTAATGCCTGTTACGAGTTTAAAAGGCTGTTTTATGTTTATCCTCTTCCTTTACTTTAATATGGTTAAATCCTATAGGGAAGTTAAGACTGGAGAATTAGTTTACTTTAATAATCTGTTTTCACATTTCTGTAATAAGTGGTAATAAATAGTAATTTTTAATTATATCCTTATTTAACATTTAGTAGTTAATAATTATACGTAACTTACTGTCTCCCTTCCTTAAGATGAATAGTATTAAATACCCTGCTGGGGACTGGGACTTTATAATAAATCTGTTTTTTAGGTTTTTATTAATATACTCCTACAGGGCCTTAGCCTACTGGGGGTTTAAGTGGTAGGGTTGGAAGTTACGGAGCTTCACTCCTAGCTTTAGCTTAATTTTATAGTCCTACGGTCTGTAGTCTAGTAGTTATAGTATCTTTTTTTAAAATAAGGTAAACTTCCTGTATTTAACAGGTACCTTAAATAAGTTAACTTCTTCGCTTGTTTGTAAATTAGCTTTTTGCTTTCCTTTACCTTTTAAATCGTTATTTAAGCAGTGTGGTAGACCTTTTAGTCCTTTAACTGTCTTAGTAAATCTGACTTAAACTGTGCTTAGTTTTAAGGATTCAGTATGCTTTTAAATACTTTATGCACTTCTGGAACGGTTTAGTGCCTTTTTAGCTTTCTCCGAATAGTAATCACAGTTAGGGGACTTACTAAAGGTGAGGTAGCTACTCCTTTAGTTAATTACAGGGTTATACTTTTCTAGCTAGGGTAGACCTAATATCACATTATAACCTGTAACTAATGTAACGTTAAAGTTTACTTGTTATTTATCCCTATCTACTTTAATTAAAAGTAGCGAGTGGTAGGTGACTTTACTGTTATTATACTAATATAGGCCTCCTTCTCCATTTTATATAGGAATAACCTCTTTATACTTTTTGTTAAGGAGTTTCCTTTAGTTAACTAACAAGGGGTATATTAGGTTGGAAGCACTCCCGTTATTAATCACTGCTTTTGCCTTAAATGGCCTCCCTTTTCCATCTGTTATGTTGACACTAATAGAATAATATTTATGCTTTTTAGACATTTAAGTTATGGTAATTATCTGTCCTTAAGGTCTTATCCGGCCTAACCTTTAAGTGCTTCTCCTTCTTCTTAGGGTTTTTACTAACTAGCGAACTACTGGTTTCTGGCCCTTTTAGAGGGCTTGTAGCCTTTTCTTAATTCCTTTTAGAAAAATAGGCAGCTTTAGTAAACCTAGCGGTTAACTTTTCTTAGGTTTTCACACTTTAGCGTCTAGTTAACTTTAAATGGTACGATATTTTTAAAGTCTTTAATAAGCTAATAATACACTTTATAAGCTTAGATTGTAGTAATATCTTTTTACTTTTAAATCTGTTAGTAATCTTCCTGTTTTTACCACTCTTTAGCTTTTCCGTTAATATGTAACAAGTATGTCGTAATTAGGTAGTTGTTAAGTACCCTTCCTCGCTAACACGTAGTGGGAGCTTAGTTAACTATAGTGTTGAAAAGCAAAAGGGGTCAAGGCATTGGAAAGCAGTGTGTGTTGAAGGTGATTAATTATTTCTATCTTCAAGAGCGGAAGCCGTGTTATTATAGCCGTGAGGGTGGCCAGTGCACGGAGTGCATTGGCCACACTCGCTTCTGCGAAGCGAGGTTGGCTGACTGAATACGAGGTTGGCAGTGGAGTCTGGCGTTCTTGGCTGTGCAGATCCACGGATGCAGCCGCGGAGCGGCTGCGTGGATCCAGCCACACTGTTCTAACCACACTGGCCGGGTTAGGGTTGTAAAAACCCAACACAACACTAGTTCTAGCCCTCCCTGATTTCTTAAAACCTTTCTAAGTTAAAACAGACTCCTTAGAGTTTATAATTAGTAAAGAGCTTAGTTAAATCCAGGATAATGGGAAATGCCACCTAGTTACCTTCTTATTAAAAGGAATCCACAGCCCAGCCCTATAATATCTAATCCATGATAAGGAACTAATAGTGATTATTTAATGCTTTACTAAGTAGGCACTGTATTTAAGCGGTATGGAAGAACTGGTCTAGGTCTTTTCAGATTATAATAACCTTTAGTACTTCTTAATAAAGGAACTTAACTTATAGTAAGCACGATAGGTAGAGTTAATAGCCCTGTTCTACTTCTAAATTCACTATGTTAAAGGAAAAGATAATAAGTAAGTTAATACTTTTAATTAAAGATAGGATTATAAAGATACCAATCTGGTCCTGGTCCCTGTTATTATATTTAATAAAGTAAAAAACGGTACCTTAAAATACACGTTATAAATGTTAGATAATTAGATGTTAGAATAAACTATTAACGTCTATATAAACTTATAAATAAAGTATAACATTTATTAATAATAACAGGACTTTTAAGTAAAAAGGCTGGTGGAAGGAACCTGTAAATATAAGTGCCCGTTAGGAGACTTTTTAAGGCATTTATAAGATTGTGGTAAGGAGTGCTTAAAGTATTTAAACTATAACGAAACTGGTTATTAGTTAAAATAGCTGTTAAAAGGTGTAGATAACGTGCCTAAACTAAGAGTAAGGCTTTAGTATTAAAAGAAACTGTACATTTACAACCTAGTTAAGAGAAAGGAGTACGTTTAACAGGTTTATAAGTCTTAACTTAAAGGATATATAAGCTAAGTTAAGACCCTTACGTAAGCCTAACAGGCGTACGCCTTCCTAGGAATAAAAAAGCTAGTTAAGGAAGTGGTTAATAACTGTGATATCTGCTACTATAAGTAGAATTAGTATTATAAACCTTATAAGCTTCTTAAACCACTCCCTGTACTACAGGTGCTATAAAGTTCTATCTTACTTAACTTTATTACTAGGATCTTAGAGTTTAAGGACCTTATTATAAGAGTCACTTATAATTAAGTCCTTATAATAGTTAACAGACTGACGAAATGGGCTTATTTCCTGCTAACCTTAAAGGATATGATAATAGAGTAACTTATTTATATTTTTAAAAAAGAGGTAGTTTTATAACACCTTTAGCTAGATAACATTATTATAGATTAAGATAAGCTAATTATGTTAAAGTTTTAGTAAGGATTAATATAAAGAATGGGTGTGAAAAGTAAGCTTTTAACAGCTTTCTATCTATAGACAGACAGCTAAATAAAATAAGTTAATTAGATACTTATAATATATCTTTAAGCTTATATTAACTTTAAATAAGATAATTAGCTTAAGCTGTTACTAACAGTATAGATAGCTTATAATATAACACCAGTTAAGTTAATAAATATATTACCGTTCTTCACTAATTACGGTAAGGAGCTTAAGCTCCGTTAAGGCCTACTTATAAGTGCCCCTTAAGCTGTAGTCTGTATAGAATGGATGTAGGAACTGTATAACTACCTGTAAGCTGAATTTGAGTTTACATGTAAACGAATGAAGAAGTTTACTAATAAATACTAAATTAAGTAATTAGTATTTAAGGAAAGACTTTATTATAATGGTAAATAAGTTAAGGGACTGACTCTTTAAAAGGGAGATTACGTTTACCTTTTTTTATAAAACTTACATTTAAAGCAGCTTAGTAAGAAGTTTAACTTTAAAAGGTACGGACTGTTCTGGATTAAAAAGAAGGTTATTACCTTTAATTATAAATTAAACTTACCTGCTAGTATAAAGGTGTGAATTAAGGTTTTTCACATCTTACTCCTAGAACCTGCCTTAAAGGGAGTTCCTTTAGAAAAGAAGATTAAGATTAACGCTGATAAAGATAAGTACGACGTTAAGGAAGTTATAGATTTATAAAAGGGAAAGAATATATTTAAATATTTTATTAAGTAGTTAGATTACGGCCTTAAGAGTAACTTATAAGAACTAGTTAAGAACTTTAAATGCTTAGACCTGATTATAAAGTTTTACTAAAAGAATCTAAACTGATTAAAGTTAATGATAAGAATTAGAAAAATAAGATAAGATCTGACATTTAAATTACTGTATTGAAGAGTAAGATTACTGTAGGACTTAAAGCCTAAAAAGTGGTAGGAAACTCCTTAGTAGGTACGGAAGAATATTTATCAGAACCCTTAGCCAGGGTTGTAAGGACCTTAGACTTAATAAGGAGGTTAGGCCTCTGGAGCCCCTGGAAAGCTTTATATAAAGAATAAGTGTTGTTAAGGAAAAAAAAGTTAGTAAAAGAAAATAAGTAAGTGCGTTACTACTGTGTAAAGAAGGCTGTTTTCGTTTATTAAGAAAAGGAAGTTATAAATTAAGTTAAGAAGACGCTATAGGTTGTGGCGACCCTTTAGGAGGAAAACCTGTAAGGAAAGAGTCCCAGTCTTAAGAAACCGGCTCCGCTTAAACCAGGTCCGCTACCTTTACCCGCTTTTAGAAAGATAAAACCTTAGCCTTATAAGAAAACACCTTTATTACCTTCGCTTTAATAGTATGCTGTTAAGTTTTAACACACTGTAACTTTATAAGGGAGTTACAGTGTTTAGTAACCGCTTGGTTATGTAAGGTGTCTAGCTCCTTTTTCTTATCTATTAAACCTTTAGTAAACTCGTTAGGGTGACTAGATGCGTTATATAAGGAAGGTATATTAGTGGATTAGCACTTACTATAGCTGTTGGACTGCGTTACGGCTTAATATAGTAAAGATTTAGTTTAGCAGTAGGTATAGGGAGATATCTGCGGATTAAAAGTGTTAAGAGACTTTACAGGGTAGGTGTAATAGTTATAAGGAGCCTTTTCTTGTTTTCTTTATCTTTTACGCTTTTTAACACAGTTAGGAGATATGATAAAGGTGGGGAAGAAAGGAAACTAACCTAGCGATTTTTTATGGAAAAAGAATGTTAAAGAGGGGGAATTGTGTGACGACCCTATAGGCCGTCACTTAGGCTGGGGCGGCTTGACGAATCCCCTGTAGAAGGAACGGTGTGGAAAGATGGTGTACACCGTTTAGGCGCATTGGGCTAGGGGTGTAAAGACCCAAAGCCTTTATAACTAGTAGAAAAGCGCTTAGTAGCCTATAAGGACTAATAACATTAAGCACTGCTTAGTTAACCGCTTAGCTATAGTTGCGTAGTGTACCACTAAGCATAACGGGTTAAGTAAGGTATAAAGTACCTCCTAGTTAGTTAGTATAGATAGCTATGGTTGTGCTTACAACTACCGTAAGGGACTCTGGTTCCTCACGCTAGTATTTAATTGTTTATTTATGTCCTACTGTTTAGACTCACCTCTATACATTATAGTGACAACGGCCTACAGTGACATTAAACCCCCTGTTTAGGAGTGCTAGCTTAATAAGCTGTCTTCGGAACGCCCCTTACCTGTTAGTGTCCTGCTATACGTTCTGTCTTAACCTGCGCTAGTCCTCTTGAGGCCTGTGTTGGGTGCAGGTCGTAATAATATCTTACTGTTCAGACTTACCTTTATGTATTATAATAATAGTGACTTATACAGATGTCCACTTTAAAAGTTTTGACTAGGCTAAATAAGGCGCTATATTTTATTAGGACTGTAATTAGTCTTTTTAGCTAGATGAATTTGCTGCTGAGCTTTAGCTACTGAAAACCTAGGATAGGCAAAACCTTGCGCTAATGCCCTACCGATTGCATCCCCTGAATATAGGCCTCCTTCCCTAAAACGCCGATCAGTATGATATTGACACTAGGCAAGCTTAAAAACAGATTAGCGTGTTGGTTAAAACTTTTGACGTGAACATTTATAGTAATATTAAACCCCCGTTTAGGAGTGCTAGCTTAATAAGCTGTCTTTAAAACACTTACTTAGCCTTTAGAGTCTTCTTATACGTTCTGTCTTAACCTATTTAAACCACTTAAGGCTTGTATTAGTTGCAGGTTATAATATAATATTAGCATTACAGATTTAAACGCCGTCTATTAAACTCCTAAACACCTCCTTCCTCCCCTTACCATATCTACACTACCTCCTCCTAACTCTTTTAAGGGAAATAATAACTAGGTTAAAGATGATAACATTTTATTACTTAACACGGCTATTATAAGAGCTGATATGGAGGATAAAAGAAAGCTGTCCTGTAAGGAGTTATTAGAAGCCTTTAAAATTTACGGTAAAATTATAGCTATAATAATTAAGAGAGCCTTAACTATCTAACAGCGCCCTTTAAGACTTAAAACTAGCTAGCTATTTAAGTTTACCAGTAAGAGCGCTAACTTGTTTACCTAGCTTACTTATATAATAGTGTAAAGAGACGTTCTCTGAGGTTAAAACATTATGCGGCTGTGTTTAAGCTGCAGATTCATTGGGCAAAGACGGGAAAATAACAAGTGTCATTTTACCAGCCTTTTGAAAGGCAAACGAAGTTGTCGGTAATGGCTGTCTAAGTAATGTCTGGATACTATATCCTGGATACCAGCAGTGACAGATGAACACACTTGACCACCCTGTCTGCTGGTGGTCTACCAGATCAAAACCTTCCCCCGGTCTTAACTTCCAGGCTCACAACCTTAGCACCCTTTCACCCGCACTGCCCGCCATATCGGCCTACTTCCACCACGTCAGATTCGTCGTCGATCAGATCATCATCCGTCCACCACGCTGTATTGTAGCAATCTGAGTACCCACCGTCCGGGGCACCCGTATCATCTTAGGATGGCGAGTTAGTATCGTATTCATGTTATTTCGCAAGGATTAAGAGAGAATAAAAAATGCCGCCAGCTAGGTTGGACGGCGTGGTCGGGGCGGCCGACACTGCGCCGAAGATGGCGAAGACGGACGGAAAAATATACTGAGGACGCATTTTGGGAAGTACGGGACGCGTGATTATTTCCGCTTCGTATAGGTAGATGTACGTTCAGTTGGTTGCCTCAGAGGGGAATTTAGTGAGATGAAAACCCTTCCATTGGGGTACCTACTTATAAGCACAACATCAGCGGGATTTTAGTGAGGTGCTGAGGTATATTTGTAGGAGAGCTGGCCCCTTTGAGAGATTGCGCTTTCGCACACATGGTACGAAGTAGGCACTTCGGCCCGGGCTCGGGGCACGAAAGATGACTTTAGCCACTCGGCCCGAGGGTCCTGGCCGTGGCTCGAGGTTTTATGAGGGCTACATCATACCGCACGTCTAGTGACCCTCAGAGGAGAAGAGATCCAAAACCCAAGACTTTCGCCCACCGGCGCTGTCCAGATGCCTGCCATCACCCACACTTTTTCCACCTTCCACCTCTACTCTTTGTTCTTCTGGCTTTGGCTGGAAGCTAGAGCCTTCTTTATAGACTACTTTGCAGGATTCGTGAATCGTCACTCTGGTGGCTGAGGCTCACTGGTGTTCTGGCAGTGCCAGGCATCCACTTAGCTCCGCTCTCCAAACTCCGGCGGATTGCGTCATAGCACTGCTTGTCCAGTGAGCCCTTGCAGGTGTCCCCATCCACCTCGTCAGCCCGCAATGCCTTCTCCGAGATCCACACATACTGGCACACCTTCCAGCTGTTGTCCTGAACAATCACCTCCAACCCGTTGCCCAAATCGCGAAACAGATTCTGCGGTGGCTGCAGTCAGATCCATGCACCGGTAAGAGAATCTATGTCATCACGACGAGGAAACGTCAGCAACGACCTTAGCGTGTAGCGGTGACCCTGACTCTAAAAGGGTCAGGCTTCAATCGAACAACCCACCAATCCTTCAACATTACCTTCCATCATCTTGAAATGCACTACCCTTGTCCTTGTACCCTATCGCCCTCAAAGCGTTACAGTAATGCTCTTATTGTGATATAAATCTTTCATAGTTAATCTTTCCTTAGCGAATGAGTTGCCTGCTCTTCGCACTCCGCCCTTTGGTCCCAAATGACGAACCGACATGTACCGGTGACATGACCGGACTGCCCTGCCTAAGTGGTACCAGCGGTTCACCGTCCGATGTGATGGGTACCTCACCATCGATGTTTTCCCACCTTCGCTCTGACTGCCCCTCATACGCAACTCGCTGAATTTGAAGCACATAATCGTGATTCCAACTCCTCAAGGAACGCGCTGCCCTGCCCCTGGATGCTTGGCCGAGCTGGCCGACAACAGGATCAAGAGCTAAGCTTGCTAAGATGATCAAGACGCCCAGGATTGCTGTGAGTAACAGACTAAGGACAGAGATGTTGTTAAAGCCTTGACCAACTCGCACCCTCTGCACCCGGCAGAGCTGTCTCTAAGCCTTTGTCGCCGGCGGCACGATATATCGATGTATCGACTCGGTACTTGGCCCTGCAGCGTGGATGACCAGGCGCGCCTGTATTATTAATATCACTCAGGCATGCCAGCTCTCGACCTCAATCTGCCACTGGTTCGATGGCAGGGTAATCTGAATGTTACCCATGAAGAGGCGTCGTTGTACTACTAAGTTATTAGTTATATCCTCACTTAGGCCTGTAAGCCAAGCGATGGTGTTATTAAAGATTAATAAAGTTACCTTCTAAATATCCGTCAGATTAAGGGTATTAAGGACTTCGGTTACAATAGTCGACTAAAGTCCAAGCTTTAAACAGTTATTCCCGTAAGCCTTACAGATTTAATGCTATTAGAGACAAGTCAGTCCTCAGGCACTGCAGTATGGTGTAAGGAATGAATTTACTTGATTAACACAGCCCAAGACACCCGTGGCTCGATCTGCGAGATAACTTGTGAAGTTATGCCTATTTGAGAGGCGGACGACTTTAGGCTTGTGGGCTGAAAAGACGGGATTATTTACTGGATTAAAGTATCGAATGTTCGTTGCCTTGATAAATATAAGACCCACACTGCCGTTAAAGCGCCTTAAGGCTGGTATAGGCTCCTAGCCACTAGGATTGCTAAAATATCTAACTGAGCTAGATAGAAATAAGTCAGTTTAGGTTTAAAGAGGAGGTATGAATTTGTCTTAGATAAGTGCAGGCGTAAAGCTTACGTCCTAGTATACGTGTAGACTAGCTTATTAATTGTAGAGTCGAACTTGAAGGTGTAACTGCGGTTCAAGCCCTACCCCCTATACGAATAGATGGTTGCTTCTTCTTCTGATTCACTCACTAGCAACACAGGCGTAGAAGCGTTAGAGGTCCTTGTCAACTTGTACGGAACTACCTAGGCGAAGCCGTCCTGCATAATGGGTGCACAGCTTATAACGCGTCGAAAGTCGATTTGCTTATTCAGTGCTAAATTAAGGCCAAAGATCACATTCGAGTTTAATCAACCTGTGTCCTAAACCATCACTGGGCCATCACACATCTCCTTAGCAAATGGACACGGTGTATGGAAATCCGTCTCCTAAGTGATAACTGGTACAGCGAATCTGCTGCATAACTTAGTTGGCGAAGTGCCGTTATAGCACTGGCGCGCGTAGGTGGCCGCACGACTTTTCGCTTTATAGTCGTACATCACAAAGGCATCGAGTTTATCCATGCTAAGAAAGAGGCCGCTTATTCCTATAGGGCTTTCGTCAATCATGCCGCAGTATGGCGAGTTTAAGAGGACGGAGATTTGGGTCGTGTCCAAGATGGCAGACGAGAAGGTGCCAGTCAGGGTAATGCAGGCGGCGAAGATAAGACCTATGACGCCAAGAGCGGAGGGCCGTACCAAGGGTGCTAAGCGTCCTCTCTAGTGCCACAAAAGTTTCAGAAGGCGGACGCCAGTGCTGCCGGCCGAGTCGTCGTTACGAAGGAGTAGCTGGGCCTGCAGCCCGATCGGGTGGATGCCCTTGTCTGTCGTGAGGAGTTGGTGCAGAGCGAAGCGGACGAGATGCCAAAGATGCATACCGGTCGCGTGGATGAAAACCGCCAGCATGGCAACCACTACGGTTCCAGCCCACGAGGGAACAGTGATTACGGCACCTAGGATGCGACCTTTGGTCCAGTCAGACCAGAGGCCAACGTAGACATTGGCTGGATCGACACTCATTGTGGCATTAGTATGGGGACGCGGTGCGGAAGCGAGCGCCCAGGAGAACAGAATCCCAGAGAAGGAGCTTTATTTTACATTCCCTAGCTGTTCCCCTCCTCTTCGACTTTATCCGTTTAAACGAGTGATCCTTTAATGCAGCTCTGGAGCCCCGTCGGCTGTGCCCAAGCACCGCCACATCTCCTGTCAGAGGCACGGCACATTACTTCGAGTCCAGTGTCTCTCAGAAGCACGGCAGACACTGGAGTCGAAGTAATAAGTAATTGATGGGGTTGCAGCTGTGTGATTGTATTACTTGTTTTGTGGTCTCTGGCAAAGCCAGAGACCTCCTTCTTATATTTGGGAATAGTGGAAAGGCTTGTGGAGGAAACTATTACAAAGCGCAAAATAGCAAGTGTTGCGATTGTTGTTGTTCCAAGAATAAATCCTGCAGGCGAAAAACTGCATTGTATACTGTTGCACTGCTATCTCTTGGGTTGTATCCCCTCCCTCTCTACCACCTTTGACACATCCCGGCCAACCCCTGTAACACCAGCTTCTTTTTTCCAGCCGATGTTTGGCTACGATGTTACATCGCAATAAGCGTCCATTTCAACTTTAACGTGTCCTCTGGGAAATGAGCTTCCTCAGTTCGACCGGCCCACGATCCGAGTGAACATCTCGACGGTTTTCACCCCCTGCAACAATGCAATGCCTCGGATGTGGCTATGACGGTGGTGCGAAGTACCGAGACCCCATCTGCGAAACCCAGGCTCATGGCGGTCGCAGAGACAAGATGAGTTTGTTATTTGCCTCAGCGCGAGTAAAAGGAATGGAACGAGGATAATAAGGGCCCATGTGGGCTAGCGCGGCGCCTGGGCGACCAACCCCATTGAGGGGCTTGGACCTGACATCCACGACAATTCGCGACGCTCGATTGGAAATCGAATGCTCTGAATAACGCAGTGACGAAAGAGACCACTTTACGAGTTGTGCCACGGGTTTACACACCCGAATGTAATCAATACTCGCCATTGGCTCCATCAAAGTCAGGCGGCTTGCCGAGCTGTACCGTGCCGCACCAGAGCCACCATACCTTGCAGCTGGAATATCGGCCGGTCTCACAATTGGCTGTTGTAATTGTCTTGAGTTCTAGGTTGGTCAGATTAGTAGATTGAGATGTCGCACAAGCCTGGCCGCGCCACACTGGCGGATTTTCAACGCTCACAAAAGTCCAATCCCCACCATGCGTCAATTGTTAAACAGTCCTCATCAACTGGTATCAAAAGTGCCGCCAGAGAGAGAGAAAAGAACTCAGCACTCCCGGCGCTACAAATGCTTGTCTTGGACCATGGCGCCACGCAAGACAGCACAGACGGGCACCAAAATGAACGGCAAGGCGAACACCAAAGGCACCTTAAACTACAAGCCAGTTCCGTTAAGGTGGCTGTATCTGTCGGTGCTCTTCCTCTCCATCTGCACATTCGTGGGATTGCTCCAAGGCGCCCGCAGATTGCTGCCCGTTACAGATGGGCCTGGATCCGCTCCTGAAGAAGTACCAATCAACCTCCCGACGTTACAAGGTCGAGTCGCAGCCCCCAATCGCGCTCCTATTCCAACGTCCGCCAGCGCCAGCGCCAGCACGACCACACCAGCCAACACTGACGACGCCCCAAGAAAATGGGCATTTCCCTTATCCAACCAAACCTCTCTCAACAATTCCTCCTATCCCATGTTGGTGGACATAGACGAGTTCTACGGTAGGGGCAATACCTCATCCAAGCTAAGACAAATTCTCCGCGTCGATCCCTCACAGTACGCCGAGATCCGCGGCGAGCCTCCGCTCGTCCGCCTCGTGGCTAGATGTCTATGGGAGCCCGGCCCCCCCGGCCAGCAGCCAGTCAACCCGGATGACGACATGCGGACCGATGTGCCGAGCGATTTCCAACAGTGCTGGTACGGCTCGGTCAGACAGTGGTATAGCGATGGGCCGCCCGATTGCGTTTACCAGTTTGCGGACCCCTTTCTCCTTGACGAGTCAAAAATGGGAAGCAGGCCGTGGGGTCCTAATACCTGGTATAAGGATGGCTGGAATCTCATGGGGTTGCTATTAGGGGGGGCATGCGCGACGCTGGATCGCTGCAGGAAGAAGTGCCCGATGGATCCTGATATCGAGAGGGCGAGGGGCAGTCCGTATTATGATCGGCGGGTGTACACGACTGTTTTTCAGGTTGTTGTCGGGTCGGTTGTGACTACCACCCGCGTTGGTAGTTCCGATGTACCCGTGACAGTCGGCGCTACTACGTACCGGGTTACGGCGACTCAAGCCCCTGGGGAGTCCATCTGGATACCTATCGCAAGCAGCATATCGCCAGCCGCCCCTAGCAGATCAGGCCTCGAACAGCCAGGAGCTACCTCGTTCACGACATTCACGCGCCCTAACGGACAACCGACAGCCACGGCCGGGGCATACCTGGTGACCCTCATCGGCACCAACGGCGTCCCAACAACCATCGCAGCCTACGACCAGACACTTGTAGATTCCAACGGACTCCTCACCACTCGCACAGGGTACTCACTCCCGGCAGGCACGGCACCCCTTCCTCCTCCCCATCAAACCAACCCCCCTACTCCCAACCTACCCCGGCCCAGGAAACAAGTCTACGTTGTCTCAGAAGGGACCTACTTCATCGGCCTATTCCTCCCCACCCTCCTCACAACCATCCTCTCCATCCCCGTGCAGATCCTCGACACAAACATCAAACTGATGCTCCCCTTCTTTGCCCTGGCGCGACATGGACCAAAGGGGGCGACGGCGCGTGACTCGCTCTGTCTAGCGCCTTGTAAAGTCACGGCGCCGCTGCACAGTCTGCGCTGTTTGTTCAAGTTTGGGGAGTTGGTGCCGATCCTGAGTGATTTGCTTGTTTTGTCGGCGGCGGTGCTGACCTCGGTGGCGAGTGAGGCGGTTGGGTTTAGGCTGTCGGGGCAGTGCACGGTTGATAGATTAAGGGGGTGTATTATGAGCGTGTGGATATTTGAGGCGCCGTTTTTGGTGGCTGAGGGGTTGCTGCTATTTATGGCGGTGCTAGTGTTGGGTCTTGGGGTGCTGCTTCGTCGGGTGAGGTCAGGAGTCGCGGTCGATCCGTGGAATGTGGGCGTTGTGGCTTCGCTTCTGGGGGATGAGTGGATGAGGGGGATTCTCTCAGCGATAGAGCCGACTCGGGAGGGGGGACGTATTGGGAATGAAGAGGTGGTGAAGTTGTTGGAGGGAAAGTCCTTCTCTTTGGGGTGGTCTCGTTTGAGAGGCAGCGATACCCGGTATGGGATCATTCCTACCGACAATGACTCGGACCATTCGAATACCAACAAGACTGGGAGATTTCAGAGTCGTCGAGCTCATTCTATGGCGTCGAATTTTCGGA
>Ga0247758_1000967_pt1 | contig 24042 bp, 26 predicted proteins | sample UWRJL156409C4_FD_180950 | JGI IMG/M metagenome (GOLD analysis project Ga0247758, IMG submission 180950) | Plant litter microbial communities from Arlington Agricultural Research Station in Wisconsin, United States - UWRJ-L156-409C-4 | ecosystem: Environmental > Terrestrial > Plant litter >... | reverse complement strand
CGTATCAACAAGCACATCCACGTCCTCCAACCCCACTGAAATCCTCACCTGCTCCGGCCTCGCCCCAAACGACGCCTGATACGCCGCCAACTCCTTATCATCCCCCCACACACACTCGTTGAAATTCAGCACCAGCGTCTCATGTGCGCCCAGATGCGGCCCCTTATGAAAGGAAAGCACCTCGTAAAACGCCCGCGCCGCCTTCTCCGTCGCAAAGTCCACCGACAGGAGGCAGCCGTACCCGGGCTCGGGGAACTCAGGTGTGGAGGTGCGTATGAAGGACTGGTAGTTAGACAGGGTGTCGGAGTGGGTGGGGTAGAGGACAGAGAGGACTGAAGAGGAGGGGTGCTCGGGGTTGGTGCGGGATTGGGAGGCGATGAAGGTGGCGAGGGCGGAGGCGTTGCGGTTGAGGATGGCGGAGCGGGAAAGGTAGTTTGTTGAGTTGGAGAGGAGGGTGGCTGCGTCGAGGGTGTAGAGGGCATTGTGGAAGGTGTGGGCGAAGGTTGTGGAGAGGAGGGGGTATTGCGGCGAGGAGGGGTTGAAGATGATCGAGCCGCCCATTACCTGGAGGGGAGGGGGGTGAGTTAGATGGGTGAGGTAAGGTAAAGGGGGGAGAAAAAGGGGATTGCTTACATTGGCGTATCCGCTGAAGGATTTAGTCAAAGAGCTGATGACGACGTCTGCGACGGGGAGGACGTCGATATTACAGAACGAGCCGACAGTATCGTCCACCACAAGCGGGAAATCGTACTCCCTTGCCAGCTCCGCAAGCCCCTTGAGATCCACGCTCACCAAAAGCGGATTGCTCGGGAATTCCACAAACACAAAGCTGATATCCCTTCCCGCTGCCTTCTCCCCCTTGATATACTCCTCCAGGTGGCCAACCACACCGCTATCCGCCCCAGTCGGGCCAAAATGCTTGAACCCGTCCGGTGCCTCCTCAAACAGGTGCCACGTCGAATGGAAGATCGACCCCAGCGCTACGACCGCCCCCTTCCGGGCTTTCAGCGCCGCCCGATAGAACTGGTAGATCGCCGCCATCCCGGTAGGACACAGAAACACATTCCCGGGAGTAACACCATACTCTGCCTCTCCGGCAGTCGCACGCTTCAGCAAGCTCACAATCCTCTCTCTTAACGCCTGATGCGCCTCCCCCTCAGGTAGGTATGTCGGCTCCGGGAGGTTCCCCAGGGAAACATCATCACCACCACGAGCCTCAAAGGGGACGACGTTCAGGGAGTCAACGTGCTTGAGCAGCTCCTCGCACAATCGCGTGCTGACGCCGAACCCGGGGTTCTGCCAGATGCCGATAATTCCGGGGGTTTTGGCAAGGGGGTAGGCGACTACGAAGAGACGTACGCCGCCAATATCGACTACGTGGAAGGAGAGGTCGGAGGGGGCGAGTTTGTGCTCTGCCTTTCGGTGGTGTGAGAAGGCGTGCTCTTGAGCTAGGGCGAAGACGGAGGGGTCCGTGAATGGGAGACAGTTGTGGGAAGCTGGGAGGTTGAGCTTGGCATGGATGGTTTCGACGAGCTGGGGGGTATTAGTTGATTGGGTAGGAAGGTATGGGGTAAGGGATGGGCGGACCTTGCGTGCTTCAAACCACGGACCGAAGCGGGGATATATCGACCGCATCTGCCCGAGGACCTTGGGGTCGCCGGCCCGGAATGCGGCGATGGAGTCCCACCCGGGGAAGTGGAATGTTACAGTGTGGGGACCTTCCGGCGCTAGCGAATGGCCGACCTCGGTGGTGATCTTTTTGACCGTCATCTTGTCTTAATCCGTTTTCAGACCAGCAGCCAATGCAATCAGTGTTGAATCACAGAAGGAGGTAGGTGTGGCAGGTTATGGGGTAGAAACCCTGGGAACGAACGGCATGCCGAGGCAAGCTCAACATGGTCTTATGTATAAAGAAAGAGAGAGCCGCGAAATACACCCGCCACATCCCAGTCATTCGCCCTGGACCTTGCAACCCGCATTTGGCACATCTGTTCAGTCATCCCCAACGCCGGCCATCCGCAGGTACAGTAGGGCTGATGGGTCCGGACTGAGCCCAGACCAAGCCACTGCGAGATGTTTGGCCTCAAATCAAAAAAGCGTCTCGGCAAGGTTACTGTGTTCCGTATGCCGCACGTTGTGGATCCAGCAAATACAGTGCGGGCCAGTCGGTTAAATTCCGAGTCAGCCAGCTGGGCGCTGACGTTGAACGTAAACTGCCACTAACATCAGCAGCTAAGAAAGGATGTCTCCATGGCAAAAAGCAGTGACAAATCAAGATACTTAACCCTCCAAATTCGTCACAAAGAGTCCCAAAAGGAGAGTACCAATCTGCCAATGCTCGTGGTTAAGTTGATTTGTAGCCAAGTTACTGCTGCTTGCTTTCCCTAAAGATATTCAGACATTCTAGAAAACAGGGATGCAATGATGCAATTTGTGCCTGGTGTCTCTCTTACCCAATGCAAATGTAAACTAACCATGCCAATTCGCCCCGACAAAGCTGACAATCGCCCGACTACCACACCTCTCGACTCCTCCCCTCGAACGCAAAGTTCAGCGACACGGCAATAAACATCGCTGCGCACAGACAGCTTGGTCCCCACTTGTCGTAGTACCTGGCCGCTCTGCGTGTGCGAATGGCGTGGCTCCTGTACAGGTAGATCACCACCGCGTAGCACAGCGACATAAACGCCAGGAGAGTAAATGCTCCCGCAGCAATGAACGATGGACTGCTGCCCTGCTTGGTGCTGAAGTTCAGCAATGTCACCGCAATGGTGCCGATGTAGATTGAGTATTCGAGCTGGATAACCTGTCAGTATACTCCGGGGAGTAAGTGATGTCATGGTACTTACCCATCCCAAAAATGTCCTCTCTGCCGCAAAGAACACCTTTGGCTCAATCCGTACCGGGACGTAGATCTTCTTCCCCTTTGGCGCCTTGAATCTCTTGCTTTGGATCTCGCCTGTCCCTAGTAGCGACTCCAACCTCGCGTTACGTGGCACCTCAGTTGCCCGCGGTCGCGGTATGAGAGCCTTCAGCACCTGAAGTGTACCGCGAGCGGCTGCGTCTGCTTTCGTTGATATAAGCGCTTGGTAATACGTCCACCCGCCCACCCGCCGGGCCTCCTCCAACCTAACATCATCAGACTCATCATCCGAGTCGTATAGGTACGTGTCATCTGTCACGTCCGTACGATCAACCGTCTGTTCTTCAACGTCTGCCGGAAGTGCATGTTGGTGATGCCGTCCATTTCTGGAGGCGCCTTGTCGGCTAGACCCCCCTCCATTTCCTGTTGAAGATGGTTGCTCTTCGTCAGAGTCGTAGTCGTCATCATCGTCATCCGACGTCGACGTCGTGGCTGACGGTCCAGACCTCTGGATGCCAAAGTCATGTGTTACTGGCTTCCTGATGTCAACATCCATCTGGGGCATCCAGTACGGCAACAGGTCGATGCGATCCGGGAAGAGACAGGCGACTCCGTGGATAAACTTCGAGAATTTTGGTACCGCCTCCACGAGATGACTAGAAATCAACTGCCGAACCCACTCCGGTGGTTCTTGACCGAGCTGCGTCTGGAGCTTGACCTCGAGCACGGCGTAAGGAAACCTAACAATGTCTTTGGGCGGGAGCTGCGAAAAGGGGTAGTCAATGCCGATATCCATGCGTCGCCAGTTGTCGCCAGATCTCTTAGTCCCATCCAGATTGTCCTCGCGGATCATGGATAGTTCTGTATCCAATGAAATACGGACGCGCGCATCCGCTGGAAGCTGGAAGGCTGTGCGGTGATAAAAAGACCGGCAGACTGGTTTGTAGCCCTTCTTCAGAACGGACCACTGGACCTCTGCCGACAGCCTCTCATCCTCAGCAATTGCTTTCTCGGACTTCTTGCCTTCTTTGCGCGCTTTCTCGAAGATAGCGGCGGGTAAGAGCTCGCCGCGTAAATACGAGTTTACGTTCTTCTCCTTGAGCGCAAATCGAGCCTTGACAGACTTTTCGCCAGTCCAGTCCTCTCGATGTGTCTTTCGTTCGACGAAGATGGTCTCGCTCTGCATGCCGCCGTACCATCGCAATCGTATAGCCTCGGCACCCTCTGTTTTCTTCAACCGTCCTTCGTACAGGTCCCATTTCTCGGGGTTGTCGTAGTAGATTGATGTGATGGCCGTGTCTGCGGCGTCAAACTCTTTGCTCGCGTTAAACACCAAGACGGGCAAGTGCTTAAGGATGATCAACTTCAGCTCTGTCACGTTGTCCGGGTGTACCCAGTACTTGGTGGTATGGCGTATGAAACTGGCCTGGCTTCCGCCAGCGGAGCTGTCGCCTTTTACGGGGTTGCCCCTCGTCCGGACGAGGTCGTACAGCTTAGAGAGCTTGACCACTGAGGCGTCGTAGTTTTCTTTATAGAAGGGTTTTGCCTTGAGGCGAGTGTCGAAGACTGGCTTCAAGTGCCATCCCGTCATTTTATCGTGCTTTTTAATAATCTTGAAGAAGCCGGTGTAATTGAGCTGGACGAATTTCGCGAGATCGTGGACGTCGGCAATAATATCGCTCAGGTCCTCCTCCAGCATCATGAACTCTTCCTCGCTGGGGCCTTCACTGTTCAGGCCGCGCTCGTTGAGGCGATTGACAACGTCGCGCACCTCGCGCTCGCTGACGGTGATGCGGCGCGAGATCTCCATAGCTTTGACCTGCTGTTTGGTGTGCACCTTGTCCAACTCGGCCTCGAGCTTGCCGACGAAGCGGCTCTCATCGTCCTCGGTCCATTCCCGTCTCGATGCCTTGCCCGGCTTTGTGCCGTCGGTCGCGACGGGGCCGCTGGGTTGCTTGAGGTGGGCCTTGAGGCCATCATAATCGATGTAGTACCATTGGTATTCGCGGATGACGCTCGACCTGAGCTGTTCGCCGAACTTCATGACGATGAGACCGGGGCGGGCTTTCCAATTGGAGTTGCGTCTTCTTGGTTGCCAGGTTCGTGTCCGAGTCTTGAGGTCTTCAATAATCAGCATGGGGTGGGGACGTTGCGCGCAGACCCATATGGGGCCGACTATAAACCAGTCGGGTGGCGAAACAGCAAGGCAGCTTGGCAAAAACCAAAAACGAGGAAGTAGGATCTTGGAGACGCGACGGTAGTATATCTCACCTTCGTGGTGTCGTCCGTCCGCTCTCTGCTCTAAGCAAGGTGGCTGGGCAGAAGAGGGCAGGGACGGGGGTCACTGACACAAAGATCACCGGCGTTTAATACCAGCAATACGATCTAGCGGAAGACCAGAGAGTCCAACACACAGGCGGCTTCTTGACCGTCGCCGGGGGAGCTGTTGTGGTACAGAACCCCCCAATGCGCTGATAGAGCCAGCTCACGCGACCTGACAGCTATCAGTTGCAGTGCCGTCACGATGAAAGCACGTTTTGCAACACAGCGATTCCATTGGCGAATTCCCTCCGCCTGCAGGTCGAGTCGAGCCCCCCTAGTCAGTGGCCGATGCGACCGGGGTAATTCACCAGGGGCCTGGCGAGGTCAGAGAGCTGCTCCGGCCAAGCTCGATGCTGAATGACGTTAGGCTCCCCGTTGATTTTTGGAGCAATCTTCGGCTCCGAGGTTTCTTTTCGGTGACTGCTGGTGATACCGACCCGTGACAGGCTGTCATAGACTGGGACAGTACCGCTTTCGTCGGTCGTCCTAGAGTCTTCGTTTTTAACTCAGTTGATGATAGTATAGCGGTCGGCTTGCAGCATGCGACCTGGAAGATTGGGGATGATCGACGGGAGCGGTCTTGGCACGGTCTCGGCCAGGCGAAGCTACCCCAACCGCTGCGGTGATTTTGGAGGGGCACACAGTGGTGATTCAGATTGGGCGGCCACGGCCCAAAAAAACAACACCACCACCACAGCAACTGAAAATAAATTTCAGGAGTGACTAAGGTCGCCTCGCTTAGCGGAACCCCCCCCCCCCTGAAATTCTACACTGTACTCGCATCAGACTTCAAGACAAGATGGCGGACCAAGACTCAATTTCAGCGCGTATCTCGCCTAACTGCCCGCCAGAGACACAGCGCCTCCTCACAGCAGCTTGGGCCCATGATTTCGAGTCTGTAAAAAAGCTTATAGATGCGCCTGGCAAGGCCAGCTGCCAGGATCCTCAGACTGGCGAAACACCCCTGCATGCTGCGATCCGGGCCTGCGGACTGCCATCCGAGGATGATACGCCCGAAGATCTGGAAGCCGCCCGCAAAACCATCTATGAGCTGTTCCTCTGGGGCGCCATCTGGAACGATGTCGACGATCATAATGAGACCCCAGGATGTCTGGCACACCGCTTGCGCCACCCAGAGCTTTACAGTCTCTGCGTCGATGCCGGCATGAGAGCCGAGTTGCTCTTTGGAGTGCTTGATGGCTATGAAGAGCTGGGAAGCGACGGAGAAGAGGAGGACGAGGAGATGGAAAACGGGGGTGTGACGCTACAGGAAGATGGCGATGAGGCTCCCCAGCTTGTTTCTGTCGAGGAAAACGGGCAGGATGTCGCTGCAGGCGAGGTGGAGGTGGAAGAGGAGGAAGAGGAGGATGAGCCTACCTTCCAGCCGCCAAAACTTGACTCGGATCCCGACGTCAAAAGCGAGATCTATCTGCGATCCAAATTGACGTACTCGGACGGTAAGCTGGTCGACGACGCCGGAAACGGGGTGATGATGGCTTGGGAAACCGAGATCATGCGCCAAAGCGTAGACGCATTGCTACGTGGCAAGGAACCTGGAAAGAGGATCCTGAATATCGGCTTCGGCATGGGGATCATCGACACTATGTTTGCCGAAACCAAGCCCTCTAAACACCACATTGTCGAGGCTCACCCGGAGGTGTTGGATCATATTTCCTCACCTGACTCCAAGTTCGGGGCGTCCTGGGAGGAAGCTGGCCCAGAGCCCGGCGCTTTCAAGGTATACCAAGGCAAATGGCAAGAATTATGTGTACAGCTGCTCCAAGAAGGCCAGATTTACGATGCCATCTACTTCGACACTTTTGGAGAAGACTATTCCCAGCTGCGAAAGTTCTTCACGGATTTCATCCCTGGTCTTCTAGACACCAACGGCGTATTTGGTTTCTTCAATGGTCTTGGAGCTGACCGCCAAATCTGCTACGATGTCTACACCAAGGTCTCAGAGATTCATCTGGCCGACGCCGGTCTTGATGTTGATTGGAAAGACATTGACGTCGACATGAAGGCGCTCGCCAAGGCAGGGAAGGGCGACTGGGAGGGCGTCAAGAGGCGTTATTGGACGCTTGAAAGTGAGTGCGCACACCCCCTTTTAACAACCATCTCTAACAACTCCTACAGCATATCGTCTCCCGGTTTGCACGTTTCTGGGATAGTGAAAATACACAGCCTCTGGAGCACATTTGACGTATAGCTATAGCAGAGAACCTACCCCTCAGCTACGAGCACAACCCCGTAAGATACAGTAGGCCTCAACACAGGAAGCCCCGCGAATGAGAAGTAGAATATGCGACTAGCCACCGCATGCAACATACAAACACAAAAAAAGTGACACCATGAGGCTGTCAGCGGAAACGATCCCCGCCCTAAACTCCTCCTGCTCCTCTCATCATGCCGACGCTGCAAGTTTTGCCCTGTGGGTAGAAGATGTCGGTGGAAGATTCTCTCACCTCTCTAGCTTGTACTGAGAACATTGCCTTATTATCTCTTCTCAGTGAAGTCCCGAGTGATCCCCTAGTCAATCAGCCAGACTCCCGCATTTCAGCTCGAACATACGGCCGGGCATTGTTCTTTAGGCGTGAATTACGGCTGTCGAACTCGATTGCGTTGATTTCCGGTGTGTCCGACGATCCAAACCATGTTGTGGCCATCTGTCTCGAAGAGTTCCCAGACCAGGCCGGGATCCGAATTCTCGTGGCAATCAATAAGGAGAAACATGCATCCGGAGACAAGGTCTTGCATCGTATCAAACATGGTCTTGAGAAGATATTCTCCTTGCTGCCTCGATCTACAAATGGTATGTCTGGCCTTTTACCAACCACGTCAATGGCTGACAAAACGACTTTGAAGGGGACGATGTTCTTGAAGAGGAGGTTTTTGATGCAGTTGTTGAAATGTGCCGAGAGCGCCTCCTCTCTCGAATTGGATATCGGGGACGCAAATCGTTTCTTGCCAGTCCCTTGCAACATGTCTTGGATGCGCTGAAAAGCCGTAACCCTCAGAAACGAAACCCCTCCGTTGAGTCGATAATCAAGGAGGGAAGCAACTTACTGAGTCTTCTTCGAAAACATGGCCCCTCCGACCAATATTCAGGACAGACACACCATCTCAAAAGCGTAATCAAGAACGCAAGCCGTCTCGTGGAGCGAAGTGATCTTCAGAAAGTCCTTGCTGGTATCGAGCGAGGGCAGCTAGATCCTTCCACCAGAAAGGGAATTGTGTGTCGGCTAAAGAAGCTGTCACTGTATCAGAAATCAGCCCGCCTTCTCTCTCAATCAGCAAAGATGCTTGGGATATTGAGAAACGTAACAGTCACTCCCATATCACTTGCGCCAGAGTGTTTTATGAGGACCCAGGAGCCTCCCGATGGATCCCGTCTCCCAAACTGTCTCTCGCGGTGCAGTACGGAAAAGCTAGGAACCATTCGCAAGATGCGCCGGGACAATGAGTTTGCTTCAAAAGTTGGAACTATTCTCAAAGAGTAAGTTTCACGCCGAAATTCAGCTCGCTGCACACCTTGAACTCCACCCAGCCACCATCACACCTCGAGTAATCTCCTCAAGCAAGGCAGCGTGCTACCTGTGCAACCTTTTTATCTACTTACATGGACAATACCGTGTGCACAAGACACACCGAAGGTTGTATCCAGGCTGGCGAATCCCCCAGATCCATGCACTGAGGAACACCCAAGCTCAATTGACTGCACAATTGGCGACTCAAATCAGGGCGCTTGACGCTACCGGAAGTCAAAAGAAACGACTACAACCGCCCGAGAGCCCGGCTCCTACAATCTCAACCTTCATATCGACTGTCATGAGCCTTGTATCACGGGTTCAAGAAACACCTACAAGCTTGAACCCGAGCGTAACTGGGCGTGGAAAAGATGTTCCAAGTGGCAACTCCCCTGGTGGCGCCAATGTGGCCGCAATTCGGCGAGCAAGTTCCCAGCTCCGAAACCACTGGCACCTTGGAACATCCGAAGAGGATTTGGGAGAAAAGCATCCACCATCCAAAATGCCATCTGCTATATCCATCAAAGTGCCAGCTATTAGCAGGATTCCGTGTCGTCTCCATCCTATAGGGCAGGTCTCCTGACCATCAACCCCCAGCTCCTTAACGACTCCCTCGCAGCACACAACTCATCCTCATCTTCTTCATGGCCGTCATTTCCAGAATCGTTCACAAAATCAGGGGAGGAAACACCTATTGAGATGCGAATATGCTGGCTTTCTGCCGAAGAAGAGGCAGCGCTGCTGTCAGGGAATCGAAATATGGTGACGGGCAGTGATAGTGGTATCATATTCGCAGAGTCGGTCCCATATCTAGTAGATCTCGGTAGTGGGAGAAGGGAAAGTATATATTTACAACATAGAAAAGACATAGTTAGGATTCAAGTTATTAGGAGGGATGTGAACAACAGCGGTAGCAACGACGCAGTTGTGTCAGGGGCGTAGGGCAGACCTCATTTACGCACTAGATCATCAGATTATTTAGACCATATTGGAAGATTGTCAAAGAGGCCCGAGAGGGGGGGTGAAAGAGGATCAAGTCAATTTCTCTTATCCCGCTCCGCGAGAGCACATGAATACCAGCGTAACATCATCCCCCTGATCGCAATCCATTGAATTGGCGTCCAATATTTGAGCAAACGCCAGCCAGTGGGAGTGGACGACATGTAGTCTCGGCTCTTTGTTGGTACCGGCCCATCTTAGTTGAAGTTCTCGGGATGCAAGATACCATGCATATTGCCAGCCTTGACACGCTCCAGCGTCAGGGCAGCGATAAGGGCAGCCCCAACACCACTTCCGTCCTCAGCGGCCAAGATTTCAATGGGGTCTTCTTCCTTAGGATCCGTCTTCTCAGGCCAGTCGAGGATTTCGCGAAGGGCCGTCGCACCACGAGCCTTGAAATGGGGATATTTGTTGAAGACAGAGCCGTCAGCGCCGACGTGGCATGACGCATAGCCCTTCTTCTTGCTAATGGCGGCTACTCCACAAGCTGAAAGTCGGGCTGCGCGTGTGCCAATGAGCTCGGCCGTACGGCGGATCAGCTCAAGCTCCGAGCTGCTAGGACTGATGCCCAGTCTGTTTTGGAAGAGATCAGCCGTCTCTGAAAAATTCTCAAACGGATCCCTACGACAAGTATTAGCTCAGTTACGTGTGTGGATCAAGGTGGTTGACATGCTCTTCTATGGCCGAAAGGAAAGATGAATCAAGCGAGTAGGCCTTCCGGAGAGCAGAGATGTTCTGGCCATCAAAGATGTGTGTTCCTTGCTTGTCGTGAAGATCAACCATAACCAATCTGAAGATCTCGCCAAGGTACAGCCCAGCAATCATCTTCTCAAAGGCCTGCTGGCCCGGGCGGGGTGAGTCCTTGTCAATTGTCGCGTCGTACGGAGTCTGTGGTAGGACCTTGTGCTCATTGTCAAAGGCACCCCACTCGCAGTTTATGGCCATAGGGGTGTCGGGTGGAAGGTTAAGGTGAGCGAGCTTCGGAATCGAACCGCAATTCTCCATGTAGGCAGCGTTGCAACCGGTACCAAAGATACATCCGATTTTCATCTTGGTATCAGTGTATGCCGAGGCTATGAGCGTACCGGTCGTGTCGTTTATCAGGGCAGTCAACTTGATTGGTACGCCCTGTATGGACTCAGTTTGTAGTCACTTATCATGGGGCCTATTCGCTCTTACTCGTTGCTTCAAGGCATCCTCAAACATCGGGACGACGTTGTGACCCTCTACGCCGGGGATATCAAATCCCTTGGTCCACCGCTGCAGGACGCCCTCATCAATGTAATTCTGCGTAGCAGGGTATGAGAAGGTGAAGCCAAGCGGGAGCTTATCCAGCTTTCCTGCCTCACCATGGTGCGTCTCGATGAACTGCATCAAGCAGTCGGCAATGTATTCCCAGAGCTCATCCGCTTCGCCGGTTTTCAGTTCTTCGGGCATCCGGTACTTGGACTGAATGATATCGAACTCTGACTTTTGGTCTGTCAGGGTAATCTGGCAGACACGCAAGTTTGTGCCACCCATGTCCAGAGCAAGGAAAGTGCCCGTCTCATAGCCGGTGGGGAATGACATGACCCATGTTGGGTTCATGGGCTTCTGGAGTCAGTTTGAGCGGGCGGCCTGGGGCAAGGAAACTCACGATACAACCCCCTTCCACGCTTAAGCCTATAGTTGTTAGCCCAGCTCATCCCAATGTCTAAACATACTGAATGCTGACCTTTCTCGAGCTCATCGACAAAGTGATCGGTAATTCGTTTGAGCTTAGCGGTGTCAATGGTGAAGAGCTGCTCCAACTTTTCAATTTCCTTGAGTAGGTCCTTTGGGACATCGACGTATGAGTCTGCCTCCATTGTTAGCACGAATGAGGGCGCGAAGAGCACAGAGTCTTGCTCGCTCGGCTTGACGGATTGCTGAGGCTATGCTGGTGGTAGATGTAGTTTTGAAAAAGAGAACGAGGTTGGTGCTTGTAAAACAGATTTCGCAGCTTTGCAAGCGAAGCCATGGTGGCCATAGGCGCAGAGCCTAAGAGGTGCTTGTACAATGCGAGTCTGGCGTGCAGCCGGGGAACAATTTGGGGCGAATCACTGACGGATAATGCGGTGACTATCCGATTACTGGCAATGAATGCGATAAGAAACAAAATGAAACCAGGCAGGTATCGGGGAGATTGGGTGGCGGTGGTGATGGTGTGGTGTAGTGGTGAAAGACACCGTGATAGCTGTGATGTCATCTCGGGAAGGTGGGCATTGAGCACGCGAGCAGCTTTGGTGAGCCAACTGGCATGCGATACACATCCGAAGGTGCGGAAAAGAGATACAGCTCTGTTCCTCCCTGCAGGAGTCAAGGGGGCGACGTGATCGTTCCCCAACTGCATCCGACGAACGGCACTGGGAATGCGAGGAGGGCACACCCGGGCATGGGAGGCCACTCGGTCCGCGACTGCCGCAGGCGGCGTTTGCCTGGTCGGGAGACAAAGAGAACGCAAAGACATGGCTTCGGGAGTCGAGGGTGGTGTGCTCGGGAGAGAGACGGAAAGGTGGGAAAGCGTCGGGGACTAGTCAACTCTGGATGATCCGCAAGAACGTACCAGTGCCTTTTCTTGACAGAGGCTTTCTGAGACCGAGACCGACCATATTGGGCTTTTTGCAGTCCCGATGTGAATTCTGTAGTTGCGGCTCTTCTGGGTTGTCTCGGCCAATCCGTTTTCCTGCGGTCTGTAAGCGGCGGTCCGATAGGTGATGCGATCCAATGGTCCTGCCTGAGAAATCCTGGCAAGTCAGTCGCTCTTGACTTGAGTGCGAACGCCTCCAAATGCTGTCGTAAGGGGGGCTAAAAACCGCCCCACAAAGTCGAGGTGCAAGTGAGAGGGCGATGGATAGTATAGTTGGAGGTAAAAATTAACAGTCAACAATCAAACATCACAAAGCACGATGGATGTGTGGAAGCTATATGCCCGACACCGACGGGCGCTGAACTAAGGCGCCAAATTGGTCTTGGGACGCATGTTGGGACGGAATCCAATCAGACTGGGCTCCATAGTGTATCTGGACCTTGATTTCCTCCACCAGCTCGACGGTGACCCGTTGGGATCGGCAGCCGCCGGGCTGACCCGGTATTGAGGTACAGATGGTGCATCTGGGAGAAATAGGATGATCTGGCTCATCTCCCTCAGCCCACTGATTTGAATGAAACCACGCTGGCTGTATTGAACCAGAGGGCGATTATTCAGCTCAGCCGCCGGTGAACACAAAAAAACCACCAACGGTCTGGGGTCACGGAAGTGAGGGGCACCTGATGATGGCATTGCCCCTCACCACTGGAAGCATTCCATGCGCGAGGCCGGCGATTGCCGAACGACTTAAAAGGTATTTTGCATACGAGACAGTATAAGAAATGAAAACCCCCACAAGCGGCATAGGAGCGACTAGTCGAGTCAATATTATGTACGTGAAAAACGGCTTGAAAAGATGGCTTCAAATGCCCGCCAAGCATCCCAGGATGTATGGATCCGCCTGCGTGTTAAAGTGTTAAAAGGTCTAGTCGGAAGGCGGCATCAAATTATCCGTGCTCCGCTTCCTCCACACTTCAAAGTCCGTGGGGCCTGAGGTGGCCCCACCCCTCAGCACTTGAGCTTGGGCCAGGTCTACAGGGGTCTTTCAGCAACGTAAGCTTTTTTGGAGCATTTGCTGCCAGAGGCCACGGTGATGCTTGACGAGGCCGGTTTGAAAGTTGTTGACCGGCACCAATCCTTGCGTCTACTCGCCGCCCAATCGACCCGTCTGTACATCTCCCCAATTGCCGATTTGGCGCGTTGATTGCATGAGCGTCTCCCTTTTCTTTTCTCTTTCAAGATGAAGACGTCGGCCGTCTTCTCGGCCGCTCTCTCGCTCCTGTCCCTCGTATCCCCAAGCTCCGCGAAGAGCACCACCACAGACGCATCACCATCCAAGCCGCCGCAAGTGTGGAAGAACGCCAACCTCGTGCACGTCATATCCGTCGAGAAGAACTATGTCAAGGAGAATATCAATGTTCTCATAGAGAATATCTCAAAAGCGCCGCAGGACGAGTACTTCTTGCCTCTCACGGCCGATGAGGCATCGCGACTCGGTGGCGTCGAGGTCAAGGATCGCAAGGACGCAAAGGCTGGCCCCTTCGCTGTCGAGGTTGTCGAGCTTGACCCACAGAGGTTCGTTCCAAGAATTTCGCTTGATTGTCGACTATTCGTCTAACAATTGCAACAGCAACACCCAATATGTCCGTATCAAGCTGCCCGCCGCCCTCAAGGCTGGCGCACAGCAGACCTTGGGCATCAGCTACTTCCTCCTGAAAGCCTACAAGCCTCTCCCCGCATCCATCAAGCAAGAGGAGCAACAGTTCCTCGCGTACTCTTTCTCTGCGTATTGCGCCTCGGCCTACACTACCTTGAAGCAGAAGACCGAAGTCAAGCTCCCGTCCGCCAACGTCCCCGACTATACCAAGATCCCCGGAAGCGGAGATGTGAAGGAGTTTCCGGTCAAGGCGGGGACAAAGCTCACATACGGCCCCTTCGGCGAGCTGCCTGCCGGCGCTGTTGAGCCCGCCCAAGTCCGTTTCGAGTTCAACAAGCCTGTGAGCCACGTCACAGAGCTGGAACGGGACATCGAGGTTAGCCACTGGGGTGGAAATGTTGCGTTCGAGGAGCGCTACACGCTAATCCATCGCGGCGCGAACTTGTCGAGCCAGTTCAATCGGGTCAAGTGGGCGCAGGCGGTGTACTACCAACCAAACACACATGCGCTCAGGGAGATGAAGTTCCCTCTTCGTGTTGGCAGTGCCGACCCTTACTACACGGACGTCATCGGCAACGTATCGACGTCCCGCTTCCGGAGCAATAAGCGAGAGGCTCTGCTCGAGATCAAGCCCCGCTACCCCCTGTTCGGTGGCTGGAAGTATCCCTTCACCATCGGCTGGAACTCGGACGCCAAGAACTTCCTCCGCAAGACCCTCGACGGCCGTTATGTCCTGAATGTCCCCTTCCTCGAGGGCCCTAAGCAGCCAGAGGGTATTGAGTATGAGCAGGTGCGGGTTCGCGTGGTTCTGCCCGAGGGCGCCGAGTATGTCAATTCCCAACTGAGTCCAGTGAAAGCGTGTTGCTGACAAGCTGAGCAGGAATGTGAAATACTCAACTACCGTCCCCCAATCATCCATCACGTCAGACGATATTGAGATTCACAAGACGTTTTTGGATACCGTTGGACGGACAGTTCTCGTTATCAAGGCGCGCAACCTCGTGGACGAGTTGCGGGAGCGTGAACTTATCGTATCATACGATTATCCATTGTCGGCCAGCCTGCGCAAGCCGCTCATTGTGTTTGGGAGCACCATGGCGCTGTTTGTAAGCACTTGGGTACTGGGCAATCTGGACTTCAAATTTTCTACCAAGTAGACGGATATGGGGGGACAAAATACAGCGGGCGGTGTTCTGGGGGTTTCTTGTATTGTATTCAACCAAGGCGATGTACCACCACCCGCGACCTCGGGATCTAAAAAGCAATGAGACAGCAGACTTTGGAAACACTAATACGAATCTAGAGATGTGTTTGCCTTGGCAATGTCCTGCAAAGTCTTTCATGTTGCAGGCCGTAGTCTCAGAGCTTACCCCAGGTGAAATAATCAAGGTCCCTCATGATACGATTAAGGCCCGAGATTAAGGAGTACGGTGAAAATAAAAGGAGGCTACGGTGCAAATAGACATTCCCATGTTTTATGTAGGGAGCTTGATGGTTGGTGCGATCAAAAACTAGGTGGTTGACTTAGGCCAGATGGTCTAGCGAATGACTTAGCCCTGGACTCAGCAAGATCGTCATCGGCCACTAAGCCCCCCCACCTTGGTGCATAGAGGGTCTTCGGTTCAACCACCGTGGTCCATGTCTCGGAAGATGCACACGTTGTTGATTTGTAGGTCGCATGATGAGAAACTTGGAAATCCAGTGTTCCGGCCATAGTGGACAGCTCTCCATGTGAATTGAATGATATATCAAGGGGGGACCGCTTCACGCTCATCTGAAATTCCCCGTTCTCCTAATAAGTCTTCTCCAGCCTCAATCTCGTCCAAATCTACCCTTCGACATACAGCCCTGCGCATACAGCGCATATTTTGTTCATTCAGCACTATTCTACCACCGCATATTTCCCACACACAGCGAGCAAGATGTGTTTCGGTGGCACTGACAAGCGAGAAAAATACTACTATCATGAGGAGATTATCCCAGTGAGACGCGTCAACGGCCGCAATCAGTATCTCCAAGAGACCCATCACAGCCACCACGGGCATCATAACCACGGAAGTCACCATCACCATCACCACTCTTCATCATCACCTCGCGCCAGTTATCAGAGTGTCCCTCGAGCGTACTATGGTCCCAGCCCCCGGGCTAGCGTCTCAAGCTATAGGAGCGCGGGGCCGGTGGTTTACGAGAGAACGACCAAGAAATATGTCACGGAAGGATGAGAGAAGGACGGGTGTATTGTTGTCATAGTTGGAGGATATGGTTGCGCGGAGTAGGGAGTTTGAAACTTTGCATGGTGGTAATACGGGGGAGGTTGGAATAGGCGTTCTCAGTTGTGTTTAGATCTACAATTCCCCCAGCAGGCGGGATATCTTGCTAAGGATACCGGTATAGGGCACCAATATCATCACACCAACATTAAACTGTTCACCCGATCTCCGCAGTGTGTGTTTTGCTGGAATCTGGATCCTTTGGTCGTGGGCCTTGTGGGGGTGGGGCGCCAATGGTCTAGACTGCTGATGACGTCACAGGATGCTTTGTTCCGCGGGGCCATGACGCAGCGCCTCTGCTTGCGACCATTTGCGACTGTGCTGTGTACATAATTGCCATGGGTTGACATTGGTGTTGGGGAACTCCAATTCGTGGCCCTGCCAGGATTGATCCCATATTCTTAGCGCGACCTTACTCTGCCTTCATGCGAACTTCAAACTGCACATGGGAAGGCAGTTCGGTGACGTCGGGCAAGCCGCAGCATTGATAGCGCTAGCGATACTCTCGAGACCTAGAATTTGGCAGATGATGCACCTAATTTTGTAACGAGAAAAATACATATGTCTTTACCATTACTAGTAAACCACGGCATCCTACCTGCGTCCAATAACCTTTGTTTCCATATAGCTTTCTCAAAACCATCATCGGCTCAACTCCTTGCTCCCTAAACCTTCCCGGACGCACTTGCCGCGCAGAACCCCTATTCGAAGTTCCACACGTCGGCGAGAAGGCGCAATCCAAACAACGACGGCCTCAAATTTTTATAGAATTGACTCAAACTCAAACTTCACCATGATGTAAGCCTCAATCTTCGTAGCTCATGATTTTCACCATCCGTTTGGATATCTTGTTTTCTCGTCGATAATGGGACGAAGAAGCACCGAAGGGGGTCGATTTACCCCTTTTACACAGTGGTAACACGCCCGCACCGCACGCCATACGTTGTATAACATTTCACATCTCGCCATACCACCATCCCATCCATCCTCAATGGAACACTGACCTCTTTTCCCAGGAACCGCGCCCTCTCCATCCGCTCTTCAAATCGTAGCAGCAATACCTCGAGCCACTCCCACGGCAGCAGCAGCACCCACACAACCACAACCCCCCACCGGCGCGGTTTCAGCCTAGCCTCCCTGCGCGGGACCGTCCAGCCCGAGCTCTCCAAGCGTCTCTTCCGCCTCATCAAATCCGCCAGCAACCTCGTCTCGGCGCACGAAACGGCCGCCAAAGAGCGCGTCTCCATCGCAACCCAGCTCTCAGAATGGGGCGAGCAGACCAACGACGAGGCCATCAGCGACGTGAGCGACAAGGTGGGCGTGATTCTCTCCGAGATGGGTGAGCAAGAGGACAGCTACGCGCACGCGCTGGACGATAGTCGGGGCACGCTCAAGACGATTCGCAATACGGAGAAGAGTGTGCAGCCGTCCAGGGACGGGAGGAACAAGATTGCGGACGAGATTGCAAAGTTGAAGGCCAAGGAGCCCGAGAGTACGAAGCTCGTGGTGCTGGAGCAGGAGCTGGTGAGGGCTGAGGCAGAGAACTTGGTGGCTGAGGCGCAGTTGACGAATGTTGTGAGTTTGCCCTTGAGGTGGGTGTTGTACAAGGTGTTTGTGCTGACAGTGAAATGCAGACCAGGCAAAAGCTCAAGGAGGCATACCAAGCTGAGTTTATCGCCACCATTGAGCGCGCGGATAAGCAGATCATCCTCGCCCGCCATGGCCTACGACTCTTGCAGCTACTGGACGACACTCCCGTGGTGCCGGGTGATACCCTGCCCCGGTACGAGAATGCGTCGCAGGCGAGGCAGATTCTGAACGATGCTGAAGATGACCTGAAGGATTGGCAACTACCTGAGGGGTTGCTAACAATGGAAGGGGGGATGGATGGTGGTGACTTCACCAATACGAGAGATTCAGCAGATACGAAAAGACACCAGGGGGAGAACCAGATGTCGCCAGATAACAGAAGCCTGGCTGTTGGCACAGGTAATGGCGGAGAAGTCGGCGTTGAAGGAAGAACACCACAAATAGGGGCTTGAGTAATGTTTGTTTACGTCGAGCAGGTTGCTTTTCCGTAATTTTTGCAAAAAAAGTTTCTATACCATTCATCACCACGTTGGGTCTGGCGCTGCAACTTTACTCTTCAAGAAACAAGAAACTAAATATTATAAACGCCCGAGAGATGACCAGTAGGTAGATAAGAAACAAACCCACACAAAACGGCAGCTATCCCCATCATAACGTTTGTCCCACTGAAGCCCCTCTTCATTATCCGTTCCGCATTCCACATTCTAGACATTTCGTTTGAATCGATACATGAAATTAGACCGTTGCCGTAACCCTTCTCACGCTTTTTCTCGCACCTTCACCCATGACCATGATTGCGCCCTCCATCTCCAGCGTGCGCATCACATCCGAGAACTCACCCGGGTCGACCGTGACACCGGCACCCTCGGCCAGTTTCCGCGCCACCTCGGAGAAGCGCACAGTCTGCCCGCCAGCGGTAAGCTCGTCGAGAAGACGCACGATGGCGTCCTTCATATCCTCGCGACGCTTGCGCTCAGAGGCACTCGTGCCCTCGGTCAGAAGGCTCATGTCGATGCGGCCCTGAGAGTCAGTGGCGGCCGTCTTGAGAGCCGACTTGATCAACCGGTAAGCCTCCTTCACGTCGTCGCGCGTGACAACAGTAGACATGCGCATCTTTGCATGGGCCTCGGAGAGGCGGATCATGCTCTCAAGCTGACGTGTGGTGGCGGTGATGCGCTTCTCGGCGGCGCGCACGTCCTGGCCGAGCTTACGCATCTCGACGTAGGCGTCGACGAGCTCGCGGCCGGCCTCGTTGCTGAGGGTAGGGTGGATCTTGGCACGCGCATACGAGATGTACGAGGTGAGGAACTCAACGGGCTAGGGAGTCGGGTTAGTATGGTAGGCTAAGCCAGAGAATGGGATGAAAGATTTACCAAGATCTCATTGGCGGACTGCGCTGATTGGGGCTTATCTTCGAGATACATGGAGAGAAGATGGCGTGCCAGTCGCTGATCCGTCTTCTCGTCGACTCGATCGAGGATCAGGTAGACCAGATCGAAACGCGAGAGGAGCGTCGGCGGGAGATCAATATTCTGAGGAACCGACATATCTGGATTGTACCGACTCCCGATAGGGTTGGCTGATGCGAGGATACTTGTACGGGCATTGAGAGTGGTGATGATGCCTGCCTTGGCAACCGATACGGTCTGCTGCTCCATGACTTCGTGCAGAACTGAACGTGTGGATTCGTTCATCTTGTCGAATTCGTCGATACAGCAAACACCGCCGTCGGAGAGGACGAGAGCACCGGATTCGAGGACCAGCTGGCGCGATTCGGGGTCACGCGTTACGTAGGCGGTGAGACCGACGGCCGAGGAGCCTTTACCACTAGTGTAAACACCTCGGGGCGCGATCCTGTGCACATATGAGAGAATCTGCGATTTGGCTGTGGACGGGTCGCCGCATAAGAGGACATTGATGTCGCCACGATACCGAGGGGCTCCACCCTTCTCGAAATTTTTGTTGGTGCCTCCAAATAGCTGCAGCAGGATTCCCTTCTTCACGTCGTCCATTTCATAAAGTGACGGGGCTAAAGAGCGAGAGAGAAGGTCGTAGATGTCTGGACGCGCCGCAGTCGCTCTGATCTTCTCCTCCAGCTCAGGCGAGATCCTCTTGACTTCGTCCAGGCTCTGGCCGCTGACATGAGCTTCTTCTTCTTGTGCAAGGTCGAGAGTAGATGGATCGGCTCCCATTCTCTTTCTGTCAACCTTCTGCACGTGGACAACGTCAACGTAGGTCTTGTGCACGCTCTTGACTGTCCTCATGCGCGGGTTGACGCGCACTGGCGTGACCTTGAAAATACCGGTGAGCTCGACCCGGTCACCAGCCTTGCAGAAGTCGACAAGTTCATTGTACACGCAGACGGAGACGGAGTGCGGTGTCTGTCCAGCAGGCACAGCATCGGGCGTCTCTTGTAGCTTAATGATCTGCTTATCCTCAAATGCGCACCGGTTATGTACGATCTGCATAGAGTTCTTGGACCCGCAGCGAGCTCGTGGGCATTCTGTGGGCTCGCGAATCTTGCCTCGATCCAACTGGACCGTCACGGAATGACCGCAGACGTGGCACTTGAAGAAAGCGTCCTTCATGTCGGGTATAACAGGGGTAGTTCGGATTACCAAGCCCTTGATGCACACAAGCTTGTCCATATCAGACGGGTTCAGATCGCGCAGGTTTGTGATCGTGTCGATTCCCCAGGGCCTGACAACAAAGTCCATCTGGGCGACCTGATCCTCAAGAGTAGGTTGCTGTGCTTGCGAAGGCCGCGGGGTGGAAGGCTCATCGCCCCGTTCCGAGCTGGGGAACCCAGGTTCCGAGCTCTGCGAAGCATGGTGGGCATTGGCAGTGCTTTGAGATTGAGTGTCTCTCTGGCTCGCCATTTCTGATCGAGCCAACTCGATCATAGAATCGTGGACGCATTGATCCATAACAGGCACAATTTCACTCGGGTAGGCTTGTGCTTGGTGCCATAGCTTCAACGTGCGCGGGTAGGCCTTGAGATCACGGAGATCCAGGTACAGCTTGTTGGTACCAAGCAGCAACATGTTCTCCAGTGCTTCCCAATACGGCTTGGATTCGGCATCCGGGTTTGCGCTTGTCTCGGCCTCGGTGGCCCCCTCAGCCCACATGCGGTATTTCTTCGTGAAGTTGCGGAGGAAGTCTTTGAAAGAAACGAACGAGTCATCAATAGATATTGTGGTACCCCAGATGAGGCCCTGACTTGAACCGCCAAGAACATCGGCCTCGGACGTTCCCGGGTTGTTATTCGAAAAGGAGGCGGCATCCGACCCGTCCTGGACAACTCGGCCCGCGTCATCAAGCAAGATTCGACGAGGGATCTGTCTTGGCGTCCTGAGAACATCGGGATTGATATCGCCTCGGCGGGACCTGGCAGTCCCGGACCGCTGAGAGTTGACAAAGAGAGCACTACTCTCACTGCGCAAGTCTGAGTGCTGGGTAAGGTTACGTCCCGGGCTGGAGCTTGGGTCGTAGCGGATGGGAGACGATTCTGCGCGGCTGTTAGTTTTGGACACACGAGTGAGGGGAGAGCTGGGTGTCTTACCTCCAATGAGACCGCCACTGGCGCGGGGCGTCCTGTCACCGTCGGTCTGTGTACCAGACTGCTGGCGTAACGGGGAGCTGGGCGCATTGTTGTTCGAGGTCGTGCTCTGGGTATTGCTCATCTGACGCAAAGGCGACGAGGGGTTGGGGAGACCGTTGCCGGGCGACGACGACGCGTAGAAGAGCGGGCTTGAGGCCAACTGCGACGCTCGCGTCTGGCGCTGTCGGGGAGTAGCGACGGGCTCCTCTGCCTCGCCGTCACCGGAGGGCCCAGCTGGAGCGGGGCTGCTTCGGGGCTGCGAGCTGCGAGTCGAGCGCGGAGTCGCCGACTGCGAGCTTCGGGTAGATCTGCGCGACGGTGTAGACATCTTTGCTGCCTTTTGCTCTATCCGGTGCGAAAAGGGGTAGAGCGCAAGGTTAAGGGATGGAGGGTTAGAGGGGGTTGTTTGCGATAGAAGGCAAAGTGGGACACCTATAGTCAGTGTTGGAAATTGAAAAAGGAGACACGAGCGCGTCGAACGAAACCACTTTACGCGCGAAAACGCGTCGACAGGGGTACCCTTGCCCAAATAGTACGTACCGATCGTGCTGAGGTTGGAGTGGGGCTTGATTGAAGGTCAAGCCACATCACAGCTGTCTTCACCCCACAAGTCCAGATCCTATCGAGTGCGCAGCGGCCAACAACTCAACTACTGCCCCTGCCCGCGAAGAACTGCTGCACCCAAGGGATTGACTAGACGATCGAGACTATAGGAGGGCAAAATAATACAGCAACCGCCAAGATGTCGCCGGGAATGTCGCTGTACAGCGTCAATGCTATAAGTACAACACCACCTTCTCGTTTCATGAGAATGCCTTAGCTGACCATCCCTCCTTCCAGTAATCCTGTCCAGTGACGACGGATCGCGGATATTCTCGAAGTACTACTCTCCTCCGCACCATGGCGGGACCCAGGCTGCTGGCGGCGGTATGCGATTCCCAATCGCCGAGTGATCGCGAAGCGGTACTGACTCCAGACAGCGCTGTCGACCACATCCCAAAACCCCTATCCCGACAAGACCGCCCAGACCCGTTTCGAGAAGGGGCTTTTGGCTAAGACGGCGAAGCAGAACGGCGATATCCTGCTCTACGACAACCGCATTGTGCTCTACAAGATGGAGTCGGATGTAGCGATCTATGTGGTCGGCAGCGTTGATGAGAACGAAGTGCTGTTGTATAACGTGCTTCTAGCGCTTCGGGATAGCTTGCACCTCCTGTTCAAGTTCGTGGTCATCACTCTTGACAACTGTGTAGAATCTTCATTATTGACCTTTTCCGTAGGCAATCGGTCGACAAGCGAACAATAGTCGAGAACTACGACCTGGTTGCGCTTCTGATCGACGAGCTCGTAGACGACGGAATCATCCTCGAAACTGACCCGACCATCGTAGTGCAGAGATGTAGCAAAGCGCCAACGCAGGACGTCGTCAACCTCAGGGGCATCGACCCCTTCAGCGAGCAGGGTGTCAACAACCTTGCGCAGCTGGGCAAGGCGAAGATCACAGACTGGCTTCGGACTGGCTTGTAGGAGAACAAGATATGACATGGAATTCGGGAGTTTTTGTTTCTTTGTTTCTGGAGCTTGGCAAAGAGCCCGGGCATGATCAGGCAGGGAGTAGCGAGACGAAAAACTGATGTCTGAAGCTTTATTTTTTTTCTCCGTGGAGAGTGCCTCGTTTGTCGAGAATGCGCGTGCCGTCTATGCTCTAATATCCGAAGCCGCCTTGCGTAGTCTATTCATGACCGCCGCAGCAATGTCATGCCCGTCGTCAACCCCCTCTACAAAAATAACGTCCGCCCCTAGCCTGTCCAGTTCCCGCAACGCAGCAAACAGCCCATGTGCCACCCCCTTCACATCTCCCACCAGATCAACATCCAGAAACTTAGCCGCCTGCTTCCCCGCCTCATCCGTCAATTCGCCCTGCTTGATATCAAGCTCCATACCTTCCTCTGCCCCGCCCGCCAACGGCTTCAACACCACCCCATAACCTTCTACACACCCCCTCTCACTCCACCTCCCGGTCCTAATAACCGCAACCGTCTTTCCCTCCCCAACCCCTTCCAAATCCCCCTTCGCCACACCCCCTTCGCCTGACGAAGCCTCGTACAGCACCACCCTCGCCCTCGGACTATAATGCTTGTACTTCATCCCCGGCGCCCTCGGCGCCTCCTTCCCCACCTCCGCCCGGTCTCTATACCCCTTCTCAACCCCCTCCCACCCAGGACACCTCCTCAGCTCCTCGAGACTCACGCCTCCCGGCCTCAACACCGCCGGAGGCGAGCACAACCCATCCACAACCGTACTCTCCACCCCGACGGCGCACGACCCCCCGTCCACGACAAGCTCAATCCGCCCGTCTAGATCGTCTCGCACGTGCGCTGCCGCCGTGGGACTAGGTCGTGTGCTGGCGTTTGCAGATGGGGCTGCGAGCGGTGCGTTGGCAAGGCGGATGAGTGTACGTGCCAGTGCGGAGGCGGGCATGCGCACGCCAAAGGTAGAGAGGCCGGCGGTGACTTCCGGTGCGAGAGGGGAGGGAGAGGGCAGGGGGAGGAGGATGGTCAGGGGTCCGGGCCAGAAGCGGGCGATGAGGGGGTGGTAGATGGTG
>Ga0247758_1000966_pt1 | contig 24073 bp, 27 predicted proteins | sample UWRJL156409C4_FD_180950 | JGI IMG/M metagenome (GOLD analysis project Ga0247758, IMG submission 180950) | Plant litter microbial communities from Arlington Agricultural Research Station in Wisconsin, United States - UWRJ-L156-409C-4 | ecosystem: Environmental > Terrestrial > Plant litter >... | reverse complement strand
CGCTGAGCCCTCGAGCGCTGCCAGTGCCTCTGCCGAACCCTCCAGCGCCGCCAGTGCCTCCGCTGAGCCGTCCGTCGAGCCATCCAACATCGCCAGCGCCTCTTCCAGTGCCCCTGTCTCCTCGGCACCTAGCAGCGCCTCCGCCGAGCCGTCCGTCGCGCCATCGAGCGTTGCTAGCGCCTCCGCTGAGCCATCAAGCGCCGCCAGTGTTTCCGCCGAGCCGTCCATCGAGCCCTCCAGCGTCGCCAGTGCTTCCAGCGCCTCTGTTTCGGTATCGGCGTCGGCTTCTGTCGAGCCTTCGAGCTCTGCTGAGCCTTCGAGCGTCGCCAGCAGCGCCCCGGCTTCGGTGTCAGCCTCGGCTTCGGCCATCAGCTCCGCTGAACCCTCTGCCGTATCCTCCAGCGCACCTGTCTCCTCCGCTGCCCCCAGCTCCGTCGAGCCCTCCGCCGTATCCTCCAGCGCACCTGTCTCAGCGGCCCCCAGCTCCGTCGCACCCTCGAGCGTCCTGGCCTCATCCAGCGTTGCCCCGAGCTCTGTGGTCCCGTCGTCTTCCGCGCCCGTGCCCACGCCCACCGACGTGTTGAAGAACGGCGGCTTCGAGGGCACCGGCTCATGGACCCCCGTGGGCTTTTCCCAGAGGTTGACCTACAACTTTGCCAACACAGTCATCACCGGCCCCGGCCCTAAGGAGGGTACCCACGTCGGTTCCGTCACGTACTCTGCCGCTACCCCCGCCGCCCCTGGCCCCCCTGGTTCCGGCCCTCCCACTCCTCCCGTCGCCCCCGAGGCCTGGTTCAACCAGGCAGTCACCCTGAAGGCTGGAAAGCGCTACGACTTCTCCGGATATGCCAAGGCTAGCTCCGCCAACCCCGGCTGCGGAGTCACATTCTTTGTCGGCACCGGAAACCAGGCCAACGTTGTCTCGCTCAAGACCTTGGGCACGGTGGCTTCCAACGCTATTGGCCCGCAGTGGGTGCAGCGGACGGGTTTCTATGTTCCCGTTATCGCGGGGTCGTACACCTTCAATGTTCGCATCACTTGTGCTGCTGGACCTGCCGGCAACGCTGCGCGGACGTACTCTGTGGACGATCTCAAGTTTATTGAGGCACTTTGAGCGGTTTTGTTATTCATCATGTACATAGCGATGTGTAACGTACTTTAGCATAATTGCCCTGGCGTGTTGTCCTGACACGCCTTTATACCATAAATGAGTTACCTGCAGGAAATATGTCTTTTCTAGAAATCCCGGGTCATGCCATAATTGCTTCCGCCAACTTCCTAGGTGTTCTTATTACCAGCTTCATGTCTTGTCCAACTTTGAGGAATGTGTGTCTCTTGCTCCCTCATCTACATGCATCTTTTGCTACGAGTTTAGACTGGAACCCCTAGTTGGTACGTCTCAATCAGTGCGAATCGGTCGCACGTCGTTCGACGCTAAAATTGCAGTGATTTCCGCATGTCCAATGGAAATGTTTACCGACGGTGCCGATCTGGCATTCGACCCTCATCATCCCTCTTGGTTCTAGGCAGGCATCCACCCAGACATCATCTAACCAGAGTTCACGTAAGGTATGAAGGGAGTTGCGAGTCCCGCTCTTTAGCAGCAACGCTTCGGGCATTCCAAGCTCCATCACCTAGGACATCTTGTACTCAATCAAGCTTACTTAATTGGGACTTGCGCCACCAGCTCCGGCTGCTCGCACCCATTTGTGCTCGACGTTTTGCAAATAGACCAGAGCCATAGAGAAAATAGATATTCTCATCCTGAATCAAGACATCCCAGCAAGAATACGTAGAACTATGCAACCGCTGATATGATGGTGGTCGCCATTTCCAGCTCCATCAAATTGCAATCCGACTCGACGCCTTTCTCCGTGTCATTGTTAAGGCAGCCGTGCAGCATAATGCTTCCCGTCGAATTTGTGTGGAAAGTTACGCTACATATAGGGGCGAAGATGTTAGAGCAAGGCGCCAAGGCAGACGCCAGTGAGATAGAGGTGTACTTACCCCGGCAACTCGGGACATGCCCATGTTTCCTTCATGGTCAGGCTTATATCAGCGAAGTTGAATCGGAACTCAGTCCCTGTCGCGCCACATTTGGACCACGCCCCGTCTCCCAGTTTTGCGAGGTCGACGTCTTGCACCGTGCATTCCACCGTCTTGTTTGTCGCCGAGTAATAGGATCGGAAGCCGAATGTTCCCATCGATCCCCCATTGTCCCAGTTGTAGACTTTCAGTGTGAAATCATCGATTGTCCAATAAACGCGAGACCGGGAGCGTTCAGCGCAGGTTTCTACCACGTCGTGTTGTACGGGATTGCCGTCCTGAGCGAGGCTTACTCCGCAGAGCAGAGCCACGAGAGAGGTGGCTGCGCGCATCTTGTTTGAGGAATTTAGAATCACTCAACTTCTTTCAACGCCTGTTGATGTCTAAGGTATTGCGGGATACATGAAAGAAATGCCCGGTTTTCACGTCGTCGGGGCCTCCGCCCTGCCATCGCATCGGAGGATTGCTGAACGTTCCGGCTAAACGGAAAGGGGCTCACGGAACAAGTAGTGCCACCAATTTAATAATTCGCCGCTGGTATCCGGTGCGCTGGCTCTGTCCGGCAAAACTGATATGCCGGGACCACCCCCAGGAAGACTCAATTAATACCCCACACAATTTCATTGGACGCTAAAGTGAAATATCTATTACCAGTCCACTCATCGCGTCAAGTCATAGTGTGGGGCCGAGGGAGGACGCAAGTGCCGCCCTATTGATCCGAGCAGGACATTGCGCGTCTTCTCTACAAAAGCTCAGTGGATCCGAGATGTTTGTGGAGTTGTTGCCGGAGACCCTTGCGTATTACCTTACTCAACAAGGACAGGAGTCTGCCACGAGCAACGGCCCCAAAATGCGGTCCATCTGCGTAGTGTCAGCTTTGCTGCCCTCCGCCCTCGCGGCGGCCGTGGCGGCGGGAGATTGGAGAACCAAAGTGGCCGTGTAAGTGGGCCAAAATCGGCACTTGGGGGCGCTAACTAATGGGTGAACTAGGCAACGCAACGGCTTCTATCCCTTGGATGTTGTCGATAAGCTGCATGAGACTACCATGGTCAAGGTCGACGAGTACATGACCAAGAAGATTGCCGCGGGTAAGAACAACGGCTGCACTCTGGAGAATGCGGGTGTGCGGAGGGAGTGGTATGTTGACATTCTCGTTGCCATGCTTTTATCGAGTTCAAGTTTTTGATGTTCTGATAGGGGCGACATGACCATCGAGCAACGGTCCGATTTCATTAACGCCACGCTCTGCCTCATGAAAGCGCCATCCAAGGCGCCTAAGGACCAGTTCCCGGGAGCTCGGAGCCGGTATGACGATTTTATGGCATACCACCTGACGAATGCCGGGTCTCTGCACGACACCATCGGCTTGTTTCCTGCCCACAAGTACTTTGTCCTTGCGTACGAGACAGCTCTCCGGAATGAGTGTGGCTACAAGGGATACCACCCGGTATGGTTGACCTCTTTTCTGCCACTTGGCATCCGCCACCACAAAAGAAAGTTGCTTGCTAACTGCAATCTGCAACAGTACATGAACTACGACCGCTACACCAAGGACCCTGAGAAGTCCGCCCTATTTAACGGCAATGCGACCAGCATGGGCGGCAACGGCGCGCCGGATCCCAACTACACGGGCCTCCGCACCGGCGGCGGCCTGATGAAGTCCGGCGGCGGTGGTGGCTGCGTCACCACAGGTCCCTTTGTAGAGTTCGTCCCCTTCCTCCCTCCCCCCTAATCCACCCCCTCCCCTCCCGCCCAGTCCAGAACCCCATCCCTCCAAACAGCTTAGGTACCCTGCTAACCCTCCCAAAGCTACCGCGCCACCGTCGGTCCGGGCGCCCCCGTCATGAACAACGTCCCCAAAAACCCCCTCGCCTCCGGTGGCGGCTACAACCCGCGCTGCATGCGCCGCGACATCAACGTCAACGCCGCCCTCGGCGCGACCGCCGACCGCGCTCTTAACCTGATCACCAAGTCCAAAGACATCAACTCCTTCTACAACACCCTTCTCACCCCCGCGCCTAACAAGACCGACCCCTACAACTGGGGGATTCACACCTCGGGGCATTACATCTCGGGGGGCGACCCTGGTGGTGACCCGATGGTGTCGCCGGGTGATCCAATCTTCTACTTCCATCATGCCGCGCTGGATAGGCTGTGGTGGATTTGGCAGATGCAGGATCCGGAGACGAGGGTTAATGCCCAGGTTAGTCAGGGGGCGAGTGGCGCAAGTAGGAAGATTGATTTGAAGTGGCTGGCGCCGGACGTGGTTCCGGTGCTGGAGGCGCATGATGGGATGGGAGGGCATAAGGGGGCGTTTTGTCATGTGTATATCTAGTGGGGGCCGTTGCTATGTTGATCTTCGGGTGAATGTGTTGGGTTAGGTTTATAGGTCTAAGGTCTTGAAATCTACCTCACACTTGCGTTTAGCTGGAGGCTGTGGCAAGACGGTGTGGTACCAACTCGTATAGTTCGATTGCGGTGCCTTCCTCTGGACGTAGCTTTCATTTCCCAACCCTACCAATCCACTTCATGGCCTTCACCACCCCCTCCAACATCCAATCCGTCTTTCCCGGCTCCCAATCCGGCGCAAAAGTCTCCAGCCACGCTCGATACACCCTTGGACTAACATACCATCTCACCGCCGCCGCCATCACAATCTGCGGTACATGTCCCGCAACAAGCAGCCCCACCACCGCCTTATCCACTCTATCCATACCCATTTCCCCTCTCCTACTGGTCAAAGCCTTCAGCACAACATACACCACCGCCACCCCAAAAGGAAGCACATTCCAACTCAACCCCGCAACTACGGCTGGAATTAAACCTATAGGAGGAACCATGTACACGACCACCAGAAATACGTACGCGTGCGCTGTGATGGTGAGTATTGAAGTGGCTAACACAGAAGGGGGGAAGGTGCCTCGTTGGGTGATGTTTTGGTAGATCACTAGGGCGTTCATGGCGCAGAGGAGGTAGTTGAACGGGAAGCTGAGGAAGAGGAGGGTGCCGCTTATTAGAGTGAATGTGGGATTGGGTGGGCGCTGGGGGAGGGGTTGGATGGTGGGAGGGACGTCTGGGCAGTTAGTATGCAGTGTGACGGTGTTTGGGGGTGGGTGACGGGGGCTTACCGTGCTGGATGGCGAGTGTGTATCGTGATGGCGAGGTGGCGGAGTATTGAGGAAGGTTTGCGTATTCGGGAGGGGTGATGCTGTTGAGCGGGCAGATTGTCGCCGGGCAGTCGAACGTGGTGAGGAGCTGGAGCTCGGAAGACGGGCTGTGTGACTGGCACGAGCCTGCCACCGCCGTGTCGTCGGGGGCTGGGTGTTTGTGGAACAGGGCGTTGACATGGAGGCAGGCAGCTGGGATGCTGGCATGCGATGTTATTGGCCCAAGAACGAACACGGTTGAGTGGAATCCGCTTGAGTCAAACTGGTCACCTTGTTGCCGGTGGAAGACAACGCGGTACCACTCAACGTGTGGACCTGAATCGTCAGAAACGAGCAGCTCAGTGGCATTCTCCCCAGTCCGGAATAGTTGACCGAGCATAAGGAGCTTCGGCTTTTGGTGTTCATCCTCGATTTCATCGGTGGCAAGAGTGAGCACCCCGCCCTGTATCCGCAATGCAGGAGATTCGGATAGTGTCGAGCGATCCGGCCACAGTGGCATCCATCGGTTGGCGTGTTGCTCCGTCGGCCGCACTCGCTCTTTTGATTTATTGAAGAGAAGCGAGAGCGGTATTGCCGGTAGACTCCACAATATAGCCCGCATCCTCTCTTCATGAGTCTTCATTTCGAGGATGGAAAAGGCATTCAGGCGTAGGAGATTTGCTATAATGACATGAATATCCCCGGCCATCGTCGTGGTCCGTTGAGCAAGAGAATTCCAACAGAGCACAAAGTCTTCCATGGTATTCCACGAGGGCAGGAGGGAGTCTGGTCCTCTCCGATCGTAGCGCATTTCCCTGCTGACAACCTCCGTTATCTGGCTGTAGACATGCCCAGTGAGCAAAGATTGGAGCTTTGGCTGCAGTGGTGCTGGAATTCTCCGAATACCCGCTATGCGGAACTCGGCGGTGTCCATTGCCCTCTTGATTCCGAGCAACAAGGCCTGCCATATTCGATGCCACGAGCTGCCAACTGTCGTCGTCCCTGGTAAGAGGATGTATATCTCCTCGTTCGATGCCGAGTCTTCAACCGCGATATTGTCGAACAGGGCTGGGTCAAAAGAGCAGTCCGCGCACTGTACCTGGAGAGACAAGGCCAGTGCACCTTCTTGGTAAGTCCAACAGCGGCCAAGCCAGGCGACGGCGCTCAGCTGGGCCAGCACGTGGCATGCATCGCGACCAATAACGTTGGAGGTCTGCAACACCGAATCCAAGACCAAGACCTGGTGAGCGCCGGCGTAGATTGCAGCCATCTGGTTGATAGCCTTGGACTTGAGCAGAATAGACTGATCATCCGCGCCGACAGGAATGCAAAGAGTATCGAGCCAAAACCACTCTGTCGAGCCCCACGCTACCATCATCCGTTTTATGTCGACGCCCAAGTTGAGTTGAGGAACGGCTATATAGCCTTGACCGAAGTCGAACATGGGTGGTGCAAGGAGCTTGAGAGAGTCTCTTAAACGCGTAAGCTGACACTGGGGGAGCCAGTTCGCATGGGGATTTCCCAGCCCGTCAGACCAAACGTGGGAAACGGCAATGTATTGACTTCGCGGGCCCGCTCTCTTAACTTGCAGATAGGGGCTGTCGCTGCTGGAGATCTTGATGCGCGCGATGGGAATCCCGCCGTCCGCAATGATGGAACGCATCTCCTCGTCTGGCATTGGAGAGTGCGAACACGCGCACGTCGGCTCGACATGCCTCGTGGAGTAGTTCGCCATGTCGACATTGTTGCCGATGCACCGATCGTCGGTACACGCAGAATGAGTGATGTGGGGCGCCGTAGGGTCGCGCAGTCGGCTGATGTAATAGATCGTCAGGTAGGAGTACTCGGACACGATCTGCCGGGCCTTCCATGGACACCAGCCTGCCCTCAACAAGTTTCGTGTCAAGAGTTCAGCGGCGGGATCAATAGCGGGTGTATCGGTGTTCGGCCGCGGGACCAACTCTGCAAATGCGAGCCCATTGCCGCCAGATGCTGCAGCGCCCAGGGTGGTAATCAGAAGGTGGACAGACAGAATGATCTCGGGGAGCGGTGAGAGCGCCGACTGCGGAAGGCGGGAAAGATCTTTGAGCGTTGTGGTAGCCAGTCTCAACAGTCCTTCGAGTCGCTCTTGCTCCGTTGTGTCGCTGTGTGGGGCCGATACTGACCAGTGGTCGAGGAGTGGGAACAATGCTGCGGACGTGACTAGCCGCCTTTGTGTGCCGTCCCCAACAATGAATTTCTCGAGGCTGATCTCTTGGCCGAGAAATGTCGTAATGAGTCCGAAGTACAGCCATGACTGCAAAATGGCAGCTATTTTATCTGTGCTAACCTCCAGCCAGCCAGCGCCGTCGTCAATCAGCGGGAAGCCTGCCCGGGTGGGGAATGTTGCAAAATCATTACAGTCAAAAGTATGAGATGACACATAAGGGACTTGGATGGCCTCTAAGCCTCCCAGTGGTAGCTGGATGTGATCCATACGTGAACAAAATCCATTTGGAGTGTTGCGGCTGTGAGGATGCTGGGTGACATCCTTTGCTGTTGCCTGGATTTGTACCCAGCTTCCGCCCCACTTTTCCCGTGCACGGCAAGGAGAAGGCCGCACCTGGCTTTCGTCAAGGGGCTCGTTTGGTTGGCCAGTTCCACGGGCTGATATGCATGAGACGTTAGAACGGGGTTGGCGCATGAAACCCCGCTATTGGGCAGCACTAAAGGTATTTCAGGTGCAGGTGCTCTCGGCGCTCGCAGTGCTGGAGCTTGCGGCTTTGACCCACACGCTCAATCAAGCTCCGTCACTCACAGCCGGAACCAGCCTTAACTCATTTTAATCGGGCCCGCGTCATCGGCAATCATGGTCAGGGACTCGAATCTCTGCTCGAGTTGCAGATCGATCCTCAACTCCGCCATTACTAAGGAGGCAACAACACAAGGAAATACTTCCGCTACTCCGAGTGGTCACCATCAAAGCGACTCCCAGGCTGCACCCACGGCTTCCTTTGAGGAGAGCTGTTATGTTTGTGCTAGACTATGGAGAAGAACCATTATTATGACTATAGATCCGGGTTCGGCACTCCGCATGGGCTATCGGTGTTGGGTAAAGCGCTTACCGGAGACGACGCACTTGAACTTGACTCAGAATGTCCGCAACGATGGACGACCCCAGTTCAAAATTCATTTCACGGGCGACTTTCCAGTTATAGAATTCTTCCGCGCCATTCCAAGCCAATGTAAGAGTGGCAATCGGTATAAACACGCATTTGCGCTGAAGGGCTGACACGTGTTCTGCAGATATCGCGCCAGACGTTGATAACTCAAAGACTACATCACACAGCTGCAGAAGTCAGGATCGTCTTAAGCAGGCCCGGCAATGGCTTACACAGTGTCTTCAGTCACACAATGTTTGCCGAAGGCCGAGGACACCGGAGTTGCCAACACGCCTAGTCAAGGCCGAGAGAGACGATAGAAGAGTGTCTGCTTCTCGCTATCCACCCATATCTGGAACTTCTCTAAATTTAGAAGCTACTGGCCGGTTCCAGGTTACCGTCGATGGAAGTAATCGTTTTGCTGAGGACCGTGGTTGACTGGGGTAAACTACTTAAGAATCTTAAGCTCTTCGCTTCCATTAGGCTTCAAATTCGCCGCTTCGGCATTTATGACAGCTTTCCAAACATCAGATCGAACTGCAAACTTTATTAGAAAGCCGCTAAAATTCCAAAAGTCTCCTAGAAACTAACCCTGACTTAGCTGGTCCAGGATATGCTTTAGCTTATCTTCTCTTTTCGCATCATCCAGCTATATATATTCCAGAAGCTCCTTCGCGAAGGCAGCCACCACCGCCACGGCATGCTCCTACCACATTTTGTTTTTGTGCGAATCTGCATAATCGTAAATTCCCCGGATGACGATACAGGTGAGGATGTCCATCAGTCCTGCTGCTTCCATCTCGATACAGAGGGCTTACTCCTTCAGAGCCTTCTTGAGCGTGTTGCGGAGCATGGTGTCTTTGATAACTCGGTTTCCCGATGCAATCAGACCGTAGTGCATAGCCATCCCCTTAGCTTTTTTCTTTACCGTCATAATCTTGTCGCAGGACGGGCAATTGCTTTCTCCCTCCTCTTCGTCGTCGTTTTCGCTATCGTCGTCCGTGGCGCTCATGCTGACATGGCGGTAACTTGTTTTACATAACACATCCTTAAGCGAATCCGACCTTAGATACGTCGAGGCCAGTCCCAGATATTTCTGCTTTAGTTCGTCTAGGTATTTAGGCACGCGCGAGCCAGTCAGGGCATATTCCGCTTTTAGTTGCACGAGAGCTGTAAAAAGAGAGGTTGGCGGGTTATTCAACGCCCCCGTCTGCTCGAACTTACCGCCTTGTTCGGTCCTGCCGAGGTCCTACTAGGCCACGACGGGATACCCGTCCGTGTGAGTACGACTACGACATCACCGAGTCTAACTTTGGTTGGGATACCAGCGCCGATACCAACCATGAGGCCGAATCTGATAAATAGAAACGTTCGAATCATTTAAATGGCGGCGGTTGCTGCCGGGTTGTTGCCGATCTTTCCCATTGGCAGACAGGCCATGACGATGTTATACCCACCAATCGAACCAAGAGTGTACGCGTTGGGATCATCGCGCGGTTTCGGGAGATTAGGGTGTCTCTGATCTAGCATAGCCGTCGCCGCGATAAGCTCTGAGGGTAGCGCGGAGACCCATCCCACGATGTAATCAGCGTGAGTCAGTGGCTTTGGATCCAGTACCGAAGCAATCGCGGACGACTCGATTGTATTCTTTGCTGGTGGCAGTTAGTGACACTTGAATCTGGTCAATCGGGCCATGTTCGGGAAAACCTCACTCCTAGATGCGTTGCAAAATCCGAGAATAGGAAGCCGCCGAAGAGCGGGGGTAAAAAAACTACCGCCCAACAGAGATCTCGGGGATTGAAACGAATCCTTGGTGAAGACCGAGGTTGACAACTTGGGGATCGGGCAGTAACTTAGGTGCCTTGGTGTTTTTGCCCGACCGAGCGCGTTCAATCAGCCTGACCTACAGCCCCAAAGAGCCACTGCGGTTGGTTACATTAGGGAGTAACTGGGCTTTCAAACATCGGGTTGCACAGCATGTCCCTCGAGTCGTCGGTCAAGAGCCCTGCATTTCCAGAACGCCATCTCCACGAATGAGCAGGTGAGTTGACTTGGATGGGTAAGGTGAGTCTGAGGCTGGCGACGGGGCAGTGTCTGACAACATGGTGATTGGAACTAACCCTATTTCTTGGGGCCGCCTTTTTTCTTTCTTTTTTTCGTCAGGAGGACCAGAAATGAGCGACCTCTAACTAGCCTAAAACCTATCCCAAAAACCTATCCCTCGTTGCGTAGAGTTGATAATTTTGTGGTATGGTGGGCCGAGATTGGCGTAATCGCCTTAGATGGTGTTTTAGCATCTGAGACCTAAAGATGCTAGCCAAGATACTGATGTGTTGATAACCCGCCCACCACGAAAACCACAGCCAAATTCAACACTGCCGTATCGCACATCGCAACCGTCACCATGACAGTCACGCCGTCGCGCCAACTGCATAGGAACGATAGAATACAGAGAAATACAGAAACGAAAATGCATGCTTTGCAACGCCTGACCGCCCGTCAATGCCAGCGGTAATAGAAAATGGCCTCTTCAATCGTTACTCGGTTGCCGAGAACTTAGGCTGGGCCGAACCACTCACCCGCCTTTGAGCTAAGTGGGGGCCCTCCGCCTCAATGTGCGACAGCTCGCTCGGTGTGCTACTTGGAGGTTTCTTGTAGCGAACCGTGTCGACCGAGGCGGAGCTGAGTCTCCGTCCTGACCCGGGCCTTGCCTCATCTTTGCTTGCTCGCCGCCGACGCAGGGCGCCTAGGCCTTGGCGGTCTTGTAGACTGGTGGTTTCTCGAGCTGCGGCCACGACGGCAGGCTGCGTGTGGAATAGCGCGTAGCCATGGAAGAGATCCTCGTGGTCGGCAAGGATCCGGGGAAAGAGGATTGCCATGGGGATCACTATCGTAGATGTCGCCCGTCCGTCTTCCAACCTTGTGCCGTCGTTGGCATCGTCGTAGGCATCTCGCTTGTCGTCGTCAAACCATGAATCATCGAAAACATCCGTCCTCGTCGTAATTTTTTGGGGAGACCGCTGCAAACGCTCCCAGAGATCCATCGCGTCGGAGAAGATAGTCGCCAGCTTCTCCAAGAATGGCTGCCTCTGTGGTTCACTTCCACCTTCACCAAACCATGCACCCAGGACGGTAGCGACACGCTCTGCTGCAAGAGCGGGAATTGCTGCCCTGTCGCTGGAGCTGCTGCAAACTTTTGTGAGCTGGCATCTGACAATGGTCGCTTGGAGCGGGTACGTCTTGGCCAGCGTGTCAACGACCTTGGCAAGGGTGTCTTGTTCAATGCCAGTGAGCGTTTTTAGGTTGTGGAACTCCTGAAAAATGTTCCCTGATAACTCTTGAGTGATGATCGCCTCGGCAAGGGCAACACGCATGAGGCGGGCCGCCGAGGAATTTGTCGACGGCTGAGGTATTTGCGAAAGTGGAGGTTGCAGACCACCGATTAGAGCCTTTGGCTTTAGCGTTAGACCCTGACCAACGTAGATGCCACATTCGGATGGGTAGACTAACACTGGGATTTGGTAGGCTGTCATTGAAATACTGCCAGGCAAGCTGATGAACTTTGTCGCTTAACTCATCAAAGTCCTTGGCCCTGATGAACGAGTTAGGCAACCATCATGACGGAAGGGTGGCGACTTTACATACACTTACTTGCTCCTTATCGAAGGGAAGGACTCCTAGGTTTTCCCTTAACTCGATCAGAACGGCCCTGCACTTTTCCAAATCGCCTTGTGTTTCGCTCAGCTTCAATTGCCTTCTTTGAAGCCTACTCCTTAGCGTCTCGTTGGAATCCCGCTGCTCCTTGATCTCCGCGACAAGCCGTTCAAGCTCGTCACGGAGCCCCCGGATCTCGGCTGACAACTTCTCGGCTCTCCCTTCGCTTTGGGCGAGCTGCGGTCTCAGTCTGGAAAGCTCGTCGGATTCGGTTTCATAGCGCGTCGTGGCTTCGGCCCAGGTTTTGTATCGGGTCCCAAACTCGGCAAGTAGCAAATCCAGGGTTGATTTTGTCTCGGTTTTCTCCTTCTCCAGCCTGGTAACCTGGTCTTCATGCTCGCTTTGCACTTGGACCGCTTTGGTCTTCATTCTCTCGATTTCAATTTCCTTCCGCTGCACCTCTTCTCTCAGAGCGAGCCGTTCGTCCACCTGGTTCTCAAGGCTGCGTATTCCGCCTGCATCCTGGACCAGGCTGCCAATTTCACCGGCAACTCTTGTCAACCGGGCTGAGAAGGTTTCACCACCGCCATCAGCAGCCGCCTTGCTCGACCCTTTGGGTTGAGTCGCTGCTCGTTTGCCTTTGTCGGACATTGTATCTAGGAGAGCTGCAAGTTAGGTATCCTGTGGTTTCGCGGCTGTAAGCTTCAAAACAGTGCTGATTATTCCGCAAGTCGGGGCATGGCTATTTATGGGCGTAAAATAGGTGTGGCCGCGCTTCCTGGCCATTTGACCTACAAAAATATATGCGCGCAGTGACGGATGGGGGGGTGGGGGGGGGGTCTTCTAGGGTGGTGGCTATTCGTTCAGCAACCATTCACTGCAGCTACCATTGCAGGTCTCTCTGCAGCAACGGACCAATCCTTGGCCAATCCACCGTGTCGGAACCTCCCATCATTGGAGATGGGCAATGTTGTTGGTCTCCATGCATAAAGAGGGCGGCAGCAGTCGCTCGTAGGCCAGTCATCACTAAGTCCAGGACCACCGACTTTCGAATCAAGGCGGGGGCGACGGCTCTCCAGAAGCGGCAGCTGTAGTAGGACCGTAAAATGCCGGAAAGCGACATTTGGCCGTGAGAGCGAAGGTAGGACCTTGTAGGGCCTCCAGGGTAGGCTTGGCAGGTATCTCGCACGCCTTTGTGGTGTGGGAGGCGGTTTTCTTTTAGTAAAATAAAATAAAATCTCTTCTTCCCACAAGTCTCTGCCCTAATTTCCATCAAACATAGGCAGTGCCCGGCCTTCATGAACTTGATGTGCGCGCTGGATGCCTGTAGAAACGATGCCGGCATCGGAGTAGCTCGGGTGTCTCCGGGCGAAGTGGGAGGAGTGAATATAGGTCAGCGAGGACGTGCCGGACTTTTTCTGCACCGCTTCAGCGACTGCAGCCAGAGTTGACGCCGTTGTGATGGGCCAGTCCATTAAGGTCAGGCTCGGAATTCCAAGCCTATCGGTGAGCCTTACTGAAACGTTTACAACAGTTATCCTGGGCGGGGAGAGATTCGAAAGAAGAAGACGCCCTGCATCTTGGAGGTAAAGTAGCAGGTGATCCGGGTGATCCGCGTTGTTACGCAGGCTATTCGTCGCCCCCACCTGCTGCATAAGCACGCCAAAGGGCACGATGCAGACCCAAAAGCAGAGCTTTGTGACCGGTAGTGAGGCGGAGGCGGACAGGGTAGGTAATTAACGATTGCAGGATTGTATAGTGTCTAGATGGTGTAGGTGAGCGTCTAAATGCGCGTGCGATGGATCACGGGTAAGAATGGGGATGATCATGAGCATCGACGGCGGCTTGGCAGATATCGCGGACTTCCAGCAGCAGAGAGCATCAGCTCAGGTATTATTACATTATTATAGGCATATATACTTTTAAGGCGGCTTAGGCTGCTGAAACCTAATGCTAGGCACCTGTTAAAAGCAGCAGTCTAGACCATGAAAAATGTTCTCTGCCTGTATGGTGAATGGATCTCAATTTAAACCAAAACCACATCCTAACCACTGCCATTTCGTTCTCCCATTTCCATCGCGACCCTCAAACCCCTTGACAGCCCCCAGCAACAAAGACTGCGCATACCTAACATGCATCTCATACAACAACCACGGCAACCTCTCAAAGTTCCCCCCTTCTCCTTCTGAGTCTCCTCCGAGATGCATATCGCCTGCCTCGACCGACACATACGTCACCCGCATCATCTGTTCCGACACCCTCTCAACAACAACTCCTGAAACCCACCCCGCATAAACTGCCACGGCAGACCAACCCCCGCCATCGCTCGATTGACCGCCCGCACAGGCCTATCAACCACCCTTCAATACAACACCAAGCCAGTGGCGTCATACTCCCCTGCGCCAACGACCTTGTCATTGGAAGGAAATGCTGTGACTGGATGAGGCGCGCCATCAGGTAGCGCCAGTGGGTCGAGCACCTCTCCTGAGTCCACGGAGCTCTACGTCCCGAGGAGGACATCGCCAGGTACTGGATTTGTGCCAAAGAGGCGATGTCCTGGTACGAAGGATAGGGGAGGTACATCTCGATCTACGACCCAGGGCTCTAACCCGGCGGCGCGGGATGAGTGGAAGGCAACGACGAGGGTTTTAATTGATTGTAAAAGTGAGTCGCGGTCGCTCTGTGTATCGTCCTTGGTGGGGTTCTCTGCATCAGGGTTTTTGCTGGTGAGAAGAAAGACAGGTATCCCGACTCGCACGGCGGCAAAGGAGGGGATCCAGTGCGTGGGTGTGCTCTCGCTGCCTGGTCATGACGAGAGAAATCTGGAATTTGATAGCCATCACCCTGGCTGTTGGAGAGGTCCCGTGCTGTCAAGAAAGTTGCAGCCTACGCTCGATTTGGGGAGTGCGGAGAGGTCGGTTCTTGTGCATTGATGCTCATAGTTATGAACTCGTTGGAGTTTGGGTAGTGCATGGCTAAGAAACAGTGGCAATCTAAAGTTGGGGTCAAAACTTCACAATGACATACAGGATGATCCGCAGGATCCGGGGCTCCCGTCCAATATCTCCGGCCCGGCAGCTGCCGACTTACAGCCAAGATGGCTGGATTTGAGAAGGACATTAACAGCCTGGTTATATGAGATAAGTCTGGGCACTTACAGTTGCCATTTCCGGTCGTAGTCCTGAGCCGCTTTAAGCTGTGGCTGATTTGCCTTGAGCTTTCCCTAGTGTTTCCCTGCCGTGTAGGTGTTCGGGGGTAGGGGGCATAATGTCAGAAAGAAGGGGGTTCTGGCCAGAGGCCAGAAACTGTCAGAAACAACAGCTTGGAAACCATCAGAACAATAGATTTGTAACCATTGCCACAGAAGCGCAATTGTAGCCGCGTAGCTTTACCATACGGCTTGCTACTATTCACGACTATAAGGAAGGTTCTCTGGCTGAGCCAGAGAGCTAAGAAACAAGCAATACAATCACGCAGTTGCAACCCCTTCAATTCCAAGTGCTTCTCATAATTATAATAATAACTATTTATACTAGCTATTCATTAAAGTACTTTATACCTTACTTATTAGCTTCTGCTTATAGTATATATTATAACTCCTATTAAGTAGTACTTAGGCCAGTGCTTAGTGTTAACCATTAAGGTCGGCCACTAAGCACCTCCTGGTTAGTGCTCACAGTGTGAAAAGCTAGTGCGAAACTGTCCCTCACACGGTACATGGTGTGGGGAATCCCCGGGCTGTGCCGGCCCATCTAACGGCTTGCAGGCTCGTCACAGTTATGTGCATCAGAAGGGCTGCTTTGTAAAAAAAAGCATAAGGTTAATGGCTTGGATTCTTGTGCCATCATCATGTTTCCTATATTGTGCAGATGCTTGTGTTGTGGAGAAGCGGAATCAATCTGGGGACCAGAAGGATGGGAGTTTGGTCAGTGGCGTGACGTTGCCACACCACCGCCAATCATAGAAGAGTCCTTTTGTGACGACAACATGATAGGCCATTGCCACCCTGCCAGCGCCACGAGCACACCACTGGGACCTAACTTTTGGCTAATTTTAACATCAGTATACTGGCTTCAACAGCCAACAGCGCACAACGATCATGATCGCGCTTGATCACCAGACAGCCACAATGCAACAATTCTCACGTTCTGCATCCACTGCGCCGAGGCTTGTCCATTTCATTACGTCGACTTTACTACGATGTCAACCAATCTACAGCCTTACCAGCTCTCCTGCACGACGCATCACCGGCTTTCAGCTCCGCGCTCGGCAATCATCAACACCACGCCCACCAATCTCGTGATGCTGCACTCTACCCAGCCCTCGGTCAGCTCCCTATAAGTTCTCCCTACCCGTCACACCTACCTGCATTGCATCCCTTTCACTCCCATCACCATACCAAAACAGATCAAACTCCAAATCATCATCACCACATCAAACAAAACAAAACCTCTCCTCCGCAGTTTACCTGCATCACAACAACAAACAACAATGCTCAAGACCCTCTTCCTCCTATCCGCACCCCTCCTAATCCTCTCCTCCCCCACAACCCCACCACCACCACCGCCACCCTGCACCTACGGTGCCTACCGTTGCGCCCCCTCCAAGACTGAAATCCAAGTCTGCGACTACTACGGCAAATGGCAACACGACTGGTCCTGTCAGAAGGGAACAACATGCCAATTGCTGGCCTCAGGCGGCGGCATGATTCCGTACTGCGTGGCGGGGACGAGCACGGGGGGTGGTGGCACGGGGTGCACGACGCCGGGGAAAATGGAGTGTATGGGGGCGAATGCGATCAAAGTGTGTAATGTGCAGGGGGCGTATGAGAAGGTGGGGGATTGTCCGGCAGGGACGGCTTGCAAGATTTTGTATGGGATTCCTTATTGTATGTGAGGGATGAGTGAGATATGAATGCTGGCGTTGCATGTGGCTTTGGGGTTGGAGGCGTTTGGCGTTGGTTTTGGATTGGAATTGAATGGGAAGCATTGAATGAATACATGACATGGAATGTTTGGCGGGGTACTTAGTAGCAGTAATTCAGGGGAAGGAAATGGAAGAACAAACACTGTCCACAATAATTTCCACTCATACATATGTGAAGTAACATGAAGGCTATTTTGTTTCCCATCTGCCTTTTCACCCCCTACACAACCGCCTCTTCCCGCGTTGCAGAGTCCAATTCGTCTGCCCTTTTTCGGGCAATGGTAAGTGTTCTCCTCTAAAAGTAAGGTTAGTATTGTAACAGCTTACAGTTTTTCTCCAGGCTTTATTACTTATATAGGCTATCTTCTAAACAACCTAACTAATATTAAGCGCTCTCACCTTCTTCCCTATTACCATTAGGGCGTACCTGGAATTGGTTTCCTATCGATTTTGTTGCCGTAGAATACCACAAGAACAGCCGCGTAGGTAGCCGTGGTAGCGATGATGTGCTTGGTATTTGACTGCGGCGGGACTATGGTTAGGGTCACGATGTCCTAGGCCCGGTCGTCGGCTGTCTTGGGGAAGGTCATGATGGCGATGGGCACGACGAGCCACGTTACGGCGAAACCTCCCTCTCCTCTCCCCCAAAATAGTATCCAACCCGCTATACCCCTCAATCAACCGATTCACTCCCGCCGAAACCGCGGTTATCTCCGCTCTCGCTAGCATAGCTTCCCTCTCCACTTCGACTTCCATGATCCTACCCACAGTTTGTTGATACACAAGACTTCGCTCCTCGCACCACGTTAGTAACTCCTCGATTTTTCCTGTCTCGCAAGCTTCAAGGTACAGAGCGCGTTGTCGGGGAGAGAAGAGGTCGCATACTCTAGGTGAGAGTTCGAAGTGGTTTTGCAACGGCATCAGGCCAGCGAGGAGGGGGAGGAGACGAAGGAGGTGAAGCAGGAGGGGCAGATGGTGCAGCGGGGCCAGCCGTATCAGTGCGAGTTGGGGAGCGGGGTGCGGCCGGGGCAGGCTAGGGGGTTTGAGGTCATCGTGTTATCAGGTTGTTGTGGAAGAAGAGATTCGTCAGGAACTTGGTGGTGGCCGGGTTGGTTGGTAGTGTCGATATTTGGGTGCTGGAGTTGGGCGTTTGCCTGGGCGATGAGCTCATCTATCTTGGCTTGGACGTCTGCGAGGGGGTCGGCAGAGATATTGAGGGTGGAGAAGGAAGTCGGCTGGATTGTTGTGTTGGGACATGATGAACTTGTGTTTTTGGTTGGACTTTGTGGTTGGTTTTGGCGGCCAAAATGTCGAAGGGCAATTAGGTTGATTGTGAAGTTGGTAGAAGGTGGGAGAAGCGGTGAGAATAGGGTAGGGTGGGAAGATGTGGTGTCAAGTGTCATGCGCCAATGCCGAGGGCTGAGCGCCAAGCGACCGGCCGCGGGCCTATGGCAATGAGGAGAGGGAGTTAGGCTATTTAAAGCAACATACATTCAGCTCCGCTACCTATCGTGCTTACCGTGGCTCCCGATCACTCGGAGATACACGAACCATGCTACATAGCGCAATGGACTTGGTTAACAGGAAGAGTTGGATATATTCGTCGTCCTCAAGATCTTCTCCTGACTGAACTAGCCACGGGACGTTCTACTCCAAGCAAGCCAGCATCTTTTCCAACACACCAGCATTTTTGCCCTCACCACCAACACCAGAGTCAGGCACCACCGAACTCCATTTCTTCCTTGCCTTCTCCCTCGCCATCTCCCCATCATCACACCTCAGCTCCTTCGGAGCACCTGCGCGAACAAGCGCTTCCACCATCCCAACATTTCCATTCTCCGCTGCGATATGAAGCGCAGTAACTCTTCCCCACTCCCAAGAGCCCCGTTGATCCAGCATATTTTGCTCGCAAAAGTGCCGTAGGAGCTCCTCCGCAATGGCCGAGTTGGTATCCCAGTCAAAGTCACCCTGACCAACTTCGTTCTCGTCTCCTTCGTAACGGATCCCTGCTGGCACCAAATCAACCAAGTGCAGCGCTGTTACGTTCCCCTTCGCCTCCACGACGAAGCTTGCCCCCGTGGAAAGGAGGTATCGCACAGCACGGATGCCAGAGTGGCGGGCGTTCAGCGCAATGACGCGTCCCAGAGCGGTGATAGGGTGAGGGTACGTCAGCATTGCGCCGCGCGTGGATACGGAGGAGTTGAGAACTGTGCCGTTTGACAAGGAGATGAGTTTGTCTGCGAGGCGGAAAGCGGTCTTGCGGACGGCGATGTGGAAGGGGGTTTCGGTGATGACATCGTCATGGTCTCTGCCGTCGATGGGAACGCCGGCGGTGATCAGGTCGTCGACGATGCCCAGGTCGTCTCCATTGTGGGCTTGGTCGGTGAAGAAATGCAAGGCTGTCCAACTGGGTTCTTTCGATGAGTCAAAAGGGCTAAGAGCGCGAACTTTGGCATCCGCGCCGTGGTGCATGAGGAGTCGAAACAGCGAAGGGCGGTTCCAGCGCACAATTTCTTGCAAAAGCGTCCTCCAGGCAGGCCCGGCTGGCTTGTTCATCTCAGCAAGTCGCCAGCCCAACTCTATGATGATTTAACAGGCCTCGTCGTATGCGCCCCGAGCCGCATAGTGCAGTGGCGACTCGTTCCAGCCACCCATGGTGAAGTGGATGAGTTGAGATTTCTGCTGAAGAAGCGCCAGGGTGGACCGGAGACGATCGAGATACCGGGGTACATTTCTCGGGATCATTGAGAACCTGTCGGACGCATGGATTGCAAGTCGTACCAAGGGGCCGTAAAATGCTGCCATCCGGGGATCGCTGGTACCAGCAGCACTAGAGCGGCTTCTAGCTCCTCGATCATGATTCCCAGGCAGTCGACGTGGTGATAGAAGGCCGCCCACTCCAAGGGTGAGTTCGAGTATTTGTTGATGTTAGGATCACCACCTCGTGAGAGGAGGAATGAAACGATGTCGGGCCGGTTTGTCACTGCATGTAGCTACGCCATAATGAGCAAAGATAAATCTGAACAGCAGTGCACAAATAAACAGCCTATTACGTTTGTGAGGAGTCTAGGATCCCTCACTCCCATCATGGGTACGATGATGGTATCTATACTAGGCTATCTAGAGGTAGCTTGTCCCTTGCTCCGTCGCTGATCACCTTTGCCAAGACAAAGCAACCTCCCTTAGTTCATCCGTGTGCAGAGCGTACTTGCACTGTAGCTCGTACAGCCGCGCTAACCTAGGGACGAGCTACAGGGTCGTCACAGCTGCTCGTTTTTTCGCGGTGGCCAGCCATCACCCCATAATTCTTACTACATACGCGTTTAATTCATATTCTTACATATTGCCTGGAAGCCATTCCTACAGATTATGCGTCATCTACTTTCTATCGACGGGAAACTTTAACCGGGGGACTGAAAACGGGTCTCTGAGGCTGTGCAGCGCCGGCGAATGGGATTGGCTCAGGACAAATCAGCCACAGCTCACCCCAGCTTACCTCAGCTCAGGACTACGAACGGAAAAGGAATTTTGTGAGCCCAGATTCGTCTCAGACAACCAGGCTCTTTTCCAACTACAACAAACACCGAGTTTCAAGCCCCCAACCACCACCCCTTCGTCAGAACTCAATTCGAGAAGTATGGAGCCCATTTGCGAAGAATGCAGACGAGGGTACAGCTACAAGTTCCAGAACAGGTCGTCATGGAAGAAGCACCTTCCGCGGTGGAGGGAAATGCGCGAAAGCTGTGTCATTTGCAAAGTATTCTGCGCAGCCCACGACAAGTGGCTTGCATCGGACGTCCCAACCGGAAATTCGCACTGCCTGGACTTGTACTGTAGTCCATGTGAGAAACCTGCACATTCGCATGTCTTGGTAGCTAATGCTTCCAGCACTTCCCTGCCCACGTGGGTACTTTCCCACGCGGAGCAGAACAGGAGCCCCCCTGGACTCGAAGATGGGGCTGAGCCCTCAAGTATCCGATTGGGTTGACGAATGCAACGCAAAACATAGCTGCAGCAACTTCACTGAGGCCCAGAGCTTTCCGACGCGGCTATTGAAGATTGTCAAAACCGGAACGGGCAAGCCACAGGTCAGCTTGGTCCATTCTGCTGGCCAGAAAGGGCAATATGCGTGTCTGAGCCATTGCTGGGGTGGCCACTTGCCCATCAGGACCATGCGCGCCACACTCGACACTTTCACGGACGGCATCTCATGGAATGACATCCCGCTGACCTACCGAGATGCCATGCAGCTGACCGAGAAGCTGGGCCTCGAGTATATCTGGATCGACTCGCTCTGCATCGTCCAAGACGACCCAGATGACTGGGCTCGCGAGGCTGCATCAATGGCAGATGTGTACGCCAACTGCTACATCACCATTGCCGCCGTATCGTCGGCCAACTGCGCTGAAGGCTTCAAAATCCCCGCTGAACTTTCCGTGTCCGGATCCACCTCTGCCGGCCAGCCCTACCGCGTTTTCGCTGAACCAAGAGATGTCGATCGGTACCACCCCTTTCCCCCGATTCTAACCGCCTTGAAAATTGAAGTTGCCTGGCCGTTACTTTCCCGGGGCTGGGTTCTTCAAGAGCGACTCTTGTCTCCCCGGGTGCTCTACATCACGCAGTTCGAGATGATTTGGGAATGCAGGGGGCGTATTTGCTGCCAGTGCGACGACCCCGCGAGGAACCAACGGATGTCGGAGGGCCTCAAAGACTTCACCCTTCTCAAAGACACATCTGCAAGTGGTTGGCTCCTCACCGACACGGAGAGACTTTCAAGCGACAGTACGAAGAACTGGCATAATCTCATTGAGCGGTACACAGAGATGCATCTATCAGTCCCGGCCGACAAGCTCCCGGCTATATCGGGTGTTGCGAAACGGATTGCGGCTCAGAGGCCCAGAACATCCTATATTGCTGGCCTGTGGCGCGATACGCTGGCGATCGACCTCCTCTGGGTGCGACAAAGTGGGAGAAGTTGGGCTTTGCAGTCTCAAAGCCAAGAAATGCGCTTAGCTCGGATGGCTCTTCAAGATAGGGCGCCCTCTTGGTCGTGGGCATGCCGGGATAACACGATTGTATTTCCTTTCAGCGCCATATTCTACACCAACGGTGAGACCCCTAGTGCCGGAGTAGTTCGGCATCTGTGGTTCGAAATCAAGCAAGTAGAATGCGATCAGGCGACGGCGGATCCAACTGGGTCGGTACTACCTGGGGCGCGCCTAACCCTACGTGGGCCGGTCTTGGATGTCGAGCTTGTCAATCCAACGCCTAATGCCCGCTACCAGACCAACGACGGCTACAAGGTCTTGATGCGCTCGGGACCCAAGAAGGGCTTGGAGGCCATGAGTGCCCCGGCTAGCCAGTCAATTTTCTTCGACAACTCCGATGCTCCGCTCGAGAAACCCTTTGTGTCCGGCGATCCGGAAAACAACATCTCTTGTCTAAAGATGGCACTTGTCGACCGCTATAGTTCTGGTGTTTCCGGAAATGTGACGGTGGAATATGCAATGTTACTGCGGCGAGTTGGTGATGGGGTGTATCGACGCATTGGGATGATCGCATACAATCAGCCCATCAGCAAGGACGGGGAGCATCAAGTTCGATCAGCTTTTGTCGATCATGGAGAGATGTTAGAGATTCGTGTGCTCTAAGTCTCGGTGGAACGTCCTTGGTTCAGATGTCAGTATCTGTACGGCGATACAGAAAAAATACGACATAGCGGCTAGCGCCAGGGGCAGGAAAAGAATCATAAGGACAGGAAACCACACGGTAACGATAATGCCTGACGCCCGCTATAGGATTCCTTCAGATTCCGCCCTGGTGGTTCCCACGCTAGTATATGGAGGCCCCTTTTCAGTCCCCCCTGTCATACCAAGGAGCCACCCTTCTCAAGCCACATGTGGCTTTGGGCCTGAGCCCCAGAGCCTAGTCCCCGTTTTGCTTCCTTTGGTATCCTATTAGGCCCTGCCATCGTATCCTCCACATGCTTCCACTGCGTGGCTAGGTTACAGACCACTGTACCCCCCCGTGCCAGTGCTGTACTACAGGCTGGTCAGGACACGTCTTTCAACAGTTTTCATTTTTATAAGATAAAATTTCTCTAAATTCCAGATCTGGTGGATACGACAACTTGAGTTTTTCTAGGGTGAGCTTAGCCCAAGACCTTAACCCTCTCCGCACACCGCACCAGCTCCCAGACAACATCCCAATAAAACCCTGTCAGCTCCTCGACCGAGCGGCTCCCATTGCTACCCACAGCAGCCTCCGCGGCTCTTAAACAGCGCACGGTAACATCCCGATACTGTTCCCCCATCCAACACCCCAAATCGCTCTCACACTTCCTCGTTACCTCGGCCTTGAACCCCTCAGCCGAGACCCCGCCCTGTCGCGGTGAGCTCGCCGCTCCGATTCTTGAAATGGGCTGCCAGAAGCCAATCTCGGCAAGGAGCAAGCCAAATGCATAAATCTCGTACTTCAGCTCGTATCTTGGCCGTCCGGGAGGCGGGACCCGCAGTCTCGGATGGAGGTAGAACTCTGAGAGGGACGACTCGCTCTCGTTGATGGAGAGTTCTTCGGGGGCCGATGGACGGCACACGCTGTACCCGAATACCAGGGGGCGTTCGAGCTCTGGTAGGGGACCTCCTGTGCCGTCCGGGTGGCTGGGAAACATAAAGGCGATGTTGAGCGAGTTGAACATCTTGTGGTGCCAACGGGCGAGCATGAAGGTATACAGGCTGCTGGCGAGGGTCGCAGCGAGCTGGAAGCGCTGGGGTAGAGTCGGTAGCGGGGCGCGGCAGGAGGAAGAGGGGAGGGGCTTCCTGCAGAGGAGGTTGTATAGGGATATAGGAAGCTTGGAAGGTGAGAGGCCATCTGGTACGCGGCTTACTAGGCCGAGTCGGCGTAGGTGGGTGCTTTCCACGCAGCCGATGCTATCGGCCGTGCAGAGAGTCTGGGGCTTTCTGTCCTTGCTGAGGAGTATCGATAGCTTGGCCAGTCTCTCGAGAGCCACGGATCGAAGGTCCAGGTGAGCACTAGCAGAGTGGGGGAGGTTATACCACTCGATGAGAACTGGCTCTGCAAAGGAGGGGAGCAGTCAGCCCCTCATCATCACTGAGGGGGGGGGGGGGGGGGGGGGGGGTGAGTGGGGGGAGGGGGGATAAG
>Ga0247758_1000965_pt1 | contig 24090 bp, 23 predicted proteins | sample UWRJL156409C4_FD_180950 | JGI IMG/M metagenome (GOLD analysis project Ga0247758, IMG submission 180950) | Plant litter microbial communities from Arlington Agricultural Research Station in Wisconsin, United States - UWRJ-L156-409C-4 | ecosystem: Environmental > Terrestrial > Plant litter >... | reverse complement strand
GGGGAAGACCCCCCCCCCCCCCCCAGAAGCCGCGGCGGCGGCAAAAGCAGCTGTTCACGCCAACACACCGACCGTGTCGCACCTGGACACGCTCGGGCGCAGCTTCATCGCCATCGTCCACAACAAGACCAAATACAGCGACGCGTCCCCCCGGCATGCATGCCGCCCATAGAGGAGTTCTCTAGCACTTTTGTCATGTCTGACATTGAGGGCAACCAGCGCGAGGTCATCGACGCAAAGGGGCCACACGGTCGTCCGCAACGACTACGAAATGCTAGGGAACCTTCGTCCACGAGGCCGGCGCCGACGCCGGCAAGCGATGGATGCTCAGCAAAACGCGGCTGGGAATCAATCCCGTCCGAGTGTGGGACAGCCGGGGGCCAAATCTTCCGCACCGAGTACGACCGATTTCACCGCCCGGCCCGCGTGTTCGTTACCGGAGCCGACCCGAACGATCCGGGGCAGGAGCAGCTCCACGAGAGGTTTGGTGTACGGGGAGCAGCGCCGTGATGCCCGAGGGTGGGAATCTTCGCGGCTGTCTCTACCTGCATTTTGACCAGTCCTCGATCCTCGCTTATGAGGCCTACGACTTCAAGGGGAAACCTAGTTCACAACACGCAGCGTCTGTCGCGCGAGTATCGACAGGCACTTGACTGGATGGCCATCGATTCCGCTTTACCTGCGAGTAACGGGGACGATACCGTTGATGACGCTGCTCTGCAGGCAGCCATCGAGTCAGTCATGGAGGCCGAGGTATTTTGGCAGCATGACTGGTCTACGATGCGCTCGACCGCCCGGTCCAGCTCGTCGTGCCTCACAGCAACCAGCTCGGGGGCAAAGCGGAACGTCATCCAGCCGGTATAAAATGAGGCCAACCTGCTGGAGAAGGTGCACGTTTTGGCTCGACTACCCAGCTGAGCCGACTGGACTCCTCGACGCCCAGTCCGACCTACCATCCAATGTCGGCATCGACAACATCGAATATGATGCCAAGGGCCAGCGCACGCAGATTTCGTACAAGAACGGGGACAACGACACAATACCGGTACGATCCCGAGACGCTGCAGCATGACCCAACTTGTCACCCGGCGTAGCTCGTCCAGCGAGCCCTTGCAAGGACCTGAGCTACACGTACGACCCCGCCGGCAACATCACCCATATCCAAGATGCCGCCTAGCAGACGGTGTACTTCCGCAACCCCCGGGTTGATGCCGAGCAACGACTACACCTACGACGCCAACTACAGGCTCGTTGAAGCGACTGGCCGCGAGCATCTCGGTCAGGTTGGCGGTAGCCTAGGCCCCGCCGACACCGTATGATGCCTCCAACGGCTTGCAGACCCGGCTGCTTCACCCGGGCGACGGCAACGCCATGGGCACGTACCGGGAAAGGTTTGTATACGACATGATCGGTAACATCGAGTCCATGATGCACCGAGGCACCGACCCGGTCAACCCGGGCTGGGTCCGGAGGTACCAGTACGACGAAACCGAACCTGCTTGAGGACGGCAAGGCCAACAACCGCCTGAGCAGCACGACCAAGAGCAGGCAGTATCGTACGAGGAGTACACGCCGTACGGCACCTCCTCGTACCAGGCGGTGCGCAGCCAGCTCGAGACGCCCAAGCGTTACCGCTTCGCTGGAAAAGAGCGCGACAGCGAGAGCAGCCTGTCCTACCACGGAGCGCGCTACTGCGCGCCGTGGCTGGGGCGATGGTCCAGCGCAGATCCGTCGGGGCTAGTAGATAGCGTCAACGTCTATAGCTACGCGCGCAACTCGCCCACCAACCTAGTGGACCCAAACGGGACGCAGTCCAAAGGGGGTCCTCGGTACCCGAGGAGGAGCGCGACGTCGTGTACCAGATCTGGACGTACGAGAAGCCCGGGACCGTTGGTAACTTCTGAGACAAGGCGAGTCGCGATGTCTTCGTTACTGTGGCTTGTTCCTACGTACGGTACCCTCAATTCATGCCGGCGAACGAAGCGTTGCCGCGGCTTGCTTCTAAAGCAACGACTCATACTACGCGCGCCCCAAGATCACCAAGCCCAAACCTTCATCTTTTTCGGAGCCTCCAGTTCTAAGGACCCCCTGTTTGGAAGGAGCCCACTATTTACAGCCAGTCTCACACTCCAAAGGCTGACTCGCGCACGCTCTCTCTTTCGACCGCCAACAAGTGCCAGCGCCTCTGACGGAACGTTGCTACCAACCAGTCTGTGTGCAAGGGGATGACGAACGCCTTTGAGCGAAGGGGGGGGTCATGCATGCATGTGAGGTAGACTTGTCAGCGGCCATTCGGGGGGGCGATCTGTCAACGGGCCCCTTGCCGGCACCTACTAGCAAGTCCGGTCGTTGTTGATAACTCAGAGGCTATCGTGCCCCCTCTCTTAGCAGGCGGCGAAGATTCGGTAGTGGCCTATCACTGAATCTCACGGGAGCATCAGTCTCCTCCAGCAAAGCCCTTATGAGAACGCTCACCCGCGGCCAAGATGCAGCTTCTTGTCTCGCCCATCTTTCTGTCATTCTTTTCTACGGCTTCTGCCCGCTTACACTCTTTTTAGAAAGCGCCATTTCCGCCACGATGGGCAACCAACAGCCACCTAATCACGTCCCGTGGCCTAACAGTCGCTCATTACCACCATTGCCGCAGAGCCTTCCTCCAAGCACACAGTCAAGCACCTCACCCAGGCAAAAGGCCCAGTCTACGATGAGCATCTCAAACCTTCTGATACAGCCTAATGCTCCGCCGTCGGAGTACCGCATCATCGTCCGGCAGCAGCCCTCTGCCGCCCGTAGCAGTGGATACTTACAGAGAGACCGCCGTGTGATAGACCCGCCGCCAATCGTGCAGCTGACGATCCACAACACCTCGTTTAGCCCCGACGAGCGCGCTCGCCAGTTGCGCCACCACGAGTTCAGCCTCGTCTACTGCAGCATCTGGGATGAACGGGGCGTTGAGGACATGAGCATCATAACCAAGGACGGTTACCGCCCGCAACGTCGGCTGGTAGGCACCTTGTTGGCGAGCCCGTTCGTTGGCCTTGATGATAAGGATGAAGAAGGGTGTTTCTTCTGCTTCCCCGACCTTAGCTGCTGTACACCGGGCTCCTTCCGCCTCAAGTTTGCCCTAGTCATGCTTGATCCCACGAGGATGAGGGCGAGCTCCGCTATCGCCGCGACAGCCATGAGCGATCCTTTCCAGGTCTACACTCCTAAGACGTTCCCAGGCATGAAGCCCCACACACCGCTCACTAAGCGGCTCAAAGAGCAGGGCCTATAGACGAGCCAAAGAAGGCAGCAATTGTCATCCTTATTCTTAGGGACATGGAGGACGGGGTTGTGCGGGGAGACGGGTCCACGGAGCTGGGGCGTCTTGGTGGATCTTGACTTTTAAAGGTGCGATGATGGGCGGTCTTGGTGGATCTCGGCTTGAAGGTGTGATGATGGGGCGTCTTGGTGGGCCTCGCCTTGAAGGTTGCAACAATAGACTTTGTTTTAATGGAGTTTCTTGAAATTACACTTGCTGTCCATGACAGGACATGTCTTGCCCTGCCTTGCCCTGCCTTGCCTTGCCTTGCCTCGTAACGTGCTTGTGCTCGGCGCCTTCTCCTCCAGAAGACGGCCCTCTCCCCGCGCGTGCGTGCATTGTTTGCGATGATGTGCTTCGTGATCTGCTGCTGCTATTAGAGGTGGCGATGGTCTCGCCTCTCGGCCATGGTGTCGCTTGCGGTAAGGGATTGTCTTCTCCCACGACAGGACTAGGAGTGGCCTTACTGTGGGAGTGAGGTGGTTTGCGTAGAAGGAAGGAGGAGCTGGGTGAGATGTGAGGTTTGTTGCTGGGTAACCGCGGCAGTGGCGGCGGCGGCGGCGGCGGAATGGCATCTCCTTCTTTAGGGCAGCCCCTTTGGGGCAGACCTTTAGGATGGCCTATGAGCGTAGCTTAAGCTTGAGAAAGAGTGCGTGTAGGGCCTGGTCGTTGTCAGCGTCCTTGACTTTGTCGATGAAGTGGTCTGCGTTGACGAACTTGAGGAGCTTCAGGTTGGCGACGCCCTCGTCGGTGAGGGAGGAAGGGGAATCTAGGGTTTTGGGCCGCGACTTCCCCACTGCCTTAGCTATTTTCTCGACTTTCTCTTGTAGGTCCCCCCCCTGTGAGTCTTGGGCAGTGATTGTGTGCTGGAGCTGAGTGCTGTTCTCCCAGGTCCCAGGTGCCAAACTGCTCAAAGGGTAAAATTCTTCAATATCTCTTCCAACCGTCTTGTCGGTACGAGAGGGGTCATGTTCGGGGGCAATTCCCGACGCTCTGCACAGGGCCGAGCGACGGCGAACGTTAGTGTCGGGTTATCAACTTCGCGCGAGCGAAAGAACCAGCTAGGTTCTGGGCGGCAAACTGCACTTCTTTCTTAGCCTGTTCTAGCCATTGGTTCGTTCGTGGCGCTTGTCTTCGCCAATCGGGTTTCTTGTCGGATTCAGTTGCTTGCAAAATCGGTGTCACCCCTTTGCTGAGAACAAATTTCTGAGCACAGACCACCTTTGTTGTCTTGGCGCTGACATGATGGCTCGCGCGGGGCTAAAATTGCAGTGGTACTGGTTTTACTGTGATCTGTGCCCCAGTCGTTCGTTCACCTCCGCCAGCATTATAAACGTTAGCTCAACAAGGGGCCCACTGTTAGTGTTTCCATAAATTTCCACACCAAGCCGCAATCAGCAACACCCTTGACAAGCTAACGTTTATAATGCCGGCAGAGGTGTTCAGCATTTGACGAATTCTCCATTTCGGCACGTGAACGTTCTGCATGTCGGCATTGCAGGGATTCTCCATTTCCGCATTTGGCTGCATCGCATTCTCCATTTCCGCATTTGACTGCATCGCATTCTCATCTCCATTAACAGATCACGCTCAATTGACCGCAGTTAATGGACCGCATCGCGTATCGTATTCGAGGTTTCGCACTGACAGGTGCATTTGACTTCATTGTATTGACTGCGAATTTGGCTCGCATGACCATGGCTTCAATTGACGGCATCGCGTTTTCCCCAATTCCATCGCGATGCAATTGACGAGCATTGAGTGTATCGCATTGACCGCATCGATGCACCGAGGTAGCGAGCAGGATCGCTCTCGTGTGCCGTATATCTGCGTCTCCGTCCGCGGTTGGTCGCCAGGGATCGCAGTATCGGCTGCAACGACCTGTGTCAGATCGGCGCTATGATCGCCCTTGTCGAGAAGGAGTCGCACGACTGCCCCGTGCTTGTTAGCAGCAGCGCGCAAGAGTGGTGTCAATCCAGCCTCGTCCCGCTAGCTCGGTCATGGCCCCCCTTCGGCGGCTCTCAGCAGCGGCGTCCTGCCTTGATTGTTCGCTGCGTCAATGTTGGCGCCGACGTCCTTGTCCAACAGCAGGTGCACAATGGCCTCGTGACCATTCGCGGCAGCCAACGCCAGCGGTTTTTCGACCTCGGTAATCGACGGATTAGACGTCGGCACCTTTCTCCAGTAACAGCCGGGCTACAGCGTCTTGCCCTCCCCTCCCCCGGCTGCCACCGACAAAAGCGTGCGTCCCTGTTCGTCAGCCGATCCGACTTTCGCACCCTAATCAAGTAGCAGCAGTACGAGGTCAGAGTGTCCCTCGGAGGTGGCTCACAGCAGCGGCTTTAGACCAAAGCGATCTCTCGACGTGGGCCAATGAGCCGTAACCAAGCAGCACCCGCACGACAGCCTCATGCCCGTTCTGGGCAGCCCACGAGAGTGGTGTGCGGTCATCACTGTCTATCAGGTCCTTTTTTTTTCGTGTCTCGCCAATCAATACTGCCTGCTCGATTCCGAAAGACGCCGCTAAGTGAAGGCCCGTGACGTTGTTGGCAGCCTTTTGGCTGTAGCCAAACTGCATCGACCCTTCTACCATAGCAAGCGCCCTGACTCGGCGCATCGACTTTTGCGCGTGACATTAGAAAGTCTACGACCAAGTCGTCCACCCCCTTCAGCTCCGCAAGCGTGGTAACCCCAGTTGCTCACGGCATATTCGTAGAGTTAATACGTCTGCATTCGTTCCTCGAATTCGGCGTCCGCTGAGCAGCAGTCATGTTCAAAAATGCCAAAGGAAAGGTATGTCACGCAGGCTTGCGTGATGTCATGGTCGGCATCGAGAAACTAGCGTTCTTGCATCTGTTAAAGGTAATCCTGAGTGGTGGAGTGGAAAAGATGGATGATACCGCTCCCTTTGTCGATAGAGACCAATCCGGCACACACCGAGCCAGCATCTTGTGCTTCTGGTAGATCTTCTTGGTTCAGCTCCGTGTCCCTAACGTCAAAGGCAAGAATGTGCCGGAGCTCGGGGACTTTGAGTGGCCGCCTGGCACAGGTGATCCACGAAAGAAAGCGTTTTAGCCAGTCAAAGCCGACCTGGGGTCTTGCTGCTGCACCCGCATCATCCTCTTCTCGTATGCGTAGTTGTACGCCCCCAAGCCCTTGGGGAGATTTCTCAGCGCTAGCACTGTCCGGATTAAAGATCATCGGCCCTTAATCCTTCTAACTCGATTTAGCATTGTGTTCAGAGGCTGAGGCGTCGGAAGCAAGCATCGACAACAGCGGCACACCCGGATAGCGGAGCTGCGGGAGGATCTGGACAATGTAGGAACCCGAGATTCAGTAGCAGCTACACCTCCTCCAGGGTAATAAACACTAGCGTGACAAGGGCCCACTGTTACTCCCTGGTAGAGAACACTCCAGAATCATAACAGTGGACCCTGCCCCACCCCAACCCCAAGTGCTCGCGATGGCGTCACATGGTTTTCTCATATATCACTTTTTCTCTCACACGCAAAGCATCACCCATGTCGCGAACGGCCCCTTCATTGCGTGCATTGCACTGTTGCCGTTGCACATCTTCTTGTTTGCTGCTCCCTACACACCACCAGCAAAAATGTGCTGCCCTTACCACTACCCGGTAACGTCGAGATGTTGCACCGCCAAGGCGGACCTGGTCATTCCAGCCAAGGTAGGCAGTGCCTTAATTAGCTCTCTCGATGATTGGTCACTAACATATGTCACTCCGGCGGATAAAAGACCCTGGCTGCGGTACCCGACCTGTCGGCAGCAATTCTCCGTCTCCCGACCGAGATCCTACTGCTCATCTTTTTCCAAGCCCACGAACTGGACCAACTCTGCCTCGCTCTCACCTGCAAACGTTTCCTCCAAGTCTCGTCTGCAGTGTCCTTGCATATCCCCTCGGTACCAGCACACCGACTACATGTATCGACACCGGCGACTCCTTGCATAGGCATGCTTACGCTGCTCAGTCGTCTAAAGCCGCTGGGGCGTACCGGACGAACCAAGAAGACGGTGATGCTGTGTTCCGACTGTCTGCGCTACCGACCCACTAGAAAGAGTTTCTGGAAGGGGGATGCAAAGAGATAGCAAGCCGTCGGGTCCATGGACGCATGGGAGTACGTGGTTGCGAGCTGGAATAGGCGATCATCGCTCCAGTGCCCAGCGTGTCACTGCGATGAACGCACAGCCAAGATGGAGCGGTTATAACAAGGCTTTACCTGAGCGAATTTGGTCTGAGAAGAGAGCAATTTAGCATTATAACTCGGTGGTCTCGGGCTTAGCAACAAGAGGTCGAGGATTGCATGGCCGGGTCCCGAGCGGGAACTAGGAACCGGGGACGCCAAATGGGTGGTGGAGGCCGTATGAGCGCCCCGGCAGGTAGGCGGTTCGCGCAGAGTTGACTCTCTGGACAGCAGCAGAGGATAGATAGGCCACACACACCTTACGGAAGTGCATAGTGACTATACTCGACAGATTGACAACCGAAGGAAAAAGCTGCACGCTAATCGCTTATCACGCTCCATTGGGGAATTCCATGCTTCGATACACAGGAAAGAGATTTATCGGCAACTAAACGGTGTACGAGCCTTCGGAGTACCGTCCATCCATAGCCCCATGGGTAGACCAACAACTCGTGGTAATCACACCCGGGAGATCAGCATCATCATGTCCACGAACGTAATCGGCAACAACATCAGGAGGGTGGGTGGGGGAGAAGGTGAAATGGTTCAGGGAGATGATCATGAGGTCCATCCAGGACGGGGTGCAGATGACTTTGTCTAATGGATGCAGCACAATCTTGTGGCTACATGTAGAACCCCGAACAAAGTCCAACGACCAGAAACATTTATTCGCATCGCGAGGGTGTACTGCGGTCCTCCGCCAGCCATCGCTTAATGGGGAGCAAATATCATTAAGGCCAATCAGCCTGCCCCCGTGCCAATTGTCCGGCTTGTATGCTTCCAAGGCAAACCCCAGAGCATGAAAGAAATCCAGGTGGCTCTGGCAAACCGCCAGATCCTGTGGCTTTCCCGGCACAAACTCATAGATGATCGCCCTGGGGATAACAGGCGAAGAGCTTCTCAAGGACCTCTTGTTGCTCATGTCGGAACGTATCCCAGCGTTTCACCTGGCTTGGGTACATCTTACCCCCCCCCCCGTCTTGGTCTCCTGTCGTAAGTAACTCTGTCATCCCAACGGTAAACAGTAAACAGGTGGCTGAACTGAGCAGCCGTAGCCCGAACGAACGCAGATAGATTTGCCGTCAGATGCCTCCTTGAGGAGGAGACGCAGAATCCTCAGACAACCCACCTTTCCCTCTACAACAGCGTCGGCTACCCAACATACGATACTCATAACAAGCCCACTGCACCGCGCCGAGGAGCGTCAATTCTCTTCGAGAATATTGATCGCCTAGCCGGGATTTTCCCTTGCTCTTGTCCTCCACCCGGGTTTGGCCCTCCCCCTCGCCCTCGTCGCCGTCGCCGTCATTCTCATCATCCTCCATCGTTTGTGTTTGTAATTGTCTTGAACTCTCGGGTAATGGACGGTGGCAGCTACACGCGATGGCTAACAAGCACGGACCAAAGAGCCATGCAAAGCCAACGGTTGGCCGTGAGGCGCGCCATGGTGCAGAAAAGCGGGTAACAAGCAGGCTGTTGATGGTTCGACCCGAGGTGAGATGAGAATGAGAGCTAACCACTGTGACCGACGACCCGCCCAAATCTCTCAAATTGGTTGGGCGTGGAGCGAACGTTTTGCTCGACTTGAAATCGACACGTCCCTGCGCAGAATTGCATTCTGACCTTCTTTGCGGGTGCGAGGCGAGTTTACCGTTCGAAGGAAGTCGAGAGCGGAGTTGAGGAGCGAATAAGGACCGCAGCCGCCGCATCAAGGCATCGCCCAACCCCTGACGAGATCATTGCCATAGAAACCCAGAAGTTGCCTCTGCGCCTGTCAGGCAAGGTAGGAGTTTCGGGGCCGTTGCCGCGGCCGTGGGGTGATATTACGCGCAACTGGCAGAAACATGGTACTCTGGATGAAGCTGATGGGGTTTGTAAAACGTGAGGGTATATTACTTAGGTGAACTCTGTGTTTTATGACATTCCCTTCCCTACCTGCCTGCTGCCGATGCACCGTAACTGCATGGCATGGATTGCTCACCAGGGCTCGCCGCCGCGATCTTCACTTTTCCAGGCCGAAGAGGCCGGTCGGCTCAAGGACAATGTGATCGAGCGCTAGCCTATCGTTAGAATTGGAATATGCAAGTACTAACTGTCAACCTCGCGTTCCGCTCAGCGTTCGCAGCAGCACCAGCACGCGGCGGCGCAGGTAGCTAACCAACCATCCGCACAAAGCATGTACACCGGGAGCTGGCCGAGGCCGAGGACATCCGCGTTCAACGGAGAGCGCAGCCGCGGAGTGCTGCCATCGTACTCGGTTTCGCCCTTGCTCTTGTCCTCGAGGAGTGGAGACTGAGATGGCCGAGGGCCGGACGATTGTACTCGGGGTAGCGTCTAGATGCTGACGGCTCGGCGGCTTCGAAGTACTCGACAATGCGACGGAACCTGCCAATGGCTTGGGTACGCTGCTGCTGCTCGTTTGCGAACAAATCTTTTTGCGGCGGAAAAGTCAATCACGTCCTCCAGGGATGACTGGTGACGGTGAGGCAGGATGAAGATGTGGTGGTTCGAGGCCGCCGACACCTTGGAGAGCATAGACTTGGGCATCTGATGATGGGCGTGTTGGCGGCATGTCGGACCGCTTCTTCTGGGCCGACAAAGTCGATCTCCTGCGGGGAGGGCGGCCCGTCTTCCTTGAGGGTCTCCTTCCGCGAGGTTGAGGCCTTGCGAGCAGTGGCCGCAGAGTCGGCCGACTTAGATCGGTGAATATCGCTACCGCCGCCCATGTCGGTAGCCTCGGGCATGAGGGGACGGTGTGGCACGTGCCAGCCGAGACGTTCTGCCCGCTCCTGCTGTAGTAGGTCTTGTCAAGGGTGGGATATGGCATGCTGCCGCGGTCGCTGCCTAGGTGAAGGGCGGACGAGACCTTGTCCCGCTCGGTGCTATCGCGGCTTCAGTCGCGGTCAGATCGTAATCTCGGTTCTTACGTTCCGTCTTAGATTGATGAGACTTCTCACAAGGGGCGTAATCGCTGGTGGAGGGGCCGCGCTGTCGGGATGGGAGGATGTTGCGTTGTGCGGTTGCGGGTGCCTTTCTGCTGCTGAGTTGCGCTGTAGTTTGTGCGACGCACGCCGCACACTGTCTCTCGTTCTTTTCCCTGTATTTCCTGCAATGCCCTGGTGAGGAGGTAAACCTTAGCGCAGCCGCGCCCAGTGTCGGGTGAAGAGGCCTATAAGTGCATCTATCACATCAGGGGAGGCACCAGGCATGTTGAAGATGCAGTGCATGAGGGAGTTGACACGGAGGGTGTCGACTTAGAGGGCGCGGGGGTTGAGTCTGGGGCGGGGGTGTGGATTCATTGGATCGCCACAGCTTCGCAAAACCCACGCGCAATCGCTTGCCTCAAAGTCGCTTCCACACGAGAGTACGTGACAAAGGCGCCACCCTGTGCGCTTCCGACCTTTAACTTCACCATCACTTTTCACCATCACCATCTTGACGGCCCCAGCGCACCGCCATCAATCTTCCTTGGAGGGCTTGATTGACTTTCACATACAGCAGCCGCTCTTTACAGATGCTGGCGAGCGCGCACAAGCGATCGCCCGTTTTTACCGTATTGTCGGCCATTTTGAGACCATCGAGACAACGACAAGCAGAAAACACTATAACCGCCCGGCTCTCATCCGCCTCACGTTCGAATATGCACGCTCGCCCGAATCGCAGGATAGGTTCCTCGCTTTTTTCTTTCAGGCTCTCGCTATTGGCGCGCTCGACGGCGATTTTGATCTTGGCGACCTTGGTGAACCTCTCTTTAGGATCGCTGAGTTTCTCATGATCAATTTCTTCCTACCTCGTACTCACGGCCGTGTGCGTCATTGCGACGCCCGCAAGCCTCCGAGGGCAATAGAGTTGGTGATGCCGAGAGGGTTTGCAATGCCGTAAGGGTGCTAAGGAGTTGCCCCACGCACGTACAGTTACACTTGCGCACGCCTGGGCACGGCTGTGTGCAGCCAACCGGTTGGAACAAGTCAATGGCTCCACAGGCCCTGCTGGGTATAGCGTTCTTTTTTTTTTTTGGAACAGATTCACTTCTTGTTATCTACACACACACTGGCCTTGGATGAAGCGCCGCCGCTACCCACCCGGATCCTGGACGTTGGACCCTTGGACGGATCGATGGAACCTTAGCTACATATCTCTGATATGTCATCCTGCACTACGTACGTAGGACTGAGTTACTGTTAGGGGAAACCCCAGATCCTAACCACTAGAATGGGAAACCTCTAAGATCACCGCAGACTGGTTCCATTTGCTACCCTCTCCCAGACCTTCCGAGATGCTGTTATCATCACACGGAGACTGGGCCTTTAATACTTGTGGATCAATAGCTTATGCATCATCCAGGACAATGCCGATAACTCGCGGCGGGAATTTATAAAGATGGGCCGGATCTACCAAGATGCGTCGATAACCATCGGAGCTACCGGGCCAACGGACGGGACTGGCGGGTGTTTTATCCCCCGTTCACCCACGTGGCCGCATATCCCCTTGCTGTATCAAGTTAATGGATCCTCGGCGTTGGGAGAACTTATCTACGTTACTTTGTTCCCAGATTGCCCTGCGCGCACACGATTCTTCTCTTCCTCTTCTTTTCTCTCTTCGGCTTGTAATTTTACCAACGTAGTAAATTAGTTGCAGCATTACCTCAACACTCATCTCCTATCATCGTGCCGCAACAGAGCTGCATTTGAAAGAGTCAGAGCAAAAGGCAGCAAGGGAGAAGGCTTCACGAGAGAAGTAGGGTTAGGGTTAAATCTTTATTTACTTACCCCTGAGACACGGTGAACTATCTCGTTTTTCGCTGGACTCGCAACTTGTCCTCACTAGCTCGCAGCCTGCGCCGTAGCCGGACGTTCTCCTCCTCACTGGCTTGCACTTTGTCTTCTAGCGCGCGCAGGTTCGCTGCTACGGGTTAGCCGCTCCGACCCGGCGAAGCGCACAACGCCGCCGCCGCGCAGGGTGAAGATGACTTGGAGCGGGTGATGGTAGCTGGCCGCGGCTGCGACTGCGATACTGTCAGCCCAAGATCTACATGGTGTCATGGGCTAGTCAAATCGGTCTCGTTATAGCGTGCGCATGTGATAAATCGGGTGAGTTCTTTGGCTCTATTCGGCTCGGCTCTAACTTAAACTTTACAATGTCCTCGGGTATTGTTTTGACGTTTGACTATATTGCTCCAGTATTCACCCGTGTAAATTTTCCAAGATGTGACAAACCATCATCCATCACAATGGTATCCCACCAAAGAACCAGGACTCCTTTCTCTCGGCGTGTCCAGGCCTTACGCGGCCAGCCCTTCCCGCCCTATCTCCGTGTGTTTCGGCCCATTCGGCAACGCAGACGCAGCCGTAATAATAGCGACACTGAGAACGACAGCAACAGCAACAGCAACAGCGCACTGCCACCGCTACCAACCACACTACCACCACTGCCCACACTCCGAGATCCAGATGCTCACCGTGGCACCTTACCGCCGCTGCCCACGCTCCAGCCCCCATTTTCTCCCTCACTCATCCCATCAAAGATATTTTCCCCTCCCCCTAGGATCGCCATCCACCCACCCACCCGTCCTCTTCCCACAAGCTGGCCATATAAGACGCCGACTTCTGAGCCCATCCAACCACCATACCCCCCGCAGCACTCAGAAGGAGGAGGCTTAGAGCCTGAGACAAGCGAGACAGAGGCAGGCGACACAGACGGCAAGGAGTTGGTGGCGGAGCTGGTGGGAGACCTGATGAACTGGGACACGACGACGTTGTGCGAGGCGGGTTGTTCTTGTCTCAGTACATTCACCGAGCAAGGGAGGCCTACCTCCCGCGCACAGGAAACGAGACGATTGTGAAGCTGTTTTTGCGGGAGATGGGGGGTGCAAGTAGGCCGCACAGGTGCAGGCAAATGGGACATCGGAAATCGGCAGCTCCGACTACATTTATTCCGGAGTAGACAACATGTCAGCGAGGCTCACAAGTTAGTCCATACGAGCTGGTTGGTACTTAGCCCTCGAGTAGACATCAATAAACCGTTAGCCCTCCAGCCTCAATCGAATCTCCTTCCTCAGATGCTTCATTTCAATGTACTGGCCCTCGAGAATAAGGTATAGCCACGTCGTAAATTGCTTTGCCGCTTCCTCCTTTTTTTTTCAGTCTGGTAATCTCTTTTTCGAGTCCCTTAATCTCCTCGGTTCTCAGCTGTTCGTTTAGCTCGAGCTACGTGAACGCTTTGTCGACCTGGAGCAGATTTCTGTTACCACGGCCCTTAGGGGGGCTCCCCCCCTTTACCCCCTCGCGAAAGGACCCTTAGCGCTAGGCCTCCGATAATGAACATTCGTTTGGCATCACTCAAGGTCGTGGGGAGGTCCATACCGTGGGCGAAGTGTCTCCTACATAAGGGCTGATCCGTTTACAGACCTGCTCAAACATGCTATCGCTTATACATGTTACACCATAATACTAACAGTTATCTTTAAGTGTCGTTTCTTCTCCGCCACGGTACCCTCTACTGCCTGACCTAACGCAGTTAACACTAAGTTTAATTGCGTCCCTGCCCTTACTGTTAGTGAGCGTCCCCTACTACCAGGTAAGTGTGGGAGAAGTATGTGCAGGCACAGCGTACCTGTTATGTTCTGGATTGCATGTAATGTCTCGGGAAACCCTTCAATCTCCGTGTTTGTCACCACGGCCTTCAGCGCAGTCAGTGGCTGCTTGGGGCGCGTTACTATGCTGTTCACCAGCCTGGCTATAGCGTTACTCTCACTATTGTTCAGCAAGTTAGTGTTTGTTATACACAGTACATGGGCTGCAAGGCCCTATGCTGTAAGTGCTGCTTACTTCGATAGCTGGCGCATATGCAAGCTATCAATCTTGCCTTCCAGGCGGTACAGCACCTGTAAAATGCGCTGGCCCCCGTCAACTGCCGGGAGATATGCCCACCGTGCAAACTGTTCACTCAGGTCCGTGAATCCTGTCGCGATTGCTCCAAAGTCGGGCTGCGGCACCTCCATATCGTCTGCAGCTGCACAATACAATCCCACTCGCTCTCGTTCATAGGTGCTCAATTGCGCGTGGTAATGTTCGACTGTTGCTAATACACATAGCAGGAGGAAACCAAGCGGTTGCAAAAATAATTAACACTGCGAATAGTGGTCCGTGCCCACTAGCAACACCTACCAATTTTACAGGAGAGAGACCGGTCCGGCAAGCGGCCCGCCAAAGGAAACCTGGAGGAACTGTCCTGGTGTTGTTTGGCAGAGAAATAAGGAAGATGTGCAGATGTGGAGGCTAGCAAATTCACCCTTCAGTCAAGCAACCCGCCGCAGCCCACTGTACTGTTTCAGGCTGCCGCTAAGCCTCTCATCAGCAATGATGCCGGGTAATTGGCTGTTAAATACGGGCCCGATAAGCGATTTGAAGTGGCTATACAGCTCAACCCAAGGCCCGCCGTCCGCTTTTCCTTTGGTTCGTTCCAAGTCTATGTATGCTGTCGCTACATCTTGCCACGGGAACCACATATCTTTAGAGTGATACGCTCAGAATGATTACAAAGTTGAGGCGTACAGTAGAAGATTCTGGAATATTATAACAACTATAAATCAAAAAAGTCCCCCGGACCCCTCCTGTGGCACGCTACGATAGAAAAATAGAAAAATAAAAGAGAGAGATCAAGTATTAGTTATCTGATGGGAACGCCATCAGAAGGACCCTTCCTGAAGGACAGCCAATGACAACCCTTGATGCGGCTACGGCCGAATGTCCCGGCCGGCATCCTGGAGGCAGCCACAGCCAGTTTTCTGAGCCTCTTGTAATCCACTTGCCATCTATGCCTATATGGTAAGTTTGTTGAAGGGAGGTTTTCGCATCGCCTAACCAGTAATCAATACAAGCTGAGAGACCCATGTTCTCTAGTGTCTGCGTGCATGTGCCTGTTGCCGTATCCCAGATCTTAACGGTCTTGTCGTCTGACCCGGATACCACGAGCTTCGAGTCCGACGAGAACGTGACGGAGCTGACCTCACCATTATACCCCGCGAACGTCTGCGTGCATGCGCCCGTCGCAGTATCCCAGATCTTAACGGTCTTATCGCCTGACCCGGATGCCACAAGCTTCGAGTCCGACGAGAACGCAACGGAGCTGACCTTACTACTATGCCCCTTAAGCGTCTGCGTACATACGCCTGTCGCTGTATCCCAGAGCTTAACGGTCTTGTCGTCTGACCCGGACGCCACAAGCTTCGAGTCCAGCGAGAACGTAACAGACCTAACGAAGCCGTTATGCCCCTGAAGTGTCTGTGTATATGTGCCTGTCGCCGTATCCCAGATCTCAACAGTGTTATAGATTGACCCGGATATAACGAGCTTCAAGTCCGGCGAGAACACAAGAGACCAAACGTAATCGTTATGCCCCTCGAGCGTCTGCGTCTGCGTACATGTGCCCGTCGCCGCATCCCAGAGCTTAACGGTCTTATCGCTTGACCCAGATGCCACAAGCTTTGAGTCTGGCGAGAACGTAACAGACCTAACGTAGCCGTTATGCCCCTCGAGCGTCTGCGTACATGTGCCTGTTGCCGCATCCCAGATCTTAACGGTCTTGTCGTATGACCCGGACGCCACAAGCTTCAAGTCTGGTGAAAACGTGACAGACTGGACCGAATCGCTATGCCCCTCGAGCGTCTGCGTACATGCGCCCGTCGCCGCATCCCAGATCTTGACGGTCTTATCGGTTGACCCGGACATAACGAGCTTCGAGTCGGGCGAGAACGCAACCGAGTTGACGGCTTTGCTATGCTCCATCGTGTGCTGGCACGCATTCCAATCATCTTCTACCACTGGCACGGTAGTAATCCACTTCCGTTCTTCCTGTTTGAATAGATCTCTCGTTATACTGCGGGCCGGGCTGAACACAAGTGCTGAAGCGTATACTTGAAGTGGATGATTCTCAACTACCCATCTGCAGTATTGAACAAATCGGCGCATGTCATAAACCAGGCTTAGTAATTGTGATGCAACGTTCTTTTGCTAGACTAATGTTAGAATCGCTAGATGGTAAGATGGATATCACCAGGTGGAACCAACCTGAAGAATGCTCTCGAGCTTCACCATGGACAATATCCCCTGTGACATGCTCCTGCAAAGTGAAAGAGCTTCGAGCCAGTGGAGGTAGTGCTTCCTCAGGAAGCTATCGATGACACCACCATTTTGCAAAGCATCTGGGTGTTTGGTATTGTCGCTCGACTGCGAGTCGTAGAGATGATCACCCCAGTAAACGCACGAGTACCGCACTGTCACTAGAGGGTCTGGGTCCGGTACGGTGACTTGGTCGATAGGAAACCCCGGTGCGTATAGGCCGTATATGTCGCGTCGTAACTTATCCGACAGAAGCTTCAGTGATCGATTCGATATGTCGTGATGGATCATTTCCGCGCCCTCTGGGAAAAGTAAAGCGGAGGCTTGGTCGCTTAAATAGTCCTTGGCCGACTGATGAACGAGGTAGATCTGGTTGTCTCGGACTGAGAGAAAAGATCCGCACTTGGTTACGATCTTCTGAACCTTCTCCGTCGATTTTGTAATCTGTTCTGGTAATCCTGTCAAGCCGCCTACTTCGGCCAAGTGAAGTGGGCGGTATGCGAGGGTCGCCACCGAGAGAATGCGCCGGCAAAATTCTGAGTCCCGTTTCTGCCGCTTGATCTCATTTATCATGCGATCGTACATCCCATCCAGGCCGGTTGGCATTTCTTCGACGATTTGCAGAACATGCCAGCTCTCAACCTCATCCTTGCTGAGTTCCTGAACGACGAGGGCGACCCAGAGGAATGTACCGTTTGCTTTGTTACGCAAAATATCCCGCACTCGATCCTTCAGTAGGGCGCCATCTTCTAATATCGTTTCATCCCGAAGCGGCTCGAGATCGGATAATTTGTCGTCGATGTACATCTCAACAGCGCGAGACACCTGCATCGCATTTGCCTTCAGCTCGAGACTAAGCCTTGTCCTCGTATCGTTAGACCTCAGCTTCCTTTCGATATTCGTCTCGTTCCGACTTGTTAAGAGCCATTTTACACGACCGGATGAGATACGAACCACGAAGTCCAAGAGCTTTGGTAGGTCAACAACACATTCGTCCAGGGCATCGACGATCAGGCAGGTTGGCTTCAAGTTCGGATCTCCTAGCATCCCCCCTAAAATATCCGAGAGGGCGACCCACGCATTTGCGTCGGAGAGGGATTTGCCTGCGTTGGAGTATTTGCGCACGTGGGAGATCAGACGTGGTTGCTGGTGGGCAAGAAGGTAGATCAAGCCACGAAGCACGGCAATCGCGTTATTGATGCGCGAGTCGGTAGCTTGGCAGAAGAAATATGCCAAATTGCGACAGTGCCCCTCGGCAACAATGGCTTGCTTTAGTTCGTTGATAATACCGCAGAGCAACATAGTCTTGCCCTTGCCAGGATCTCCTTTGATCCAGAGCAGGTGGCTCTCTGGCCGGTCACGCCACTGCTGGAAGTCAGGGCTGTCGAGGACCCAGCGGTAAGCGTCGGCAAACAGTCCGCCCTTCGCCTCTTCGATGCGCTTCTTGTCAAGATGTGGATCGGTAGAATTCAAATTAGCTAGGTGACGATCGTGCTTGCTGATTTCTTCTCGCAGCCGCTCAAATGCTCTTTCTTCTCCTTCGCCGTAGAGAAGGTGCATGCATACGTCAAAGATACCGAAGAGCGAGTACGCCTTGTCTTCTTTGCGTGTTGTGTTGCGCTTTTGGATCCACGACATGCGTGCTTCGATGCTGAAATCAGGCAATATGTTGCCTTGGAGAGCTCTGAGGGGAATGCCGGTTGCGTTATGAATATGATGCCTTAGCGACTGCTTGTTCCCTAGGTACACGCCCTCCGGAGAGAAGAATTCGACGATTGTTGGAGCAATGAGTTCTTGGAGGGTCCATCCGCGAGTGAACCATCTGGATTTTCGAAATGCCAATTCCCAACCAGGGTCACCGTCGGCATCCTGCTGGCAGGTTAAGACGTCTGTGAGATATACATAGCATTTGACCGCATTGCGGTACCATCGGAACATAGAGTTGAGAGCGTCCTGAAGCTCGGCGGCGTCGGACTTATCGATGCAGCATGTGTCGACCCAAAAGAATTTCAGCTCATCCCGCGCCGCTTGATCTCCGCAAAACCGAATCTTGGTGTAGCCTGCTTTGTTCTTGGCCGTACCATCCGCTAGGTCTTTGAAGAGGACCTCTTCGTCGCCCCATGTGTGTGAAAGTATTGCGTACGGTGGGACCTTGTCGTCGGGAATGTCACTTGTCAGACGGAAATCGCCAGTATCGTCGCGTTCCAGGAGGCGCATGGTCTAAGGGGTTGGTGAATGTTCGGTGACGTGGTCGGGTTACCTCAGTGTTCGTGGGGGTCTGCGGCAAATAGTAATTAGACGAAGATACAGAGAGCCACCTGGTACTAGTCAGCTACTTACCGCAAATGATGATCGGGGGACGTAGCGATAATCTCGGTAGGTTCAGCTGGGGTGTTGACTCTCGAGGTGGCTGTCATTGTTGTCTTCGAAGGTCGAGGTATTTTGCTGTCGGACCACCAGCCCAGCACGTTGGGCATTCCATGGCGTTGGCGCCCAGGCGGCTGGCGTCAAAGCATCATCATTGGTGGTGTTTAGCCCTCCGCATACTGGCGCCATAAACGCGCCTGAGCCCCCATCGCTTGGGAGATAATATAGTGGCACCTGTAATTGGATACCCAGGCGAAGCGGGCGAAGTAATAACCTCTCTGAGACGAATGCAGGGCAGTTTCAGGATATTTCTAAGACTGTGGGTGGAAGACAATATAGACAAGGAGATTATTCTTACAAAGTTACATAATGTTAGGGATGATAGTAAATTTGGGCTTCAGGTTAATCTTGTGGGCTATGTTTGACAAATGAATAGAGTATCTAATCGTATAGCTGTGCTTTCCTTTTCCCTGCTGTGGTCCTCTTGCTTCTTCCCGACCCAGGAGAGCCTGGTGCCTTCCTCTTATGTGTTGGGGTAGCACTAGTGGAAGCAAGTTGATCATCATCCAACAACTGCTCTATGTCTGATCCATGTTCCGTAACATCGCTACTTAGATGGACGGTTAGCAGAATTAATAGATTGGAAGGAACGAGACGTACTCGAGCTCGGCACTGTCATTAGGTCTGCGTCAGTTGTCGCGGTATCCCGCGATGTTTGCTCTACTCTAACGGCTTGCATCGCCTTGTGATGTGAATCCTTGGTAGTGTCTGGTGTTGGGAACGTGGGGTTTTTAGGCGGAGGCGCCTTCTGCCCACGGCTTGGAGACGAGAATGGATTTCTGCTCGCGACGCCATTAGAGCCCGCTGGTCGTGGTGTTATAGGTGGCTTGTTGTGACATTTGAAGATGTAGGTGCGGATGTATTATACCTAGATAAGGCACTTTGTTAGATAAATTCCCAGTTATTAGGAAGAATCACCAAGATCTAAGTGGTTAAATTAATGACTTCAGGGCTTTAGATAAGCTTACGGTTAAGGACCGTTAGGATCCGGCCGATACATATAATCCAGGAACCTTTAAGAAAGGAGTTTACAGCTTATTGAATCCAGCTAAGCAGAGAACTCTATAGCTGCTACTTTAAGGAAAAGAAGAAGAGGACGTGGTATACATACACGCTTTTATAAGGAGGGTAGTTGCTCTCTAGCAGTAAGTATAAGCCTAGCTTTATGAATACCAAGGTTTTAATAAGCGCTTTAAGCCAGATATTCTCCTTAATATAGAACGTGTTTAGATTAACAGGACTGGTAAAGGACGTATACGCTAAGGAGGTAGGCTACAGGGCGTTATTATTATTATTAGAAAGAATATGGGGGATAATACTATATAGTTATAAGTATAGACATTTAGTAAGAGTCTATAGTGGGTAGGATAATGTACAGAGTTAAGCTGCTGTCTCTTAACAGCGTTAGTAAAGCCTAAACGGACTGAGTATTATCTGTCTCTTAACAGCGTTAGTAAAGCCTAAACGGACTGAGTATTATCTGTCTCCTATCTATTAAGGTATATACTGATAAAAATAAGTTTGTTTAGGTAAACTTAAGCAATGATAGTAAATTACTTCCCCTCCCAGTCGTCTTTTAAGGTTACCGTTTATACTCTAGCATTAAATATTAATAATAGGAGAGGGATGTTAAAGCTCTCTTCCTCTTTGGTATTAAGGAGATATAGATAAAGGTTAAAAATAAAGTCAAGCTAGTTAAAGAAAAAGATAGTCCTAGCCTTAAAATTCCCTTTATTTATATAACGTAAGTTAGGTAAGAGGATTTCACACTAAGTTAAGTCAGAGTGGTAGGTAATGATAAGCTCCACACTTATTATCCCTTATATTTGCTTATTTGTGTGACAACCTTGCAGGCTGTCACTTGGGCCGGACCAGCCCGACGTATCCCCTGCAGAAGGAACAGTGCAGAGAGACAGTACATACAGTACTGTGCACTGGGCCAGGGGTGCAAAGGCCCAAAGCCCCTACGACCAGTCAGAGTGTCCTAGCCAGGAACGTCCCGGGCCTCAGAATAACAGAGGTCGGGACAGTGTCCCAGGAACATAATAAACAATCACCAGGACATTTAGACAGCTAGTATAAATAGTTATCATCGTGCCCACGATAGCCGTAAGGGACTCTAGTTCCTTATGCTAATATTACATTATTCATTTATATCCTACTGTTCAGACTTCCCTCTGTGCATTATAGTGATAGCAACCTACAGTAATAGTATACTCTCGTCTAGGAGTGCTAGCTCAATAAGCTATCTTTAGATCACCCCTTAAGTTTAGCGTCTTGCCATACGCTCTGTCTTATCTTGTCCAGTCCCCCCTTCGGGTCTGCATCAAGAGCAGGTTGTAACAATTTAATAGCAGAAGCATCAGATAAATAAGAGAGGAAGCTATAATAGATGTAGTTTCGTTATGGAAAGGGAATGGAATTCTGGAGAGGGGAGATAGTAGTGTAGGAGACTAATCGCTTTTAAGTAGGCTGGTTAATGTGTTTATAAATGTTGCTTTTGCGATGCACTGACCTCATTAGCGATGTGGTGAAGTAAGTTACGGCACCCGTTACTTAAATTAGTTAATTCCGTTCCTTAGCCCCTACAATATTAACATTAAGAAAGAATAGCCATCTCATATAAGTCTTCGGATGCCGTCACGTGGTCGTATTAGCTAAACGCCTGGCGATTTTTTTTAATAGTTAATAGCGGGGGTTTAGTCTCTGAGCTTGGTTTATCTGCTTAGCTTTAGAACGGATTTCATAAATATTCCTGCCTAGACCTGGGTGCATCTTAATACCTTGTACTGGGTCTGTGCCAGGTAGTGGCTTGGTCTGTGGGAAGCCTTATCCCGACACCTGAGTTAAGATCCCCAGTTAGAAAATATCTACTTTTAAGCGGACAGCTTTAAGTTGCACTATCTGGAAGTATATAAGCACCGCGGCCTAATCTTCTAAGATTTCTATTTTTATAATTATATAGTATTTATAATCTTGAAAAAGAAAGGCGTTTATTAAAAAGGGGCGATGCCGATTCCTTTCCTACTTACAGCCATAATCTGTAAAGGCTGAGTTCAAATCCTGAAGTTACTTAGAAAAACGGCTGTTCCTGTCTTTAACGGCTGTCTCATAGACGATTTCAACAAACAGGACAAAATTTTTATAAAAAAGTAGGTAGGATTAATCCAAAAGCTTAAGTAGAAAGCTTATATATAGTAGGAATGCAGTTTTATACCTCACTCTATTTGTTCTCTGGGAAATGTTTTAAAGCCAGCTAGCGGACGATATACCTGAGCGTTAGTAAAGCTTTAAAAAGAGGTTAACGATTACATACGCTTATACGTTAGGAATATCGCTTTATTACATGTTTCTATAAATAATACTCAGGCCGATTACAAGCTTTAAGGCCTGGACTAGGACTTTGAAGAGATTGTTAATATATATAAGTTTAGCGATTAAGGGGAGGAGGACAGTATTAGGGTAGATAATAATAGTATCAAATTAAAGGACTATTATAACGCTTTCTTAAGTGTACTATCAGCAGTTAAAGGAAGCGAGATCTATAACATGCTGGCGAGTTTAGCACTAAGCTCTTTAGACGAAAAGGCACGAGCGGTAGATGTGGACAGCAGGATAACACCACCACCCAGCAGGGTCGCCAGTTCTACATAATACTGTAAGACATTCAAGATTCACCTTTCCGGGGCGTGGGCTTACCAAGCCGCGAGGAAATAGATGCGATATCGAAGTCCCAGAAGAAGGAGGACGACAGCGTTACGGCAAATATCCAGGGCAGGGAAACCAATCTATCATCTGCGCACGGCAGCGGACCTGATGGGAACCCAGATGCCCCGCGGTGGCCCGCCCATACGGAAGAAACACCAGCGATCGGATTTGGTCCTACGGGGCAGATGTGTCTCAAAGTCGGCCCTTATACGTTATATGTCAATGTGGCCCTAGCTCTGACGAAGCAGTAGACCTTGAATAAGCTACAGTCGATAACAGTACTGCTGCCAGCAGCGTTCCTCAACGAACGCGGCACGCGACTGCAGGAAGAGGAGGGCAGGCAACACTTCCAGTACGTCGGCAGTGAAGGGGGCACTGGCAAGTCTCGCGTCATACATGCCATTTAGGACATGTTCCGGCTGAAAGGCGGCCTCCACACATTTCCGACGACACGCTGCCACCCCACATCCAGTACCCCGCCATCGCCTCAAGCCACATTAGTTCTACCCCGCCATCGGAAACTTGTGGGGGGATTGCGCTGCGCCGCTCGCAGGGGCTGTTTGTGCCTGGGCGACGCTATTGGTCGTGGTGCTGGGTCTGCACCCCACCAAACGGTTCTCGGTGCTGTTACTCAGTATTGCGGAGTCACATCGGCGCCCTGGCGACTTGCGACATCGTGAGAGATGTGCCGCCTGCGGGAGCGATGATTGCGCTTGGAGGAGGCTTTTTTTGGTCTGGGTAGAGGATGTTGGCTGTGAATATGGGTGTTGGATGGATTGCTGGGTTTCTTTTGGTGATGAGCCGGTTGATCAGCATTGGTTGATGAGGCGGGGATTATGTACGTCATTGTCGCAACAGAGATATGTCTGCGATACGGGGTCAGGTGCAGGTCTAGCCAGCCTGTCCAGATGCCGTATTGCAAACGTAGCTCTGGGGCGGCAAGGGCGGTTTCTGTAACGCAGGCTTCTAAGGAGTGACACCAGAGCTTGGGTCTGGCCAGCCTGAACCTGTTGTCGCGAAATGGAAGCTTGCGGGGATTCGGGTCAGCGGTGGATATCGGGCAGGGTTGTGGCGGGCAGGCGGGTGACAACAATGCGGAGGGCAGGACTTGATTATCAGCGTACCTGTCCGAAGAAATCGAACTGCTTGGGGGTGAGCTCGCTGATGGAATCTTTGCTTTGCTCCGTTGTTCTGTGCTTGGTTGGCCTCGGAAGGTGTAATGTCGCATGCAAACCGCACAAGGGAACCAGAGCAGGGTTAGCGTCGAGGAGGGCGAGAGTGAGGTCGCGGGCCAGGCAAGGATGCGAGCAGACCCAAGAGAATTACGCTGCTT
>Ga0247758_1000963_pt1 | contig 24099 bp, 32 predicted proteins | sample UWRJL156409C4_FD_180950 | JGI IMG/M metagenome (GOLD analysis project Ga0247758, IMG submission 180950) | Plant litter microbial communities from Arlington Agricultural Research Station in Wisconsin, United States - UWRJ-L156-409C-4 | ecosystem: Environmental > Terrestrial > Plant litter >... | reverse complement strand
GCAGTAGGAGCTAGCGATGCCGTCGTAGTTGGCGCGCATCAGGTGGTAGGTTAGGTCCCACGAGCTCATATTGTGGTCGGCAGGGACCGAGTGGACGACGGCTCCCTCTTTGGAGAGGTACTGCCGGCTGTCGGCGTGGATCGAGATTTCTTGTTGTTGGTGCTGCCCGGGGCGCCGGCACCGGTTGTATCGTTCAAGAAACTCGAGTGCGTGGCCACCGGCGACGATGCCGGCGCCCTGGTCGTGTAACAGGGGTGTTGGGGATCGCTCGAGGATGATGGTGTCGTGGCCGAGAGCTTTGAGCGCCACTCCGGTGGCTAGGCCGCCGAGAGATCCGCCAACCTGAACCAGGTTGTTAGCAGTCTTTTGTCACACGTCGTCGGCTGCACTTGCGATGATGAAAGTCATTTTTTTGTCTGGCGGGCTGGCCGCTGTCCCGTTGGTTGTTGCCATTCTATTCTCTGGGTTCTGGCCCAGCGACGGATGGACCTGAAGTCGGGATGGTAAATGGTGGGAAAAAATTGGAGACTGGAACTGCCATAAGCGTCGTCGGGGGGAGACGCCTTTATATCTCGCTCTCCTGCAGTACTTGGCGGGCTACTGCCATCCCGGATGGGTAAATATCCCCGCGTCGGGCGGCATGCAGACTATCTGCATGGCGGGGGGGAAATAGAGTCTTTTTGCACACCCTGGAAAAAGTATCAGGTTTTACTCCCCATCAGATGCCAAATTCCAGGGCACCGTAAGAGAAAATCATTGATGTGTTCCTCACGGGTGCGTCTAGTCTGGGGAACACGTCACTGAAACTCTAGGAGCCGTGCTGAGGTCAGACTGATCGGCTTGCCAATTTTCTTCTCGTATTGCCCGCCGATCCCCCCAGTCTGATAATTATCGCCGCTTATTATTTAAAAGACGCGACGTGACTACCACCCGTATCTGCCAACTCTACCAACATCCCCTCACAGCACCAGCTTAAAGCTGGGATCTCTATCATCCCCATACCCAATATACTTGTCGTACTTTCCCTTGGCCTTGTCATTGTTGATCTTGCGGCAAAGCAAAACGTTGGCGAGAATACTATTGACAACCAAGTTAGCAATTTCTCTCAAGCTCTCAAAACACCACCAAAACACGCAAAACTTACAAGAACCAGCCCGCAATCAACAAACCCATCACAATCGTATGTCCCCTTCTAAACGCCGGCGCATCGACATCGGGGTACAAAAACACAGCCAAGATACCACCACAATTCGCAATCGACAACTGAATCGCCGCCGTGGTTGCCCTCTTGTAATGTCCAGCCGAGTTATTCGACAACCACGCAAGAACGGGCGGAACGCTGCTATAGATGCCCGTCGCCATCATGATGGTAGCACCATACTTGACCTTGGGGAACTCATTGCCGACATTCGCAATGACGGCGTATCCAATAATGGCAATCGGCATCGTGCACAACATGACGACTCCGCGGGCCTTTAGACGATCCGAGGCAAACGCAACGATGAGTGTCATGGTCGCCGCGACAGCATACGGGGGAACCGTCATGAGCTGTGCCTCGTGCGCTGTGTACCCGAGCTTGAGGATGATGGTGGGGAGGAAGATGCCAATCGAGTAGATGCCCGAGAGCAGACCAAAGTAGGCGCACGCGGTGAGCCAGACGAGCGGGTAGGCAAAGGCTCTGCGGACTTCGGACCACGCGAATTTCTCCTTGAGTTCGTTCATGTTGCCCGAGAGCGCGCCCGACTGGCGGGCCATGGCGTGGTCTTTTTCTTCCTGGGTGAGGAAGGCCGCCGTGTGGAGGTTGTTGGGGAGCATGACCCAGGTGAAGACGGCGCAGAGGATTGTCTGAGTCCGGTCTGTTAGACACCATCTTATTGCAAGTTTCACGTGGTTGGGGATATGACTTACGAAAAGTCCTTCAATCACAAAGATCCAACGCCATGCAGTCAGACCTCCACGGTTGCCCACAGCACCCATGGCGCGCGCGAGGAGCCCACCAAACCCACTTGACAGAGACGTCGACGTGTACAGAATGCCGATGCGAAGACCGAGCTCGGACCGGGTGTAAATGGTGGACAGATACAGCACCATGCCGGGGAAGAGACCGCCCTCTGCGAGACCCAGGAGGGCCCGGAGGGCGATGAACTGGTCAAAATTTTTGACCAAGCCGAGAACCAGGCAAAAGAGACCCCATAAAAAGGTCAGGACAGCGAGCCATATTCGCGGAGTCACCTTCTTGAGGATCAAGTTGCTGGGAATCTCGGCCAGGATGTAGAGGGGGTAGAACACTACGAGGCCCTGCTGGAATTGACGGTCTGTCAACCCCAGCTCCTCGTTCATGCCGTAGACCTTTGCGTTGCCGACATTGGTGCGGTCGAGGAAGGAGGTGAGGACGAGGAGGACGAAGACGGGCAGGATTCTGTGGTGAAGCCACCAGGTTAGAAGACGCGATCATCGGGCTAAGAAAGTTGCGTGAGACGGTACCTAGTATCAAGCTTGATGAGAAGCTTTCTCGTGAGACCCTTGGCCTTGGGGTCCTCATCATGGGCAGCTTCCAACGACGACACAGAGCCAGGCGAGTTGGACAGGTCCTTGGTGCCAGCGACACCAAGCTCCTTCTCCCCCTTATCCAACGTCTCTCCTGGTGACTGCATGGCTTGTATGTCGGTTCCCTTCTCCGCGCCGCAGGACGAAACCAAACCACAAGAAAACAAAAAACAGAGCGAAAATGGGAGAGAAACAATCGGGAAACAAATGTGGTAGTGGGTGCTGCTCAACCTCACGCGTCCATCACACTCCTTTTTGTTGCACGAGTGCTACGTTCTCTATGCAACACAGAGATAAGAACTTCTGGAACCAACATTGTTTACCTCGCCGCCCAAGGGTATGCTGCATCCTATTTCTACCCTGCACCGACCATGTTTCATTTCAACCGCCGCGAGCCAGCAAAACATCGTTCGAGTCTGTGCGACACATTGCACGGAAAGCACGATACGAACCCCTCATGGCAGTTGCGCTGGACCAATTACACCCGTCAATGACAAGGGTAGCCATGTTCCGCCGTTGCAATATTCTTTTGCATGCAAAGCATGTGGGCGGCGCAGCCCAGCCGGTATTGCAGTGTATGTATGGTAAGGGCAGGTAGCACAGGCTGAAAAGAAGGAAGGAAAATGCCATTTTGACAGACGCACGGCAGTTTTTCTGCCGAAGGCCGCCTGGTTGGGGCCATGTCCACCCACGGATATTTCCAGTTTACTGTGTATGTTGTGTGGGGTCTGCGTGATGTACAGTCCTTGCTGGATACTATGGCAGTTATTGGATTTATGCATCCTACCTGATGCAACCCCAACCACGCTGCCATGCGATATCGCAGCGAAAGGTCAAATCATCCTCTGCGAGTGTTTTCTTTCTTTTCGTTCCCCACCTGAATCATCTTTCCGACCCTGTCCTCGTGACATTGCGGAAATCATCACCGACCACGGACCCTCTTCCTTTGTTGCTCTGCAATACCACACACCACACGGATGGACCAGAACAATGGGACAGGCTAAAGCCAAGACATTGTTGGATACCTTATTGGAACTTGTAGAGTTGCATGCAAGAACGAAATGCCTTGGCGCTTTCTGCGCGTCGGGGATGGCACTAAGAGCGGTGATCTCCGCTCCTTCCCGGCGTGGTTCGTCCAGTAGGATGGTCCTCCGGGCAGCCGGCCCCTGTCGCTCCCGGATCTTATTCCTTGATCCTGGGCAACACACCCCGTCCGCAAATGGACCGGTCTCGTTCCTCGCCAAGGCCAAGTGCCTGCGTGGGGAGTTGGCTCGGGGACAGCGTGGGGACAGGGAGCGGGTTGTCTCGCTGCAAAGGCTCCGAAGTTTTATTTTCTGAGATCCTGGACATTGCCACAACAAGCATTCACTCAATGCGTCTGGAACTTTGCAGCTTGGAGGCCATCGCATTGTGGCATCTCACATTTGTGAGTCCGAGGTCAGTTGCAATGGGCAAAAAGCTCTAGACATTCTGCTCAGACTCGGACCTCGGGGGTTGAAATACTAGGATTCAAAGTGGCTTGCTGCACAACAAAGCAGCTTTGTGCGAGCCTCGGCGTTTGTCTTCTTCGCTGTCACTTTTGTCATCCTGTGGCTTGATGCTCAGACGCAGACCGAAAAGCAAGGGTCAACCACACGACCACAGCCGTGATGCTTCTTTCAGTGAGTGGTTCGCGTTACAAGGGGATAAGACGGAGTAACACCAAAAACCCAGAGTGTCAATTTCTTCCACAATAATCCACCATCCATTATCATTCCATGTTACCCCCTCACCCTTTAGCAAACTGCACCTCGGACGACGTCGACGACGATGTATCCTTCGCCATCCCATCGCCGCCGCCACGCTCAAAGTGCTCATCCTGACCAGCAGTGCCATCACTGCTGCCATCGTCCAAAAATGCCTCATGATGCACCCTCACCTCCGTTGTCCGCGTAATCGCCCTTCTCCCATCCCCCCTCAATTCCTGGATCCCCATGCCCTTGGCGGTACTCTCAACATGCACTCCTTCGCGATCTTCACTGCATGCAAACGCGTTATATCCCAGCCCGCCCTCTCCCTCCAGATCACCCCGGTTCCGCCGGTCGCTGATAACATGCCGCGAAGTCTTGGTCGGGCCGTCCATGAGATCATCCATCGGAATTGGCCGACTCTTGGCCTCCACCCTCGCCGCCGAGGCAAGTCCCCTCGTCCCACTGGAGCTCGCTGGATGCCCGACCATCTCGACAAGACGGTTGAGGATGCTAAACTCCAGCTTGAGCTTGACGCTGTACACCATGCCCTTGTACGCCGTCTGGATGGAATAAAACCCGTTGTACTCCAAGGCCAAAATGGTGACATCCAGACAAATGACAACGATATTCACCAGGAGCAGGTGCTTCATCAACTTCCTCGGGCCATTCTTGCCCGCAGGATGTTGATTTCGCATCATGTTGAGCGTCTCGTGGATATAAATGCCCGACAGAATCAGCTCCTGGATGAAGAAAATGGTCACCTGCACCTTCATGTACGCCGCGTACGGGGCGAGAAAAGGCCCCGGGTTGGGCGAGTTGGTGCCAAAGGCGAGCACGGCGATGGGCACGTGGCAGATGATGCCGTCGACGATGACCATGATGAGGCACAGACGCAGCTTGCGATGGCTGTGCACCATGATGTGCAGACGCGAGTAGAGCACGAAGCCCTGGCCCGTGACCATGAAGACGAAGCCGATTTCGATAAACGTCATGTACAGCAGGTAGTGGTTGGGAATGCCGGCCGTGAAACCCGTCGTCTTCATCAGCCAGCCCAGACTCCAGATGGCTACGCCCCATGTCGAGATGACAAAGGACCAGAAGTAGAGACCGGAGCGGCGCTTAAATGTGGTGAAGATGATGAGGAGGAGTTCGAAGAAGCTGTTTTGCGTTCCGTGTTAGTTACCTATCTTGCAGGTGTTTTGGTTGTCGGTTGCCAGGTTGAATGAAGAGAGAAAAAGACATACTTGTAAAAGCTGATGCACAAAAAAACGATGATGACGAGGTACGGAACACCCTTTGCCGTGCCGGCCTTGATGCCGGGGTCATCATCGTGTGCTTCGGGCGATGCGCTGTTTGACGTCGACATGGCCGTCTCTCATCCCCTCGCGGAAACAACAAAACGGAGCGGATGAGGGGGATCCTGGCCTTCCGGATGAAAAAGAAAATGGATCGTCGGCCATGTAAATGTGATTTTATCGACGCGCCACTTTTGCATCCTCCGCATTAGAATCGAACAAGATCTGATGATTTCCAGACCAGATAGATGCAGGCATGCAATCTGTGTGTCTCCTGCCGGACCCGCCAACGTCGGACGCCACCACCTCCTGCAGAAATTGAACTGAATGCCCTGGCAAGACGGACATGATCTGGACCAAAACTTGGGCGTCTGCGCCCCCCGCACGCATGCGCATTGACGCGACGGCGAGCCAACAGCGAGACTGCAAAAAGCCACAATCCTTCTGTGAGTTTAGCTTCGCAATTCTGGTGGCTGGATATTGCAGACCAGGCTTGGATCAGCATGGGTGTTGGATCCAACTCTGACTGGTCCCAGTGCGGTTGTATCTTCGGTGCGAAACAGAATGGTGCAGATGCATGTTACATTTACAGCTACCTGGTGCGTCTGTACGGGGCGGAGATTAAGGAGTTTATTCTAGAAAGAGGCGGTAGTATCCCGCCGGCAGTCGCCCGGGGATCCCTCCTCGGATAGAATACTGTGAAGTGGGCGCCGTCCGGCCCCACGCGGGCCCGGTTTATCATAGGCGTTTGTCGGTTATCCGGCCTGGGGTGGGAGTTGAGAAGAGGTCCTTGGAGAGGTTGCACTCCTCGCAATGGATGAAACGGGATGCGTGGGACGAACCAATGGCTCCCACGACAGTCACCACGACACCTTGATTGGCTCAGTTGTTCTTCTCCTTCTATTAATAACTGCCCCGAGACATTTGCAGAGCTAATGGCTGGGAGGGCTTTCCCTCGCATTCGCCGCCACTAATCTTCTTAGATGGCTTGATTGAGAAGAAACAGGTTCAGTTGGATATGGTCAAGAGGTTAGCCTCTCAGGGGAATCGGTGATCCAGACCAGCGAGTCGCACCGCGCGGCCCCGGAAGGGCTTTCCGCCATGGAGTTGCATGCATCATGCATGAGGCTGTCTTTGGGTGGCACAGACATGGTCGATGTGCCCAGGGTGGCTCTTTCGTCTGTTTGCCACCGATCAACTCGATCTCGTCATTTTATGATACAAACCACGTGCCAGATGAGTGCCATCAAATAAACCTACAGGGCATCCTTTCTCCGCATGGTATTTTACACCCTCGTGGACCTTGATTACAGCTGTGAAGTAAGCAGGATGCTCATTCTCGGCTGCTGTGCAGATTCTGCACGGGCTGGCCCCACCTTATCCTCGACCTCTCGCCATGCTGTGCCACAGGCGCGCTCCTCGCCTAGCCATCGGTGAGTCGAGCCACTCAAGTTTAATCAAACCAACTAAAAAATCAGAGAACCCTGAACCTGGCACATAATTGAGAGGAGGGGAAAGGGAGCACCAGTGATACCTGCCTCACCTGAAAGTAATTCACGTCCCTTGCTGGTGGTAACAATCCATTCCCTCGTCCTACCCATGCTATCGGAGTTTTCCTAGGGCTTTCCTAGTAGTTGCGAACAGGCCCCAAGGAAGCATATGAGATTCGACTGTGGCTGCTGCGGGACGAACCGCCAAGATCGATTACCAGGTACTGAGAAAGGGGGGTAGTATTCTCTTCACCGACCGACCATGCAAGAAAAGGAAGACGATGTAAATGATAAGAAGATGGCGCGATGAGTGGGACCGGTATCACGCTGCACGTTCAGGAACTGCCAACTAACTGCTGGAACGATGCAATCAATCCAAAACCCCGTATTGCCACACCGAGGTGGTATGAGGAGGATCATGTCTGCCTCCTTGGTTTGAAGCGACGAACGGGACGGTGTGGGAACTCACCGAAGAGCATCTGGCCCTTGATAAAGGCCAGGTAGGATTTGGGGGCCCTACAAGTCGACCATCGATAAACGCGACCTGGCGACAGCTTGCGCAATCTACCCTCAAGGATTTGCGGGAGATAAACCGGCAATGGCATGGTTTTCCGCCCCAAAAAAAACCAGGACTCATGAGGGCGTAAAACTTAGCCACGAAAACTGAAATACTACTGCTTGGCAGGCACCACAAAGCCGCCAGGGGCCAATGTACTACACCTTGGCGAATACTGGGCCAATTTTCGCGAGAAGATCAGGCCTGAGGGCAATCTAAGGGAACATTGCTAGCCTACTGGAGGCGCGTGGGGAACTTCAAGAAGCGATGGAATGCTTCCACGGAGTTTTGGAGTGGCGTGAAAAGAACACAAGCTACGGACGGGTCAGCGTCAAACTCGCTCGGGTATACCATAGACTCGGCCGCCACGATGACGCCATAGAATTTGCCCGGGAAACGAGGGATTCATATGCTCGAACAATGGGCGAGGATCATCCGGAGACGAATGAGGTCGATGAGGAAGTTCGCTTTGGAGGAACGGGAGGATCCTACACTATGACGGAACGGCTTGCGATCATTAGGCATACACTTATGAGGGTTGATGATAGTGTTTGACAGTCAAGAGCCACATCCTGCAATAAACCTTGTAGTCAAACACACCTATTTTGTAACAAGATGGTAATTCGTAGGATAGGGGATGTACCGCAGAACTCATGCCCCAGAATATCGCCAGGTTTTATGTTCACCAACGCGCCATGCAGCAAGCGAAAATCACTCCTGCACACCGTCGATCCCGTAAGCTTGAGAATTAGATTCTGATTCTCGATGATCTGAGCTTAGGCATGTCGACAACTGCGACCTTTGCTTGCCCTGCTGGGTGCGCTGGGGCCACATGGAATGCAAAGCCTACATCCCGCAAGGCGTGGCCTACGCCTTTGACGAGCCAATCACAACTTCACCATCACCGGCCTGTGCGAGAGCTGCTCCAGCCCGCTTGCGCGAGAGGATGTGGCCAAGAGAGCGGACAGCTGGGCGACTGCGTTTGGGGGGGGCCCGAGGATAAGGGGAATGGGACGTGTGTGGTCACTTGGGAGGCGGGAAATTGGAGGAAGGAGAATAATATGTTGTTTTTTAGGGAGTTGAAGGTACATCCGCAGGATTGGGCGGATAGTTGTGTATGGGTGGAGGAAGATCCGGAGCCGGGTGATGATTTAAAAGGGGTAGAAAGGGGACTGGTTGCACATTCGACGCCGAGACGTGCCTTGGGTAGGGCACGTATGTTACGAACGCCCCGGTGGAGACTCTGGACTAAATTGAAGCTCTCGTGTCCTCCATGGCGAGCTGGCGAGTTGGGTGTCGATTCGCTGGATGAAAAGTAGGGGATGGCCCTGCTGAATTTGGAGCATGGATGATGTTACACGTAATTATCTTACCTTTGGCAATAACAAGACGTCAGCGTGTGGCTCCAGCGCCAGGTATTGTGTGCATGGTACGCGGGTACAGGGTTGGGAAAAGTGGTAGACGCGAATTATGGCAGGATCTTGGCTGGAAAGTAACACTGCGTGTGTGAGTTTAAGCGGTTGAAAATGCATTATTGAACCAACCAGGCCTGAAAGCCCTCGACTATCTGTTTCCGCCCATCGCCATTCCTTTCAACAGGACGAAACAAATGAGCAAAATTCCGGGTAACGACATCCCTTCAACGTACCCCTCCCACCAAAAAGATGCGCAGACCATTGTTGTCGAGAGGTTTTACAGCCACGAGGGCTCAGTCTCCCCTCAGACAACTACTCAGCTACAATCGATCAGACTCTCGTTTTCCCACAAAGAAGACAATGAGGAATGACCACTTGTCCGCACGTCTTATGTCACCTGACCCTCGGGGCGGAGTGTTCCGTACCCCGCTTTCCACACCCACCAAGCAGCCGGACCACCTCACTGTTAATGCAAAGAGGGCTTGGTTTGACAAGAAACTCACAGACAATTCCTTATCTGACGTTTGCGCTGCACAAATGGACATCCCCTCGATCTCATTGACATCTGGCAGTCTTTTTGCTGCCGGCTTATTCATCCTCTGGCTCGCTCTGATCGCGATCAGGCGGCGCTTTTCCCACCCCCTTGCGACGATCCCGGGGCCATTCCTTGCCGCCGTGACGTCGCTCTATGGCTTCTACTACAACGCTATCAAGGGTGGTGTATTATACCTCCAAATCGAGCATCTGCACGAGATCTACGGTACTACATACGCGCTTAATCACCGCTTCCATTGGGCCTACTTGCTGAGAGAAATCCGCAGGACCCCTCGTCAGAATTGGACCGAACGAAATCCACCTCAGCGACCCTGGCAACTATGAAGCGATCTACAGCATCGGGAGCAGATTTTATAAGCACCGAGAATTCTACGCCGCCCTGGGGGATCAAAGTATATTTGCGATATCATCCAACGAGGCGCACCGTCAGCACCGTGCGCTTCTCAATCCCTTCTTCTCTCGTAAGCACGTTCTTGAGCTCGAGGAGCTGGTCCAAGAAAAGGTGGCAAAGCTTTGTCGCCTTCTCACGATGAGAATAGAAGAGGGAGAGGCTATGGATTTGCATGCGGGGTTCCGCGCAATATCTGTTGACGTACTTACCGATTACGCATTTGACGACTGCTGGGACCAGCTAGATAGAGAAGATCTTGGGGCTTGGTTTACGACCATGATGAAGAGCACTGGCGCTGTCTTCTGGACATTTCAGCAATTTCCCTTTTTACGAATCGTTGTAGCCTCTCTACCGCAGCGGCTCGCCAGGAGGTTGAGTTCCAACGTCAACGATCTGCTCGATGTCAAGGCGGTAAGTTTGCTTCTTCCGTTTTTTTCTTTCTCTTCTTCTTCTTTGCGCAAGGAGATGCCCCTCTGACACCACGGTTCTCCTGTAAAGAAGATACAGCGTGCCGTGCAATCTGTGCAGAACAACATGAATGAAGGCGTCACGCCTAGACGTCCAACAATCTTCTACGAACTCCTTAACCCGGAACTCAACCCCACTAAGCAGCCACCCCAAACCGAGGTCATAGTTGATGAAGCTTGGGGGATTTGCGTGGCAGCTTCCGACACCACCGGCAACGCCATGACAGTCGCCACCTATCACGTTATCACTAACCCTGAGATTCAGGAAGCGCTGAAACGAGAACTGCGCAGTCGCTTCCCAGACCCAAATCAGCAGTTAACTTATACTAAGTTGGAGAGACTACCTTACCTAACCGGTGTTGTCAAGGAAGGTCTAAGGCAGGTGCTGCCTCTCATTCTTCCGATCCACAGATACATATTTTCACGCGGCCTCAGCAACGCTTGATTACTCTGACATCTCTTACAGGCTCTCCTACGGCACCGTCTCCAGGCTCCCCCGCGTCACGCCCCCGGGTGGCGCGAAATTTAATGGCTACGTTTTCCCTGAAGGCGTAAGCGGAGAATCAGCCCCTGTCAACCTAGCATGCTGAAGCTAATAACCTTGCTTTGTTTTTTTTTTTCTCATAGACTGTTGTTGGCATGTCGAGTTACATGATGCACCGGAACGAACACGTATTTCCAGATCCAACAACCTTCGACCCCGGTCGCTGGATTAGCGGCGACCCCGAGGTTATCAAACTGCGAGAGAAGAATCTTGTTCCTTTTTCCCGCGGTCAAAGGATGTGCATCGGTCAGAACCTCGCTATGTGCGAGATCTACGTCACGTTGGGAACTTTGTTTCGTCGATTCGAGCATTTGACAGCCCCCGATGTCGGGCCTCTGACCTACGTTGATTATTTCATCATACACCACCCCGACGATAGCCAGAAGCTTAGAGTGTCGGCGCTTGTGCCCGGGAATACCCTGGCTTGAAGGGGGTGCAGCGGCATGCCAAAAAATCTGAGGAAACTTGATCAATACAAAGTGTGGGAATTGGTAGTCGATACTGATGCTATTACACGAGGCCTGAGGTAGCGCAGAGTTTCCTGTATCTTTTGGCTGCTGTTCTATTCAGGTTGAGGAAACTGTGTCTGTAGGTTGAGGCTACAAGATTGAGTGCGGGTTTTGAAAGACATTATTAGGATCCAAAATCGCTTTGAGCTTGCTCAACCTCTCGGAAACCTCGGCACCATAATACAACTTGTGCGCCTGCTCTCTGGTGTAGGTCGGATCGACGTAGTTGGGATACGCAGCATACTCGGGCAGGTTGTTCGTCATCGCGTCGTTGAGTTTGTTGATGAACTTGATGCCCGAGGAAGGATAGGCCTGGTTGAGAGGGGCGCTGCCGTCTATCGCGTCGATCATCAATGCCCATCCAACACAGAGAGACACATGCAGGAATTTTTATAAACAGAAAAAGAAAAAGACACTCACAGTTTTGCACCACCCAGAGGTCATCAAACCCTGCGTACGCGGCGCTGCTCTTGTTCCCTGCCCCAATCTGACTATCAGGCCCGCCGTATAGCTCGATGAGAGAGAACCACTCGACCTGCGTCGTCCTCCCCTCGCCTAGGGCCACGTCAAAAAACGCCTTCACGGCCGCCCTCCCCAACGGCTCCGTCACGCTCAGGCTCTTGGCAAAGAAGTTATCGCGGTCGCTGTACCCGCGCACCGGTACCGCCAGCGTGTCGGCCTCGCCCAGCTCCGTCAGCGACGAGATCCAGTCGAGCTGTCGCACCGACGACTCGTCCGACGCGACGGGCACCACGGCCTTGATAGCGCCCAGCAGCGCCGGCGCGACGGTTGCCTTGAAGGTGGCCATGCTCCCGAGGTACGTGCCGTCCACGGAGAAGGTGGTCGGCGACACAAACAGGCCGAAGCCGAGCTGGCGCGTCACGACGGATGCGTTGAGCGCGAATTTCTGCAATTGCAGGAACGTGGCCGTCGCGAGCGCCGGGGACGCCAACGCGCCTGGGACAGAGTAGGAGAAGTGCACCACCGCGCGTGGCGCCGCGATGGTCTGCAGGTGAAAGGTTGTGACGATGCCGAACGAGTCGGCGGCTCCGCGGAGGGCCTGGGTAGGTAGTTTGTGGCTTCAGCTCAGGGAAGAAGCAAAGGTAAGGGGGAGAGTCATGAACGTACCCAGTACACATCCGGAAACTCCTTGCTCGTCGCCCGTACGTACGTCCCATTCGCCAGCACCACATCCGCCGCGACGATCTGCTCCAGGGCTAGCCCGTATGCGCGAGACGCGTACCCGTACCCACCGTGGGTAAAGTGACCGCCGATGCCGACACTGGGGCACGTCCCGTGCGCGAGCGCACGCTTGCCTTGGGCGTAGATGGCCAGCGCGAGATTGCCGAGGCGCAACCCGCCGCCGACGACGGCCACGTAGGTGACATTGTCGACGGCGACGGACTGGAAGTTCTCGAGGTCGACCACCAGCGTCCGTTGGGAGGCATCGCCGCCCGAAGAGAAGGAGCCATACGAGTGCCCACCGGACTTGGCTTGGACGGGGACACGGTGAGCGGAAGCGCAAACCACGGCGGCCGCGACTTGCGACGGCGTCGTGGGGAGGACGACAGCCCCGGGGCTATAGGGCAGGCGGGCATTGAAGGTGGTGGCGTAGGCGGACCAGGTGCGGTTCGACGAGACAAGGAAGGGGACGGAAGCCGAGGCGAGGCAGGTCGTCAGGGACTTGTAGTCTGCGGCGAGTGATGCCGCTACGAGGAGTGGAACATGCATCTTGGATTGCTGTTTCGAACCGGGTATTTTCGTAATGACGGAACAAAATCCAGAATAACTATGGAGAGCATGAAGCTTGGATATTGTTGCCACACGACTGTTATTCACCACCCGGGTCGAATGTCGGCCGATCCTGTGTGATTCAAGGGATTGGAATTACCGCATGGTCGTCTTGCTCGTGCACTGGCACTTGGTTGCGCGGCTTCGAAACTCGTTTTACCCTGTAACCCAAGGGTGAGGATTAATTTAATTTCGATTTAAATCAATTGAAATGAAAATAAATTGGAAAAAATAACAATACGCTACTTTTTAAACTTTCTATTTAGTGTCTCAGTACTTTATTAATTTCACAACACACACCTCTTCGGGAGCTGTCCGAGCCTTGGAGGCTCCTAGTGGTCAGTTAATATATATTAGGGCTGTGCAGTCTGGCGCTCCAATCTCAAAATGTCTGCTCTTTTGATGTTCAACCAGAACCTGTCATAGTTTCCTACTCCGAGGTGTCGAGTGGTTAAGAGGGCGATGAGGATGATCCTGTTGAGGAGGAAAGTAAACAGAAGAAGCCAAATTCAGGACCTCGTATGCAGCGCCATGCAACGCGATGGGATCACTTCTTAAGGTTAAAACCGAGAGCTCCCGTGGCTGCAACTCCGATGATGGACCGAAACGCAGGCACTCACTATCAATGCCCCAGAAAATATGACCATGTCGGCCGCTGGGCTGGTGGCAAACAGCATGACGGGGTACACATCAGCCTTTGCTGGACAGTGAGCAAACGACGGGAGGCACTTCAGGCGGGAAGGCGCACCCTGGGCTCCGTCGGGTTACGCCCCGATGGCTTGCCTTACCACTTTGGCGTAAGGGAGCAAAGATACTAGGAAGGCCGTTCATACCATGATAAATAGTTCCTTCCTGTGCCCATGCTAACCAGAACAACCGTCCTGGAGAAATTTGACCGCTTTAGATATTGACCCCCATGACTTCAGCCCATGCACTAGGGGCATCTTCCCGAGCAGCAGCCTCTTTTGCAGCCGCGTCAGCAACGGTGTTCCATTCTCTCGGGATTCTCCAGAGCTCCACAGCCATCCCCTCGTCATGATACCGCTCTACCTCGCCTAGCAACGCCTCCCAGAGATCCCTGTTCTGAACACCATTTCCCGCGCGCGTCACCCAGCCATTCTCAACCCATCGCTTAGCCCAGTTAGTGGAGCCCTCAACGACATACTCGGAATCGGTGGCGACGACAAGTGTGGAGAACCCCTCGCCAGGCCAGTATCGGAAGCGCAAAGCAGCGATGACAGCGCGAAGCTCCGCCCGGTTGCTGGTCTGGAGAGCATCATCGCCAAATGGTCCCTTCTTCTCCAAGCGGCCGGAGGCGACAAGCAGGTTGCCTGAGGGACCGAAGCCGTGCCAGAAAGCCCATCCAGCCTTGGGGTTTTCTCGGCCGTTCTCTAGACATGCTCCGTCGGTGCGAATGAGGGCTTTGCGGGTATCGTTTGGAAGAGTGTATCTGACAGACCATTAGGACCATTTTTGGCTCTTGGATGGATTGTGAATTGACTTGCCTCGTAACCGTCATGTGGCTCTTGTGGCCAGAGAACAGCACCGAAGGGGTTGCTGAAGCCGATCCCAAAGGTAGGACGAACTTGGTGGGGAAGACGCGACCCGTGCCTCTTCTCAGCCGATTGAAGTCATCACGATCCGAGTCGGTGGCGTTACCTCCCGGCACGGACGGAGCATCGTCTTCATCGTCTTCATCCTCATCCTCCTCGTTGTTAAGAACTTCATCCATGAAGCTGTAGTCCGAACAACATCTCCCGCAGACCACAAAACCATGGGGACCGCACACCAGGCGGCCATCTGGCAGCTCGCAAGGTCCCTCCTCGTCATCGCTGCTGCTGTAGCCGAGGGGGATTAACCCCTGCGCCAAGTACCAACCACGAGGCATGGTTCCGAGTCGTCCGGCGCGTGTGTATTCAGCGAACTTGGCTGAGTCTTGCGCCAAAGTTGGGTTGATGAAGAGGAGGAAGGAGAGTTGATGAAGGAATGAAGCTGGGTTGGGTGCAGCCTAAAGTGGGTCTGGGAAACGTCATGCGAAAAAAAGCAATTATGCGGGGGTGGAAGCAGCTCACCACAAAGCAAACGAAGCACATATGAACCACCATTTGCCATACCTGCAACTAACCGACTGCGAATTTCCGCAAACAACTTGCAAATACCGCTAAGGCCTGACTAACCTACAAAGAATGAATGAAAGAATGAAAGAAAAAAAAATTTTAAAAAAAAATAGCCAGCCTCCGGACAGCACGGCGCACCCGCAGCTGACGCCAGCTGCTTTGCCATTTTTGGCACCAAGGGACCAACCACAGACATACGAACCTGGCCGACGGTGGCCACATGCTGGCAGATCAGCCCGCTGCCAATACGTGCAGGCTGGGATGAGGTGCAAAATGTCAAAATCAAGTATGTGATCGAAAATCCATTCTTCTGTACGGAAAACTCTATTGCAATTGATGCATCATCGACTAAGCCTCTGTTTTCGCATTTGAAGGTCGAGGAAAGTTTTCGTGGGGTGCAGGGGCCCCTGGCCAGTACCTCTTGAACTGGACTCGTTCCCCCGCAGCCCTCATTCTCAGCAACGTGTCCAACGACACATCATCCCTTGTTCCAGCTGCACGAGTTGGCAGTCCAAGGAATTTACAAGAAGGCAACAACAGCCGTAGCATGGCCAAATATGGCCAACTTCCCGCAATCCGACTCAGCGGCCAGTGCCCCAACTCAAGTGAGCTCGCTTCCAAGTCCAAGGTTAAAAGAGCAGGACCAATGGTTGCCCATAGCCGATAGTATGTTCAATCTCGCTTTTTCCCCCGCTACCTCATGATTCGTGAGCGCTTACAGGTCCGACTGTTTGTCTAAGCCACTCCCCTCGCAATTTTACAATGTCATCCGGTTCTGTCAGCTCCGAGGTCGTCGTCGCTGTCGCCATTGGCCTTCCATCGCTTTTCATCGCCGTCTTGTCCCTCTGGGTTGCATTCCTCACATTCACACACTCGCGGCATCCCTTTCGCGAACCATTTGATCATGGAAGGACAGGGAGACCCTCACCGTGGCCTACATCCCGAGACTCAGGGACTGCCCTGAAACCCCTGAATTCGAATACTCCGACGCTCCCTACTAGGGCTCGCCTCGTGCTGCCGTAGGGTGAGCTGCCCTATTAGGGCCGAGGGAAATTGTCGTGAGCTTGGTACCCGTGGGACCTAGAGTGCTGGAGATCAGCGGAAGTAAGGTAGTTGGGGAACCGGAAGTTGGAGAGGATGGGTGGAGGCCTTGGGTTTCCCATGGGCGGATGCACTTCAAAGATCAAGAGACTATGAGAGCGTGTTTGGTCGAGGGGGATATGGGGAGCTCGGAACATGGGTTAGGCTCGAAGGTCTTCCTTAGGCAGTCAAGGTACCGTTACTCAAACTGGAAAATAAGCATGAGCCTTCACATCCGGGTCCCCCAACTCCCCCTTCGGCCCCTCCAACTCCCCCTTCACCTCCTCCACACTCCACCCCTACCACCCCCCCCACCCCCCCGTCAACAACGCCAGACTAAACCCCACTGGTCCATTATTGATATTCTCATTATTCCACTTCCCAATAAACGTGTGGCCCCTGCCATTAGTAGGCCGCTTGTAGATGTGCTGTACCACATCCACAAAACCTGCTTACTCAAGTTGGGATTTGTAGTGCGTAGCGAAGTCGATCCGGCGGCTCCAGGGAAGACATAGTTTTGCGGAGGAGGTTCGACCAAGTGGTGAGATGGGAGGAGGCGGAGAAGGTCGAGTCATCGAAGAGGAAGGATCAGACGGAGTCTTGGAGTTCGAGGAGGTCTAAGGCACCTAAGTCAACTGCCCAACCCCCGTCCCGCATCCAGCATCCAGCACCCGATGCATCCTCTTTTGGAGTGGCGCAATCTGTAGCTGATCGTTGAATGTGAGCAGAAAGATGTAATGCTGAAACTCTAAGAGCTCATTCTCCGACTGCAGTGTCTGTTAGCTACTGCTCAGCTCCGAGATGGCGTACGTGGCGACGGTATCAAAGTCTGCAAATGCCGTTGCGGCAAGGCAACTCAGGAAGGAAGACCACCGCGAGAGCCATTTTATAAAGTGCAGGCTGGTCGCCGTAACATCGTGTGTTGGCGCTGCAAACGCCCTAGCGAGATATTCCCAACACCCCCGCGCAACTTTTCAGGGCTCTACTTGCAAGCTCAAGACCAAAGATCTTCTGCAAACGCCTTGTTGATGGGTTCCCAGCTCTTTCGCACATGCTAAAAACCTCGTTAGTACCCCATGAAGCCAGAGGTTGGACGATACTGACCCGCTCTCACCAAGCACAACTGATTCGGTCTCGGTGACTGGCTCCGCTTCGATGACTGGCAGGCCAATCTGTCTTCTCCTTGCCTTGATCGTTTCCGACCATGGAAAATATCGAGATTGCCATTTATCCCCACCGTAACTATGTCTACCCAGACCCCAGTGAGGCACTCCGGCGTCCAACTTGGTCGCCAATTTAGCCTCCGCGTCTAGCTCACCGGCCAGTCGGTACTCAATCTCGCCAATGTTCTCATAGATCCACTTCCCATATTCGAAGGTGTACTGCGACAATCCCACCAGGTCTCTAATCTCCCTTTTGATAAACCGCAGGCAAACCTCGGCGGCCCTGACACGAGGGTCGCCGTCCCGCTCTTCCTCTGGACGTCTGAGGACAGGGCCGAAATATTCAACCCTCTCGCCGCCCCTAAAATAACTTGAACAGCACTTCCGTCTCATCGGCAAGATATCACCCTTCTCAGCGGGCAAGACGTCGAGAATGAGGCGGCCCACGGTGAAGGGTTGGCCGTAAGGGGCAGCATTTTTACTCGCCATGACGACCATGAGGTGATAGAAGATCCAGGCGATGCTTGCGGGCTCGCCAAGCCCGCTCTCAAACAACCGTTTCGCCTTAACCTCCGCCTCGGGGTCGTAGCTGTTGACCAGTCGAAACTGTACTCGAACCTCGTCAACGTGCGGGGCAGGTGCCGGAACCGATAGCCATGTCGGCCAGACAGTGCGGTACTGTAGGAAGACGACGTCGAGTGTGTAGCGCAGCGGCTGCGTATTCTTCAGGCGACGGACGGTGTCTCGCGTTTCGTGGTGCAGTTGCCAGTTGGTGAGCAGCAGGGGAAGAACCGGGTTGGGCATGGGTTTTTCGAAGAACACTCTTTCTGAGCCTGACCAGGCCGCCGACTCGGAAACTGGAATGGTTCGGCGCTCATGGTGTTTGAGTTCGGTGGGGTGAGGCGCTGGGCGAGCGGCAACAATCACCGCCTCTGTGATGATGAGATCTCGGATCTCTGCGGGGAGGAGCAGCAGCCGTGGGGCTGGTGCGGCCATTCCAGCTTGACTTGTATTGCCCTGGGCGAGTTGACTTCGACTGTCCTGGGCGGTGTGAGTTGGGGGCAGGTTGAGTTGAGGAGCAAGCTGAAAACTTGACATTTCACATGGAATACCCCGCACTGGCTGCCTTGCGCACAGCCCACCACAGTACCTCTACCTCATGCCCGCGGCAGCCATATAATTCATGGAACACCCCAATGCCCTCCTTGTTAACAGCCCCAAGTTACACCTACGTCGCAACAGCACCCTTACGCCGTTGTGGAACCTGCTGAACACGGCCTGAATGACAGCCACATCCCTAATCCTAGCTCAGGTGTTTTTCACATCCACCCAGCTAGAACAACAAATTCCTTAGAGGGCATCGTGTGGGGCAGCGAAGAGACAACGCCGGACTTCATGGCCCTCGGCCCGAATAAGTGGCCCTCCGAGGCAGAGTGCCCCGGATACCGGTCCGAGATGATGCAGTGCTACAATGACTGGATGGTGCTGGGACGGGCCCTGTTTCGCATCCTTGCCCTTGGCCTGAGGCTGCCGGAGCCACTCTGGCCATGATACACTACCGAATTGACTCGAATTATCCGGTTTTACTCGGTGAACGTGCACGCTCACGAGCCACGAGCAGCCACTGCTCTAGCTACCTGCCGTCTTCTGAAGAAGGCCTAGTCGATTTCTCAAAGGGGGTTAGTTCGTACTCTCAAGAACGCCTCATAGTGCTTGGCGACCGCTACACCAGATCTGGCGATAGCGGCACGTTTGCTGACTCAGAATTTGATGGCTGGAGAGGTGGCTTCGCGTGGCTAGAGAGCGTGCACGGTCTCCGAGTAAAACCGGATAATTCGAGTCAATTCGGTATTATCCTCAAGTTCTTTTCCCAAATCAGAGGCGAGAGCAACGATATCCGCCATGGTAGCGGCCGAAGTCGACACGACGGACAGGAGAGGACGATAGCTCTGATTGATGCATGCCACCCCACCGATGTATTCGGCCCACTCCTTCCGCTGCCCGACTCCTCTGCCTGACTCGGGAAGTGAGCAGACCGCGCATGGACGGGCCGGCTTGGCCAGCCGACACCTCAACTGAAAGGCACAAGATGACTCAATTACAGTGAAATCTTCAGTGCAACCGCCAGCACGTGCCCTATGTTAAAGCCTTCGATGACGGCCGGATGTTTCCGTTTCCAAGGAAGGAGCCCTTTGCATAGAGCCTTGACCGGGAGTTGCGTGAGCCCACCGACATGCAGGGTCTGGTGCGGTGACCCTGCTTGCATCACACACTAAATTAGCCAGCGGACTACGGTGTGATGGGGGGCGGGGCATGAATACGTGTACTTTTCCTCCCCACGAACATGCATACAGTCGACTGCACCCGTTCGGGGAAGAGAGCATGCTTTCGAAAGGGTAGTTCGGCGCCCAGGCTCATCGAACTCGAAAGGTCCGGCCTATAGGATGCAGAATCATAGAGTTCGATGGAGGGAAAACACTGGATGATGCCTGCCAGCCGATTGGCGACATTCTGCTTCGTGATGGCGTGGTTTTCCGCGCAACGAAAATGACATGTTCGTTCGCATATTTCTTTTGGCGCAACAGGATGGGTCTCATGCGGGTCGTGCAATCTGCTGGGGAAGGTGCTGTGAGCCTCACTCATCAGGTTTGCCAAGAACGCATCGCCTTCATGGCAAGCCCCTCGCTGACCGCTTGTTCACCTGACTAGCTCTTCAGCTACAATAAAACCCCTCAAAGATTGTTAGCGTGTATTTTTTGGTTTTGGTGGCGGGGTGGGGGCGGCCGGGTTGTTTGCCAACGCTTATCATTCACAAATCTCAACTTTCCACGCTTCTGCGACTATAATCTAGCATCAAAAAGCCAGAAAAGAAGCAGACGGCTTCAAGAACCTTCCTAACTGCTGTTTCTCGCTTTGAGAGGCCTGTTTTGGTGGTTGACCTGTGCGGTTTTGATCTGGTGGCAGGGGGCCTTGCCTTAAAAACTAAAACAAAATAATCCAACCGCGCTAACAATTTTTCATGAGTCGTATTGTATTTACCTGACCGGTTTGGCGCTGGCTCAGGGGCATCCCCGGTATTCCATCCAAATGGAGAACAGAATCGGAGTCCGGATGCGAAGAGAGCTTGGCCCAAGGCGACACCTGGGGAGTACACCCTGGCCAAACCAACATTTCTTACCGTGCAGAGCTGAGTTCCATAACATATCCAATCATCAGGACGCAGCGGCGCCGACACATGCATAAAAGATCGGATCGAGCATGAATCGTATATGCACGGGGAAAATCGAAGGCGCGGTATCATTCGATGCTCTCTGCCTTGAAGCTCGAAATACATATCCAATGTTACCCCCAGTTCTGCTTTCCGCTCCGCTTATTCAAGCGACCGCTTGGTGCTCCGCAGCTCAGACGACCATCCAAGCGCGGACACACACCTCACACAACACGAGGTCAATCGAGTCTATTATCCATTAGTCAACAATTCCAACAGGCCAACCCTCGCTTGTGTCATGGCGAATACCGACATCGTCATGATTGGCAAACTGGTTAGAAGACGCTTGTTTCTCGTCTCGGCGTTCGGATTGCTGATTTGGAGTGCTCGTCGTGAGACAGGTTGCCGATGAGTTTGGTGACGATGGGACCGATGTCTTGGTTCGTATCATCCGTACCTATCTGCCCTACCTTACCAGTTACGCCTGAATATGTCTCTTCACGCGGATTCCTCCACAACACGCGGTAGCGGTCTCATCTACGTCAAGGCACTAATCCACAGCCTGTACCAGTCGAACGCAACATCCCAGACATCTTTGCAGTCCTCAATGCTAGCCTTTCACGAGGAGAATGGACGCATGTACCATACGCTGAGTGCTGGAAGTAGGTTGTCCGCCTATGGATTGAGCAACACACCAGAAGAAAACTAACACGTCCGTTCTCACAACAGAGTGCTTCTTCCCCAGCGATGCGGTATATGCCTCAAATCCGGTGCAGTGATGACCTCGCGAACTGTAACTGACAGCAACCCTATGGGCCAGCCTGAGTTCGAGCGGCTTCAAATTCAACACATGCTGTTCCTCTTGACTCTTGACAATGACCTCTGTCTGAGCCCTAAAAAGGCCGGCGCGAGGAATGTCTTGGATGTTGGGACCGGGACGGGGGTGTGGGCGATGGACTATGCGACCGCGTTTCCAGACTGCAAGGTGCGAGAGAGAGAAAGAACACGGAGGACGGTGGGTGATGGATAATCACATCTAACTGACATGCACTGCCTACCTAGGTCGTCGGGGTTGACGTGCGCCCGGTGCAGCCGAGATTGTGAGCCATTCGATCCGTATTCTTCTCCGTTATCCAAAACTAACGCCGGCAAGCGTTCCACCGAACTGCTGCTTCGAGACCGACGACATCGAGAAGGAATGGCTCTGGAAGAGACCCTTCGACTTCATCTTCTGCCGCATGCTCGCAGGCAGTCTCGCAGACACGCAAGCCTTCATCCAGAAGGCCTACAAGTAAGTACCTATCCTCCCCCGTTCCCCCTCCCTCCTTCCTGTCTTCAAAGTTTTACTAAACACGGAGCTATCTGACGCATTCACGGCAGCGGACTGGAACCCAACGGCTACCTCGAAATGAGCGACATGATCTTGCCTGTCGTGAGCGACGATGGCACCGTTAAGCCCACTTCCTACCTCATGCGGTTGTCCGAAATGAGCACTGAAGCGGCAGCCCGCCTCGGGCGCCGTATGGACTTGGCGCCGCAGTACGCAGCGATGCTCGAAGCGGCCGGTTTCGTCGATATTACGGTGCGTCGTTTCAAGTGGCCGAGCAACGTGTGGCCGCGCGATAAGAAGCACAAGGAGATGGGGCGCTGGAACTTTGTAAATATGAACGATGGGCTTGAGGGGCTATCAATGGCGTTGCTCACTCGCGCGTTCGGCCTGAGCCGGGAGGAAACGGAGGAAATCTGCGCTGGTGCAAGGAAGGAGATCCTTGATGTTCGTATTCATGCGTACTTGACACTGTGAGTTCCGCGTCGTCTCTGGGATCTGGTCGAAATGCCGGAGAGCTGCTAATCTTTGGGGAACAGTCAGATCGTTCATGGGAGGAAGCCAGAGTGATACAGTTGTGGTAGCCTTCGGCGCCATGGGCAGCTCAAAAGCGTGTTCGGAACGCGGGGATGGGAGGTATCGACTCGGTTGGACAGGTCAAGGCACCGAAAGGGAAATAGGGCATTGGATTAGCGTTTTAACATTGTACCCCCCAAGGAAGCTTAACTTGCACTACTTCACTTCTTAGACCATATCAAACGTGTTCAGCTTCACACTAGTCGCCTCGAACATTCCTCGTCCGGCCTCTTAGAACTAAATGTGGTCCACTCAACCTCCTCTGGCGCAAATGTGGTCGCCGTCGCCGCCATCCTCCCACACGTCCAACCGCGCTACTTGTCTTTTCGTCGGAAACAAATCCCACTGCATCCTCGGGTCCGCCAACTAACTCCTGCCGATCCCTATCATGCCAGCTAATTAAATGCTGGACCAACGTCCATTTCCTGCACTACATGACCTTGGACAGTTGTCACACAGTCTGGTAGCGGACCTAGCAGGGTCTTCCCCCCCATTTCAGGCCGTGGCCGTTGGAGGGCCCAACTACGGTATTTTGTATTCCCTACTTATTGCGGACGAAGAAGCAAGCAAGCAGCCTGGTAAACTCGTCCCCGGGCTGTCATGGCCGATTAGAACCATTAGCGAGAAGGCACGATCGAGTGAAGCCTACGAGGGATATCGCTAGCCTGTCCCTGGGCCTTGGAGAGATCCTACAGGGAGCAAGTGGCGAGCCCCTACCCTAACCACGTTTTGGGGAAGCTGATTGTGGAGTGACGGGTGACCTCGAGAGGAAATTTAATTGGCTTATTGGTGCAATAGAACTTGTAGATGCAATGGATACAGTGGTTGAGATACTGTCAAAGTCCACTGATGCACTCATTGACTGGACCTACCACATTCCAGCGAATAGAGAGGGCGAACATTGCATTTGCTTGAGCGACCTGGTTCTGTTCTTCAACCTTTCCCAGGATGGTGCATATCGTCCCGCGCCCCGCGTCCCATGTTCCGGGACCGGGCGCTTAACTAGCGTCAAAGTGGCCGATCGCGCAACCCTTGAACCCTGAACGTAGCATCGAGTAATACCCTCTCTAGCTGAGGCAAATCACCGCTGATTCGAGCGCTTCAATGGGAAGATGCAAGGAACAGATGCAAAGATTCGATAGCTGGAAGGGCTGGGCTTGGTTACCCTATTAGAAGCAACCCGTGGCTCTTGGTGAGCTTGGATGGAACCTGGCTAACCTCGTCAAGGAATAACACAACACGACCACACCCTTGGAACTTGGCGGGACCATGGTTACGAGAGCTGCAATATTACTGCAAGGGGGTCAGATTATGGATGAAACATAGAGCAAGCACCGA
>Ga0247758_1000959_pt1 | contig 24161 bp, 21 predicted proteins | sample UWRJL156409C4_FD_180950 | JGI IMG/M metagenome (GOLD analysis project Ga0247758, IMG submission 180950) | Plant litter microbial communities from Arlington Agricultural Research Station in Wisconsin, United States - UWRJ-L156-409C-4 | ecosystem: Environmental > Terrestrial > Plant litter >... | reverse complement strand
CCGAGGGGGCCAAAGGGTGGGGAGACTGGGGGGATTATGATCAGTTGGTGCCGAGGTTGATGGAGAAGTTGAGGGCGACGGGGAGGAGGTTGAGCGTGGATGTGTTTTATGCGGAGAAGGATAGGATGATTGGGGATGGCGGGTCGAAGGGGCCGGTGTGGTTTGACTCGTGCTGGGAGGGGGAGTATGGGGATGTGCTGGAGTATCGGAGTCGGACAGTCAAGGGGGCGGACCATGATGGGATTTGGAGCTTGAAATTTGATGCGGCGAGAGAGGTGTATGACAAGATTGCAGGGAAGATTGTTGAGGCTACGCCTCCTGCCAGTAGCAATAGTGCGGTGAAGGGCACTATCTAGCCTTTTTCTCATGCCAGCGAGGCCTAGGTAGCTAGTTAACAGGCCCTAGCTGCATTATGAGACCTTGACTGCATCGGGGAGGCCCCTGCTGCATTAGAATAGGCCACTCGAGAGTCCAGGAATGCCTCTTAAGAATGCGACAGGGCCTGTGATATCAAAATCTTGGCCTTAAGTGCGGTTGGGGTTAGGTGTGGGAGCATGGTGCAAATGAGACGGAGGCCATAGTGCAAAGAGATATTCTCATCCTAAATTACTGTTACTGCCTCAGATTCTGTCACTTTGGGATTCACCTCCTCAGATGCATGCATATGTATGTAGGTACGGTCATTTGATGGTAAATTATGCTTCTTTGTATTCAAATCCTATTTTATGGATAATCTGGCAGTACGAACAAAAGTACTGTTCTCGGCAGGTAGTCAAGCTTGCCCTACCTTGCAATATTCAAATTCATTCTTGAGGCCGGATACTATGGGTCAGGGGGGGCAGTGGTATTTGAAGAGACTTACCTCTTGACTTACCCCATTTTGCTGGGTAGTATTATCACCCGGCCTTGGCTTTGCCTTTACCCTTGGAACCTCCCGAGTCCTGAGTCGAACCCGAGGCCTGAGTAGATGCATCGCTGCTCTGGCCCTTCTCCTTGTCTTTTCCTTTCCCCTTTTCGTCCGGGGTTGTGGGCGCCTGTGTGGACCCGTTGCTCGGCCTACCACTGCTCGACCCGCCACAACTCGACCCGGCGCCGCCATTCCGTCTCCGCTCGGCCCACTGCCTCTCTTTCTCGTTCTCCAACTCCTTTGTGGTAAGCGCCGCCATCCAATCTTCCCCGGGGGTTTTCGAGTCGTCCAACCCAGTAACGTCAAAGATGGTCTTGCGGAGATTGTCCAGGTCCTCATTTCTTGCGTTTTTGCTGTGAGGCGCATGGAAGGTGAAGTTCACACCCTTTCTGAACTTCTCCTCCCAGAAGGTTTTGTAGAAAGGGGACTTGGGGGCAAACTTGAGCTTCGAGCCATCGACCTTGGTGCATCTAAAGCCCGCGTCACACATATATAGCTCGACATTCGCCTTTGACACGGTGCCATGGCGAAGGGTGATACCCACGAGTTGTTCCATGAACTCGTACGTGTCCTTTTTGACAGTAAGCTGTTTCGATTTCGGCGGGCTAGGGGATCGGTAGCCACGGCGCCGTTTAGCAGCATCCGCCTCTTGCTCGTTCCAAGCCTTAAAGTCGAAATTATCTGAGTCGAAGTTTGGGTCACCAAAGATGGGATCAACTTCTTGCCCGTCCTTTGTCGGCTTGTCTTCTAGCTCGCCCGCTGGCTCGTCTACAGACTCTTCTGCGGGCTCTTGATCTTCTATAGAATAAGATCCTTCGCCTTCCAGAGTCTTTGCTTCCAGCTCGGAGGATTCGGCCTTTGACTCTAACTCAGGGGATCTCGTGGAATCCCCAGGGGCTGGAATTGAGGTTGATGGACCGACAGCTAAGTCTTCGAGCTGTTCTGAGAGAAGATTGAGCGTGGAAGAGGAAGCGGCTGGATGGATCTCCGAAGCCGAAGCCTGAACTGCTAGGGCTCGCGCATGAGCCCGGGGCTTACCTGCTCGACCTGGTGCTATGACCGGGGCGAGAGACCAAGCTACACCTCCTGATGCGTTTGAGCAGCATGTCGGGCGGCAATTTGTGTCGTTGCTGAACAGGTCGGTTACAAGTTGAACCTTGGCGTTGACAGTTTTGTTGAACCTCTCCCTGATCTTCTTTCTCGTCTGGTTCACTGAGTAGCTGTCTATATCACCCCCGAAAGGGTCCAGACAACAACGGGCTAATCCTATAGCTATCTCATTCAGCATCTCAATAAAGCGAAAATTGTCAGCAAACACGGTAGTATGCCGGGGCGATTGCGCAGGACTACCAACCATCTTGTGGTAGGCCAACGAGAGTGATAGAGGAAGACTGAACGCCATAGCCTCGCTATACCCCAAGTCGGCTATGAACCAGAGATGAGGATCTCTGTCCAGTAGCTGAGGGTCTAGCCAGGGAGGCGGCAGTTCCGGGTCCCTCTTCATGTCGAACATGTATCGTAGATTTCTGCGCAAGTGCGCCACGTGCTCAACACGGAGCAAGTCGACCTCGCGGGCTAGCAGGGAGTAATGTTTGGCAGTCGCCTCTTCATCCGGGCCGTGGTAGAGCTCGGCAAGTTTGTTAAGATCGCGCTGGAGACGGTCACATAACTCCCAGTAAAGTCGGACATTGGAGGCACCATCGATCTGGTATGCCCAGTCCGGGCTGCTGAATAACGTCACTTCGCGACGGGCCATTTCTACACGCCTCTTCGCCCCACAGGAGCAGCCTAAGTCCCTCCGACATATCTCTAGCATCTGCTCAGCCAAGGCAACCTGGGAGATCCAATACCGCTGCCACGGCGTGGGAGTAGTGACTTTATGCTGGACAGCAATTGTGTCAAACGGGTCCCCTACAACAACTGCGTCGACCGGGTCCCCTACTAGGTGGATTGATTCTTCCTGCAGCGCTGGCAGTGAATCGGTGTCCACGCTCTCCTCAGTAGTATCCCATTTGGCTCTGGTTAAAAAGAACTCGGGTTTAAACCCCCCCAGCGGGTATCTCGTGGCCGCAAAAGCCTGCACTACATCGACATCAGCTAGGTTGCACTCTTCCCGTAACTTCGGCAGCAACTCCAGTGCTTTGAAGACAAGGTAGGCCAGAGAAAACAGAGTGCGATAGATTGCGCGCTGCGCGAGCATGATGTACATGGCCGCTTTGAAGCCAAACGCACGCCTACTATGTACGCTGGGTCTGTGCCAATACCGAACGTCCCCGTACTGTCGGCCGGTACTGTCGCCCATCGGTACGTAAAGATCAACGATCTGGCGATTGTACTTGGGCTTGAGGACACCGGCCTGTTGAGCCAGAAGAGTGTGCTCAAAGTCGAACAAGGCCCAATGCTCGGGCCCTGCGAGGATTACTCTCAGATAAATGAGTCTCGTGAGCACCTTGGGGTTGGTTGCCAAGGTTTCGATGTCCATCCAGGGCACCAACCAGGTATCCTGGTACTGCTTGAAGGAATGTTCATCTGGTTCTGAGCCCCTGAGAGGCACCAGTTTTGTTATACCGCGTAAATCCGGGTGCAGCAAAGCCGGTGTTTCGAGAATGGCTTCTCGTCGATCCTCGTCACCCATCGCAGTCTCCCAGACATCAAAAAAGCTGTCGCCGATAGTTATTACTATTCTTGCAGTCATGAGCAGAAAGCTGTAAATTTCAGTACTAAGTTCATTGACTTGAGCCTCGGCCTCCTCATCTGTACACATCTCAGTATATGGGAAGTACTGATTACCAGATGGCACACTCTGGGATGCAGATGTCATGCCCGAGCTTCTCGAGCTCCTGACTTACATCTTGCTCCTCAGGTGATGAATCACTGCTGCCCAGGGCGGCTTCCCTGATGGGTTCAACTGGCCTCACACATGGGGTCATTGAAAATACCGCCCCTTGGATGAAGGATAGGGTCATCCTCTGCTCTTCATCGCCGGCACCAGAGATAATAGGCGGTTGCGACATCTTCTAGCTCCGTAGCGTCCTATCTGCTCAACAGCTAGGTGTAATTAGGTAACTTGAGGTGGCAGTGTACACAGTACCTGTCTTCTTATTGTTGTTGTCGTCGTTGATGTTGTTGTTGTCGTTGTGATTAAGTAGGTATTGAATCGTCCACTGGCGGTGAATTGTTGCTAATACAGGGTTTTCATCCAGGAACATGCAGTCGTGATCATATTTATGCGATTTCGCGACAAGAAGAAGAAGCGAAGTTGCCTCGGGGGGAACTGTGTTCCCCAAACGCTTTGAGAGAGAACACGTCCATTGCGCTTGAACTATTCTGAACACCCAGTGATATCCAGGGTTTGAGCTAAAGACTCGGGGGCCGCAGGTAAATGTGCCCAGTCCACGGGTAGGGGGCACAGAGTCAGGAGTATCAGGAGTCTTTGTGGGCAGGGGACAGAGCATGCAAGAACCGGTAAGGTGACTACCTACCAGTGTACTGGAGACCTGCGGGACATGTATAGGTACCTTATCCAAGACAATGGGGGTGAAGCTATTGTTCAGAGATGCCGAACAGTCCAATTGCTGTTGCAAGGGGTGGGAACTCGGGCTGGTCCCACAGCTTAGTTGGTAGTGCCCAGGATATCTCCATTGTACAAGCCGTAAATGTAAATGTCATGGGTGGTATGGGTTGTGCTGTGAATAAGTAAATGCCTTGAACAATAAGGATTGTGTTGAATGGGATCGTTACGGTGGGCTACTCACAGGGGATGAGGTGACGAAGCCATGACCTTTGGGCCACCATTCCAAATCCACCACCACTGTCCTCTGCAGTGCGAATTCCGTTCAGTACCGGGGCCAAATTTATCCTATCTTTTCCAGGGCTGTACAAGAACGTGCCATATGCGAGAACATGGGATTGCCTAACCATCTTCCAGAGTTTCAGAGGGGGAATCCAGATGTAACTCGTTTCAAAGTGTTGCAATTTGGGTCCAGTGTGCTGCCGCCTCTTGCCGTGGCAAAGGGCCAATGCCGGATTGAGACGAGACCACAAGCTTTTGTTCCTTCAAAGAATCAACGTGGGACAATCAAGGTGCACGTGCGGATTGCTTGATTGGGATGGCTTGCGTATCCGCTGCCGTGTGACGCAGGTCTTCTCATCTGTGGGACGTACTGGCTCCGAACAGGCCAACAACCTGTGTAGTAGTTAGCGAATCGGCGTGTGCGCCGAGGTCTTCGAGCCCAACTCCTTCTTGCCACTCGAATTGCAATGGGCTGAGATAGGGCCGCGATTTCGTCCGTTTTCAGAGCCGCGCCATCTGTCTGCCTCTCGAGGCGGGGAGCGAGGTGAACACGTGGATGGCACCGCTCAACCGCCTTGGGCGGCGACTGACGACGTGGCTGAAGCGATCGCAAACGGTGTGAGCTTGGGCAGCTGACGAAATCGTCGGGCAGTTGCGAATCGCTGACAGCTGGTCGAAAAGGCATATTTTGCCCCCAATTGCGCCCAAAGCAGGCGGGGAACGTGTCTTGCAGATTTCCAAGCTGGCAAATCACACCTGCGGAATCGCATCGTGTTGCCGGAAGCGTGGTGCTGGAGGCATGTGCCATGTAGACGTCCTAGAATTGGCAATTGAGGTTGACGACAAAGTGGGGCCTACAGGGATCGCTGGGGCGTCGGGTGCCGCTTGCTTGGCGGCACCTTACTGCAGCCAAACAATTCCATGTTGCATTGGCCATTGCCCTGCCCATTTACCTACTCCAACTCGCAATGACCCTCGTGGCCATGATGCCGCGGCGCCAACAACAACTTCTTTAGAAACCAGCTTCTCTTTTCGAATATTTTAAGAAGTAGCCGCTCTGCTCTTGGACATTCGATGCGCTTCTTATCGTGAGTGGAGAGCACTGAATCTAGCCTTATCACTGGGTAGAGTTTCGATCGTCGTCCCGAAAGCCACCACACCCCGCCCGCTCGCAGCTATGGCGGATACACCATTTTCGACGCCTAAGAGGAAGCACGCTCAATTGCTCGACGACCACAGCCCCACCAACACGACACAGTTCACCTTTGATATCCGCACGCCGGTGAAGGATGGCAGCGCGAGCCCCCGAACTAGTGTCGCCCATCGCTTCCGGGGTCTCGCAATTGGAGGTGGGGGCGGGGTCGGCGGCAATCGAGGTCGAGCATCACAATCGCCAGAATCGAAGCCGAGATCCGTCTTTTTCTCCCTGCAAGACGCGCAAAACGACAATGACGGAGCCCGAAAGCGAGTCAAGCGACCAGACATTGAGCTGCCGGATGCCGATGCTTCGCAACTGCAACTTCCCGCCGCTTGGGATGGTACCTTCGCCCCGACAGCATTCCGACCCCAGGAGCGGGGAACCGAAGATCACGGCAGGAAACCGGGGAGCCAGAGCCCTCGCCAGAAATCACCAAAATCGGTAAAATTCGCTCTCGACGCGGCGGTCGTTGTGCAGTCGGAGACCCTCTCGGAGGACACGCCCGGAACAATACTTCCTTCTACCGAGCATACCTCCGAAGGCGAAAACAAACCCCGCAGTCGCGTGAGGATGGGCACGCCTCCTCCCCGTAGCAGGGACAGCAGTGCGACATCCAGCCCGGACGAGCCGATCATCACCGACCCCCTCCGTGCCAGCTTGACCTGGCACGATGACGAAATTACCATCTACGACCCCGATGATAGCGACGACGACGGCACGGGAATCAATGGCATTGGGTTTAAGCCTACCCCGGCCATTGCGTATGCGCGCACCGTCAAGCGCAAGCAACAGTTGGCCGAATACCGCAAGCGTGAGGAGCGGGAGGCGAGGGCGAAGCGGAGCCAGCGGCGTCGCGGAAGTCCCGTGCCAGGGCTCGTGGAACTCAAGGGGACAGTGGAGCGACGACGTGTGCGGTTTATGGAGAGCGCAACGGAGCTAATTTCTTTCTAACGACAATAATGAGTTGCTAATTTTCTTCTCATGGCGAATCACTGCGGCATGGACATGCGAGCGTTCGGAACACGGATTCTTATGGGAGGCGTCTGGGATGGGTCGATATGGGCCTCTTTGCCAAATGGCTTAGGTATGAAAGTCAGGCTTCTTGGTGTGGTCTGGCGTTGAGGAAGGAGTTCGGGTACGGGAAAGGGAATTGTGTCAGTTCTGCTGGCTACGGCCAACTTTGTTATTGCAGTCATTACGGCGACTCGATGGTGGTTGTTCGGGAGAAAACGAGTTGTTACAGCGGCATTGAATACCAGATATTATTACTCTTACATCACACTGTCATTGCAATGAACCCAAGCGTTTGTGCAGTAGAAATATACAGATATTACATTGCCCACCCTACAACTGTACAGCCCTCACCAGAACCTCCATGAGCTCTTCCTTCTCGCCGCCTCCTCTTGCTCCTTCGCCTCCCGTTCTCGCTGCTCCCGCGCCCTCTTGTGCTCAGCCTCGGCCTTCTCCCTAGACTGCCGCGCGCTGTACACCTCCACCATCCGTAGCATCTTCTCGCGCTCCAGCCGCCTCTTGTACTGGCAATACTCGTACTGTGCCATCGCCCCTATCACGCCTGTACCAACCGCCCAGTGCGCTGCTTTCGACGGGGCCAGCCCCATGACCCATCGCCCCATGCCGACGACCGCGGCGACGCCGATGCCTGTCAGGAAGCCGTCCTGCGAGCAGGGAGATTGGTATACAGTGAGGAGGTCGGAGGGCTTGATGCTCTGTACGACTTCGGTGACGCTGGAGGGGGTGGGGCGGCCTTGTGGGGGAGACGTAGCTGGCTCCGTTGATGTCGCGGGGAGGGGAGGCGCGGACGGGGGCGGACTGGTGCTCGATGAGGGTGGCCCAGCGAAGGGAGCAGGGCGTTGTGGCGTCGTGAGCCATGTCCGTATTGGGTCCGGGGAGGAGCTATCTGGTGATGATGGTGGTTGCGACATTTTGTCTTTCTAGGCGTGGCTGTTCGCCTGGTGAGGAGATGTCCTGTTCGCTCGCTTTGGATCGGGTGTGTTCTTCGGCTTCTAGTTGTTACTGAGAGCCGCTGTGTGCGCTGTTCTTAGCAATTGGTACCAATTTGGAAAGATTATTTTGCGGTGCCCCAGCTTGTGCTTACCTCTGGCTTTGTCCAGCAATGCGGTCAAAGAGCTCGAAATTCGTCCCGATCCATCTTGAGAAGTCGAGAGCTTCAAAAGCTTCACAGAAGTGGGGTGATAGCTCAATGTTCATTGGACAGACCCCGGGAAAACACTTTGGCGCGGGCCCCACCACCAACAGGGGTACACGGCGCGTCACGCAGGGAGGCCCGTCGCGCTCTGTCGCGTCTGCGGTCAAGTTTAATGGGCACCGTTCAAGATCCCACTATCCAAACACTGACCCTAGACACAGCCAATTTGGCGCCATTTCTTGAGATTCAGTACCCTCAATCCTCTCCATTCTAGTTTCCTTGTCAATTTTCCATGACACTACATAGGGTTTCCTTTTCTTGACAGCCTGTTTTCTTGTTAAGGCTTCCAGGGCCCCGCAGTGAAAGTCGTCGAAAACTAGGATCGCCGCCACATCACCCCGCCCAAGATGCCCAACACCTCGTTGCGCCGGCCACAGAACGGTTACCGCGGCCGCGGCGGAGGCGGCGGAGGCGGCAAGAAGCCATACCATGGCGGCTCCAAAACACGCACGTTCGCTGCCACATCGAGCGCTCGCGGGGAAGCGACCTCGACTGACGAGAAATGGGAGCGCACGGCGCTCGCGCACCAGATCGACGAGAACATGGGCTTCTCACGCTACGACGCAGGGCGGAGGCGCGAAGGCTGGCTCGTCAACGTGCAGTCAACCTCAATTGACGACCCCCGAGTTCCCGGCGGCGCGGGCAGGGCCGCACTCGACTGCTACTTCATCGAGGAGGACGGCTCGACCTACAAGGCCACCGTCGAGTACGAGCCATATTTCCTGATTGCATGCAAAAAGGGCCACGAGGGCGAGGTGGAAGAGTGGTGCAAGCGTGTACCGGGCGGCGGTATCGTCAAGTCGATCAAGAAGGTCGAGAAGGAGGACCTTAACATGCCCAACCATCTGCTGGGGTACCGGCGGACATTTTTGGAGTTGAGGTTTCATAATGTGCAGGACTTGATGTCGGCCAGGAGGGATATTATGCCCATTGCCGAGAAAAATAAAAAGGGCATGGATGCCATGGATACATATGCCGAGGTGGCATCGTGAGTCCTCCGCGGAGCCAGAAACAGGCGCGCATGCTAACGTTGTACAGGGCGAACAACGCCAACTTTGATCTTTTTGATAACGACTTACGAGACGACGAGCGACGAACTAATGCATCATTCGCGGAGGCGAGCGACTTCATTGTTGATATCCGGGAGTACGACGTTCCGTACCATGTGAGAGTAATGATAGATTTGGGTACGTACTGCGTCCTGTCAAAATGTGTACAGGAGCTCACATCTTACAGATATCCGAGTCGGTGTTTGGTATTTCGTGGAGGCGAAGAACGGAATTACGACCATCACCAGAAACAAGGACCGTCTTGCCCCGGCTGACCCCGTTGTGATGGCCTACGATATCGAGACCTGCAAAGCGCCTCTGAAATTCCCGGATGCGGCAGTTGATCAGATCATGATGATATCGTACATGATTGACGGCCAAGGCTTCCTCATCACCAACCGCGAGGTTGTTTCCGAGGATATCGCCGATTTCGACTACACCCCGAAACCAGAGTATTCGGGACCGTTCATGATCTTTAACGAGGTGGACGAAAAGGCTCTTCTGGAGCGGTTCTTCCTGCACATCAAGGAGGCACGTCCAACCGTTATTGCCACATACAACGGCGACTTCTTCGATTGGCCATATATCGAAACCAGGGCTAGCATCAACGGCATCGACATGTACCACGAGATCGGCTGGAGGAGGAATAGCGAAGACCAGTTCAAGTGCAACTACAGTGTACACATGGACTGCTTTCACTGGGTCAACCGAGACAGCTACTTGCCCCAAGGCAGTAGAGGTTTGAAGGCTGTCACAGTCGCAAAGCTAGGATACGACCCGGACGAACTAGACCCGGAGCTCATGACGCCATATGCCGCCGAACGGCCACAGACGCTAGCAGAGTACTCCGTTTCCGATGCCGTTGCGACATACTATCTTTACATGAAATACGTCCATCCGTTCATCTTCTCGCTATGTACCATTTTGCCTCTGGGTCCGGACGACACACTGAGGAAGGGCACAGGAACCCTCTGCGAGATGTTGCTGATGGTGCAAGCATACCAGCAAGGTATCGTGTTGCCGAACAAGCACGTCTCGCCAAAGGAATCCTTTTGGGAAGGCCATCTGCTGGACTCGGAGACATATGTTGGCGGACACGTCGAGAGTATTGAAGCCGGAGTGTTTCGCGCCGACATCCCGGTCAACTTTGCCGTCGACCCAGGGGCGGTCGATGAGTTGCTCCGAGATGTCGACGCCGCGTTGACGTTCAGCATCACGGTCGAAGAAAAGAAGTCGATGGATGATGTTATCAACTATGAGGAGGTCAAGGAACAAATAGTCGCCAAATTGCAGAGCCTTAAGGAGACGCCAAACAGGTTAGAGCGCCCTTTGATCTACCACGTGGACGTCGCATCGATGTACCCCAACATCATGACGACCAACCGGCTACAGCCTGATTCGATGATTTCAGAATCCGATTGTGCTGCGTGCGACTTCAATCGGCCTGGCAAGACCTGTGACAGGAGAATGCCTTGGGCTTGGAGAGGAGAGTACTTGCCAGCGAAGCGCGATGAGTACAACATGATCCGACACGCACTGGAGAATGAGAAGTTCCCAGGGAAGTGGCCCAACAGTCCGCCACGCACATTCCAAGAACTCGGCGCAGACGAACAAGCTGGTCTCATTCGAAAGCGCCTGCAACTCTACTCGCAAAAGGTCTACCACAAGATCCATGACTCCACCACTATTGTTCGAGAAGCCATCATCTGCCAACGAGAAAATCCCTTTTACATCGACACGGTGCGCGACTTCCGAGACCGTCGGTACGATTACAAGGGCAAGGCAAAAGAGTGGAAGGGCAAGACCGATGCTCTCAAGAATTCGGGCGCCTCTGCTTCCGAGGTTGAGAAAGCGAAGAAAATGATCATTCTGTTTGACTCATTGCAGCTGGCGCACAAGGTCATTCTGAACTCCTTCTATGGCTACGTCATGCGAAAGGGGTCAAGATGGTACTCTATGGAGATGGCTGGTGTCACCTGTCTGACAGGTGCGACAATTATCCAGCTGGCCAGAGGGCTGGTCGAGCGATTGGGTCGCCCCCTGGAGCTCGACACGGATGGTATCTGGTGCATGTTGCCAGGTTCTTTCCCCGAGAACTACTCCTTCAAGCTGAAGAACGGGAAGAAGATGACTGTCTCCTACCCCTGTGTCATGTTGAACCATCTCGTTCATGCCAAGTTCACAAACCATCAATATCAGACGCTGGTCGATCCCAAGACTTTCAAGTATGAAACGCACAGTGACAACTCCATCTTCTTCGAGGTCGATGGCCCCTACAAGGCTATGGTTCTGCCTACCTCCAAGGAGGAAGACAAGAACTTGAAGAAGAGATATGCTGTGTTTAACAACGACGGCAGTCTTGCTGAGCTGAAGGGGTTTGAGATCAAGCGAAGAGGAGAGCTGAAGCTTATCAAGATCTTTCAGCAGCAGATCTTCAAGTTCTTCCTTGAAGGAGAGACGTTGCAAGAGTGCTACACTGCTGTAGCCAAGGTCGCGAACAGATGGCTGGACGTGCTTGACAGCAAAGGCGCAACGCTTGCAGACGAGGAGCTTATGGAGCTCATTTCTGAGAACCGCAGCATGAGCAAGACCTTGGAAGAATATGGTGCGCAAAAGTCGACATCCATCACAACGGCCAAACGCCTGGCAGATTTCCTCGGCGAAGGGATGGTGAAAGACAAGGGACTGAACTGCAAGTTCATCATTTGCGCAAGGCCAAGGGGCGCTCCTGTCACGGAACGTGCCGTGCCCGTCGCTATCTTCTCTGCGGAGGAGAAAACGAGGCGCGAGTACCTCAAGAAGTGGCTGAAGGAGGAGCCTGCAGACACCGATCCGCGTGCTCTGCTTGACTGGGACTACTATCGTGAGCGTTTGGGGTCGGTGATCCAGAAGCTCATCACCATCCCTGCAGCGCTGCAAAAAGTCCGCAATCCAGTTCCGCGGGTGCCGCATCCCGAGTGGTTGCAGCGCCGGATCAACGTCAAAGATGACAAGATGAAGCAGAAGAAGATGACGGATCTCTTCGGCCCAGTCCTCAAAGGAGGCCCGTTAGAAGACATAACAAATCTCAACACGGACGCTCGTCTTGGTGATATGGAAGATTTCGGCGATCTCCTCAAGCCGAAAACAGTCAGTTCTGCTATTTCCGCAACCCAGAAATCTGCCGCTGCTGCTGCTGCGCAAAAGCGCAAGTCTCCGGAGCCTGCTGCCGAGAACAAAGATCCGTTTGCAGCCCTTCCCGAAAAGATGCCGTCTCCGAGCGAAGATTACCCTGCGTTCTTGGAGTACCAGAAGCAGAAGTGGAAGCTGCAGAAACAGGCGAGAGCCCGCCGGCGCCATCTCTTCGGAGAACGACGAGGGAATGTCCAGAAAAACATTCAGCAGACCTTCCGAAACCAGGCAGAACTGACCTTCCGAAATACTTGGCAAGTCCTACAACTCAAGGCCACGGATACTCCAGGCGTAGTTACTGCCTACGTACTCATCGACGCAAAGATCCACACGATCAAGATCAATGTTCAGCGCCAAGTGTTCTTGAACTTGAAGAGCAAGGAGCTCCCAGATATCGAAGTTGATGGCTGCCAGGTTGAGCAAGTGAACCACACGCTCCCTAACGGTCATTCATCGGTGCACCTCTTCAAGCTTACTGTTCCCGAGGACGTTTACTTCGCCGAGGCAGAGAAGTTTGGGTTGCTCTTCAATCATCCGAGCGTGGAGGGTGTGTACGAGAAGCAGCTTCCCCTCAATATTCGAGCGGTGCTCCAGCTTGGCAATCTGTGCACCATCGATGAGAGTCAGCCCGGTGTGCTTGGGCGAGGTCTCGATCAAGGGTTTGACTTGGCAGGCTTGAAGCGGCCAACAAAGTCGAGGGCGTACCTGGATGGTGCTCGCATTGCCTACATTTATATCTCCCACATTAGTGCTGGAGATCGACAGATCTTCGGCGTCTTTTCGACAACGAGTGACCAGGCCCATGTTATCATCCAGCAGAGGGTGAGGGACAACGGACAAGAGCTGCCCAATATCACCAAGCTGTACTCGGATCTTCTCGCGCGCAGGAACGAAGAATCGCCCGATTCCAGTTGGCAGGAGTGCTTCCCGTATCAAGAAAAATTGGCGGTTAAGACCACCCAAGTCACTACACGTCGAAAAGCACTGCTAGAGATTGGCGACGCCGTAAAGAGGATGAGGAAGGAGGAGACCGGCCCCACCATACTGGTGATCCAGTCTTCGCAGCGCAATCTTCTCGTTCACGACATTCCCGTACTGGGAGAGTTCCCCGTTCTACCCCTCAAATATGACCAAGCCGACAGCTCCCTTCCACCACTGGGATGGCAGAGTATTGTCGCCCGTCGGTTGGTCAACCACTACCTCAGTCTCGGGTCTTGGATCACCCATTTGACCGCCTTGGCCAAATACGGCGATGTGCCAGTGTGCAATCTGGAGAGGGACGATCCTCGCTTCCTGATCGATATCGCATACGCACGCCGACTTCAAGCCAACAATGTTGTCCTGTGGTGGTCGCCAAGTCCACGGCCTGACCATGCAGGGTACGAGAAGGACGACATCGTGGGCCCGCTTGACCAGGTTCAAATGCCATCTGTCAATACTCCGGGAACCTATGCATCGGTCTGCATCGATCTCGAGGTTCGCAATCTTGCCATCAACACAATCCTTACGTCGTCTCTCATCAACGAGTTGGAGGGCGCTGACAGCATATCCTTCAATCCCGCCGGCGATAGCAATGGGGCCGCAGATGGCAACGACTCTCTATTCGCTGATAATGCATTCGCAAATGCGGGAGTGCAAGTTCTTCGCGAGATGGTCAAGTCGTGGTGGGCTGAGGCTTGCAAGGGCTCGACGATGGCGGACATTATGGTCCAGCATCTCGTGCGCTGGGTCGAGTCCCCGGCTTCTTGTCTCTACGACCGCGCTCTGCATTATTACGTGCAGATGATGAGCCGCAAAGCCCTCCTCCAACTCATGGCAGATTTCCGTCGTGTCGGTTCGCAAGTTATCTACGCCAGCGCAAACCGGCTGCTTCTACAGACCACCAAATCCGAAGTTGGCAACGCATACGCATATTCTCAATACATTCTCAAGAGCATCAAAGGGAAGCCGCTTTTCCATTTCATTGACCTTGAGATCAAAGAGTACTGGGACTATCTGGTCTGGTATGATGAGTTCAACTACGGTGGCAAAGCCTGCCAGGAGGTGCTTGAGAAGGACGAGCAGGACCTCCAGATGATCATGCACTGGCAGGTATCGACGTTCCTCCCGGTCCGGTTGCAGCCCATCTTCAGCGAATGGGTCGTTGAGTTCATCGAGCTCATGCACGGTATAAAACGGCCAACAAATGGAAGCGACCCGACGGCTACGCCACGACTCACGCAGCTACCCGCCCGAGAGGGCAATGCGTCGCTGTCAGAGGGCGGATCAGGCCAGATCATTCTCGGAAAGGCCTTTGAGAAGCCATTGAAGAAGGAGATCGCCGCGTTGATCAGCACCCAGAAGAGAGAGCTGCTCCATCCTGAGCTCGCCGGCGACTACAGCTTCCCAGAGCTGCCCGGCTCCTACCTCCCTCAGCTCGCTCCGACCCCCCTGAGGAACCGCCCCGAAGACACCGTCAACGGCACTAAGCGGAGCGTCAAGCCCTCAGCCAACCCCATCCTCGAACTGGTCAAAGCCCTGATGCAAGTCCTCAGCCTCGACAAGAACATCACCCTCGAGGCCCGCCTCCTGCGAAAGGAGCTCCTAGCAATGTTCGATGTCCGCGAGTTCAGCAAGGAGGGCGCGTTCCAAAACCCGTCCGAGAGCCTCAAGCTCACGCAGCTCAGCTGCGACAACTGCACCATGGCGCGAGATCTCGACCTCTGCCGAGATGAGGACCTCCTTCCTGAGGCCGGCGCATCAGGTGAAGGCGGTGGTGCGAACGCCAAGTGGCAATGCTCGTATTGCGATGCCGAGTACGACCGTAATGATATTGAGGAGCGGCTGGTAGCGGATGTGGAGGCGTTTGTGATTCAGTGGGCGGCGCAGGACCTCAAATGTATCAAGTGCGGCGCGCTGCGCGTGAATGAGTTCATGGAGCACTGTACTTGCAGTGGAGCATGGGGGGAGAGCGTCAAGAGGGAGGATATCATGAAGCGGCTGAGGGTGTACCGGAGCGTGGCGAAGTTTTATGGGCTTAGGATGTTGGGCGATGTTGTGGAGGGAATCTTTGAGGGGCTCTGAGGGCTCTGGGGCTCTGAAGAGAAAGCCCGTGAAGCGGGTTAATTTTAAGTCTGGCGTTCGGTGGTGGGTCTTCAGCATTTGGCGTGTCGGTGTCAAATATACTTAGATGCAATGGAAGCATTTAACAATCTCGCGCGCTCTATTTTATGACCATGTATGCCCCTGTATGTGATGTGGTATCAAAAATATTCTGGTGCTCTGCACGATGCCCAACCCGGGAAATGTGCGGCGCGTTTGTACTTCCCCCAAGCGTAACCTATCCATATGCGCCAGAAAGCAAGAAACCCCATCTAAAACCTCTTACAGCACAAAGACAGCATATGCTGCAACGATGGCCAGCATCCCCGTCCCAGCCCCGGCCTTGATGGCGTTGTTAGGTCGGCCTGTCTCCGAGGCGCTAGCCGAAGCGCTCGCCTTCAAAATCGCGCCCGAAACAATGCTCGTTGCGGCTGCGAGGTCCGATTGAGCTGGTGTTGCAGCAACCGCTGCACAGATACTCTGCGCCAGCTTCTCGAGGTTGCCCAGGTCTTCTAGATCGCACCCATCGGTATTGCCTGCCCCGCCAAAGAGCTGCGGCCCGCCGATGCATCCCCCGACATTGAGAGCCAGCGACGAGGCGCTGCCTGATTTGCAAAGGCAGGAGAAGTCGGTTGCTCCGCAATTGATGGTTTTTGCGGCGCTCTCGAAGCAGGGAATCGCGCAGGGCGGGAGTTGTGCCACGAGACTGGGCAAGTTTGTGGCCGTTGCTTTCGGGGTGTTGGGAGCAGTGGCAATGGTGACGCTGGAGGTTGTCGAGGTGGGCAATTGGCCGAGTGCGGGGGAGGTGAGCCCCGCGATAGTGAGGAAAACGAGCGTTTGGAGTTGCATCATGTCGTCGGGGAAATATCCAATGCTGGAATAGCGCGCAGACGTCAGACGAACAGAAATGCGAGACGGAAATCGAGAAACTGCAATAGCGAAGCAGGATATTAAAACAGGGCGAAAACTGAGCAGAGCGAAGGTGGACTGAAACAAGAAAAAAGAGCGGGCGGCTTCCTAAAAAATATTATACGAAAGAAAGAGCTGGAGATCAGCCGTTGATCACCACATCCTCAACACGAAGGGCGACGGAAGAAAACCCAAGCAGGCCCATCCCGTCCCCTTGCCCATGCAGTTGTGGATGCCTTTGCGCTTGGCGCCGACGCTGCGGAAGGCCCCTCCACCCCTGTCGGGGCCCCGTCTCGTATGGCGGCGGGGCGCTGTTTGAAACGAGGAAAAACGATTTGGTAGGAGAATTTCTGGCTGCAAGGACCACCCGCAGTGCCATCGGCGAAAGGAATGGGCTGGCGTGGCCCGTCAGCCTGCGCCGTGCACAGCCGGATGGTGGTGTTGCAGTCGCTCGGGATGTTTTCCAGCGTCGCACTCGACGCAACAGGGAGGCCGTTTGAAAAATTGGCACTGTGTGGCCAGGGTTAGGGTTCGTCGATGAAACGCAGACGAGACGGAAGGGACTAGAAGGCAGTTTTATTGCTCACCGCTCCTATGGATTACCAGCTGGTCTCAAAACACGCAACATTTTGTTGCCACGTAAAAGCAAGTTCAAATGGCCGCCTTTCAGTTGACCCAGGCTTCAGAGGTTCAGGTCCTGCCCCGGAAACAAGCGGGGCTGAGCCGGGGCCACGCCGAGCCCCTGAGCAAACAACCAACGGCAGAACTCGGCGCTATCGGAAAACCCGTCCAATTACTGCTCTGGCATCATCTTCGTCAGTTTTTTGTTTGCCCCAATCAAATTGCAGTTACAGTTTCATCGGAGCTAACTTCAAGAATTGTTGGTCATTGTAGCGAAATGGCAACAGTGAGCATCCTGCCTCGAGAACTAAAGATTTTGTGCTAACTTGCCAACCAGAGAAGGCAATCATTATATCGAAACCGGTTACAGGCCGACTGTTCCGTCCGTTAGGGACTGTCTTCTCAGTCTGACTTATATCCACAATGAAACTGGTACGCCAATCTCAAGCCACACGTTCAAGACACAATATTTCGATAACATTATTCTAATAGAATTATTGACAGTCAACATCTTCTCCCATTTCATTGGGGCAGTGATCTTTTTCGTTATCCCTTTCTACGTCTTCACCACTGAGATTCCGCCTCGCTACGCTGTCGCCACGCTTGCAGACAAAATTGTGTGCTCTGCTTATTTCCTCGGCGTGGCTGTCTGCTTTCTTTTCTCGGTAGGGTGAGTCTTCACAGATCTGAAATCTTCAGCGTGAGACTGTGGCTGAGCATCACCATGCAGGTTCCACACTTTTTGCAACCACAGCCCCGAGGTCTTCTCTCTGGGACAAAAGTTGGACTTCCAAGGAGTGATCCTCCTCATGTGGGGCGCCAACGTCCCGTTGATCTACTACAGCTTCGTCTGTGACCCCGCGCTACAGAGGACATACTGGCTGGTTACATCACTCCTGGCTCTCGGGACTTCCCTCGTCACATCACTCCCGCGATTCAGCGATCCGCATTTACGCCCCTTCAGAGCCGCGATATTTTCCTCTCTGGCTCTTTCTACTTTCATCCCTGTTTGTCATGGACTCTTCAAATACGGCTACCAAACTCATCGAGAGCGCATCGCTCTACACTGGATCGGGATGACTTTACTCTTCAATACCGCGGGTGCCGTAGCATATGCATCCAAGGTGATTGCCTCTCTTGTCCCATAACTCTCTTTGATGTCTAGACACTGACATGAGACATACAGTTTCCGGAAAAGTGGTATCCTCGGACCTTCGACTTGTGGGGCGCAAGCCATCAAATAATGCATGTTGCCATCTTAATCGCAGCGTTTGCGTTTGGGCGCGGCGTGCTGGACGAGTTTGATTTCTTTCATAGTGAGCGTTCTTCGTGTTTAAGTTAGGCCCAGAGTCTGTATTCTATTCTTATAGAGAAATCGAGTGTGTTCAAAAGGGGAATGTCTATTTGTCCCATACCTAACGGCCGTGTATTTTCACCGTGCCTCTCATGTGAAAGATGCCTTCCGTGAGTTGGGCCATAACTCTCAATCTCACAGGCCATTTCACGTTCCTAAAAGGCTACGTCGCATTCCTGAAAGGCTGGCTCTCATATGATGAAGTGTTTGTTACATGTTTCAAGAGACCGTCCTGCAACCTCTAAAGCCGTCTTCTGAGAAAGCCACGGCTGTATTACATCCGTAAAAGACCTTCCTGCATTCGCCAACAGGCGTTCCAATATACTCGAGGCCGTATTACATCTGTAACAGGCCTTCTTGCAGTATAGCAGCGTATTCTCAGGCACAAATCAAGGCATCGTACGACACGGTTAAAGCCTGCAATGTATGCGGATATTGTATGTCGCTAGACTTTCTTTCCTGCTGCCACAATGTCCATGAGGACAACACACTGCTACTAGGATGCATTGTCACAACCGCGATACGAAGGGTTACCCCTAAAAGCCGCCCTCGTGGGCCAGTGACGCAGTGGTACTTCCAAATCGTCACTAGATAGTCGGAGTGGAGCGGCAGAGGTGTGGCGACGGTGTAGGGATGCTCGGGGCCGGCGGGGCGGCAGGAGTCACGGAAAGGAAAAGGGGGGAGGGCACTATGGCCAACAAGGAGCGGGCTGTTTTCGTCTGCAAAGACGAAGGCGATGGTTTCGAGAAAAAGAAAAAATACAACAACGACGCTAGACGACAGAAGAGGAGGAGGGGATTCTAAGCTGAAGGATGGGCTCATAGCAGCAAAACATACAGTGAAATACCAAAACATTAGCCGTACAGGATTCGAACCCATTCCTTCCACCCTTTTGGCGATCCAGTGGTATATCAAAGTGCAATTGTTGAACGGACCTGGCGAGACTGGTGCCGAATGAATGACGTGTCACAATGATCTGTACGGCTGTCGTGGCTGCGCTGCGGCAGATGACCTGAGTATGACGACCGAAGTTTCTCCTCTTAACATTCACTGGTGTGAATCTAGCAAAGCCCATGACCCCTTTTGGCGCCGGTATCTCCATGGCCCTTCGGACCGAAGTATTAGCATCATCCACAGTGCCGACACATATTTCTTACACTTGACAGTGAGCAACTCGAGGTCCTTTGCTCCGGCCAGAGGGCGATTTAGCCGGTTCATGTCTGTCAATGTCTCAAGCCTGACGAAGTCTACTAGCCTTATACGATTGCAAGTCGCCCTGGGGGGAGAGGAGGGCGCTCTATCTTTGAGTTCAAGTTATTCTCCGCCTCGATGATGAGTACTCGGTATCGAGCGTCTTTCGCTGGGCCGGCCCCCCAACCAGCTTGCAGCATAGCCACGCCACCGCCAGTACGGGACACAGATATTTTCCCGGGACCCGCTCATCCTATACATCGACTCGTTTCTGAGCAGCGATGAGATCGCTCACGTTCTCAACACTAGGTAAGCGAGTCTACCAGAGAAGAAATACCTACCTCTAATTACCGAACGCCATCTTCGAGTACATCTCGGCGTTTTTGGATGAAGACATCGCTTGGGCCTGCTCCTGCCTGTACTGGTATTGCTTTGCCACTATATTTCCGGAGGAGATGTTGAGCGCGGCGGCGCTAGTCCGGTACTGGAACCTTGAACCGGTGTGGCCGCCTCTCACTTTCTACCTCCTCGTGCCAGTGGGCCTGGTCGCCATAAACCTGTGCCCCGTCTATGTGTACGGGTGGATCGAAACCGTTGCCGGAGCCCTCAAGACGGTGCTACTCCTCACCGTGTCCGGGTGCATATTTGCAGTTTCTCGACAAGGTACGTCGATGCCCTAGCAACTCTGCCGCTCAGAACATAACTGATGTCAACAGAGGGAAAACGCGGGTGCACGTATATCGGCTAGTCTACTAGATACCGGGGGGGGGGAGGAAAAAAAAACACTGACGTTGCTCGGGTCTCTAGTGACCGCGACGGGCAGCACCTTCGATGGCAAACATGCCCTGAGCCCAGCAAAGGCTTTCTGGTCTGTAAATCCCTCTAATAATTATAGCACACCCTGAAAGCCAGCTGACTTTCTGTTCCAGCTACGGAGTGCCCACTATCGTCTTAGGCTTCATAGGAGTAGAGAGTACCGCCGTAGCCACCTTCGAGGCCAAAACCCACAGCGATATAGTCTACCCGACACTGTTCGTCTACTGGGCCGTCTACTTCATGTATTTCTTCCTCACGGTCGCGATAGTTGTCTCAGCCCCGTGGCAGGATCCCAATCTGCTAGAAATTTTCGGCAACACCATCGGTGAGCGCGACGTTGCGGCGAGCAACGGCACCGCTGGCCACTCCTTCAGCGTCACGGTACTCGTCATGGAGAACCTTAACGGGAAGCTCGCCGGGTTCGTGAATGCCTGTCTTATTTTTAGTGTCCTGAGTGCTGGAAACACACCGTCCTCGTCGCTACGGTCAAAGTACCAAAGGCCCTGCGGGTCGCCGTGCATACGAGTTTCGATGTTGAGTGTCTGGAGAGTTGGCCAAACTGGCTCGCGGTTGTCCCGTTTACAGAAATCCGGCCAATATGGTATCGTCTTTCTCGGCGCCACAAAGTCTGGCCAAAACAGTGAGCGATGGACCGGCCCCAGGTAATCAAACACGACGAGGTTGGAGTTCTGGACCATATTGTGCTGCGCCACACAGAACGGGTCTCGAGTGGCGCCACCTAACAGGCCTACGAGCCGTTCCCTGTGCGACGGCAAAAGAGGCATACCATCTCCAATGCGGAACATAAGGCGGGTCGCTGACTGAGGGATCGTGAACGTCTCCAAGGTGCGGGCAAAGCCTGGTCGCAGGGGTCGTTGCCAGTATCGAGCGTACCCATTGAGGAGATAGTAGTAATGAGCTGGGCGACGAAATCGCCAGACGATGGTCCGAACTCAGGTGAATTTGCTAGTGAGCGCAATCAAGCTTTCGCTGCCGTGTGCCAGCTGATGGCGAGCAAAATCTTCTTGATCGAGGGTACGGGAGCCATTCGGGCTGCAAGTGCGTGAAAGGCGCGGTTGTTTCAGGAATCATCAGTGGTCCGGGCCCGTCTGGATGTGGCTGGCCAAAAAAGTGCAGAATATCCCAGTACCCTGTTCCCTGATGGTCTCCAATGGCTTCCTCGAAGCGCAGCTCGAAGTCCTTGTCGCAAATATTGTCCGGAAGGGAACGAGGAGACCAAATGTCTGCTCCAAGAGATAGTGCGGCGATCGAACCCGTTGGAACTCGACCTCGGCTTCGCTCACGACTTGGTTTTGTTGGCGTTGAAGAGGGAGTTGATCCGGGGCCCCGCGCAGATAGGGGAACTTGTAGTGCTGCAGGTTGATCTCGAAGGCGAGTACATTCAAAGCCCGAATGTGGTTTGGTTCGCTTCGAAGGGCCTCGATGAGAGCACGCCATCGCGCCTGCTCCCGGTCTGTCGGGAGGTGCTGCAAAGACAACTTCTGAAAGGTCAGGCTCTCAACGGCGGTGCGAAGTCGGCGCGAGATGGCAGAGACCGAGGATGGTCGAAAATGCGGGCCCGCGATGTTGTCGAGGATCTCCTGCGGAAGTTTGTCCACGTTGGCCATCCCTTCCAAGTTGTTGGTGATGGGTCAGGAGAGCTTACCAAAGGTGGAAGAAGAGAAAATGTAGACTCTGTAAGAAGCGATGAGATATGGGGTTTGACTAAGAATTGGTAAGGGGAGATGCACTAAACTCGCTCTCTCTCCCAGACAAAGGCCGTGCCTCCGGGATTCAACAGCTGTGCTTGCGGTAGGCTTGCTTGCGTGTTTCCGCTTGGTATAAGATGTACGACAATGAGTATATATCGAAAACAGATGGCTGGTATCATCACCTGCCTTCAATTGCAGATTTGTGATTGTGTTGTGGCTGTTTAGTCAATGCTGGTCGCCAATTGTGAGTTGGAACAACAATAGCCAATTAGGGGACTCTCGTCGCCCAGTCAAGAGACCTGACGAGGGGGGGCAGCGGTGCCTTCAGTGTGCTCTGTGTGATAGGCCCCCACCAAGGCCTGCGATTGGATGACTGCAGCCCGACCCGTGTCGGATCGCTGATCCGAGTCTTTCACCTCTGTTTCTCATGGGATTCCGCCCACACAATGTCTATCCGCCGTGCCTCAGCCCCTGCCCACTTAATCATGTAACAGCGACTTCGAGATGCGTTTGCTAAACACGACCACGCTCAAGCTCGAGTACTTTGGAGACGACCCGCCGCCGTACGCCATCCTTTCCCATCGGTGGGGAATCGAAGAGGTGATCCTGCAGGAGCTCGAAAACAGCAGCGCGGTCAAAAAAGCGGGGCACGTGAAAGTCGTGAAGACATGCGCGCTGGCGGAATCCCACGGCCTATCTCGGAACACTGTACGATCTACGGCCGCCTTCCGGTACTGCAATTTACTCATCCCTTTCCCGCCTGGCATTTCTCGCCGCTGTTATAAATGGCAAAGCGCTACCTGTCACGAGTCCAATTGCAAATTTGCAAGCATAATGGAGACACCCGCGACTCGTATCACGCGCTGCTGAAAGACCCGATTGAGCAGAGATCAGTACCCGTGTGTCACCAAGGACTTCAAAACACGCCAATAGGATTCAATGCATATTCTATAGAGATCGGCTACTGCATTTGCCGTGGGGCAGCTATTTTGCACCTCCTGAACTGTGGGGCGGGTCAAACATGCCCATCTCTCCTCCCTCCCACGCGATCAGAACTGTCTCGTGGATAAGGATCTTCCCGCCAACGCGTCTTCTCTCCTGCGTGTCTTCGCTGGACGAAACACCACCTGCGGGGTCTGCCCATTCGAACTCGGGGTAGACCTCGTAAACCAGCTTCTCTTTTTGGTAGTTCTCGCGGTACTTGGCCACGACAACGAAGCTGAGCCACCACAGTGATGCGAATCCGAGGACGGCCCATCCTGCGACGGGCACAACCCACCAAGCCGCCGTGCCCCGGGCGAATCGAGCTGTGGCGGGGACCCAAGAGGCGATGAGCGGGAAAGCATTGCCCAACAGGTAGATGCAGGCGCAGATGACACTGAGCCAACCGTAAACACTCCCGTTCACCATCTCACCCCAGGTCTTGGGGACATGCGGGTCGGCCGCCTGGCTTCCGGGCTGGGAGTCGAAGCAGCCTCCAGCTTGGGAAGCATCAGCCGCGGGTGGGCCCCAGATGCGGAGTATCAGGATGCCCAGCGCGATGAAGACGCCGAACCAAGCCGAGGTCAAGTACGCCATCAATCCGGCTAGCAAGCCGTAGCCGTACGACTCGCCAGGCGGAACGCCGTTTGTGGCCAGGATGAGAAACGCGCAGCTGACTAGATGCAGCAGCAGCGCGCCAACGGGTGTGGGTTCCTGGTGCTGCTGGGCCGAGATCCACCGCAGTCCCCAGCCACGCGTCTTGCGGAGGTGAAGGATGAGCCGACCGATGCTAACGTCCACGTTTTGGGCAAAAAACTTGGGGAAAGGGATAAATCCTTGCTTGGCAATCTCCTGCTTCATGCGTGCTGCCGTGTATGTCGTGACGATGATATTGCCCAACGAGGAAAGAGCTAGGAACGTGTTAAAGACATGCTCGCCAACATCATCGCCGGCAAAGCCAAGCGCTTTCCGGAAGAAGAGCAGTGCAACATTTTCATCTGACTGTTCGCTAGCAGGGACGACGGCCATCTGATTATCGGGAAATTTTTCTTGTTAGAAGTTCGCCGGCACCGCTGGACGAAGGATCATTCGTGGTTGGGGAAGAAAGGGGGGGGTAAGCCTACGTAACAGATATTGACTGTCATATACAG
>Ga0247758_1000958_pt1 | contig 24170 bp, 24 predicted proteins | sample UWRJL156409C4_FD_180950 | JGI IMG/M metagenome (GOLD analysis project Ga0247758, IMG submission 180950) | Plant litter microbial communities from Arlington Agricultural Research Station in Wisconsin, United States - UWRJ-L156-409C-4 | ecosystem: Environmental > Terrestrial > Plant litter >... | reverse complement strand
AAAGAGATTAGGATACAGCATGCAGACAAGTAACATGCTGTTTAGAGTTCCAGTGGGTTGGCTTTTAGTTGCCTTGATTCTTGGTTTATTCTGCTTTGTGTTCAGTCTACGTCCACCCATAGCTCTGGTTACTTTCCGTGTAACTTCAGGTTCAGCTTTGTTTGAAGTTTATTCTCTATTCGTTCGCCTTCTGTTCAGCCACAGTTTCAGTTTCGCACCCTATTTTCATCTATGTTTATGGATATATTATTCATATTCCATCTAATTACCATTTAAACTTCATTCAGATTAAGCCTTGTTCACAATTTACCAGATCTGTATTTATTCACCTTCTAGGCAACTTCAGTTTCAGTTTTTGTTTTAATCCTGTTTCCCGCTAGTCCTATACAGATATTGTTCGGCTTCCATTCACTTACTTATTCCCGATATCAACGAGATTATCAGTCTACGCTTATTATACTACATATTCTTTTCGTATTGAGAGACATCTGATAGATTGCCGTTTAAGATCTTCGCGACAAAGAGTATCTAACAATGCGTCCACTACGAAGCATTGTCGCGTCTTTGATCCAGAACAAGTACTTATCATGCACTCATGTCTCAAGAGTCTTTGCCCGAAGAAGCGCAAGATACAGTTTCGCCGGTATAGTAGTACGTGCAAGACCTCTAAAATTCGCTACTCTGACAGCAAAAATTGCCTGAATTGGCAATATCAACGCTATTTCTACAAAACGCTGAGCCTCCCGGCCTAAATCGCAGAGCCAATTGCTTCCTCAAGATGGCTGGCGTCGTCCTCCTCCTCCACCACGCAGTCGCAGCCATACGTGCCCCGAAAGCCGTCGAAATCCATGCCTTCCAGGATAGCAAGCGCCTTCTTCGCCACGGCGACTTTTCCATACCGGCCGCTTTCGGAAACCGTGTGCGCCAGCATCTTTCCATGAACCAAGACACCGCACACCACATCCTGCGTTCTCGTGCTGTCGCCCAGCAAGCCCACTGCGCCATCGCTACTGTTGCCACCAGAGATGGCCGCAGACCTGACGAGTATGCGCCAGTCTGAACAGTGGAATCTGGACTGCATCAAAGTGCCTACCATTTTGACCGGGTGCGTGTTCGCAAACGTGTCGTAGACATGCATGTCCTGGAACCAAGGCTTGACGTGCTTATCAAAGAAGGCCTGGACAACGCTGAAGTCATATTCGCTGTCGACAAAGATGGCACCGATATATGCTTCGAGAACGTCGGGCAGAGCTTTGGGAGGGCGGCCGCAGTTGAGCCAAAAGCTTCGATTAAAGTCCGCCTCAGTCTTGCCGGCCCGGACAGCGTCCTCTTTTGCCGCGAGAAGCGCTTCCTCCATCTCAGTGACGTATCCGACTATGTCGCTCACCACCGCGGGAGAGTTGGCCAAAACTGATTTGTGAAAGCCCAGATAGAAGGCCAAACATCCCAGAAACTGGTTAGACACCATGGCCATTTTGTGCTCAGTGAGCCATTGAGGGTCAGCTCCGGGGTAGCGGTGGAAGATATAGTCTATGCAGACCATGTCAAATAGGGAATCGCCCAGAAACTCGAGGCGCTGGTAGCTGGGGAGATTTTCGTAGTTGAACGGATAGGATGGGTGGTGAAATGCGGAACGCAAGAGCCGGGGATAGGTGAACTTGTAGCCCATCCGCTCATGGAACTTTCTGGCCATGTTCAACTGGTCCGCACTCGGACTTTCCGTCTGCCACTTGGGCTTCTCGTAGGCTTCATAGTATTGCGAATATTTCGTCATGGTATGCTTTTTGTCCTTGACCACGGCAGTGACCGCCTGAATCGCCATGTCAAAGTCGTGGGTTTCGTACGTCGTTAAGTAGGCGGCACCGATGAGCGCCTCGCAGACATCTGCAATTGACTTGTCCCCAAGAGCGTGTCTCCGTCTCACCTCGGGTCGCTTGCCCTTCTTCAAAGTCAAGCCCTCTGGGTACCACGTCCGCCGGTTGAACGCCATCGATCGAACATACTCCTCCAGCTTGACATCTAGAGCATTGTTGAAGAGGTTCTGGTTGCACAAGAGTGCCATACGTTCGCAATGGAGATGGAACTCGCTTTGCTCTTGTACGAGTGTGAATATAGCGATGGTTGTCGCCATCTTGAGGAAGCAGTCTCCCAGAAACTCGAGTCTTTCATAATTGTTGCCCATGCCGCCCTGGAAGTTAACCTTTTCGGCGTCATGCTCGTCTGAGTTGTCGCTGTCCTTCGTGAAAGCCTCCAATGCAAGATCTGCGCGAATATTGGGTAGCCCCATCAGGCTACACGCATCCAGAGCGATCAGGTTGGATTCGATACGATGAATGATGGCTGGGACGTTGTAAGCCATGGCCACCATCTCAACTGGCAGCTACGTGATGGTTAGCATTATAAAACTCATGGGCAACCCGGGGATGGCCTTACCGGGGAGATTCTCATCGGCTCGAGAATCAAGAAGCACCTCTTGGACTCCACATCCTCATCCACAATATTGTTGTCCAGGATGTTTCGCCAGATCGAAAGCAGTTCGGCCTCAACAACAGGCTGATCTTTGTTGAAGTTCATGACTGTACGAGACTTTGACCATAGACTGATACTGTAGTTATAAATGTCATGGTTCTGGCACGATTTCACCCATGCTCGATGACCCGGTGCGACGACCCCGTCGGGAACAGGATCGCTCGGTTTCATATCCTTTCGGCGGCCTTGAAGATAAAACTTCCGCGATCCATCAAAGAGATCGCTTACGAATTTTCCATGGAAGAAGGCATCTGGTGCATCGAAATCAAGGCTGATTGCCTCGTTTTCAGACACAAATCGAGTTGTCTCCCAATCCAATAAACCATCCGGGTCGGCCACAGACGAGAAGTCAAACGAATGGTCCTTGAGCGCTGGGGCAATGAAGTAGGGCAACTCAGCCGCTGATGCCTCGAACAGCTTGCTGAAGACATCGTAGAAGATTCTGAGGGTTGTCTCCGTCAAACTGTGAAGGTCTTGTGCGCTTACTTTCACTGATGCTGGGACCGGAATGCACTGAACTTCCGAGGAGCGATCCGTTCCGAAAAATAGGGGGAAAGGGGCGATACGCGGAATCGGGCTCCTGGTCAACAAGATAAGTGGCTGTGAATGGCGGCCAAGCGCCTCAGGTTTGGCGAGGGCCAGGACCATTAGATAGAGCTCTGTGGGCTCTCCGAGAACAGACCATCGCTCTGGCTTGAATCGCATGTCGTATTCCGCTCTCTTTTTCGAGCTAATTGCAAGCCGGGCGTTACGCAAGGCAGGAAGCTGCTTTGTGAACATCGGGAGGAGATGCCCGTCGAGGTATTTTCCTTTGAGAAGTTCAAGGCACATATCGAACGCGGCCGAGCATTTGGCCATGGCCTTGCTCGAATGCACTCTTCCAGTAGCATTGGTGATTGGCGAGACGCTGGGAAGCATGACCTCGCATTGATATCCACCAGCAACTGAAGTAACCACGTACTCAGCCGTAAAAAAGACGTCAAGCGGGTGTGGCAACGAGGCCACAAATGTAGCAAGGATGGCTAGACTCTGGCGGTAGTTCAGTTTTGCTCCGGTCTCCGGGACAGTGTATTGGCGCTGATTTCGTTCTTTACGTAGTAAGATGTCCATGTCATAATCGTTGCCCTTCAACTTCCTGTCTTCGGGCATTGCTTCACAGAACTTCCGGAGGGCCTGCTCATGTGTTTTTGTTTCGCTCAGTCTCGCAAGGTGAACTGGGTTGTCCTTTTCAACCATGTGGATGTACTCGGACCCATCTTGACGGGCGCGTCCTCGAGACTGGATGTACTGGATGAGGGTGTCGTACAAGTCGAATCTGACGATAACGTTGCAGTCCGGTATGTCCAAACCCTCTTCGGCAATGGACGTGGCAAATATGCAGTTGAGTTCGCCTTTCCTGAACTTGAGGATCGTTACGATCTGGTCTCGGAAGGACAATTTGTGGCTGTCTTCCCTAGTGCCACTACCCATCTGTCTCACAGTTAGAATATATTGACTCGACAATACTGTTAGGAGCCTTACCAGTACGCCCACTCTGACTCCAGGAATCTGCATTTCTGGTTGCTCAAGCAAGTCGGCAAGTATCCGGGCTGCCATTCTCTGTTTGACAAAAACAATGCATCTCCGGTCGCTGTTACGGTCCTGGTATTGTTCCCGGATGATCTTTACCAGTTCAATAACCTTTGCTGATAGCAGACCCAGGTCTAACGCCGGTGCCGGAAATGCGTAGCTCTCAACGAGCTGGCGAGCATCACGCACTTGGCCAAGGTGTACATCCGCTGAAGTTCCACTCCAACGGGCGGCTCTCGCTGTCTTGGCTTCCATTGATGCCGCAGGTTCTGCTTCGAAGAAGCGCTGCCAGGACCGGTCGACACACCAGTTTCCCAGCTCTGCAGCAGCATACTTTGCGAACACGAGCTGCTTTTTGAAAATCCAATGGTCCTCGATGAGAACGTTCAAGGACATCTGGAGCTCAGTCTCACTGCCGCTTGTTCGGTCATACTCACGAATAGTTTCCATCTTCGGCTTGCATACGGTCTGCTGTAAAATGGCCGGATCACTAACAGTAACGATCTTGCTGTGGAGAAGGCGTTCCAGATCCAAGGCGGCTCTTTCCGGAGCCACTTTGGCGTCCACGGGTGAGGCTGTCATGCCGAGGATCCGTGGCCGGTTCTCCTCCGGCGTGGCTTTGGCGTAGAAGTCCTTAATAATGCTGGCATAGGGGTGGCCCTTCTTGGTGTGGTGAGCCTCGTCAAAGATGAGGAGGTTGATCTGGTCCATGCGGATCCATGAATGATGCAGGCAAGTTTTGAGAATATCGGCTGTGCAGACAATGGCCATGTTATCGTCAAACATTTTGCCCCAGAACTCCTTCGACTCCTGCCAACTAATCATGTCGCCGCAGAGCTTCTCAATGGGATAGTCCAAGTTGCATGTCAGGACGGCGTGTTGCTGGAACACCAGCGCGACCTTGTCGACCAAGAAGAAAGCAACCCGCTTTGGGTTCCCTCTTGAGCGAGCTTCCATTTCCTGCTGAAGGGTCCAGCGCAGGAGCAAGGCGGCGATCAAAGTCTTGCCAGAGCCTGTATCGAGCACAGCAATGACATTCTGTGTCTTTGCCTTCTCGAACAGCTCGAGCTGGTACTCGCGCGGGGTCGAAATGATCTTCTTGTTCTCAAACTCCCGGACCAAGGCAAGGGCGGACTGGTCGTCGCCAAGCACCAGCTTCCGCGATCGCTTGGAGAGAAACGAGTGGTTCCTTTCGATCCACAGCTCAAAAGCAGCGTTATCCGCGCGCCGCTTTTCCGAGATCTTCCGGGCCTTGGGGGCGGGATTGAACACCCACTTCTTGATGCCATCGCCAACTTCATCGGCGTCACTGTCCTTGTCGGAGGTGTCGCCATCGTTGCTCCCCTCCTTCTCATCGAATATCTGGATATCGTCTAACACGGTCGGCGCGGACTCATGGGTCTCCAGAGTGTGGCTTGAGTCGGCCCTGCTTGATGTGCTGGCGCTTGAGCTAGAGCTTTCATTTTGACTCTGTGAGAGGGCGAACCGCGAGTGGAGGCCATTCTGCATTCTAGAATCTAGAGGGTCGAAGTTGGGAATCTAGAACAAATAAGTATAAATACGTATTTGATGTCGTCTGAAGATGCTGCTGGAGAAGGAGAATGGAAGGAGCTGTGATGCTCAGGAAAGAATGGGACAAATAATGCCGATTGAGAGACAATGAAGTCGCAAGCAGGAAACTGGCAAGAAGCGACGGAAGGGGAGATGTGCCGATGAAAGGCTTGCAGAGATGAGGCTGGATAGCTGCCGTCAAAGATCAAGACCTACCAATAACAGCAAGTTCGTCCCGGTATTTCGGTTTGGCCTATCACTAGATTGTTCCCCGCGGAGTAGATGTTGTCCGGGGATAGCGAACCAATCGTGCGACTGCGGATTGCCCTAGCAGAAGATATACGGGGATTTCGGGCGAGGAAGCTGCAATGCTGAGAACGGGGTAACGGGGAAGAGAAAGCAGGGTTGGTGGTGACAGCAAAAAGTCGCAATGAAACCAACGCTCCGAACCAAGGGTGTCGGACAAGGTGCTGTTTGTGTGTGTGCGTGTGGGACGCAAGCTGCTTGTTTTTCTTTCTACCATCCAAAAACTTCCCAGCCAGCAAGAAGGCAGGTCCCGTGATTTCCTCAAGGGCTAAGCCTCTCCAACGTCCACTTCATCTCATCTCCTTCACCCTCAACCCGCCCGTAAACAAAGCGATCATGCAACCGGCTCTGCCTCCCCTGCCAAAACTCAACCCTCTCAGGCACAATCCTCAGCCCTCCCCAAAACTCTGGCACAGGAATCTTCTCCTCGCCCTCGAACCGCCTCTCCGCCTCCTCAACCCACCCCTCCAGCTCTCTCCTCCCATCATCCTCCCCATCCCCTGCCGCCGCATTCAACACCTGACTCTGCCTACTCGCCCACGCACCAACCCTACTCCCCCTCGCCCGCGTATCATAATAAAGCTGGCTCTTCTCCCTGCTCAGCCTCTCAACCTTCCCCTCCACCCTCACCTGCCTCTCCATCGGCTCCCACCAAAACACCAACGACGCCCAAGGATTCCCCACGCTCTTCCCGTCTCCACTCCCAAACAAATCCCTCGTCTTCCCACTCGTACCAAAGTTGCTATACACCACAAACCCCTTCGCATCCAGTTCCTTCATGTACACCATGCGCGCCGACACCCGTCCCGACGGCAGCTGCGCCGTCGAGAGCGTGCACGTCTCGGGGTGAGACACACCTGCCGCAGTCGCGGCGGTGAACCACGCATGGAACTGTTCAATGGGGCTGCGCGGGTCAAGGTCCCGGCGGCGTAGGCCGCCTTGCTCCTCGGCCTTCATGAACTGGGCGGCTTGGCCGGGGCCGGCATCGGGTGCGGATGCCGGGGCGCCGGTTGGGGCGACGTAGGGGGTGTTAATGAAGGGTGATGGAAATTTCAAAAAGGGGAAGAACACTTACAGATGAGCTTCGCGCCGTCTTGAGGGGGGTAGAGGGCCATTCTTCTTTTGATTATGAGGGATGTGATGAGCTGTTTTGGGCAGGTAGTTGGTGAGGTGAGAACTAAGGTTCGGTAGCTTCTTCGCATGGGCGATGCTGTAAGGTTTAGGTGATGTGCTAGGTATTTGTTCTGAAGGTGAGGGTGCCTGGGTGCCTCGTCCGATCATGGAGGGTTTTGGATGGCCTGACGTCTCTTGATCGCAGGACAGGCACTGTGACTGTGCCGTTAGAAATCCGACCCCACCACGGTGGGAGCCAATCAGCCGATGGTATGCGTGTAAGTCACCCCCCTGGCCAACCGATAGAATGACTTGCATAACAATAACACATGTTCTGGAATCTGCAGTTTAGTTGTCCATGCAATTGTTGAGAAGTAAAAAAAACTCGAGTCAAATCAACCGACCCAGGATATCCTTAAAGCAAACCAACCGTATATCTCACAACTCGATCATATCATCGTTGACCCCCGCTGTACCGCTCTAAACGTCACAGTTTTTACAAAAAGTAATCGGCTACCGGCTTTTTAGCTGGCATGCCCCTAGAGTCCTGCGGCGCCGCCTGGAAGACGCGGTACCTCCTCGCCGGCCCGCTCTTTAGGTCATTCTCCAAGACACTGCGCAGCCCGCCCCCGCCCCCGCCCCCGCCTCCTCCACCCATGCCGCCGTCGCTGCGGCCCACATCCCCGTTGCTACGGGCAAAAATCCCCAACCCAGAGTCGTCTTCGGACAGCTCAAGCAGCGCCGCCACATTACCGCAGCGGTAGCAGTAATTGGGTGCTGACCACACCGTCACAATGCTCGCGTCAAACATCTCCTTAAAACCTTCCATAACGAGCTGGTGCGCACGTGCGATCAGGCTCAGATCGTTGCGGTAGTTGAACACCTTGACGATGTCCGCGCCGAATAGAAACCCGGCGCCACGGGGGGACAGGCCCCACCCATCGATCTCGTCCGGATCCGACCATAGTAGGTCGCACATGGCGCCCTCGTGCGGGACCTCTTGCTTGCGATCGAGAAGCCGTATCTTATCCACCATGTCGATCAACGGGCTGAGGCCACCGTGTACACACAGGACTGCACCGGCTGGGTTGCCTATTGATCCGCCGCTCGCTCCCGATGCTCCAGAGCCCGGAGGGCCCGTATTGGCGGGCGGTGGAGGCCCTGACCCTGGAGTGACACCGTTGCTGGTCGCGCCGTTTGGACTTTTCCCCCTTGCCCTACTGTTGCGTGGCTGCCGTGAGAACTGAGTCATAATTTGTCCATCCGCATTACAGACTTCGATTTCAACATCGTCCTCGCTCGCTTCCACTTGTTCTGGGTTAGGCGAGAGCGTGTTGGACGCCCCGAGAACTATCGCCCCCAGCGCGAGGTAATCAAACACGTCGCAGCAGTAGCGCCACACATTGGCACTGCCGTATTTTCGTAGGCACTCGTCGTAGAAGCCGTACACTGTTGTTATTTGACGCGACTCGTGGTTACCTCGGATGAGCGTCATCCGGTCGGGGTACCGGACTTTGAGGCAGAGAAGGAGGAGGAATGACTCTAGCGAGTAGAAGCCGCGGTCAACGAAATCGCCTAGAGTTAAGAAGTCGTGTCAGCGAGAGTCTTTGCGCATATGCGCTGTCTATGGGAGTATTTATAAAGAATGCTGTATACCCATAAAGAGGTAGTTGGTATCGGGAACGTCGCCGCCGACTCGGAACAGTTCCATCAAATCGTGGAACTGACCGTGAATGTCACCGCATATCTAGAGCGCATTGTTAGATTGGATGAAATACGGCGTGTTTTTTGCCCTTGGTTGAGTACCGTTACCGGCGCCGTGACCGTCACCACATTCCCCTCCTCAATCAAGAGTTCCCTGGCCTTGTGGCAGAGTTCGCGAACCTGTGCTTCAGGTATCGGCCGGCAGGCTCGAAGCTGAGCGATCGCCCTATTCAGAGAAGTCAGGATCTAGACATGGGCGCAACCTTGGCGAGAAGAAAGACTATGCGCCGGGGTTGTCGCATACTTATCGAGGTCGCTCATCTTCGCAACTGAAGTCGGGTGGCCACGAGGCGGCCACGAGGCGGATCGGATCGGACTGCCGGAACCACCCGTTTGCGCTTCCGTCAAAAGGTTGTTTCTTGCGTCAACTCAATATCATGGTAGTTCAACCAGCCCAGGGCGCGTTCGGGATAGAAGGTGAAAACCGTTTCACCGTTTGTTTGCTGTGGCGAAGGCGCGGCGGCGATTGCTTTGCGACCTGGGCTCTCCAAGGATTTTGGGATGTTGCGCGACAATAACCCTAACCCTGTTCATAAGTCGAAGCGATAAGCAATCATGCTTAATCACGTATCCACGCGAAATCCGCAACGCTTGCTCGTCGTTGACCCACGCGTGGGATTAGCTTTCGATTTCTACGACATCCTAGCTTCCCGACCTAGCTTCCCGGGGAAGAAACAAGGCCAACTACAGACGCACCATGGTATGAGGGGAGCTTGAATAAAGCAATTGGTGAGTTTAGAGCCTCAATGGCCGTCACAGACGGCTGCCTCCCCCCTTCCTTGATGCTAAATTGACTCAGCGCTTTCTTTTCCCTACTAGCACTTCCCATCCGGCCCGGACCCCTCATTTACATCATGCCGCCGCCTCATCTCCATCCGAGGTCCCGGATGACCTCGTCGCTCTTCGCGACAACAGTTATCGCTAGCTTCCTGGTGGTTGGGCTCCCACATGTGCTCCCGTGCCCTGCGCCACGGGTGGTCTATGCCGACGGCGAGATGCCGGACGGGACAACTAAGAGGAAGAGGAGGAGGCGACCAGAAATTATACAAACCCCGGATGGCATTGTTCAGTTTGGCACCGGCGGCGATGGCGATAACGACAGTGCTGCCAAGGCGGAGGCGTTGAAGCGGGAGTGTCCTGTTCCGAAGCCCGGCGGAATGCTGGGGGAGTTCTTTGGCTTCAAGAAGGCCTCTAGCGATGACTCCGACTCACATTCACAACCCGACAGGTGATAACGACGGAGTTCAAATAGAAGACAAAGACACTCAGGGGCTCGCCGGGAAGGTTACACCTAACGGGCGGATCGTGCATGGCAGGACAAGAAGACGTATCCTGTCGCAAACGGTCAACCCGAGAACATCCTCAATACCCCTGTTACTATCGGGAGAGCGAAGAATAATTCTGTCTGCGATAGAAGCTTCCCTTTCCAGCACCTAACGCTCGGCGGTTCAGGGCTTGTGGTGATCGGTATTCTCCCCGTGGGATATGATACCTGCTGGGGATCACCCGGAACCAATATACTCAATTGAGGGCTCGGTGGAAGCCGATACCTTCGCCCTCCAATTTCCATTGTCGCTGGTTCCAGACGATCAGTCCAGATTCGAGAACTTTCAATTTATCCAGAATTTGAATGTAGGAAGGGGGCATGGACTGTACACGTCCGGAGTGCTGTCGATCTTGTGTGAAGAGATGCAGGCACACATACCCACACAATGTCGAATTGTTAGCGCCCTATTGCAGTCCCATGCGTGTCTCAGCGCCGACTGGTAGGAAGCTTGACTTCTGCCTATCTGCCATCGAACAGTTATGCATAATTCCAGGCCGTCTTGGCAGGCTGAAACAGTCGAGGTGACTTGAATACAAGCTCTCGTCAGTCATTCTGCCAAGCCATCTTGAATCTGTCACCCAGTTGAGCGACCACCGGCACGCCGCGAAGCGCGCTGATCGCCCATGCCAGCTGCTCTTTCCCCATTGCAGCTCACCCATCACTCAATCGATATTCTGCCTGATCTGCTGGTTACTATGGGGTGTTTCATCGCCACACGTGTCTGCCAAAGATGTGCTTGTTTATGGCAACCAACTATTGCCGCTCATGACTATCGTTCTAGAAATGTATAACAGTATGTCTGCTCACCCAGCTTGTGCCGTTTTGTTTCTGTTCCTGATGTTGCCCCGATTTGCCAAGACTTGAGCCCCTTTACTTTCGTTCGTTCATTATTAAATTTTTTTCGGAGGTGAGTAGAATTCCCTTCGAATACCAGAAGTAGACTTGGTCAGCTAACGTTGTGAGTTGTAGCTGTGCTCGCCGTATCCTTCGTTTCTATTTGGACTGAAGTCCATCGACATATTCCGCAATAATCAGCATCATGAAGTCTTGCGCGCTCCTGTTCTCGGTCGGCCTGGCGTCGGCCCAAGTCTTTCAGGCTGGGGGGGTTAATAATCTGGATGTGAACGCCCTGCTCAATACCTCCCTCGACGTCAACAGCGGTGCCGCCGACTTCGACCCGGCGGCCCTGGGTATCAACCTCAACGCTCTCAGTAATCAGGGGCTCGACTTTTCGAATCTCGATTTTGGCAACCAAGATGCTATGGCACAGGCGATTCAGTCTCTACTGGGACAGTTGTGTCTCAACAACGCCATTGATTTCGGCAACATTGTTGGCCTTGGCATCAACAACCAGGTGGATCTTTTCCTGCAGCTTGCACAGCTTCAGCAGCTGCAGAACCTCGGATTTGTCGGTCTTGGAGGCGCTGCCAACATCTTCAACAGTGGCCGGCTTTTCGGCGGCGGTTTCAACGTCGGTGAGTACCTTGATTGTCTACCGGGATACATGGTGGTGAAAAATCTGACTGACATGTCACAGGCAACTTCAAGCGCGAGCTGGCCAAGGCAAAGAAGATGATGAAGCGCAGCAAGCTGAGGCGTGGAACGGTATCAAAGCGACAGTGTCAAGCAGCAAATGCGGCGCAGCCAGGTGTTGCCGCGGCAAGCGCAGTAACAGCAGCTGCCGCAAACAACGGCGTCGTCTCTATTGCTACTGCGAACCCGTCGGCGGCGTTTACTATCGCCACGGCTGCCCCGGCGGTTGCTTCTGCTCCACCCGTTGCCGTCGTAGCAACGCCTGTTGCTGTAGCCACTGCGGCGCCGGTGGCTGCTGTTCCCGTTGCAGCAACCCCCGCCGCGGCCCCTGTTGCGGAACCCGTTGCTCTCGCCAGCAACATCCCGGTCGCTGCCCCAGCGGCTGAACCGGTGGCCGCCGTCCCCGACGCTGGTCTTGACGCCCCGGCCGGTGGCGAGGAGAACCTTGCCGACTTCACCCGTTAGGCGGGCTGCAGCGATTTTGGGATGATGCGATGATGAGATGTCAGGTGGCTGGGCGGAGGGGGGAGTCTCCGGACGAAAAAGAAAAATAACGCGAATACCCCTTTCGGATTCCGCCAACGGAGGAGCCTCACCTGTCCCACCGCAATTCAGTCAAAACATGTCAAAACGACAGGTCAGCTTGGCGATGTCTCAGGCGGTCCGATGAGGCTCCAACCCAAGTAATATCTGGGGAACTAAGACATCACGCCAAGCAAAAGGGGTTCGCAAACGAAAGAAGCAACAGAATAAAGTAATAAGCGAGTAAATAGTTCAGGGCCCCGGGTTGCTGTGACGGAGACCCAGCGGCCGGGGGTTGGTTAGCGCACACTTTAGGTATCTTCAGGTTACCTTAGACAGATGGGCCCCTGAAGGCCCCAGTTTCTTTGCACCGTCAGGATTGTATTTAGACCCCGGTCTGCCATACGGAAGCTGTTTTGCCGACACTTAAACTTATTTCACGTTTCCACATATCCCAGCAAGTGCCAAACTGTGTCCCAGCAAGCGCGTTGACATACAAGCTGTCAAACTGCATCGAGCGTTGTTTCCGCACCCAGATGCCGCAGATGGGGGTGGATAGGTAGTTGGGGACGTGATCAGATGCTGCTTGAGTTGCCCGATGCTTGATGCGACTGGCAGTCATTATAGTATCCGCCATGAAGAATATGGGTTGCTTAACGTTGCTATTTTAAGACCGGACATTTTTTATTCGATCTGCCGCAAAGAAAGTCGTGATGGGCAGACGAGACGCATGGAAGCTGCTCGAGCAGATCAGGCCAAACACGCCACCGTCGATGGCCTGTGCATCATCACCAGCTTGGATGATACCACATTATTCCACTTCCAGCTTCGCGCTGGCAGACCAGACGGAAGTAGCGCGATTCCGGGTTTGCCAAGACGCCATCGACATTCATCAGGTGAGGCAACCTCGAGATGCGGCTGCGGCGGCGACAGCACGGAGGCTGCCGCTTTGATAGCAAAGGCATGGATCGGGTGTGCTTCATCGCCCGCATCTGCGACGCAACGGGCGACGCTCGAGGTCTTGAATGGGCCGAAAGAGGCGAAATGACAAGGGTTGCTTGGACGTTGTTGCGGCATCTGCCCGACACCTGCATGGTCCTGCCCAATCACGGAGGTCAATTGGCCTCGCTTCTGCCCCAGATTCGCAGGGGCCCATCCCGTCAATCGGCTTCATCGATTTCAGCCTCTTCCACCTGTGCAGCACCACCATTTAGCCACTGCCCCATCCTTCTTGGCAGGCACAGGGCACCGAAGGGGGGGGGGGCTCTTGAAGTGGGCTTGAAACACACTCCAGTCTCTCGAGCCGCTGATTCGCTCCGGCAGTCGGCACCGCTGCGCCATTCAGGTAAGCTTAACTGACAGCCGAGACCAGATCGAAGGCCGCCCAATCAACGGCCGCAGGTTGGGCCCCTACCTCAATCTTGGAAGGCCTTGAACGTGACCCGAGTTTCCCCCTTCCAGCCTGCAGACCCCCACCCCCGTCGCTGCGTCGCCTGCCATCCGACCTCGCCCGAGCTCTGGGCTCTTCCTCTCCCAGCTAGGTGTCATGCCTCCTGGGCGCCCAGAGCACCGAGAGAGGATGGTAGGCGCCCGCTTTGCTCTATCGAAACAAGGCGAAACAGGCTGCCCATCCTCGATGTCGATCAGGGAAAAGACCTGATGAGAACGGGAGGGCAGCAGACTTCAGACGAATCCATGTCTCCCACGGGCAGCCCTGCAACGGCGCCCCTCGACGGGACCCCATACCCACTCGGCCAAGGTGGCTCACACTCAATCCGTGACTGGGCCGCACGACACTAGAACACACTGCGCACTAGCTATCGTCAGCTCCTGCGTGGAGTTGTTCCGCCCCCGGTCGTCGTGTGTTTCTCTAATTCCCTTGGCATCCGGGTTACCCCCTGGACCAAGACCCAATTCTAGGCCCGGCCACAGCGGCTTCCGTGCATGACGTCGCAACGGTCTCGGGTCTCTGCCCCACGATCTCGAGCAGCGCGCTGTGCGCCGCGCCCCACCCATCTCGTCCGCCCTACCAAGTGGGATGTCGGAGACCCTGGCCATCTGAGGTAGCCTCGGAGGATGGCCGCACCTGTACCTGCACCTGCACCTGCACCTGCACCTGCATGCTACAGCGTGCCGGAACACCTGCACCGCGACCTCATCCCACATCTGGCCAAGGCGTGGTCTGAGGCCTCGGTCCTGTGTTTCCCGCCACGCTCCCCAGGTCTGGGTCCATCACTGTTTTACCCGCCCCTCCGTTTTCGCCCAGTGACGCCTGACAGGCCTGGCATCTGACACGCTCCGGATGCCTACCCACCCCCCCTTCCGAGTATTCTTGTACCTCCCTGAAATTCTTGGCGGGCGGCAGCTCCTCATGCCTTGGTCATGGACACGCCATGCAGCCACGGCCTCACCAGACTGTATATAAGACGGGAGAGACGGTCGACGATATCCAACTCTTTTTGTTTCCTCATCCCACTCACCATTTCATCCATTCAGTCATTCTCTTCAGAGGTAAGACTACCACCCTCCTGGTACTTCCAGACTTGGAACTGACAGATGCTCAACAGCTGTGCTCGTTGTTCGCTTCATTCCTTCAATTTTTGAACATTTTTGAGGTAAGCATCTCCGCTACACACGGGGGATGGACAGGATAACTAACAATCCATTCAGCTGTGCTCCTTCTTATAATCCTTTAATTTGAAAGACTCGAGTCATTCACTCCAACACAACAACCATCAAGATGAAGGCCTCCACCGTTATCGTTTCTGCCCTCGCCACTCTGGTCGCTGCGGCACCCACTGAGAAGAAGGTTGAGCAGCGCGGCTTCAATGACTTCCTCGGCGGCCAGCAATTCGGCGGCTTCCAGTCGACCAACATCGACTACCTCTTCGGTCTCAACAACGGCGTCAACAACTTCGGCATCCTCCAGCAGCTCGCTCTCCAGCAGAACCTGGGCCTGAACCAGTTCGATGGTCTCTTCAACGTCAACAACCAGGTCCTCGACCTCAACTCGCTCCTCTTGCTCCAGCAGCTGTCCGATCTGTCTGCCATTGCCAGCCTCGGTGTCTTCGGTGGCTTCGACCTTGGCCAGCTCAACCTCCAGAACAACCTGCTCAACACCGGTCTGCTGAACCTTGGCGGTGCCAACCTCGGCCAGTTCATCCAGCCCAACGTCGTCACTCAAGTCCAGACGATTGCTTCCCAAAGTAAGTAATTTCTTCTTGTTCCGCCTTGAGCAAGTTGAGAGGAGAAGTCGGTCATTTGTTTTCCCACAGTGTGTTCACGCACACCAGTCTTGCCAGGAGGTGGCCTTCTCGGGTCAGGCATCTCAGGGGTCCCCGCGGGAGATGCATTCTCCGGAGTTGCCTCCCCGGGTGTCGTCTCTGATGTGTCGTCGGGCGTTCCTGACGGCGCTGTCACCGCTGCCGAACAGGACGCACAGGAGGGCGGTAGCTCTCTCAGGGCTTAAGTCAGACGGTCGACGACACCGCCCTCCATTTTTCTCTCGCCGATTCAGCACTACGCCGGGCAAAACAAAATTCAGCAATTTGCGAGACATCTGGGCTAATTCGGTTTTCCTTTCAAGCCTTCGTTCTTAAGGAATAAATAGGTTCCTCACCCATGAACCACCTTCCACCACTCATCATCCTTCCGATCACTCACCAGACCTTGCTATGAGCGTGTAGCAAGGAAGCGGGAATGACGAGAGACAACACAAAAAGTGTGGAGAAGGATTCACAAGATAGACAGATCAGATCAGGAGCGTCGGGGTCAGGATTACGGAACGGACCGCGACAATACTTGGGACAAGAAGCAGGCCAAGGGTGTTTGTATCATCGCTGGGTTGTTAATCATCTATCGCGCGTTTTTGCCTCTGCACTTCCGCTGGTACAAACCTCCTTTCCTTTTCTCATCTTTTTCTCAACCTATTTATTTCCTTTTTCATCGAACGGGCTGGTATTCATTGTACTCGGGTAGACTAAAGAATATGAGAGAAATGTATGGGCTTAGTGTCTTTTTTCCTACTATTTTGGAAATGGTTGTTTGGTGTGCGAGAACTTGGGCAATTCCCACCATGGAACAGGTAGATAGCAAACCTGCAGAGACCTGACGGAAATCGAACGAAAAGAAAACCAAAAAAACACGAAACAACAAACGCTGCCTGCCTGACTGTGCACTACTTGTGTGTGAGACATGAACGAGCCGGCAGATGGGGTGATAGCAAAGGCTGGCTACCTTGGCGAGGGGGGTGTCGAGGTGAGTTCAGATAGAGAGGGGATCAGACGAGTGGAACACACTCCAGACCGCGAGCGTCGATCCCGGGGGACATTATCCGATAACGCGATGGCGCGATGACATGGGGGGGCTCCGTGCCGATGGATGGGTTTCTAAATTGGGGCGAAACCGGATTGGATGGGATAGGTAGGTTACGCAGGCGGCATTGAATGCACCGGTGTGTCCGAGCTATACATGCTACATCTTTGAAGTCGAGCTTTTTGAGCCGCAGATTTGTGGTGCTTGAAGATGAGAGGATGAGAATAAGGCGCCAAGAATGAATGAGTGAGTCAGTTGGTCGCTGTGAGGTGAGACTACAGCTTCTTCACCTTGTGCCTTCCCTGACTCCTAGGTTTGTTTACGAGTGATCGGCGGCCTCGCCGAGCTCGACGAGGGGGCTGGGGACTTTGTCTGTTACTGATATTCTGATAGAATGGTCAACGGACGGTTGACGTTCTTGTTTGTACCTTCCCTCACTTTCAAACTATGACCATGGCTGTTCGTGAACTTGCGGGGTGGGCCCCATAGACTTGATGATGTATGAGGAAGGAGTCAGGGGCATCTGGCCCGACGACCTGGGCGATTCCCAGCTGTAGCCTCGGCAGCGTAACACACTCAATTTCACTTGCCCTACATACATTCCCTATCATCGCGTACCTTAAGCAGCATATTCCTGAAGTGATTTGCCCGGAGTGGATACCTACGACCTTTTGCTCATTACGGGATGCTGGTTCCAAGACGCAGCTTCCGGGAGCCGTTTAGTTTTCACTTTACCTAGATACGAGGAACAAAACACCGTGGCGGAGCGAGATGGACTGGCTCTAGTAAGGATTTCTCGAATACTTGCCATGACCTGGTTGATAGAATTGGGCTGGAAAAGACGCTGATGGGATATCTAGTCTCCACGAGGGCAACCATATGCGCACTTCTCGAGATTCAGCTCGCCGGACCACGGTTACGACGAACCCCTGAGTCCGATGGACGGACCAACCAATCAACCACACAGCAGTGGCACGTCAGTTACATCTAGCCGGAACACGCCCTTCAACTTCACGCCACTTTCAACGTTTGGTGTCGACCCACCTCGGCCACCCAAGGAAGGACACGAATAGGTTTGGTATCCTGAGGGATATTGGGCCGAGCGGGAGTTCCGTCCCATCGAGACCGCCACGTTCAAGTCCCTAGACCTCAAAAAATGGAAGCGGAGAAGACGGTCGCAAAAGAGCCAGAGCGGTGGCGGCGGGAGCAGTCAAGATGGCCAGGATGCCGAGCATGTCTGTGCGGCCTCGCCTATCTCGCCCAGGACTCAACTTAACCAACTGCAGCTTCCCAACAGCCCTCAAGTACCAATGAGCCCCTATCTCAGTGAGGAGGCCTTCGTCCACTCCCTTCAGCACCCGCCGACTTCGCCAGGCCAGAAGGATGACGCAGCTGGATGGCTGGCGCCAAAGCACCGCCGGGTCTCGTCCTCCAATATACCTAGAATGCCACTGCTCGAGGAGGCCTCCCCTGGCGCGTCAGCATCGGAATCGCATTATGTGTTTCCGTCTCTTCCCTGGAAAAGGAGTAGTGTTGCGCGCCTCAAGGTTAAAGAGGCATGTAGACAATTCTCAAAGTATTTGAGATGGAAAAAGGCTAACAGTGCACCGCAGAGAAAGAAAAGCACTCCCCTGGAATCGAGTACAGTTTCGGAGACTCCTGTTGACGCTGTCGACGTGGTGAACGCATTCATTGAGCAAAATCCTGGCAACAAAATTGAAGTTTCGGTCAAGACGAGCGGTGTCGAGCGAGCTCCGTCTACCGCATCGAAAAGCCGGCGAATACGGTTCGGGAGAGGCGGCTCATGGCATTCAACTCGAGAGCATAAAGACTCCCGCCGATCCGACAGCAGCGCCACGGATACCATTGTGACAAAGCACAAAGTAGCGATAGAGGAAATATCGAAGGCTGCACTTTTGGGTAAGGGACACTTGTAAGGCCGTTTCTTACGGGAGAGAGGCTGACCCGGGACATTTAGCTCACCCACAGCTCTGGGCGACACAGTTCCCAGGAGGTGTAAGTGTCATGATCGAAGAAATCCCAGAATACTTTCAAAGCTGGCTAATCATAACCCGAATAGAAGGCCACTCGGGTGAATACCCCCCCACTGAAGGAGGATGTGGCCGACGGGAAGCCACGGGGTCTTTTTTTCGACGTCAGCGGCCCCAGCGACCAGCAACAGCCAGGCTCTGAATCTGCCTCATCGTTTGGTCCCAAGGGCACGCCACGTCCTCGAAAAGATGACATAGATCCATTTGACGAACGGGCGGGTGGGCGCCGGAGAGAATGGTGGGACATCCCTTCGAAATCGACGGCGGCGGCAGCTGCTTCAAAGCGGAACCAACTGCGCAAGGCGCCACTGTTCGAGTTCAACTTGCCAGAGCATTTGCCAACCAGCCCGATGTGCCCGGCCAATCCGAAGAACCCTTCAGGTGGCAAGGGGGTTTGTGTGGTGAGATTTCCCTTCATTGTACCCTTCTAGGTCGGGTAAGGACAGCTGCTGATGAGATACTTTTGGTCCCTGCAGTACCACGGAAGGGGTAGAACCACCCCTCGAATAACCAACTCTGCCCCCAATTCTGTCCCGCAAACACCTGCTACTGGTGGAAGCGCAGGCAGGACCGAGTATATAATGGGGCCAAGAACAACGGATCGGTCAGGGATGCCAGGAACACCAAGAACGGAAAACCTAGGGTGGAATTTAAGAAATACAATAACTCCATGAAGGCTATCCAGAATAATAGGAAGGATGCTAAGAATGCCGCAAAGGGCACGTGAATGAGATACGTCTGCTTGGGGAGGGGTTTTAGGGTATAGAGGTTGTTTAGAAGGCCGTGTACGACGTACCTTCCTCACTGTTTGGCCGGGAAAAGAATATTGAGGGAAAGAGATTGAGTAAAGAACGTCCCTTTCACTTTGTGAGAGCCAAGTGTGTTTTGCTTCGCTGGTTGCTTTTGAGAGAGGTTGTTGTTGTGGTGAGGTCGGACAACGAACATGGAGGAAAATGCTTATTTGCACTGTGCATCACGTGCATTCGTTCGTGAAATACATTCCTGAATTTTCAACGGCCTGGTTTCAAGGTAACTGAGACCTCTTTGGGATGCGATTGAGGGCTATTTACCTTGAAGTACGGTGAATTAAAGGGGGCCAGGAGGCGAGGCAGTCCGTACGCTGCAATAGATTCTGAGGAACAATAACGCGGTTATTCAGCAATCGAATCGGAGATCGCTATTGTCTTATTCGTCACTTGGAGCTGCAGCAATTAAAGGGTGGGTCCGCGGCTAGCAACATTTCCACCTTCACTCACTGCATCTTTCTTTCAGCCTCGCCAACAAGCACTGACCTTACTGACGCCAGCAACCTCGAAAGTGAGCTTTTGACCACTCTTTTTTCTCAAGACCAGCACCGCTACCGACCATATCGCAGAAACCTCAATATCAAGTGCTCGCGCGTACTTGCTAAAGCCCGAAGCCGCAACCATGGCGAACCCAGAAGCCGACCCGCTTCTCCTGCTGCGGCAGTCGATCGCGTCGGGTGGCGCCATCATCCCGACCACAACCGCCGACACCTCGCCCAACGCCCCCGAGGTCCCGCTGGCCCAGGCCACCCATCTACATTTCACACATCCCGCGCGTGTCGCTATCCCCATCGACGCGCCGACGCGGTTCGTCTCCAACGACCGCCCCGTCGATCTGCGAAGCATTTACTTTGCCTGGCTCAACCGCGAGATCGCCATTCCAGACTACAATGCTTCGGCTACGAAGCTCAACGATGAACTAGGCGGCACCGCGGCGGTACATAAGTTTGCTTTCGTCGAGCGCCTAGATCTTATTACATGGCTCGAGGGCGCGAGTGAGGAGTCCGAGTATATCCAGCCACTGACTGGCGAGAAAGATGGCGCGCCCGTGGGCGCTGCCGCCGCAGCGGCAGCTTCCAAGACAGTTCTCGTGTCGTCTTCAGCACGCGCTGGCCGGGGGACGTTGGATCCTAGGTTGGCGCAGATCTACAGTGGGGAGCGGCGGATGGGTGACCGGAATACAGCGCTGCGCGGGATCAAGCCCACGGTTCGTTTTGAGCCTCGAGTAGTTACAAATCACACTGCAGGTTACTGACGACGAGGACAGGATTTCTCACATGTTCGAAAGCTTGCGCAGCCCTTTATGTCGCGGAAGCCTGCTTCCGCCACCAACAACAATGGCAGCAGCATCCCTAGCGGCCCCGGTATTCCGTCTCACCAGAAGCCAGCACGTCGGCCAGACCCTATTATCTTGCTGTCGCCATCAGCGTCGTCGCTTCTGCGCATGTCTAACGTCAAGTCCTTCCTGGAAGGTGGCCGATATTCACCACCAGATCACAACTCAAACACCTCAATGCTGCACCTCTCGCGCATTATGAAGGACATCGACCCCAGCCGTCCTATGCGGTTTATCTTGGTAGAGGGGCCGGAGCAGTTCAAGCCTGAGTACTGGAACCGCGTTGTGGCTGTCTTCACGACCGGGCAGCCATGGCAGTTCAAGAACTACAGATGGAGCAACGCCGGCGACCTCTTCAAGCACGTGCTGGGAATTTACTTGGGATGGCGTGGAGAGCAGCCGCCCGAAACCATCAAGTCGTACGGCCACCGCGTATTGACATGCTCCGTTGAGGGGTGGCGCGACCCTGGCGCGCCCGGTGCGGACAGCAGTAGATGGAGGGACCGTGAGGTCGTCGAGCAGATCTGGAAATCGATTGAGGTCAATATGCGCGCCAAGGGGTGGCGTAAAGATGCAGCGCCGACGTCAATCTAGCTTCTCGTCTGGCGAACTGAGTTTGCAGCGAGTGGGATTGAGGGGTAGGTTGTGCTTTGCTCCGGAGTCAGGTTTGCCGTAGTTTGCCAGGACCAAAGTCAGCCAGGCATGGTAGAGAAGCCATGGGACACAGCTGTGCGGAAGCAAGGAAGGAAGACTGCAGACCGCGGAGCGAAAACTGGCAGAATAGGTAGGTTAAGCAGGCGAGCATGGCGGGGAGTTCTATATAGCTTCTTGATGTTTATGGTAAAGAAAATGCGAACCCGGGGAGGCAGACATTGCATGGCGTTCGGTTTGGGGACAGGGAGTCAGGCGTTTCCCACTTTTACTAGTAATCTGGAAATATTTAGAACAAAGAGGGTATTTGCCTATAGCATTTGGAGTTGGGTATTTGTTTGTATTGCCCTTTATAGCAGATCAGGCATGTAGTCGTTCCGCTGTACGTCCTGTATGTAAGCAGAAACAACATCTATGTAGATTTCTATTACCTATCAACCTTTGTTGTTTGCGTCAAGTTTACATGGGCACAGGGCAGGGAATCGGAACCGCGAATTGGACGAGACCCTCAGCTCTGAGCCTTTCTGGCGTTGATCTCTGGCTCGTTAAGGTGGAGCTCCCTATACTGCGCTATAGGGACATTACTGTGGCTACACACGTCGAACTGGACGGGGCGGGTGAAAGCTTTATATCAAAGGCGCCGAAATTCAGGGGCAGAAACTTCCCTTAAGCTCCTTTCCTTTCCAACTTCTCGTCAGCTACTTGCAAGACTCTTCACTTTGGGACCACGGGAGATCGATATACCTAGTATTGTTCACTGGGTTAGGCACAGGAAACCCTTTGGGTTTTCTAATGCAAAAGAATGCCGGGGTCCTTCATCATCGCATTCGGTTGGCGGACCGAGACGAAGACAAAAAGATTTCATGAGGGGGGCTTGTCGTTTCCGCAGGATATCACCAGACAAAGGTGGTGACCTGATGGAGGAGGATTATCCTCGCCCTCTAAGTCACACGCCAAATTATCATCTTGAAGACAAGAATGTCTTTTGAAACGTAACAGTAGGTATGCGTCTCGACATTGGGGTACAGTGCAAATCAGGTAGTCATTCTTAGATTATGACCACATGTCATGGTTACGAGAACTAGACCCTCCGAAACAACGCTCGAAATGATTGGAAGCTTGGTTCACTTCCATTGGATTGTACTTCGTACAAAGGCTAACTTGAGCTCAACAACGAGGCTGCCACTAATGACAGAGCCAGCGAGGCCAGCAGATCATGGAAATCCCCCGACTAACGGTAGTACCCCTATCGCGACATGATATACCTCAGAATCTGCGACGTCAGGCACACCAGGAATGATAGATCGGTTGACTGTCAAGCCAATAGGGGTTGTGGAATAGGTACGTATGTCAGTGAAGGCCCGGGTAGGGCTTCCTTCTACAGCTCGGCATTGTGCGAGACGGAGATTGATTACAGCACCTGAGTTCCCTCGCAGTAACAATGTTACTACCACAGATATGCTCAGCTCAAAGTCAAGACGTATGATCCCGATGTCTTCTCTCCGGCCAGAGGATCCAGAACAGCCACCCCTTACCTAGCAGACCACCTCACCTCACATAACCGCTCCTCACTCACTCACTGTCCACGGACTTGACAACAAACCGGACAGCACCAACCGTCGGGACCGCATCCCCGTACCCCGGCACAACATCGTACAAGGCACCGAATCTAGACCCAATTATCGTAGCACCTCCCTTACCACGGCCACGGTGTGATCCCCGCCCCTCCTGCCACCACCCGCAGAGCCCAAGACATGTGTCTCTCCCCCTCCACCCCCAAAAGAAGCGGTGTCGTCGTCCTCTGCAGCATCTACCTGTCCGTCTCGGACGGGGGCAGACGCACGTAGCACCGCTTGCCATTACCTCCGGCGGGTGCCCGGCCAACATGGGCAGTTTAGGTCGTGAAGACATGGATATGGTCAATGCTGGAGACAGGACGTGCTACTGCGGTGGATTGTACCTGGTCCCGACACGCACGTGGAGACAGAGACATCCCTATTGATAATTAATACGTGTGTATTGTACATGTACCTACCTAGGTAGGCATGGGGGTGGGTATGCATTATCTGTGCTCTCGTCTCTGGCACGCGATCGGGTTACACCGAGCGACCTGACTGACTCTCGCGTGGCCTTGTCTCTGACTGACTGGTTAGTTTGTAAAGAAACATAGCACTGGAACGCAAAGTAGGTAGTTTGAGTAATGTTTCTTATTAGACGGGGAGGCGGTGTAGTGCACGTGTGAGGTACCTTGACCAGAGGATGGCTCCATGCTCCAAGGGTTATTGTGTAAAGAAATGGAAGAAATGGTACGAGTAACAGAGACATGCGGTGGTATAGTGCCATCCGGCAGTTGGTGAAGTTGGCCAGCTTCAATGTTGCTGTGTATGAGTTGAGTGTGCACTACATACTCGACACAAACAAACGGCATAACACGCACGGTACAGCATGGCATGACAAGCAGGGGTGCTGGCGGCAAGTTGTAGGGATATATCCCGTTTCGTTCTCCGCTCCCGGTTTATTTTACTTACTTACGGCGGCAGGAGAGTTCAAGACATGCATCCGTTGCCGCCGCAGGTCAGGTCCCGGCTCAGACACCACGCGCACAAGCGGCAGAAAAAGCCACGAGGAAAACGGAAAAGAGGCGGCTGTGAGAGACACTGCCTAGCCAATAGACAGCCGCCCGTCGGGAACCCAGATGATGCATGCTGCCGGGGCTGCAGGTTTGCATACAGGCGGGCCGGTGCCAACCAGCTGAGCCTGATCTTGGTTGGACCTCAAACACAGCGAGATTGTGAACA
>Ga0247758_1000957_pt1 | contig 24180 bp, 29 predicted proteins | sample UWRJL156409C4_FD_180950 | JGI IMG/M metagenome (GOLD analysis project Ga0247758, IMG submission 180950) | Plant litter microbial communities from Arlington Agricultural Research Station in Wisconsin, United States - UWRJ-L156-409C-4 | ecosystem: Environmental > Terrestrial > Plant litter >... | reverse complement strand
GATGGGCGGCGCGAAGGAGTCGGGCATCGGCTCCCGGCACGGCGCCGGCGGCATCCGCAAGTACACGCAGACGCAGTCGCTGCTCGTGTCCCGCCTGCATCCCAAGCGCGACATGCACATGTTCCCCTACACCGAGAAGATGACGAACCGGCTCGGCAAGCTGTTCGGCTTCCTCTACGGGCGGGGCAACCGCGACTAGACCGAAGGTCGTGGCACCGGGCACGCGGCGTTGACACACTCGCTGCGTGCTCGGGATCGCCATCGCCCTCGCGGCCGCCTGCACCTGGGGCCTCTCGGACTTCTGCGCCGGCCGGTTCAGCCGGCGGGTGCCGGTCCTCGCCGTCCTGCTGTTCGTGGAGGGCGCGGGCCTCGTCACGCTGCTGCTCGCCGTGGCGATCGTCCAGCCGTCGTTCCCGGCGTGGGAGCAGGCGCTGCCCGCGATGGGGGCGGGGGCGGCCGGCGCGGTGGCGCTCGGCCTCTTCTACCAGGCGCTGTCGATCGGCTCGATGTCGATCGTCGCGCCGCTGGCCGCGACCGGCGCGATCGTGCCGGTGGTGGTGGGGATCGCCGGCGGGGACCGCGTCACCGTGCTCATCGGCGCGGGGCTGCTCGTCGCGTTCCTCGGGGTCCTGCTCGCCTCGCGTGAGGCGGAGGAGGAGGTCGCGGGGGAGGCCTCCACGAGCCCGGCCGACCCGGCCCGGTCCGCCGCGTCCCGGGTGAGCATCGTGCTCGCCCTGTGCGCCGCGGTCGGGTTCGGCCTGTTCTTCATCGGCTACGACCGGGGCGCCGAGGGCGGCGTCCTGTGGGCCGCGACGCTGGCCCGCCTCACCGCGGTGCCGCTGATCGCGGTCGCGGTGCTCGTCACCCGCACGGGGCTGCCGCGGGGCCGCACCGCCTGGGGCCTGGCCGGGAACGGGCAGCTCGACTGCGCCGCCACCGCGCTCTACGCCCTGGCGGCGACGAAGGCCGACCTCGTGGTGGTCGCCGTCGTCGGCTCGCTCTACCCGGTCGTCACGGTCCTGCTGGCCCGCACGATCCTCAAGGAACGGATGGGCCTGCTGCAGGGCATCGGGGTGGCGGCCGCCCTGCTGGGCGTGGTCCTCGTGAGCGTCGGCAGCGCGTAGTCGATCCGGCCGTCGAGCCCCACCTCGATCCCGCTGAGCGGGACTGAGGTGGGGCTCGACGGGAGGAAGGAGGCCGGACCACTACGCTGCGGCCATGGAGGGGATCCTCGCCCACGTCGGTGGCGGCACGCTGGCGCCGCTGCAGCTGGCGCCGGCGTTGCTCGCCGCGGTGCTCTACGCGCAGCGCGTGCGGACGCTGCACGGCACGGCGCGCGCGGTGCCGGGCTGGCGGCAGGCCTGCTTCCTGACCGGCTGCGCCCTGATCGTGGTGGTGCTCGCCTCGCCCGCCTCGCACGTCGCCGAGGAGCTGTTCCTGGCCCACATGGCCGAGCACCTGCTGATCGCCGACCTGGCCACCCTGCTCCTCGTCCTGGGCCTCACCGGCCCGGTGATCGCGCCGATCATGCGCCTGCCCGGGATGGGAGCGATCCGGATCCTCGGGCACCCGCTCGTCGCCCTGCCGCTGTGGGCCGCCGACCTGTACCTGTGGCACGTCCCGTCGATCCACACCGCGGCGCTCGACCACGAGGCGATCCACGCGCTCCAGCACGCCTCGTTCATCGTCTTCGGGGCGAACATGTGGATGCCCGTCTTCGGGCCGCTGCCCAAGCCCTCGTGGTTCACCGGCGCCTGGCAGCTGGCGTACATCGTCGCGGTGCGGCTGCTGGCGGGCGTGCTGGGCAACGTGCTGCTGTGGAGCGGCACGATCTTCTACCCGGCGTACGCCAAGGGCGAGGCGTACTGGGGCATCTCCCCGCTGGCCGACCAGCAGACGGCGGGCGCGATCATGATGGTCGAGGGGTCGCTGCTGACGCTCGGGCTGTTCGCCTACCTGTTCCTGCGAGCGCTGCGCGAGGCGCAGGAGCGCCAGGAGCTGGTCGAGTACGCGCAGGCGCGGGGCGTCGACGTCACGAGCGAACGCGCGGGCCGGGCCGTCACGGCGGGGCGGGGCGACGAGCTGCGGGCCCGGATCGACCGCGAGGCGGCTATCGCAGACTGAGGCCGAGCAGCGCCTCGAGCTGGGGGATGGTCTCCTCCGCGCTCTCGTGCAGCACGGTGGCCATGCCCAGCGCGCGGGCCGGCTTGAGGTTGCCGCCCAGGTCGTCGACGAACACGCACTCCTCGGGGAGGCGGTCGATCGCCTCGGCGCCCAGCAGGTAGATGTCGGCGTGCGGCTTGCGCATCCCGACGTCCCCGGAGATGACGACGCCGTCGAACAGCGTGTCGAGCAGGTCCCGGTCGTAGCGGTCCGCGCCCCACGAGTTGGAGATGAGGCCGGTGCGCACGCCGGCGGCGCGGGCGGCCCGGACGGCGCCGACCATCGCTTCGTCGACGGCCATCGCGCCGAACAGCCGGTCGATCAGTCCGTCGGGGTCGGCCACGCCGATCACCGGCGCGAACGCGGCGGCGAAGCCGTCCTCGTCCACGGCGCCGGTCTCCAGGTCCTCCAGCGCCTGGCGGCCGCGCGGGTCGCTGCGGAAGGCGTCGCGGACCGTGGTCGGCTCGAGGCCCTCGACCGCGCAGAACTGCTCGAACGAGGCGAAGACGTCGGTGGTGAGGACGCCGCCCCAGTCGATCAGCAGGCCGGTGACGGGATCCGCGGCGGCCATCAGGCCGCGTCCTGGCTGATCGCCCAGGCCCGCTCGGCGAGGTCCGGCACCCCGGTGTCGAGCAGCTTGAAGAACGGGTCGTCGGTCGTCCCCGCCAGGAGCCGCTTGTACGAGCCCTCCAGGAAGACGGCGGACTTCCACAGCGCCAGCGTGGTGTACCAGCGCACGTCGCGCATCGAGCGGCCGGACGCCTCCTCGTAGCGGGCGATCAGCTCGGCGCGGGACGGGAAGCCCTCCCGGGTGGTCACCGACTGCAGCGTGAACATGTTGTTCGTGTCATCGCCCGGCTGCGGGTACGTCGCGGTGAGGTAGCCCAGGTCGGCGAGCGGGTCGCCGATGGTGGCGAGCTCCCAGTCGAAGATCGCGTTGAGGGACGCGGGGGCGGCCCCGCTGAACATCGTGTTGCCGAGGCGGTAGTCGCCGTGGACGATCGTCGCGGCCTGCTGCGTGGGGACGTTGGCGCCGAGCCAGGCGGTCACCCGGTCCAGGACGGGCAGCTCCCGGGTCTTGTTGAGCTCCCACAGGCCCGTGAACCGGCGCACCTGGCGCTCGAGGTAGCCGTCGGGCTTGCCGAACCACTCCAGGCCGCACGCGCGCCAGTCGCAGCCGTGGATCTCCACGAGCGCGTCGATCAGCTCGTCGGCGATCTGCCGGCGCTGGGCGGGCGTGTCGAGCTCGTCGGGGATCGAGGACGTCATGACGACGCCCTCCTTCTTCTCCATCACGTAGAACGGCGCGCCGATGGTGGCCGGATCGTCGTGGCGGATCAGCACGCGGGGCACGCGCACCGCGGTGTCGCCGATCGCCTGCAGCAGCCGGGCCTCGCGGATCACGTCGTGCGCGCTGGGCGGCAGGGGGCCGCGCGGCGGCCGGCGCAGCACCACCTCGGTGTCGCCGCGGCGCACGAGGTAGGTGATGTTGGAGTGTCCCTCACCGATCGACGTGGCCTCGATCGGGCCGCGGCCGACGCCGTGCTCGTCGAGCAGGGCCTCCAACGGGTCGAGGATGAGCAGCGGGGCCAGCTCGAGGCCCTCGGCCTCCTCGACGGTGGCGACGATCGACGGGGATTCGCTCATGAGCAGGCAACCCTATCGGCGGTTCGGTGCGTCCGCCCGCCCGCGCTTGACAGTGCGTCGATCAGCGGGCGGCGGCCCGGGCGAGCCGGTCGTCGTAGGTCAGCAGGTCGCCCTCGAGCCGGCGGGCGGTGGCGAGCACCATCGCGTCGGGGAGGCGCAGGCCGCGGTGGCGCGCGCGGAGCTCTGCGGCGCGCTCGGCGGTCGCTGCGTTCAGGGGCACGACCTCGATGCCCATGGCGGTGAGCGCCGCCCGTGCGTCGCCGAGCCGCCCGGCCCGCGCGAACGCAACCAGCGCCTCGCTGTAGGCGCTCGCGGGCGTCACCAGCGTGGCGCCGTCGAGATCGGCCCGCTCCACCTCGTCGACCGCGCGGGCGTGGTGGGCATCGGCGGTGTCGAGCAGTCCGATGAGGACGCTCGCGTCGAGGATCAGCGATCCCATTCGTCGCGCAGCCGGTCGAGCTCGCCGGGCTGGTAGAGCCCCGAGGCGATCCCGCTGTGGCGGCGGATGCGGGAGCCGCGGGCGGCGACGACGAGCCCGCCGTCCTCGGTGGGGACCACGGTGACCTCGTCGCCGGCCTGGAGGCCGACGGCCCGCATGGCCTCGACCGGGAGGGTGATCTGGTTCTTGGAGCTGACCCGGGCCATGGCCTTTACTTTATCAGGCGATTGGTAAAGGCTTTCGAGAGGGAACCGCAACCCTGGCCTCGATAGAGTGTCTCGGGAGCAAGCCCCGCCGCGCTGTCGACCCGTCCTCGCTGCGCCATGTGGGCACCGCCCCCAGAACCGCTGGAGATCTTCCGCACCCATGCGCCGCTTCCTCGTGACCATCGCCCTCCTCTGCTTGGGAGCGGCCACGTTGGCCGCTGCCGCCCAGGCCCGGCCCGGCCAGCAGGTCATGTTCGAGGCGCCCGGCGCCTTCCAGGACCCCGCCGTGGCCGTGCCGCAGCTCGAGTCGCTCGGCGTGAGCGCCATCCGGATCAACCTGCGGTGGTACGACGTGGCGCCCGCCAAGGACGCCCGTGACCGTCCCGACGGGGACCTCACCGAGCCGGCCGCGTACGACTGGAGCCGCTACCAGCCGATGATCGACGCGGCGTCGGAACGCGGCTGGAAGATCACACTGTCGCTCGCCGGTCCGGCTCCCCGCTGGGGCACCGAGGGCGCCCGCGACAACATCACCAAGCCGCGTACGTCCGACTACCAGCACTTCGCCGAGGCCGCCGCCAAGCAGTTCGGCAGCGAGGTCACGCAGTGGTCGATCTGGAACGAGCCGAACTTCCGCACCTTCCTGATGCCGCAGTTCGTCAAGGGCAAGCCCGCCTCGCCGGCGATCTACCGCGGCCTCTACCTCGCCGGGCAGAAGGGCATCGAGGCCGGGACGTCCAAGGCTCGCGTCCTGTTCGGTGAGACGGCGCCCCGGGCCGGCGCGGACGGCGTCGCGCCGCTGGAGTTCATCCGCGGCGTGCTGTGCCTGAACAGCGCCTACAAGGCCACGAAGAAGTGCGACAAGATCACGGCGGACGGCTACGCCCACCATCCGTACGCGCCGCCGGCCGGACCGTACTTCGCGCCGGGCAAGGCCGACGACGTCACGATCGGCACGCTCAGCCGCCTCACCAGCGCGCTGGACAAGGCCGCCAAGGCCGGGGCGATCACCGGCAAGCTGAAGATCTTCCTGACCGAGTTCGGCGTGCAGTCCTACCCGGACCTCAGCGCCGGCGTCCCCCTGTCGACGCAGTCCGACCAGCGCTCCACGGCCGAGAAGATCGCCTGGAGCAACCCGCGCGTCTACGGCTTCTCGCAGTACCTGATGCGCGACGACGCGACCGAGAAGGGCTCGTCGAAGACCAAGCGCTACTCCGGCTTCCAGTCGGGCCTGGAGCTGGCGAACGGGAAGAAGAAGCCGGCCTACGACGGGTTCCGGCTGCCGCTCGTCGCCACCCTCACCGGCACCAAGGTCAGCCTGTGGGGCATCGTGCGCCCGTCGGACGGCAAGACCCGGGTGACGGTGTATCAGGCCGAGAAGGGCAAGGCCTGGAAGGCGCTCAAGACGGTCTCGACCAAGAGCGACACGAGCTGGACGCTGTCGGCCACCAACGCCAAGGGCCGCATCTGGCGCGTGATGTGGAAGAACGCCGACGGCGACAAGTTCTACGGGTCCGACACCAAGGCGTACACCGACACCCGCAAGTAGCCGGGGGCGGCGGGGATCCGCTCCGGCGTCAGACGCCGAGCGGGATCCCGCCGATGTGCGACAGGTCCACCGGACGCAGCACGACGATCAGCTCGGGCTGTGTGCCCCGGCCGCCGAGCTGCACGCCGATGAGGCCGCCCTTCCGCACCCGAGCCCGGGCGCCGGTCAGGTCGTAGATCACCTGGCCGAGGTTCGGCTGGTGCCCGACGAGCAGCACGTTCTCGTCCGGGCCGGCCAGGGCGGCCAGCTCCAGCGCGCCCGCCCGATCGAGGTCGAGCACGGCGTCGTGCACGACCGGCTCGGTGACGACGCCCGACTCCGACGCGATCCGGGCGGTGTCCAGGGCACGCACCTTGGGGCTGGCGAAGACGTGCGCCATGTCGATCCCGAGCCGGCGGACGGCCGCGCCGGCGGCCACCGACTGCGTCTCGCCGCGCGGCGTCAGGCGACGCTGTGCGTCGGGGCGGGTACCGTGGGGTTCGGCGTCGCCGTGTCGGAGGAACCAGAGCTGGTCGGCCATAGATCGTCGAGGAGCGTAGCGGTGTGAGTGCACAAAGCCGGTTGAACGAACCCGGATCCGGGAGGGGCCATGCCCGAGCTGCCTGAGGTCGAGATCACGGCCCGTCGCCTCGACGAGGCACTGCGCGGCGTGGTCGTGGAGTCGGTGACGGTCCCCGGTCTCAACGCGCTGCGCACCTTCGATCCCCCGGTGGCCGCGATCGAGGGGCGGGCGTTCGCGAGCATCGGCCGGCGAGGCAAGCTCTTCCTGCTGCGGTTCGAGGACGGGCCGACGGCGATCATCCACCTCATGTCGGCCGGGCGGCTGCAGCTGTGGGCGAAGCGGGCCGGGCTGCGCGATCGGACGTCCCGCGTGCTCATCCGGCTGCCGGACGATCGCGAGCTGCGCCTGCGCGAGTTCGGGACCAAGCAGGCGGCGTGGATCCGCGTGGTGGAAGCGGGCACGGAGGAGCAGGACGAGGTCGTCGCGGGCCTGGGGCCCGAGGCGTGGCCGGACCCGCCCGACCTGCGGGCGCTGCTGGCCCCGCAGAAGGCGCGGCCGCTGCACGCGGTGCTGCGCGACCAGCGGGTGATCGCGGGGATCGGCCGGTCCTGGGTCGACGAGATCCTGTGGACGGCGAGCCTGTCGCCCTTCAAGCGCGCGGGCGACCTGTCGGAGGAGGAGGCCGTGACGCTGCGCGAGGCGGTCGTGGACCGCCTGGGCGGGGCGCTGGCGCACTACGAGGAGCAGGTGCACCTGCCGATCCCGGACAAGCTGCCGCTGCCCCTGAAGGTCCACCGCCACGAGGGCGAGCCGTGCCCGCGGTGCGGGACGACGCTGGAGGCCGTGCACTACGAGTCCTACGTGCTGGCGTACTGCCCGCACGACCAGACCGGCGGGCGCGTGTTGAAGGACCGCCGGCTGTCGCGGCTGCTGAAGTAGCGCGTCCGGCCGGGGAGATGTGACGTCCGGGGACCGGTTCGTGTCGCGATCGCCCCGGTTCGTCACGGAAGTGTGCCTTCCGCGGTGATCCCGGGCGGCGATCCGTCAGTATCGATCACCGCCATCCCATCCCCTCTCAGGAGCAGCTCTCCGTGATCGACGTCGGCCAGACCGCACCCGCCTTCACCCTTCCCGACCAGGACGGCGAGCCCGTCTCGCTCGCCGACTTCGCCGGCAAGACGGTCGTCCTCTACTTCTATCCCAAGGCCGACACGCCCGGCTGCACCACGCAAGCGTGCGGTGTGCGCGACCACCTGCCGGACTACGAGGGAGCGGGTGCCGTCGTGCTCGGCGTGTCGCCCGACCCCGTCAAGAAGGTCAAGAAGTTCCACGACGGCCAGGCGCTCAACTTCACGCTGCTCGCCGACGAGGACCACGCCGTCTGCGAGGAGTACGGCACGTGGGCCGAGAAGTCGATGTACGGCCGCAAGTACTGGGGCTCGCTGCGGGCCACGTACATCATCGACGGCGACGGCAAGGTCGCGCACGTCATCCCCAAGGTCTCCCCGGCCAAGCACGACGGGCTTGTTCTCGAGGCGCTGGGGGAGCTGGCGGCGGCGTAGCGTGCTCGCTCTTGCCATCGACAGGAATACGTGGCACGATGATCATGTCATGCCACAAGACGAACACGTTGCCCGCATCACCGTCGGTCCTCAGGGTCGGATCGTGATTCCCGCGGGCGTCCGCGAGGCGTTGGGCATGACGCCCGGCGCCGTCGTGGCCATGCGCGTCGAGGGCAGCACGCTGGTCCTCGAACGGCCGGCCGACGTGCTGGAGCGCCTCCGGTCGGAGGTGCGGGCGTCGGCCTCCTCGGGCGCGGCTGCGGTCGACGAGCTGATTGCCGAACGGCGTGACGCGGGGCGTCGCGAGCAGGTGGAACATGACCAGGGCCGGTGAGGTCGTCCTCGATGCCTCGGCGCTGATCGCGATGCTGTGGGAGGAGCCTGGGGGCGATCGTGCCGAGTCCCTGGCCGATCGCGCCGTCGTGTCCACCGTCAACTGGACAGAGGTGCTGCAGCGGTTCCAGCGCGGCGGCCTGTCGCTGGACGGCAAGCAGGACGCGATCGAGGCGTTGGGCATCCGGTTGGAGCCGTACACGACCGAGGACGCCGACGCGGTCGCGCGCATGTGGGACGCCGCCCGACCGGCGAGGCTGTCCCTGGCGGACCGCGCGTGCTTGGCGCTGGCCCGGCGACTCGGTGTGCCGGCTCACACCGCCGATCGCGTCTGGGCGGATCTGGACGTCGGCGTCGAGGTCGTGCTGATCCGGTGACTCCCCCGCCTCGCGGCGACGTCTACGCCGGCGGGCGGAAGCGGCGGCCGCGGGTGGGGGTCTCGGCCCCGAGCACGGTGACGATGTCGAGCAGCGCCTTGCGGGCGGCGGTCACGCGTCGGGGCCCGACGGTGTCGCAGAGCTCCCGCTCGAGCTGCTCGCGGTGGAGGCGGTCCGCTGCGAGCACGTCTCGGCCCCGGGTGGAGAGCCGCACGAGCCGGACCCGCGCGTCCTGCGGGTCCTCCCGCCGCAGCACGTAGCCCCGCAGCTCCAGGTCGGCGATCGCCTTGGAGGTGGCCTGCTGCGTGATGCCCAGGAGCTCGGCCAGCGGCCCGATCCCGATCGCTCCCGCCGCGAGGTGCTGGAGCAGGGCGCCGTCCGAGAAGCGAAGGTCGTCGAAGCCGTCGTCGGCCAGTCGCAGTTCGATGTCGTCCGCCATCGCACGGCTCGCGTAGAGTGCCGCCAGCGTGATGTCGGCGGCCGTGAGGGTGGGTGAGGGAGCGCGGGCGGTCATGGAAGCGGGAAGTGGTCGACACAGCGTATAGACTGTGCTGGGATCCAAGGTTGTGGAAACGACCGCGTCTCCCTTGGGGCCGTCCCGTGCCTCTGCCAGACTCTCGCCATGGCCGCTTCCCTCGGGCTCTCCGGCGTGATCCGCTCCCTTCAGGTGGGCCGTCCGACGCTGCTGCCGTGGCGGGACGGAGTGGTGCCCAGCGCGATCGTCAAGCACGAGGTCGACGGGCCCGTCGCCCTGGACCACGAGAACCTCGTCGGCGACGCCCAGGCCGACCTCAGCGTGCACGGCGGGCCCGACAAGGCCGTCTGCTGCTATTCGATCGAGCACGCCGCCCGCTGGGCGCCGGTGCTGGGGCACGAGCCGCCGCCCGGCGCGTTCGGCGAGAACCTCACGCTGGAGGGGCTGACCGAGGATCGCGTGCACATCGGCGACGAGTTCACGGTCGGCACCGCGCGCGTCCAGGTGAGCCAGCCGCGGGGGCCGTGCTTCAAGCTCGCCGCCCGCTGGAACGTGCGGGAGCTGCCGGGGCTGATGGCCAAGGGCATGATCAGCGGCTTCTACCTGCGCGTGCTGGAGCCCGGGGAGATCGCGGCCGGCGACACCCTGGTCCAGACGGCACGGCGCAGCGAGATCTCGGTGGCGGAGGTGATGCGGGTCACGTACGTCGCGCGGCGCGACGACGAGGCCCGGCGTGCCGTCCTGGGCGTGCCCGAGCTGGCCGCCCAGTGGCGTGACGGCCTGCTGAAGCTGGAGGCGCGCTCGGCGCTCCCGGTCGAGACGTTCGGGGTCGAGGAGTGACCGCCGCGGAGGTCCGGCGCCGCTGCCTGGCCCTGGCGGGTGCGAGCACCGATCGCCCGTTCGGCCCGGACACCGAGGTCTTCCGCGTCGGCGACAAGATCTTCGCGCTGATGGGGGGCGGCGAGGACGCCCGCCGCGTCAACCTGAAGTGCGATCCGGGGCTGGCGCCGACGCTCCGTGAGGCGTACGTCTCCGTGATCCCGGGGTACCACATGAACAAGCGGCACTGGAACACGGTCGAGCTGGACGGCGACGTGCCCGACGACGTGGTCGGCGACCTGATCGAGGACTCCTACGACCTCGTCGTCTCCAAGCTGCCCAAGGCGGTCCAGCGCGGCCTGGGCTGGACGCCCGCGGTCGACTAGCCGCCGACGGTCACTTTTCACGTCGCCGGCGACGAAAAAGCGCCCCTCGGCGGTGGACTAGCCCTCCTCCACCACCTCGAAGCCGGCGCCACGCAGGGCGGCCACCGCGGCCGGGAGGTCCGGCGCGTGCACGAGGACCACGTCGGTGTCGGACGTGGCGATCGGCATCACGGGGATCCCCGCGGCGGCCAGCGGCGCGGTGAAGGACGCGGCGACGCCGACGATCTCCAGGTTCATCGGGCCCCGGATGGCCAGGGCGCGCCACGGCGCGTCACGCTCGACGCCCGCCGGGACCGCGTCGACGGGGCACATGACCGACAGCTCGTCGGCCCGCCGGGTCACCGACCAGAAGCCGTCGTGGCCCATCGCCCAGGGCGGCACGCCGTCGGCCGCGTCGAGGCGGCAGATCGCCAGCGCGCCGGGAAGGACGTCGAACACGAGGGAAGGCATGCGCACAGGATGCCGGACGGCGCCGCCGGGGATTACGCTGCGACCCATGCCTTCCCTTCCCGTCGAGCCCCACGCGAGTCCCGCTCAGCGGGATCGAGGCGGGGCTCGACGGGAGGTTGCGGGGGCGGACGGGGTGCCGTTCGCCGCTGTCGATTCCTTCACCGACCGCCCGTTCACCGGCAATCCCGCCGCGGTCGTGGTGGTGGACGCCTGGCCGGCCGACGCGTGGATGGCCGGCGTCGCCGCCGAGCTGGCGCTGTCGGAGACGGCGTTCGTGCTCGCCACCGGGGATCCTGCGCGCTGGGGCCTGCGCTGGTTCACCCCCACGATCGAGGTCGCCCTGTGCGGCCACGCCACGCTCGCGGCGGCGCACGTGCTGTGGGAGGACGAGCGGGTAGGGCCCGACGTCGCCCTGGCCTTCGACACCCGCTCCGGCGTGCTGCGCGCGCGCCGCGACGGCGTGCGGATCGCGCTCGACTTCCCGGCGCGGCCCGCGACCACCGCCGCCCCGGAGCCCGCTGGCCTGGCCGCGGTGCTCCCGGGCGCCCGGTACCTGGGCGCCACCGAGGCCGTCGAGCCGACCGAGCGCAACGCGCTGGTCGAGCTGGACGATCCCGCGGCGCTGCGGGCGGCCCAGCCCGACCTGGTGGCGCTGACCGCGGTGGAGGCCGTCCTCGGCCTCATCGTCACCAGCCCGTCCGACGTCCCGGAGGCCGACTACCTGCTGCGCTACTTCGCCCCCCGCGGCGGCATCCCCGAGGATCCCGTGACCGGCTCGGCCCACTGCACCACCGGGCCGCTGTGGAGCGGCCGCCTCGGCCGGGCCGCGCTGCGCGCCCACCAGGTCTCGCCCCGCGGCGGCACGCTCACGGTGACCACCGACGGCGATCGGGTGCACCTCGGCGGGCAGGCCGTGCGCACGGTGACCGGGCTGCTGCACGTCGCGCCCTAGGCCGCGTTGACGCCGACGTCATCCAGGTTGTTCCCGAGGGGTGGCAACAACCTGGATGACGTCCGGGTGCGCGACACCGGGACGGCATGGCCCGCCCTCTATCGTGCCGGGCATGAGTCAGCCCGCCGCCGTCCTGTTCGACAACGACGGCCTCACCCTCGACACCGAGGTGTGCTGGACGCGCGCCGAGGAGGCGCTGTTCGCCCGGCGGGGGCGGACGTTCACGCTCGCCCACAAGCAGGAGATGATCGGGACGTCCGCGGCGGTCGCCTCGGCCACGCTCGAGCGTCACCTGGAGGAGCCCGGCACCGGGGCGGCGCTGATGGACGAGCTGCACGAGCTGCTGATCCTCGAACTCGACCGCGAGGTGGTCGAGCGGCCCGGCGCCATCGCGCTGATCGACGCGCTGCGGGCCGCAGGCCTCCCCGTGGGCATGGCCTCCAACTCCCCGCGCGCCATCGTGGACCGCGCGCTGGCCGCGGCCGGCATCGCCGACCGGTTCGACCGCACGATCGCCGGGGACGAGGTGCAGCACCCCAAGCCCGCCCCCGACATCTACCTGGAGCTCGCCCGCCTGCTCGGGGCCGATCCCGCACGGTGCGCGGCGATCGAGGACTCTCCGACGGGGGCGGCCGCGGCCCGCGCGGCGGGGATGTTCGTGATCGGCATTCCCTCGCTGGAGGGCGTCGAGCTGGACGCGGACCTCGTCGCACCCTCGCTGAGCGACCCGGCGGTCTACACGGCGCTGGGCATCACGCCCGGCGGCTGACCCCGGTCCGTGGTCACGATGCACGACACTGCGGGGGTGCCGATCGCCTCGCTCGGGGACAGCCTGCGCTCCTTCTCGGACGCCGTCAGCAGCTTCTTCGACAGCGTCGGGGCGATCCACTGGGGTCCGCTGCTCCTCGGCCTCACGTGCTTCGGCATCTACCTGACGCTGCGCTCGCGGGCCTACTTCCACGTGCTGCGCGCCGCGTACCCGACCGAGCACATCCAGTGGCGGAACATCTGGGCGGCCTACGTCGCGGCCTACGGCTTCAACAACGTGGTGCCGGCGCGCGGCGGCGACGTCATCAAGCTCTTCCTCTCGAAGATCAGCATCCCCAACTCGTCGTACGCGACGGTCGCGTCCGCGTTCCTCGTCGAGGGGGTCTTCGACCTGTCGATCGGCGTCTGCGTGCTGGCCTTCGCGTTCACCCAGGGCGTGTTCCCCAAGCCGCCGGACTTCTCGGAGATCAACGCGTTCGACCTGCAGTTCTTCGCCAGCAACCCGCGGTTCACCCTCTTCCTCATCACCGTGCTCGGGGTGCTGACGCTGGTGGGGGTCGCCGTGCTCTCCCGCCGCGTGAAGGCGTTCTGGGCCCGTATGCGCCAGGGCGTCACCATCCTCTTCGACCGCCGCCGCTACCTCCGCGAGGTGTGGCTCGTGCAGTTCGCGGGCTGGATCTTCCGCTTCGCCGCGTTCTGGTTCCTGCTCGATGCGTTCAACATCGGCGGATCCGTGGAGAACGTGCTGCTCGTCCTGGGCGTCAACGCGGTGGCCGCCGTGGTGCCGTTCACGCCCGGCGGCGCGGGGGTGCAGCAGGCGCTGCTCGTCCAGGTGTTCGGGACGACGGCCGCCGCGGCGACCGTGGCGTCCTACTCGGTCGGCCAGCAGGTGGCGATCGCGGTGTTCAGCGTTGCGATGGGCTTCGCGGCGTTGGCGATCGTGTTCCGGATCACCTCGTTCAAGGAGGTCATCCGGCGGGGCAAGGCGGACCGCGCGGCCGAGAAAGAGCGGCCGCGGACCGAAGAGCCGGTCGCCTAGCGCAGCCCGGAGCGCGCCTCGCGCACCAGCGTGACGGCCTCGGGGAAGATGGTCGCCATCACGGAGCGCAGCTGCTCGGCCTGCTCGGCCGTCGTGCCCTGGATGTTCACGCGCTCCATCGCCGCCGTCGTCAGGTCGACCGCGAGCTTGATCGCGTTGTCGGCCCAGGCGAGCTGCTGCTGGCCCTGCATCGACTCGGCGAACTCGGCCATGCGGCGCTGGAGCTCGTCGGGATCACCAAAGAGGTTGAAGCCTTCGTCCATGAGGACAGCGTAGCGCCCCCGGGTGCTCGGCTTCCCGGCCTGACGGGGAGATACCCTCAGGCGATGCCGACGATCGAAGCCGGGGGCGTGCCGCTGCACTACGAGGAGCACGCGCCCGACCCGGGCGTGCCCGCGGCGGGCCGCACCGCCGTCCTCGTCCACGGCCTGGCCTCCGACGCCCGGCAGGACGCGCCGGCGGCCGCGGCGCTCGCCGCCGCCGGACTGCGCGCCGTCGCCTACGACCGGCGCGGCTACGGGGAGAGCGGGGCGCCGCAGCCCTACACGGCGACCACCGTGGACGAGCAGGCCCACGACCTCGAGGCGCTGATCGCCGCGCTCGACGATCCCGCGCCGGTCCTGCTCGTCGGCGACGGCTTCGGCGCGTTGATCGCCCTGGACCTCGTGCTGCGCCGGCCGGAGCTGGTGCGCGGCGCGGTGCTGTCGGACATCCCGCTCTTCGCGTTCGTCCCCGCCGCCAACGAGCTGCTCTCGCGGCAGCGGGTCGAGCTCGAGGAGGCGCTGCGCGAGGGCGGTCCGGGCGCCGCGGTGGCGGCCTGGCTGGGCGGCCGCGTCGTCGGTGAAGCACTGGCCCGGGCCCAGCGCTCGGCGACCGGCTTCTTCGCCGACTACGCCGGGCTGGCGTCCCTGGCCGTCACCCGGCGGCAGCTGCGGGAGATCGCCACGCCGATCGCCGTCGTGACCGGTCCGCAGGCGCCGTCCCCGTTCCAGGAGGCGGCCGACCGCCTGGCCGAGCTGGTCCCGGACGCGCGCCGGGCGCACGACGGCGAGGTCGTCGCGCTGGCCCGCCTCCTGGCGTAGTGCCGCGCCGGCCCGAACGCCCGTAGACTTGCCCCTCTTGTGAGCACGCCCGACGTCGTCCAGCCCGTAGCCCCGCAGGAGATCCTCGAATGGGAGGCCGCCGAGCGCACGCGCAGCGGCATCTCGTCCGTCGTGGCCGCGGTCTTCACGCTCCTGGGCGGGATCGCCTCGGGCCTCGTCTTCGCCGACTACCCGCACGTCCTGGCGATCGATGCGTTGAAGGAGGCCGTCGGCGCCGGTGCGGCCGGCGCCCCCGGCCTCAAGACGCAGCAGGTCCTGTTCTACGACGATCACTCCGTCCAGCTCATCCTCGTCAGCCTGGCGCTGGCGATCGGCTCGGCCGCGATGGCCCCGATCCTCGGGTTCATGTACCGCGCCGCCGCCGCGCGCACGCCCAAGCTGCCGAAGCTCGCGCTCTACGCCGGGCTGATCGGGCCGATCGCCGTCGCCGTCGCCACGATCGTGCTGCAGGTCGCCACGTCGATCAAGGCGAGCGACTTCGCCAGCGCCTCCGATCAGTCGACCGCGGTCGCGCACGACGCGCTCACCGGCGGCGTGCTGCTCGGCGCCACGCTCCTGCGCCAGCTCGGCGTCCTCGTCGTGGGCCTGGCCTTCGTCCTCATCTCGCTGCACGCGATGCGGGTCGGCCTCCTCACCAAGTTCCTGGGGATCCTGGGCATCATCGCCGGCGTCCTCTTCGTCGTCCCGCTGGGCGGCAACCTGCCGGTCGTGCAGGCGTTCTTCCTCTTCGCCATCGGCTTCCTGGTGATGGGCCGTTTCCCCGGCGCCATCCCGCCGGCCTGGACGACGGGCGAGGCCGAGCCGTGGCCGACGCAGCAGGAGGTGCGCGAGCAGCGCACCCGTGACGCGGCGATCGCTCGCGGCGAGGACCCGGACGAGGTCGCCCCGGCCCGCGGCTCCGGCCGCCCGGCCCGCAAGGCGCCGTCCACGCCGGCCCCGCTGCCCCGCCCGGGCGCCGCCTCGTCCGCCACGGCCGTGGAGGACGACGAGGATCAGGACGCGGACGCATTCGGCACGCCGCACTCGTCCTCCAAGAAGAAGAAGCGCAAGCGCCGCTGATCGTCGGGTTCGGGCGCGGATCGTCTCGATCCGCCACCGCCCACGTGATATCTCTCTGGTCCGGGATCGAGGACAGGAGAGACGCATGTCAGACGAGGGTCTGCTGGAGACGAAGCTTTCGGAGCTGCTCGAGGTCGAGCGGTTCCCGGTGCCGGACGACTTCGCGCGGCAGGCGCTGGTCACCGACGACGCCGCGCTGCGGGAGGCGGCCGCCGCCGATCCCGAGGCGTTCTGGGCCGAACGCGCGGGGGAGCTGGACTGGTTCTCCCCGTGGGACCGGGTCCTGAACGACGACGACCCGCCGTTCTACACGTGGTTCGAGGGCGGCACGCTCAACGCCTCCTACAACTGCGTCGACCGCCACGTGCTGGCCGGCAACGGGGACCGCGTGGCGATCCACTGGCGCGGCGAGGAGGGCGAGGAGCGCGACGTCACCTACGCCGACCTCCACGGCCAGGTGCAGCGCGCCGCCAACGCCCTGAAGGACGCCGGCATCGGCGCTGGCGACGTGGTCGGCATCTTCCTGCCGATGATCCCCGAGGTCGTCGTGGCGATGCTGGCCTGCGCGCGCATCGGCGCCCCGCACAACGTGGTCTTCGGTGGCTTCAGCGCCGAGTCGGTCGCCGAGCGCATGGAGTTCTCCGACGCCAAGGCGCTGATCACCGTCGACGGCGCCCGCCGCAAGGGCAAGACCGCGCCGGTGAAGGAGTCGGTCGACGAGGCCATCGGCGGACTGGGCGGCCTGGAGACGATCTTCGTCGTGCGCCACACCGGCATCGACGCCCCGATGCGGGACGGGCGCGACCGCTGGTGGGACGAGGCGCTGGCCGCGGCCGACGCCGAGTGCGAGGCCGCGCCGCTGGACGCCGAGCACCCGCTGTTCATCCTCTACTCCAGCGGCTCGACCGCCAAGCCCAAGGGCATCCTGCACACCACCGGCGGCTACCTCACCGGCGCCGCGTGGACGCACCGGCTGGTGTTCGACCTCAAGCCCGAGAGCGACGTCTACTTCTGCTCGGCCGACGTGGGGTGGATCACCGGCCACTCCTACATCGTCTATGGGCCGCTCGCCAACGGCTGCACGTCGGTGATGTACGAGGGCGCGCCCGACTACCCGCACAAGGGCATCTGGTGGGAGCTGTGCGAGCGGTACGGCGCGACGATCTTCTACACCGCGCCGACGGCGATCCGCACCTGCATGAAGTGGGGCCCGGAGCTGCCCGCCGCGCACGATCTGAGCAAGCTGCGCCTGCTCGGCTCGGTCGGCGAGCCGATCAACCCGAAGGCCTGGCTCTGGTACCACGAGGTCATCGGCGGTGGGCGCTGCCCGGTGGTCGACACGTGGTGGCAGACCGAGACGGGCCACATCATGATCACCACGATCCCCGGCGCCCAGTACGCCAAGCCCGGGTCGGCCGGCACCGCGCTGCCCGGCATCGAGGCGGCGATCCTCACCGAGGACGGCGAGCCGGTCACCGGCGGGTCGCAGGGGCTGCTCTCGCTCCAGAAGCCGTGGCCGGGGATGCTGCGCACGCTCTACAAGGACGACGCTCGGTACGTGGAGACCTACTGGGAGAAGTGGGGGCCAAGGACCTACCTGGTCGGCGACGCCTCCCGCCAGGACGACGACGGGTACATCTGGGTGATCGGGCGGGTCGACGACGTGCTCAACGTCTCGGGCCACCGGATGTCGACGGCGGAGATCGAGTCGGCCGTGGTCAGCCACCACATGGTCGCCGAGTGCGCCGTGATCGGCCAGGCCGACGAGCACACCGGGCAGACCGTGTGCGCGTTCGTCACGCTGGAGGGCAACTACGAGGGGACCGAGGCGATCGAGGCAGAGATCCGGGAGCAGGTCGCCACCCGCATCGGCAAGCTCGCCCGACCCAGCCGGATCGTGTGGGCCGACGAGCTGCCCAAGACCCGCTCCGGGAAGATCATGCGCCGCCTGCTGCGCGACATCGCCGAGGGCCGCGCGCTGGGTGACGTCACGACGCTGCGCGACCCGACGGTGATGGCCGCATTGCAGGGGGAGATCGCGGCCAGCGACGAGACGTAGCTACAGCGTGTTGGAGGTGCTCGCCGCGGTGTAGACGTCCTCGTCGAGCGTGGGGGTGCCCTCGTCCGCGGCGTGGCCCAGGTGGCTCACGTCGAACGCGTCCTCGAGGCTGCGCAGCAGGGCGTACGGGGTGAACGGGGTCTTGACGACGGCCCCGGCCTTCACCTTCGGGGAGAGCACCAGCGCCCCGGTCGGGGCGACGGTGGTCGCCTCCGGGCCGGGCGGGGCGGGCCGGTCCGGCACGACGAGGATCAGGCCGCCGTCGCGGTAGGCCTTGGTGGCGGTGATCTGCGGCACGATCGACTTCAGGAAGCCGTCGGCCGCCGCCGGGCCGCCGGGCCCGCCGTCGCTGACCGGCACGTCGTGGCCGTCGTGCAGCCCGTCCGGGACGATCCAGCTCAGCGTCGGGGTCTTCGTGGTGTCCTTCAGGTCGCCGGCGAGCGCGTCGAGGTCGACCACGCGCTCGGCGCACGCGCCGCCGTCGAGCAGCGAACGGAAGAACACGAAGGGGCTGCGCTGGGTGAGGAAGGCGCTCAGCGGCGTGACGGCCGGCCACGGGTCGGCCTGCCCGACCTCTGGGTGGCGGCACGCGGTGCCCTGGCTCTGCGCGTAGGACTTCCAGGTGCGCGCGTTGTCGGTGAGCTGGTCGGCCAGCGTGCGCGCCTCCTTGGGGTAGACGCAGCCGGCGCCGGCGGCCAGGCCGGTCTTGGCGTCCACGGTGGCCGGGGCGACGTCGACGTACGTGGGGCAGTTGTTCGCGGTGGCGTCGTTGGGCGCCTGGCCGCTGAGCAGGGCGATGCCGGTGGACAGCGAGGTCGTCGCCGACGGCGTGTAGCCCTTGAGCAGCGCACCCTTGGGCGTCAGCTCGGTGCGCAGGTAGGGCATGGCCGACGTGGGGCCGAACAGCCCGGCGTAGCTCTGGCCGGAGAGCGTGATGACCCACACGTGGGACGCCTTGGGCGGCGTGAAGCCGTCGGTCCCGGCGTCGCCCACGTCCCCCAGGTCGGTGCCGCCGTCGCCGGCGTCGCCGGTGTCCTCGTCGTCGGAGGCGGTGTCGTCGTCGGTGGCCGTGTCGTCCGTGGCGGTGTCGCTCGGGGTGACCGTGGTGTCGTCCGTGGTCCCGGCGTCCGGCGTGATCGGGTCCTCCACGACGTCGTCGACCACGTCGTCGGCGGGTTCGTCGACGACCGGGTCGGCCGTCACGGCGGGCGTGGTGGCGGTCGGCGCCGAGCCCATGACGAGCACGGGCGTCCCGCTGGCCGCGCTGGAGGAGCTGGGGCCGGGGCTGAGGACGGCGCCCACGACGACGCCGAGGAGCAGGGTGGCGCCGACGGCGATCCCGGAGAGGGAGCGGCTGGGGCGCCGGCGGCGCTTGGGGTTAGGAGCCCCGCCCGGTCCGCCCGGTCCGGGCGCCGCCGCGGCCGCGGCGGCCACGGGGGTCGCGCCGGCCGTCGCGGCCGCTGCGGCCGCGTCGGGGGCCAGGCCGGGGACCAGGCTGTCGGGCAGGCGGTCCCACACCGCGGCGTAGCTCGCGTCGGCGTCGACGCGCGGGGTGCCGCACTGGACGCAGAACCGCTGCTCGGCGGTCAGCGGGGCAGAGCACTGCGGGCAGGGCTGGGTGAGGGGATCGGTCATAGGAATACGGGGCTGCGACGGTCCCGAAGCGGGACAATGTCGATCAACTTTGTTGAGAATACGGTATTCTGCCGTCGCGTGGAAGCGATCACCCAGCAACTGCCCGCCGTCGAACCGACGGAGCCCGCCCCGCGCCTGGGGCCACCCGGCGAACCGTGCACCGTGTGCCGCTCCCCGCTGGACCCGGTCCAGCGCTACTGCCTCACGTGCGGCACGCGGCGCCCGACGGCGCGCGTGGAGTTCCTCGACGTCCTCACGGAGTCGTCGCCGCTTCCGCCCGCCGCGGGACCCGGGGGTCCCGCGGGGCCGGGCTACGGCGCCTACGGCTACGGGGTGCCCGGCGGTTCCGGCGGTGGCCTCAACGGCTGGCTCAAGGACCACGGAGGCCTCCTGGGCCTCGGGGGCATCGTCCTGGGCACCCTGATCGTCGGCCTGCTCATCGGCCACTGGGCCGGAGGCACGGGCACCACGACCACCGCGGCGCAGACGCCGCAGGTCATCCGGGTGGACGGGGGCGCCGCCGCCGGCGCCGCGGAGGGCGCGGCCATCGCCGACGACACCACCGCGGCGGACGCCAAGGCGGCCACGAAGAAGAAGGCCGACGCCGCCGCCGACAAGAAGGCGGCCGCAGCCACGGTGGATCCGACGAAGAAGGAGAACTTCACCAAGGACGCCGTGGACGACGTGCTCGACGACTCGTCGGGCAACCAGAACCTGGCACCCAAGGACGACGATCCCAACGGTGCGAACTTCGACGCGATCCCCGCCGGATGAGCGCGCTCCCGCCCGCCACCGTGCCGATCAGCGAGGTGCGCCAGCGCCGCCACGAGGTGGCCAAGCAGGTCGCGGCGCTCACGTTCGACCTCGGCGGCCTGACCTACGAGATGTCGCAGCGCAACGACTTCCGCATCGACGTGCTGGTGGCCAAGGCCGCGGCGCTGAAGGCGGCGGACGCCGAGCTCGGAGAGCTCGAGCGGCTGCTCGCGGCGGCCGAGGAGGGCGTCGTGGGCCACTGCCGGCGCTGCCAGGCATCCCACAGTCGCGGGGCGATCTACTGCTGGCGCTGCGGCGAGTCGCTCGCCTACGCCGTGCCGCCCGCGGCGGCTCCGGCACCCGCTCCCGCCGGGGCCGCCCCGGCCCCGGGGCCGGCACCGGCCGCCGGGCCGCCGACGCTCGACGGCGTCGCCGTGACGGGCTTCTGACCGAGTCCGCACGTTCGTTGGCACATCCTTCGGTGTAGGGCCGAGGGATGTGCCAACCAACGGTGGCCGGAGGCTCAGGCCTTCTTCTTGGCCGTCTTCTTCTTCGCCGCGGCCTTCTTCTTGGCCTTGGCGGCGGCCTTCACCTGGCCGGTGGGGTACCAGCCGGGGATGCCGCTCTTGGGGATCCGCAGCTGCTTGTCGTGCTTGGACTTGGGGCAGCCCTGCGGGCGGCCCAGGTCGAACGGCCCGGAGATGCCGGTCGTGGCCTTGCCCTTGCTGTCGACCGAGACGGAGACGACGGTCAGGAGCGCGTCGACGCGGGGCTCGGCGCACAGCTTGGTCGCGATGCCGAACTGCCCGACGATGACCTGCCACGGCTTGAGCGACTGGCCGACGCAGTTGAACCCGAAGCCCGGGATGGTGCCGGCGCACGTGAACGAGTCCGTGCTCACGGCGTTCAGGCCGGTGTAGTCGAACACCAGGGCGCCGTCGCCGAAGCCGCTGTTGCCGATCTGCGGCTGGATGGAGAAGCCGGTGATCGGGCCCGTGCAGCCGAACCGGTACTCGACCTGCGCGTCGTCGTCACCGGGGACCGGCGTTCCCTTGGCCAGCGTGCCGTGACAGCCGAGGTTGTTCGGGTTGGTGCTCTGCGGGACGTCGGCGTCGGCCGCGTGAGCGGCCTGGGCCTGCAGGCTCAGGACCAGCAGCGCGGCGGTGATGGCGAGGAGGGTCAGCCGTACGGGGGCGGACCTACCGAGCCGGTGGATGTGCAGCAACGTGACCTCCAGGTCGGGTGCGGGATTGGGACAGGCGCCGCGACGCGGCGTCTGGGTCGGTCTCCTTGAAGACCGTCTTGTCGAGCGGAACGACGGTGGTGTCCCCGGCGTGGCCGAGGTGTCCGAGCCCGAGGAGGTCCTCGAGGCTGCGAAGCAGGTGGTAGGGGCCCTGGGCGGCGGTGGGCCGCACGCCGGGCTCGACGGTGGGGCCCAGGAGCAGCGCGCCGGTGGCGGCGTCCGGCGTCCTGGCCCCGTCGGGCACGATCACGATCAGCCCGCCGTCCTCGTAGGCCTGGGTGGCGGTGATCGTGGGGATCACGTCCTGCAGGAACGCGGCGGCGTCCTGCGGGCCGGTGGCGACGCCGTCGGGCGTGGTGCCGTCGCGGCCGTCGTGCAGCGCGTCGGGGACGATCCAGCTCAGCGCGGGGGTGCGCGTCGTGTCGGCGAGGTCGCTGGCCAGGGTCTCGACGCCGGCCACGCTCTTGGCGCATCCGCCGTTGTCGACGAGGGAATGGAAGGAGAGGAAGGGGTTGCGCGGGTTGGGCAGGCACAGGTCGCCGGTCCCCTGGACGTAGGCGCGCCAGGTGAGGCCGGTGGCCGCGAGCTGGTCGGGCAGGCTGACGACGCTGGTGGGGTAGACGCAGCCGGCGCCGCCGATCAGCGTGGTCGTCGCGTCGTACGTGTCAGCCGGGACGTCGTCGTAGGTGGGGCAGCCGGCGAGCGTGGCTGGGTTGGGGGCCTGGCCGCTGAGGAGGGCCACGCCGTTGGGGATCGACCCGCCGGCCAGCGGGGCGTAGCCGTCCAGCACGGCGCCCTGCTTGGCCAGCTCCGCGAAGTAGGGCGGGGCCTGGGCGCCGAACAGCGCGGGCGCGTCCTGTCCGGTCAGCGTGACGACCCACACGTGCGGGGTGGTCGGCTCCTCGGTCGTCTCGGTGGGGATCGTCTCCGTGGTCGTGTCGGCCGGCGTCGTCTCCTCGGCGGCGGGCTCCTCCTCGACGGGCTCCTCGGCCACGGGCGTCTCGGCCTCGGTGGTCACGGTGATCGTCTCGACCGTCGGGTCCTCCTCCTCCACCGGCCCCGGCTCCGGTGCCGCGGCCGTCGTCGTCACCGCGGGCGGCACGGCGACGACGATCGGCGGCTGGCGCGCGGCGGCCAGCGACGAGGAGGCGGCGGGCGCGCCGATCAGGACGCCGAGCAGGCCGCCGGCGAGCAGGGCGGCGCCGCTGAGCACGGCCGAGATCGAACGCGACGGGCGCAGGACACGGAGCCCGCCCGCCCCACGGAAGGCCGTTGTCGCCACCGCGGCGACGGCCGGGACCGCGGGGTCGGCGGGCGAGCGCCAGGCCAGTGTCGGCTCCACGCGCGGCGCGCCCCGGCGTGCACCGCACTGCAGGCAGTAGCGCTGGTCGGGGGCGAGCGGCGCGCGGCAGGAGCCACACGTGTGGTGGGGAGCGGAGGGCATGAGCGGACGACTTGGAAAACAGCGACGGTACGGCGTATCGGGATTACTTCTATGTATGTAATCACGTCAATCTCAATCAACTTACTGGGATTAGGCTATAGTGCTCGCCGCGAGGACGCAATCCCGCTTCCCCGACCTCCGCACACACCCGTCAATCCAAAGCACTGGAGTCCGCACATGCACCTGTCTCGACGGCGGCTTGCCGCCCTTCTGGCGGTCCTCGGCGTCGCCGCCGCGGCGCTGCCCGCGGCCGCGTCGGCCAAGTCCACGATCACCATCAGCGGCGCGACCGGCTCGGAGCCGCTCGTCGCGCTCCTGGCCAAGAAGTTCGTGAAGCTCTACCCGGGCAAGTACACGTTCCGCATCGCCCAGGGCGGGGGCGAGGTCGGCATCGCCGACGCCGCCGCCGGCCGCGTGACGATCGGCAACGCCGCCCGCGACCCGCGCCCCAGCGATCCCGCCGGCCTGAACTTCTACGGGTTCGCCAAGGACAGCTTCTGCTTCGACACGAACCCGGCCAACCCGATCCCCAACCTGACGCGGGAGCAGGCCATCGCGATCTGGACCGGTCAGGTCCGCGACTGGAGCCAGGTGCCCGGCGCCAAGGTCACGGGCACGATCAACCTCATCGGCCGCACGTCGGCCTCCTCGCTGCCCCCGCTGGTCGAGAGCCTGCTGCTCGGCGGCAAGAAGATCTCCTCGCTCGCCGCGCTGAAGCCCAGCGACGGCCTGGTCGAGAGCTCGGTGGCGCACGACAAGAACGCCATCGGCTTCAACTCCTCGTACTACGCGCACCAGAAGGACGTCCACGCGGTGGCCTTCGAGGGTGTCGCCTGCACCGCGCGCAACGTCAAGTCCGGCCAGTACCCGGGCGTGCGCAACTTCTACGAGGTGACCCGCGGCCCGGCCAAGGGCGCCGCCAAGAAGTTCATCGACTGGATCCTCAAGTCCAAGGATGCGCGCAAGATCATCAGCACGAGCTGGGTGCCCCTGGTCGGTTAGCGGATCCCCGGCGTCCCTACCGTCACCCAACCACCCCGCATGCTCCGCCGCCTCCGCGAACCGTGGACCGACCGGCAGGCCGCATGGCGTCTCGGCGCCGTGTCCTGCCTGGTCCTGCTCGTGATCCTGCTGATGGTCGTCTTCGTCGCCGTGAAGGCGTGGCCGACCCTCAGCAACAACGGCGGCGTGGGGTGGTTGGGGCCGGGCGAGGACGT
>Ga0247758_1000956_pt1 | contig 24208 bp, 20 predicted proteins | sample UWRJL156409C4_FD_180950 | JGI IMG/M metagenome (GOLD analysis project Ga0247758, IMG submission 180950) | Plant litter microbial communities from Arlington Agricultural Research Station in Wisconsin, United States - UWRJ-L156-409C-4 | ecosystem: Environmental > Terrestrial > Plant litter >... | reverse complement strand
GGGGAGATGGGGACGTCGGTGATTAGGCTTTCTTACAAAGCGGTGAATGATGGGACGGGGTTGCTTACTTGGGATGAGGATATTCCGGTGCATAATGAGCAGACGTTCCGGAAGATGGTGGTCGAGGTTGAGGCGAGGACGGGGACCAAGTGGGATGTTGATGTGAAGATGGACAGCGCTATTAGTAAGTGGAACCCCAAGCATCGGTAGCTAGATCCGAGAGTGCGGAGACTTGTGTTTAAGATGACGAGAGTCGAATGATGCTTGTCTGACGTGACAAGTCGAGTTGGTGGCAAGCGTCTTTATGTACAGTTGAGTAAATTGGGGTCCGTACACCAGTGAATGCACATACTATTTTTTGTTCTTGGTTTGTTTTGCCCCGCAACACCACGCCCGAGATCACCTTGCCATCGCCACACTGGTCCTTTTGGCGTGACCCGCATTAATTGACCCACGTTAACTGAGACCGAGTGAGATTTGCTGGCAGCAGTGTAAAATCTCACCATGGCTCCTTCTTCAACTTCCTTGCTCCCCAGCCGAAGCGCATCACGAAAGAACAAGACAAAATGGTTGCCTCAATCATCAAAACGTTGATCAAGAACTGTAAGCAGCTTGGATTTCTTACCTTTTTACGAATTTTTCCAACTCAATTCTAGACCAACCTTCCACGGCAGTGCCGCTCGACGCCTCAGATAAGCACTTCAACTACGTCTCGCGCACCAAGTACATCATAACCAAGGTCAGGTTCCAGACTCACAACAATATCGCTGCCAATGAGAATACCCTCTAAAGATCTATATTGAGTTGATAAAGGCGGACGCGGAAGCTGCAACTATCAGAATAGCAGCTACAACGACAGCTACACGATGTTTCTGTCATGTTTCCCTGCCCCTGCTGTAATTAATGCATGCATTGCTTCAAGTCGCAGCACCGTTTTCTGCATCATCTCGCGGTTGACTGGCGCTGTGGTTTGCGAGTTCGCTCGGGAATGCTTATCGCCCATCTCTTATCGTTATCGCTCGTGTCTGTCAACCGCCAGCCTCGCCCACCCATCTCGCCCACCCATCTCGCCCGCCGGCCCACCCAACGGGTCACCAGTGTCTCTACCCCGCAGCATCGAAAAGGTGAAGAGTTTACAATGCAGCGCTAGGCCTGAAGTTATCAACCCCGCGGCTTCATCCTCCCTCCATGCATGCGATGTCGAGAGCTATGTATTAATTGGCCCCCGGGCCACCTCCCCGGGTTCGAGGTGGTGCCGTTGATTACATGTATCACGCGCAGCAAAGTGCCACGCATTCCCGGTGCCGACATTGTGCTTGGAAAACCGGATGGCTGCTGAGTGGACTGATCTTGAAGCAAGGTGCTGAACAGAGCAGCAGCTCAAAAGCAAGCATGAACCCCAAACCCCAAACGCCGTCGTGGCTGGGTTCATCACACATCATGTCTGAATTGGACAAAACACTCTCACCCAGGGGGTCAAATGGCTCAGAGGTCCTCTGGACACCTGAAGCAGAGCGGAAACTCGTCCGAAAGATCGACTTCTGTCTCCTCCCCATACTATGGATCATGAACTTGCTGTCCTGGATGGACCGAGCAAACCTCGGAAATGCCAACATTGCCGGATTGACCAGCGACTTACGCTTGTCGTCTTCGCAATTCAGCTTGGCTGTTACCACCTACTACTGTAAGTCTATTCTCTATTTCATTCCAACCAGTATCTTCACCCGTATACTCACCACCTCAGTTGGCTACATGGCTTGGATTCCCTTCTCCAGTTTGATCATCTCGCGCACCAGACCGTCGCTGTACCTCCCGAGCATCATGCTCCTCTGGGGTGTTGTCACGGCCAGTATCTCAGCCGTCAAAACATATCCGCAGCTGCTGGTCATGAGAGTATTCATGGGCATTCTCGAATCCGGCCTCACGCCGGGGATGGTGTTTATCTTTTCGTCCTGGTACACTCCCCATGAAATTGGGAAGCGGAGCTCATGGTTCCTTACATCGGCGCAGTTCGGGGGGTTGTTTGGTGGCCTTATTGCAGGTGGGTTGATGGCGAATCTCGAAGGGGCGCGTGGCATCCGGGGCTGGCGGTGGCTGTTTGCGATCGAGGGAGCTATCACGGTTGCGTTTGCGTTGATGGCGTACTTTGTTCTGCCGGACTACCCGCAGTCTTCTCGACGCTTCTCGGCCGGTGAGAAGCATATGGCGACGGCGAGATTGCAACGTGCGGGGACAGATGTTGGTGGGAATGAATCGACGCCGAGACTTGGGCTTGTGGCGACGATGTCCGAAGCTTTGAAGAATTGGAAGATGTGGACTATTTCGCTTGCTACCGCGGTAAGTAAACCCCGAGGCGGTTGACAAAGCAGAAAAGGCCTAACCTAAGACTTTGCAACAGATGTACAGCGCCGCAATAGTACTTGTGTACTTTTACCCCGTCCTGGTCAAAGGCCTGGGTTACACGGATCCAGTCATGGCACAGTACATGACGGCCCCAATCTGGGGCGTCGCCGTGGTTTTCAACTTGGCAAGTGGCTTCGGCGCCGACCGCATTCCCCAGTACCGTGGCCTGGTCGTCACCTTCGGCCTCGCCCTCATCTCCCTCACAGCAATCCTGACCTGTGTGATTTATGATTTCACAGCACGTTATGTCCTTCTTTCTTTCATGACAGGCGGGCTTTGGGTTGCCTACTCGCAGAGCTTGGCGTATCTCGCCGAGCTCTTCAGGGACTTGGATCCTGGTGTGCGTTCGTTTTGCATTGGCATTATGACCATTGCTGCGCAAACGGGGTATTTGTATGGGGCGTATCTCTTTCCGAATGAAAATGCGCCGAAGCATTTGTTGGGGTTTGGGACAGTGGCGGGAACAAGTGCGTGCGGTGCGGTTCTGTATTGCTTCTTATGGTGGGCGGTACGGTATTCTGAGAGGAGGCGGGCTAGGGTGCATGTTGGGTGATCGGCAATGCCCTCATGATCTTTGTTGTTTCCTCTATCACTTCAAGGTACCTCCCTGTCTAGGCATAAAGACTGTTAATACGAAAGACCAAGTTCTAAACCTACCACCTATCTACCTTAGCGCAATTTCCAATCTCCCCCCTTTTCACTCAGTTCCTCTCAAGCAGCAACCAACACACCACGATATCTCATCTTGCCCTCCCTAAGCTTCGCCATAGCCTCAACAACGCCCTCTTGCGTCATAGGAAACAGCTCAACAATCGGCTTGACGCCCTGCTTTGCCGCGAACCGCAACATGGCCCTAGTACTAGCCGTCGGTGCGATTCCCGATCCAAACACTTTCAGGCCGTGCATAATCAAGTCCACCGGGGAAAGCTTCAGATTCTCGAAGCTGATGGTCAGGGGAAATACCATGGCTCCCATTGCCAGGACGGGGAAGTACCTGCAGCAGCAATTGGTCAGTACAAAACATGGAACATGCGGTGGGGATGGGATAGAACCTCGGGAAACTTACAGTTTCATATCCGGCGCGACATTCGTCGTGATCAACAGCGCGTGAACCTTGTCCACACCGTCGAACTTCCCATCCGTAGTAACATGGAACTCTGACGCGCCAAGCTCCATCGCCTGCTGCCGCTTGCTCTCGGTACCCGAGAACACAACCACCTCCATGCCCATCTTGGACGCAAACTGGATGGCGAGGTGGCCGAGCCCACCAACACCAAGAACACCAACACGCGACCCAGCCTTAAGGCCAAAATCATACAGCGGGCTCCAGACCGTAGCGCCGCCGCACATCAGGGGTCCGGCATGTTCCGAGGCAATCTCATCAGGGACCTTATACAGCGTGGAGATATCCCACGCCGCCGCAGTGCCAAAGCACCCCTGGTCAGTGTCGGAAGTGCCAAACTCAGTCCTATTAGCGCACTGGTTCTGGGCACCCGACAGGCATGCATCACAGTAGCCGCAGAATTTGTGGAACCAGCCCATGCCGACGCGGTCGCCGACGCGGAATTCGGAGAGGGTTTCGACCATGGATCCGACTTCGGTGATGATGCCGACGCCTTCGTGGCCGAGTCCCTGGTCGGCGTGGCGGTAGTGTTCGTCGGTGCCGCAGACGCCGCAGTGGGAGATCTTGACGAGGACTTCAGTCGGTTTGGGGTCGCGGTGGCCGGTGGATTCGACGATGCCGCCGCTGGCCGAGCCCTTGAAGACGGTGAATTCAACGCCCATTTTGTGTGTTGGGCTGTGTGTGACGTTTATTGTGCAACAACGGGTCACAGAGTAGCGATGGGAGCGGAATTGAGTAGGTAAAGCAGTCAAGATGCGGGATGATATTAGAACTCTGATGATTCGAAGCACTTGGTGGTGAGTTCGTTGAAGAGGTTATATACTCGTTGTTTCGACGTCGTTTTTCAGTTGTGTTCGGAAACGCCGTCATCCCTAGGTAGTAGGTGTAAGTCATATTTGCTTAGAAAGAAGGCTCCACTTCTGCCCGGGCCCTAAGACCCACCTTTGCCCGCACACAAGGGATCCACTTCTGCCCGCCATCGCCCCACTTATGCCCGCAACCCCCAACCCATCTGCCCGGTCGCCCCACCTATGCCCGGTTAGTCTCCACTCCTGCCCGGCTGGTAGTCAGCCTCCAGTCAGCCCCAGGAACAACACTCATGGACTTGATGCATTCTGAAGCAAAATTTACACAGATGTTTCTTCTATTTTCTTCCTCCACATATATCCCAAACTCCTACCCCAGCCCCCCAAAGCCCCGTCTTCACGCCTCACCCCTTGCACGCGGCTGACAAAACAAACTGCTCAAACACTTCCAGCTCCGCGCTCCCAAACATACCCATCCCCGTGGTAAAAGCAAAAGCCCCAACCGTCGTTGTATCTTCCCTCGCCACTAGCCGAGAGTGCCGCCAATCATCGTAGAACTCTCTCGAATACCACGCCCTCGCAGGCCTGGTCGAGACAGGCAGCATTGCCAGCGCTTCTGTCTCCACACAGCGGCCGTACCGGAAGGCCGTGTACACTGTGTACAGCTTGAAGGCTACAAATACGGTGCGTCGGATGCTTTCCGACAGGATCCATTTCTCCCATGACTGTGCGCTTCCTGTCTGCATGATAGTTTCTACGCTCGTGCTGCCTGGGGTGTCCGAGTCTGCCATGTCCGTGTCGCTTAAGGTGGAATCAATGGACTGAAGTAGGCGCAGTGCCTGTGCCCGGACAGCGTACGCTTGCCTTTCTGCGGCCACACGCTGATTGACATCGCCGTAAAACAGTCGGATGATCTGGTAGAGGACAATGGCCTGAAAACGTGCCAGGTTGTCGAGTGCAGAAGTGCTAGCGGTACCGCCTGTCGGGGTGGTGAAGAGTAGATGGTTCATCTGGGTGTCGAGAGCCTGGAATAAAATGTCTCGGTTGGACTCGTTGAGTGATGTGCATCCCGCGCTGATACCAAAGGCCGTGAGAAGCGGGCTGGGGACTCTGCCGCCCTGGAATAGCGCCTTGTGGATGAAGACGGTCTCGCCGTGGGCGGCAAAGGTGGATGGCGAATCGCGAAGCAAATCGTAGATCCATGCGAGCTCGGCATATCCTGGAAGGGGCGAGAGAGGCTGAAGACGACCTAGGCTGCCGAGTTGCCTTGGTACACTGGGAGGAGCCGCCCTGCGGGGATCCACTTTAGACCGCACAACAGCGCGGGAGAAGCGACCGGCCTGGCCCGGTTCCTGGCTCTGTGATTTCCACGGTGGCGGTGTGGGTGGATATACGTAGATGCAGCCCTTATTTCGGCTCTTGCACCTTGCGCAAACAGGGTACGTCAGGTCGCATTTCCGCCGTTCCCGAAAACAAGCGTTGCACGATTGCCGGCGAAGCGACATGATGCCTACACTGTCAATTTGGTCGTCTGGAAAAATGAGGAAGAAGGAAATGCAGTATGGTGCTTCCCACGTCTGTGGGTGTTTGAGCTGAGTCCTGCGCTGACAAATGCCGGGCTGCAACCGGCGATTACTCATCTCCGCTCCGATCGGAGTAACGCCTCGGATGTTGGGCTTGGTGGAAACGCATTGCTGTTGAAAAGTCCATTTGATGGCTGCCCCATTAAGAAAAAGACTCTGCGCGGAATTTCCTGGCTGAAATGTCCCGGACTCCCCTCTGAGTGGCATCAACAGCAACTACAAGTCACTGGCAAATCACCGCCGAAAAGGCAAATGACTCCCCGTAAACTCCAAGTACGCTTCACTAACCCCCGTCCAGTCCAATTCCCCGTTCACACTCTCGCGCACCGTCACCCTCCACTTGGCAAACGGCCCGACGGGCGCTTGCAAGTTGTTTCCCACAATCTCCTGGCCGTCCAGCGGCATGGAATGCGTCGAGATCATGACCTTTTCCATATCCAGGTCATGCACGTTCACGGCCCCTTTTCCTGCCAGGCTCAAGGGGCGCCAATCGTACTCCACGCCGATGTGCAGCGGGTGGTGGTGGAAGGTCCAGACGTTGTCGTCTGGGTCGACGATGGTCTCAAGGCCTGTATGGATCAGCTCGACCTGCAGGCATCCGGGGTTGCTGTTGCTGTTTTTTCTGCTGCCCTTGTCTCCTTTCTTTGCTGCGTCGACCACCTTGAGGCCCAGAATCCAGCACCGCACCGACGACAGGCGGATACTGGACCGCCCAGTGAACGGGTTCGCTTGGATGGATGACGTCAGCCGCGCAGGGGTCTCCAGCCCGCTAACGTTAACACTGTGAACCATGAGTTCTAGCGTCCACGGGTCCGACATGGGCACCTTGAGGCCGTCGAGCTCCTTCTTGGTCAGCCTGTAGCGGATGCCACGCTGGTGAACCGAGGATGTGTAGGAGCTGAAGCGGGAGGCGATGGACTCGAATTCGTGTAGTAGTACATCCAGGTGCGCCTCGATCTGGTCGACGTTGGAGAGTAGATACGGCGAGTCGAATTTGGCCACGTCGCGCAGGCCCCAGAAGCGCAGGGCTAGGGCACTGTGCTTGATGGTGCGGAGGATCGAGACCCGATTCTTGTCGCGGATGCGCTGATAGTAGGATACGATGGCGGGTAGGCCGGTCGCCTGGCGGATGAGACGTGAGCCGATTTCTTGAGCCTGTTGCTTGAACATGGCTTGGTTCTTGATCTGCAGATAGACATCAAGGACGTCGTTGTTGTACGCAATGATGTCCTGGTTTCGATTGTTGGACGCATCAACAAAGGCTTTGAGCGATACCTTGAGCTTTGGGCTATCACCGAGCTTGTTACAAAACTGCTTCATGACAGTTTCCAGCTGCTGTTGGGTCACGGCCATTTTTGTGGCGTCGCTTGAGTTGATGACGCGCGTTCCGTCGGCGTTGGTGGTGTAGGCAGGACTGGAGAGAAGCGAGTCCAGGTCACCCTTGGTCTGGTCGACCTGCTTGAGAAGCAAGCCTTTGTTGATTCTCTGCCCCGTGTCGTCTTTGATGGTGGTGAAGACTTCTTCTATGGCGGCGACAACCCCCGCGACGGCGCCAGCCCCTACAATGAAGGACGCAGCGCCAGTTGTTGCGACGCAGAGGACAATGCCACCAAATATGGTGGCGATGGAGCCGATACTGGGCCATTTGAGACCATCAAGGTCCTTCTTAACAGTGGCCAAATCCTTGAGGAGATCGGCTTTCAGGGGCTTCAGCGCTTCAGCAGCAGCGGCGATGGTCTTCTCTTTCTCGGCAATACGTGCGAGGGCACTTTTGAGGCGCTCGTCAGCATCTCGGTTGCGGTAGACGTTGACGGCGCTTGCCTCGTGGAGGGCGAATATTGAGTCCATCTGCCGCTGGTTGGCGTCCCAAAAGGCCCAGTATGATATTTCATATACCTTGAGGCGTTGAAGCTGCTGGCGCGCGTAGCCAGAGTAGTAGGAGTACGAGAGGCGTGGAACCCAGTCCTTCTCCAATCCGAAGAGGTCGTTGCCGAGTTCAATCTGAGCGAGGCGAGCGCACACTTCGCGGTACATGAGCTGGAGAATATCAAGGGTCCACCAAGACAGTCCTTCGTGTTCGAGGTGCTCAAACGCAGCCAGGAGTCTGGTGCCAGCACCATTTTTGATCAGCGAGGGGACAAAACTGAAGCGCTCACGCAGAAGCGTGTACGACCGACTCGCTGTCTCCATGTCCCGGGCGAAGAAGGCAGCGTCCGCTTTTCTCAGCACGAGCTGGCACTGGGATGGGTGAACAAGCGGGGCGTCGACCGAGAGGTCGTCGTCGCCGGTTGAGCTGATGGTTACGGCTTTCACATTGAATGCGGAGGTCGGGGTGACTTTGGCTTGAGCCGTGCCGGCAGCAGTCCTGAGACAGCCTGTGAAGCCGGTGAAGGCTGCGTTGACAAGCTTGTGCATGGGAGACTCGGTAGTCTGAGTCCAGTTGATGGCAGCGGTTGCCGTTTCGATCTCATTCTGGAGCGGTTTCAACTTCTCGGACATATCCGGAGCAGCTGATTGATTGGAAGAGAGGCTGACGACAGCATCGCGGAAGTTGGCGATTGCTAATATAGTGCCGGCGCCAAGTTGACTGTGCTCCCGAAGACCCTGCAGCTTGGCAATGAAGGCCATAACAGGCGCGAAGCTCTCACGGTGCTTGGTGAGCCCATTGTCCTCCAGGAAGTCGTCGTCCAACAGCTCGGCAACACGGACAAGAAGGTTTTGGGTTTCGACGGATTGCCGAACAGATGTTGTGATATCGGCGATCTGGGTGGCCCAAGTTTAGTAATCCGCCGTCAGCTTCTCCTTCACTGCAGCCTCTGCGCCAGCGGATTCGATCTGTTTTGCAAGGTCGTCGAGTCTGCTGCGCAGTGTTGGCAGGATGCTGAGATTGAGTGCCCGCAACCGTTCGGGAATCCCACTGGGTGCTTGATACGCGTCATACAAGGCGGCAAAGGCTCGAAGCAGCGGGTTGCTGTACAGGATGTCGACTCTGCCGTCAGCTCCGGGCTTTCCTTCGACGTCGGCGGATCGCCCAGGCTTTCCGCCTTAGACGCTAATTTGAGGAAGTGTGGACCACAACGTGAAGCCTCCACCGACGGCAGCGGACGCGAGCAGCGTGACGTCGTGAACGTGTATGAGGATTGATCCTGCGGGGCCTCCATGGATGGCAGGGTTGTCGCCTTGGGACGGCAGAGTCTGGCCGTCGCTGCCGTTGACAGTTAGAGTTGCGTCTGCTCCGCACTCCAGCCGGTTGCAGTGCAGCTGGATTATTTTGCCCCCCCCCCGCATGAACGGCCTCGTTGATGCGAATTGTGTCGGCGTACACGACTAGCTTGGCGGTTTTGATTTGCGCATTGATGTTGTCGAGAGTGAATGTGTATGTGGTGAGAATGAGCGTGGTGTTGCCAACGACGTAGTGGACGAGGCTGTCGTCTCGCGCAATTGGGAGCTCCATGAGTTGAGATATCTTTGGCCCCTCTCCTGCTGCCTTGAACTCGGGGATGCATGGTCTGTTGTGGTATTTCGACTGCGCGTGTCAAAAAGATATCCCCTGTGCCGGCGACATCCGCAATCCCCACCCAAGCCAGCAGCCCTTGTTGTCACGCAACCAGTGGTTGGCTGCTCCTTTTCATTGGCCTTGGCCAGACCGCTTCAATTCAATAGTGGCCTTGGCAAACACGCTCCCGGCAATGGTTGCAGGCAATAGCTCAGGCCGAGACGGTCTTCGGCGGCCTCCCGTGCCGCCCCCCACCATCGAGGAAGAGATACAAGACGACGGAGACATCGATGAAGCCAAAGACTACGTCTGCCTCGAGATCGGCTGGTCATCTCCCTTCAAGCCCAAAAAGCGCGATGACGACCGCAACGGCAATGGTGGCGGGCCAGGCAAGTACTTCTCGGGCGACAATCTCCTCAACACTGGTGCCTGGGCTTTCGCCGAGCCCCTCAACCCCGGCACCAGGAACATCCGCCGCCTTATCAGATCATCCCACAAGAAAGGGTCTGACATGATCTCCACTCCATTTCCACCCTGGATGCAACAACGGGTGTCATCCGACCAGCCACCAATGCCCTGGTAGACTGGCCGGGAATCATCACCGCAGCCACTGACAAACTCCTCGCCAACTCACCCTCCCTACCCAACAATATTGCAGTCCGGCCCGTTCACGAGATCGGCAACGAGTACTTCTCCCACATCCGGCCCTACGTGCAGTCCACCCTGCAAGCCGAGCTCTCCCCACTCTACGCGCAGGCCAGAGACAAACCCGACGCGCGCGCCTTCATCGACGACATCTCCTGGCCTGGCTTCGACGCCTCTATGCTCGCCACAGCAGTCAAGCTCATCCTAGACACACCATGCATCGCCGAGGCCATATCAAGTGAGTCATACCGTCTGACGTACAGTCGCCTCGCCCTCGCTGGGAAAATCCCCGGCGTGAATCACACGACCGACTACGCGGCGCAGCTCCAGGTCAAGCGGGACATGCAGCAGTTTGTGGGCGGGCTAGAGAATCAGTTTGATATGCTGGCCGAACTGGGGAAGACGGGCGAGCTGGGAAACATGGCGAACGAGCAGCTGCGGGAGAAGATTGGTGTGATTCGTGACACGCCCGTCAGCTTCCAGGCTGCGGCTGTGTGGGGCCAAGTAAGGTGGATACCGTTACTTGGTGGCTGAATCGATTATGGTTTCTATGAAGAAGAAGATCAAGAGTAGATACAGGAGCTGCGCTCCGCGCAGCTATATAGGCGGAGACCCGCCTCCATGGGAGCGGTGGTCTGGGCTCCCAGCCCAGACCCACTTTGGGGCCTTAGCCCCGTGACAGCGGCGCCGCCAAGCGGCTGGTTGACCGCGGCGAATATGTGTTTCATGGCGGCGGTTAGTTTGCATGTTGCGACGGCGGCGAAAAATGCAAACTTGAATGGGAATTCGGGCAACCAGGGCGTGCTGGTTGGCGGGTCGAAGCCTGCTGGGGGGTTGAGATTCAATGCTAATATCGGGAACTTCCGATTCCAGGTGGAAAAAGTGGTTAAGATTACCTAGGTATGGGAAGTCTGTGAATGTGATTCAGGTACCTATCGTGTATCCTGTGCTCCTGCGGAATCTCAGTGGTCGTCAGTTGCTCACGCTACCAAGGAAGCCGGGCTAAAACTAGCAACGCTAGTGGATTTGGCCGTCTAGTTTTGGCATTGCCCTAGCCTTTGAACGGGACCCCTGAGCTCTCCACATATAGGGGAACAGTCATATAAGACCTGTCCTCCGCCCACGCCAAGCCACTTGCTTAAGTTATTACCCCTTTCTCACCTGCCGTTTCATTCAGTTTTGCAGGGCCATGTCACTTCCAGTTCAACGGCTGTTCTTACAACTGTCGGCATGTGTGTGTGCGGGTCGAAGTTTCTCGACATGTCTCGCAATGAGATCGCCCGATCCATTGCTTCCGATGCTGGTCTACAATACCGGAGATGTCGCAAGAGCTCTGTCACCTGGGTATAGAAGCGCATTTGAGGAAATGAATTCGGCCATGCTACAGATAGAGGCTAGTCTTCAGCCGGACATCTCGCCGTTCTACAGTATCTGGGACGATAGGGTAAAGATGCTAACATTACGTCCTACAAGTTGAACTTTGTGCGGTGGACTGCTGACAAGATCCAATGCCACCCAGGTCCGAGTGAGCTCCCTGACCCACAACAACGATGTCTTCGAAGGCGCATCTGAAGCTATTAAAAGTCAGGCCACCTCATGCTCTCTCAGAAGCCGATGCTGATGGCAGATTTTCAGGCTGCGGAGGGAAGATACAAGCGACGCCGTTCGAGCCGGCGGGAAACGATGCCAGTGTGGCTGAAGAGGTTGCGAAAATGCGTCAGGTAAGGCGGAGCACACATGAAAGAAACCAACACTCGAAACTAATGAACCAAACAGAGCATCGAAGAGATGGGAACAAAGCTCTGCCAGCTGTACCACAATATGGGCGGCTTGAGAGCCGACCTCACCCTTCACGCACAGAGCCTGAACGCAAGGGTTGCCAGTGGTTTTCGAACTCGTAATGCAAACTACGACACCTTCTGGCGGGATTACCTGTTCACGGTGGCCATCTGGAAGGACCGAGAGCTGAAGCTTCATCACGCCACGTCGATTAATGTTCGTCACTCCACCCCTTTACTACCCCTGTAACTTAGATGGCGCAGAACGGAACAGAACTAACAATAGAACAGCAAATGATCGAAGAGTCAAAAGAAATACAACGGCTCAAGAAAGAAAAAGATCAAAAGGAGGCACAGATGGCCATTAATAAGCCAATTCTCAACAAGTGGAGGGACGCTAATACAACGCTCGAGAATGCCGCTAGAACCGTCATTGCCGCCCACAGCCCGTTTGATTCTGCTATGCAGGCCGCTGCGTCCAAGAGCTGGCACGTTCATGTCAAGCTGCTTGAGATCCTTAACGATTATGTTCAGCCTCGTGTTAGTGTACCGTTCCAACTCGCCACAGACATAGAATGGCTTATATTGACGCTTTTGGGCAGGCACCTGCATCACAACGGAAGATACTGCGTGGAGATTTTGCTGCTAAATGTAGGAATCCCGGAATTGTATGCTGAAGGGGGGGGGTGATAGATGAGAAGATGACTATTACTTGTATTTGACAGGCACCGAGATGGAAGAGATATTGAACGACTGCTTGACATCGATCGGAATAGCGATCATCGCATGAGTTCAAGTTAAAACTAGACCTGGAGGGAGAAACCGAGTTCAATGGGGTGTGGTTGTTACGAGTGCCTGAGGCCATCGTTGCGATACGACCTCCATGCCAAGCGGCTGAAATCGGAGGGTTTTTGTCTTTGTGTTTACTCGTGACCGAGCGGCAGAATTTATATCAAGGGCGTGGTTACCATGTAGTGACTCTTCACCAACGTTGGCGCATACCTATAATTAGCTCCTTATGGCCGAAGTGGTGTAATACCTACCTTCTGTTGCGGCGCAGACGGGATTCTAAAACTGGGATGCGAACCATGTTTGTTATACGCAGCTATTAAAAGTACTTCTCGAGTTGTACAGTGGCGGGTTAGGCCACCCTCGGCCGCTCTAACAAAGCATCTTCAAATAGGGGCTATCAACATAACGGCACGATGCAAGGTCGGAGACGGCACAACGGGTTCCGCGTCATCAATGACTGACTGACAGGTGGCAGCTATCTACAAGGATCGAGAATTTGGACTGTTTGACGTCCAGGATAAGAAGCTGGGGACCTGTCGTCCTACTGTAAATCCAGAGGATACGTTCCGTTGTGGCGTTGGGAGCGTTTGACGATGTTCTACTGCGTCTCTAACGTCAGCCCCTGAATCGGAAAGGAGCGTTCACGGTGCAGGATGAAGACAGGACAGGACTTGGACTTCTTGTATTAGCTAGATCGGACTCCACGCTGGCTACCTCTTTCCCTTGCTGGCCTTCCTCTTCACCGAATTGATCAGACTGTCGAGCTCTACGCCGTCTCCCTTTGCCTTTCCCTTCTTCGAGCTCTTGTGCGGCCTATCGTCAGCTGGCACATCGTCGCCCGCCTTGCGCTTTTTCCTGCCCTCCTCCAACAGCTTCTTCATGCCATCCGTAGCCTTGAACTTAGGGTTGGATGGATCAATAGCATACTCGTGGCTCTCAAACACGGCAGTGAATCGATCATCCTTGACATCGATGGCGAAGTCCTCCTGCAGACCACCCTGGTCTTCAACGCCCTTGGCGCCTTTCCTTGCCTTCTTCTTCTTGTTTTTAAGCTTCTCCGCGCGCATGATCTCCTTCATGTCGAAATGATCAAGATTGGCACCGCCTGTAGTGTCGTCCTCCATGAGAAGCTGCAGCTGTGCTTTCTGGGCGGCATTCTCTGCATCTTCAGCCTCCTTAGCTGCGCGCTTCTTGAGACGCTCCTCCTTCCGGACCGAGGCCTTGGTTGGCGCAGTGCCTTCGGTTGTGAAGAAGGGGTCATCGAAACCAAGATCGTCACCTGCCCCTTCCACTTCCTCGCCATCTTCCTCTGGCTCCGCGACCTTGGCTTCGACGCCGTTCCGCTTGGCGAGATTCTCTGCCCTCTTCTTTTCCTTTCTTTCCCGCTCCTTCCTCTTGTACTTCTCGATCGTCGTCTCTTCCTCAGGGTCCTTCTTGTCCTTTATGGACAGAGCAGATGTGAATGTGATCTGCATCTCTCCAACAGGTCCTGCCGATTTGGAGCTCTTCGACGTCGGCTCGTCGCCCAGCCCCAGGGCAGCCCTCATCTTGCGCCTCGCGAGCTCCTTCTTGCTCAGCTTAGGTTTAGGCTCCTCGGCACCAACCTGTTCCGTGATAGTAGCCGACTCTTCCTCCTCCTCCTCCTCCGACACGTCATCTTCGTCCTCACTGCCGCTTGCAAGATAGGCGCGGAGATCGTTGTCCGCGATATCTGCTCGGCTACCGGTGAAGGCTTGGTTGATGGACTCCTTCCGCGTCACCTCGTCCGGGTGCATGTCCCAGGTCAGCTTGACCTTCGAATGCTGAAGGGCATCTGTAACGAAGTCTACAGGCTTGTATCCGGGTGGGACACTGTCACACTCCTCCCTCGGCTCATCGTCGAATGTGACGTCGTCCGGAATAAAGCGCAGATCAAGGAAGTTGGACGACGAGAGGTACTCGCTTCCATCCGTATCTTCGTAGATCTTATGTGCCGTGTTCTTGTCCGAGCACACCATGACCGCATAGTAGTATCGTAACCTGTCGAGCTGATATGTCCGGAGCGCATCATTGTCGAAGTCCTGGTCGTTCCCCTCCTGAAGGAGCTCCTTCTTGATCTCCTCGTCCGAGTCGTAGTCAGAGTCTTGCTCCGCGGCTTCGTCATCATCGCTATCCGCATCAGAGTCGTCGTCGTCATCCGAATCCTCGTCCTTTGACTTCTTGAAGATCTCCTTCGGTGGTCCTTCGAGCTCCTCGCGCTGCATCCTCGTCTTGCCAAACTCGCTGGGGTAGATGGAGACCTTCTCGATGCGCCCGCCCGAGGGGACGAAGCTTGAGAACAGGGCCATCAAGTCGACTGCCTTGATGAAGTCCCAGTCGATGTTGACGACAGCGACCCGATTTGTGACCTCGCCGGTTTCAACGGCCTTGGCGTCCTTGCGCAAGCGAATGCCGGGCCTGCCCTCCTCTTCTTCGTCCTCGTCGTACTCCTCCACCTCAGAATCGGAGTCGCTGTCAGACTCAGAGGAGGCAAAACCGCCGCCGCGAGCAGGGTCGAGTTTTTCATTGGCTGCCTCCAGCTCCCGGCGCACGATGTCGTCGTCCTCTACCTCGGCGTCCGCAATGCTGTCTTGTCCTCTTCGTTTTTCTCCTCATCCTCGACCTCGTAGAGGCGCTGCAACGCCTTTTTCTTGTCGTCGGTCTTGAGCTTGCGGCCATATCGATCAACCTTTGCGGTCGCGGTGAACTCGGGGTCTGTGAGCACACCAGAGAAACGCTTGTCGAGCTTTGTCTTGGTCGCCTTTTTGGACGGCAATTGGTACCGCGGGTCGGTCTCGAAGCTCGCAAAACGGGCGTCCTTGATGTTGCTTGCGGGTGCGCCATCGCGCTTTGTGGACTTGTGTTTCGGCATTTTGAGATGGATTCGCAATTCAAGGGAGAGGCGCAGAGTTGACGATCGAACATTCACGACATCGCAAACGAGGAAGCTCAAGAAAATTTTAGTGGGGCTCTTGATTCTGCCCAAGGCGGTGTAATATGCAGCCCCGCCACAGCCATGCGCTGACAGAACGCCCAGTTCTCCATTTCCAACGAAACCATCCATCCAACCTCATCATTGTTTCTCGAGTCATTTGGGTATCGAAACTGCTGCAAACCACGCGCATTTCCTCATTGTTTCGTAAAATTCCATCATACAATCTTCCAGATGCTATAGCTCAAGTGTGCTCGTATCTCCTTATCCGCCCTGCACATTGAAGCCGTTAGCTTCCCCTGTTCCCCGCAAGGGACGGCTCGGGTCTTCAGAACACCTACCTCATCTCATGTTCGACTCCAAGCCAAGAAAACCAACAAAGAGATCGCGGCGCTTATCCCCGTGGCAATGAAGACCGACTTTTTATTTTCCTCATTGTTCTCCCCCTTCTCCTCGTCGGAGTACGGGTTGAGACGGGTGTAGCTGTCAAGATTCATGGTGGTTTGGTGGTCGCAGCTCGGTCGAAGGTCAGGGAATCTGAAGTCGGAGTCCCAAGAACCTTGTTCGCTCTCCCGCAACGCCGCAACCACAGTTATATGTGTCCCTCGGACTCTTCACATGAAGAATGCGCATTAGTGAACAGACAGTTGGCCAGTCGGCCGGCATACATTCCAGTCAGCTGTCTTGGAAGATCTCCTCACGACAGCTCGTCCATTTCCCCACTCGGCCTTCTGGCTTGACCGCAGCCCATGTGAACAGCTATCCGTGGCCAATGGGCTTTCACCCGCATTTGCGGCGAGCATTGGTCTGATGCGCTACCCTCCCGTTGTGGTTGCCTACCTTACAATGACAGCCCAATGAAGCGCCCACTGCCAGCATCCTTTCGTGGCCCCGCCACTCGACGGTTGACACCCACCTTGGCATGCAATGCCACCTCGCCAACGGTTGCAGACACACTGGATTCTGGGGGCCGTTCTGATGGGGCCGTGTTGATGAGATGACGAAAAGGAGTTTGTGCATCTCAAGCGGGGGAGTTTCCAGTTTCCAAGTGGGCCGGGAAGCAGTGTCTTATCTCGGCGACCGGTAAGTCCGGCAAGATCAGCGGATGCTGGATGCAGGCCGTCCGGGTTCGGCTCGGGTACGGGGGACAGGGTCTCCCCTCTTTTGAACCACACGGCCGGGTCCAGAACACCAATGGGCAGCAAACGAGGTGGCGAGACCGGTCAAAACTCCGTTGGCCAGTGTAGACAAGGCATCCAATCCCAATTGCCGGATATCAATGGTCGCACAACAGTCTGCACACAGCCAGGCAGTAGGCCTCAGTGCCTCAATAAAGACGCCATGGTGCCTTATGAGTCGTTTGTTTCAGCTGGTTGACCGAGATTTGCTTTCCTTTTATTTCCGTTTATCTCGCTCTCTTGTGTGAGATGTTCGTCAGGTTTCTTCACCATTCTCGGTCTTCCGCTTCTTGCGGCCAGGTTCTCTCAGCGAAGCTTATCAGACGCCCTCTTTCCCCCTTCAACGCTCCCTTTCCTAGCTTGCACGAACAACCTACGAATTACCACACAGCCCTCCAACAATCAGACCAAATGGAAGTCGCTCGCTCTATCAAGGCCGCCGCCCCAGTTGCGCAAGGTGCTCTGAAATCCGCCGAACAAGCAGTCGCTCCGGCCTGGAAGAGCGCATCAGCCTTTGGCGCAGCTGCACTTGGTTATGCGGCTGCGAATCCTGTTACTGCGGCCTGTGGTGTTGTGACCGTTGGCGGTTTGGCCGTCGTCGCCGCACCCGCGGTCCTCACTAGCCCTTTGCTGGCTGCCGCTGGCTTCACCCCTCTCGGTCCCGCCGCCGGTAAGTTCTCCTAACATAATATTGCTTAAAGATGCAATGCTAATAGTATCCTCGTCACAGGAACGCTTGCCGCGGGGCTCCAGACTGCAAACGTCGCAGCAGGAGGAATTTTCGCTACACTTCAAAGTGCCGCCATGGGAGGATATGGTGTTGCGTCGGTTGCTGCCGCTGGCCAGGCTGTTGGGGGGGCGGTTGCCGCAGCGGGAGGAGCTGGAGTTGCAGCTTTAATGGGGAAGAAGCCCGAGAAATAAGAAGTTGTGGGATGGTGCCATAGACTGGAGAGGGAAATGTTGGTTGCGTTCTGTCAAGATGTGGGTCTCTTGCATGCAGGATGTATTGTCGTCAGCTAGAGTTACTGACTGTAACTTGACGGGGGAATTTGTGGACGGAGATAACTGGAGCAACATGTGAACTGACTGAATTCATGGGCTGTTTCAACAGTAAGAAGGCATCTTCCCACCTCTCTTTTGGCCAGAGCCTTCGAAACCTGGGTACTCAAGAAGTGAACTAGGCATCCGAATGGTGATTTGGTGATTTTGGTGGCGGCCACTGGCGCCTGGGTGTCGTTGCCGTGCCACAGCAACTGGCCTGTGTGGTCAAGCCCATGAATTTTCACAGCTGCGCTTTCTAGAATCAACTCATCCCATTTTCCACCTGCAATTACGAATCAAAGCATTGGCCCACGCCAAGAAAAAATCCGGGACCGTGTCTTGTTCTTGTTTGGTTCAGTGTGTGTAATCCCACTAGTTCAACTGCCATTGGGCTCACAGCAGGAGGTCCAATACTGACCCGCTGCAAACGGGCGCAACAGTTAGGTAGGCAGGAGCTTTCGGATCAATCCCGTCAACTTGAAGCGTCATTCCGACCCGGACTTTGTGTGGCTAGACACACAGCTACTATAGCGCTCCTGCTTTCTACGATTTATTCCATTCCATGACAGCATCCGCCACCAAGTCCCCACCATCGTCAGCTACAAACCAAAAAGACCATGAAGACAGAGCCCGAAGCCGAGGAGAGGTCGGAACTTCGGGTCCTCTTCGCTACGTTCATGGAGGAGACTGCCGGTGCCAAAACATCCAGTCAGTCGGCGCGCGACCACCTTCGACGCGTTCTTCAGAGCCGCCCCCAGGCCCGTGACATCCGGAGCACCTCCCCGCTCTTGCCAGGAGTTGACGAGATCGAGCTCCGTATCCAGCATATCAATCAACTCGAGCAGTTCTGGCACGAAAATTTCGCATTTCTGACCCAACAGAATGTTTCCAAGTATCGCCGCTTCTACGACGTCCAATTTGCCGCCCTCTACCTGATGGATTTACAGCAACTCAAGTCGTTTGCTACGAGGCAGACCCCAACAGATGTGCTCTACGTCTTCCTGCAGCACCTTGAGGTTATCCCTGCTTTGATCAAACTAGCGACGAGCAAAAGGATCGACAAAAAGACCAAAATGGGTGGCGACAGTGCAACAGCCACTGCCCCTGCGGCGTATGTCAAAATGCCCCCCTCTCCGGGCCTTGAGCCCCCACCGCAATCCGGGACTAGAGCGGCCGAGGACGTAAGCGAGGTGGAGAAGAATGCACGGGGGGAACTCGACGACTACCGGTGCGTTCTCACCAAGCAAGGGTTCCCACAAGTCAGCTACATCGTCTCTCGGCGTATCAATAATACGGAACAGAAAAGAGCGGACCTCGATCAATGGCTTCCTATGGCCGCACAGTTTTTTTTCTCCGAAAATTTGGGTCAGGCTGAGTCGGACCTCCGGCAAGTCTTCTCGTCCAGCGTGGGCGCCAGCGGTAGAAAGTGGAACATGCTCACGCTTACTCAAACGCTAGAGGACCAGAGGAGGCGGGGATTGTTTGGCTTCAAATGGATTGGATCAGCCACTCCCCCTTCCGATGATCCTGACGAGATCAAAATCGTTTTGCTTCAGTTCGAGTGGTTCATGTGGAGAGCGAAACCAGTCAATTCGGCAAAGCCAAACGGAGAGCTGGGAAGAACGGTCGAAGAGATCAAAACGGCGTTTTCTGAGTATTCAGCCGCCGAGACACGGAATTGCGGTAATGCAGCGCTTCCCGACCCACACCCATTGACTGCTATGTGCAAGGGAGCCTTGCTGTTGGCCCGGGCCTTCGTAATATCGGCGCAGGAGGAGGATCGAAACGGTGGATGTAGATTTGCACCGTCTATTTGCGTTATACCCCCATTGTCAAACCTCATTCCTACTAGGTGCGCGATAGTAGGTTTCATACATTGATAGACCCTTTCTTTGGCCGAGGCATATTAGTTGGTTATCATACCGTTGGGTGGGGTACATGCAACCCAATCAGCCCAATGAGATGGTATTCCCCAAGGCCCGCCAAGATCCCAAATGGTGAAAAAGGCCAGGCAACCATCGACCCCGAACTCCGCAATCGATCTTGTTTCCCAATTGCATCCCTCCGGCCCGAGAGATAGCGACAGCTACAAGAAACATCCCACCCAAAATGGCACCGACCCAAGACCAGCAACTGTCACCCCTCTTCCGCCTCCCCGGCGAAATCCGCAACCAAGTTTACTCATACCTCCTCGGCACCTCCAAAACAATCAGCGTCTACCGCATCAATCCCCCTCTCTCCTCATCATCCAACGACTTCTGGCCCCAAATCAACCCATCCGCCGTCTCCGGCCGCCTCCTCCCCCTCTTCCTCGCCTGCCAATCCCTCTCCCTCGAAGCACGAGCATACTTCTACTCCCAAAACGCATTCTTCTTCCCCACCCCCTCACGTCGCAATCTCAATTCCCTATGTCGCACCTTCCTCGATTGCATCGGTGAGCAGAATGCCGCGTTCATTCAGCAGCTGTGCGTGCCCTTTCCGCTGGAAGATCCCAATGCGTTTGTGCGCTGGCAGGAGGCGCCACCGGAGGTGATGGAGGGGCGGTTGTTGTTCCCTGGGCTACCGGGGAGGGTGCCGAATTTGAGGGTTTTGGAGTTTATTAAGGGGGCGAGGGCGGGGGTGGTGATGGGGATGGATTTGGAGAGGGATCAGCTTGTAATAGAGGAGAAGAGGTGGTTGATTAGGGTGATTGATGGGGCGTTGAGGCAGGAGTTTCCGAGGTTGGAGAGGGTGGTTGTTGATGTGGAGGAGGGAGAGGAGGAGGCTGTGATGGGGTGTAACGGGTGGACGACGAGGCTAGTGAGGGAGGTAGAGGAGTCAAGGTGGAAGGTGTTCTTGCCGCTGGGGAAAACGGAGTCGATGCCAGTCGAAGAGGAGCTAGTTGTGTTAGTCAATATGCCGAGGCGGGTGAGGTGGAAATGGAAGCTGATGAGGAGTGTGGGAATGGAGGTGAGCGAGAGTGAGAGGAGAAAGTTCTTGGATGACTGGAGGCCACTGGGGTGATGAAGAAACTGGATGGGAGAAGACTCGGATGCTCTTCGCACATCTTCACGGCCATACAGTTACCTAGTGGACAACACCCGGAGTAGTACCCAGCCCGGAATAACAGAGACCTTTTTGCCGTCAGTTTCGTATTTTCAAATCCGATCAACCATTCTTTCCTCCTCCTGCACCCCGGGTCTTCTCCAAAAAACAACAACCCTCTCCCCGGCCTCCACCAACTCCCCCCTTCCTTCCACCCTCTCCTCAGCCCCCCACTCCTTCAACGGCCCAAGCATCTCCTCCTCATCACACCTCGGCCCAATCCACACCACAACCCCCACCCTGGCTCCCCTCTCCAAATAGGTCCCAATCAACCCCTTCTGCCTCGGATAAACAAACACCAGCCCCTCCGCCTCCTTAATCTCCCTCGCAACAGCCCAAGTCCCCGACACAACCAATGAATTCTGCTCTGGCAGGTAGCGATTTACCGGTCGGGAGTCTGGGGAGGTGACTTCGACGCCGAAGAAGGATGTTGGGTTTGTTGTTGCGCGGTGTGGGTAGACTGAGAGGAAGGTTGCTTCGAGGAGGCCTGGGCCGGAGCCGATGCTGAGTGTGAGTGAGGGCGGAGGGGGGAGGATTTCGTTGAGGAGGGCGAAAAGAGGGAGGGAGAGGGAGGCGCAGGATTGGGGGTGTCGGGTGGGGAGGGGGGTGATTAAGGGGAGGGCGGCCATTAGTGTTAATGGTGCGGATAAAATACTAGTAACTGCCGTTAGATGTTGAAAATGGAGTGAGGTTGAATCGCAACCTAGGACGGCTGAAGTGACTGACTGGGGTGAAGTTGAAATTTACCTGGAGCGGCCCCACAATTCGGAGCTGGAACTTCAGCTGGATTCAGGCAGTGATACGTTGGTCAGCGTAGCGCGCACTGCAGCGCTCCCCGTTGTAACTTGTGGTATCGGTATGTGATTACGGCCAAGGAACTGGCTCCAAGTCTTTTCAGGTGATATTCCGTTACGTCAAAAAAGACCGTCAAGGCTTCTGCGTGTTGGGTCACGCCGGGGTTTGGTGCTCAAGAAATTGATTACATGTGATACTAACTGAATCCCACAGCATATTTATAAACAGCGATGCAACGATTACGTGCAAGCAAGTATCGTGAGAAACAAATCAATGACGATGCGCCTTGACCCATCAAGCCCTCCTGAGATCACTCGCGGACTGCAGTGTCCATACCATACCAACGCTGATACCTTGTCCCTTTTATGCTTTCTGACATCAATTCGTGCCCAAAACGGACCTCCCAGCACTTCCTAGATCCTCATTTCCGTATCTTGGAAGGCCGAAATGTACATTCGCATCAACGTCGTAATCGTGGCTGGGACGGCAACCAAACTTGGTTTCCTCCAGCGTTTGCATTTTCCCATCTCATCCGATAATAATCTTGCAAAATGCCCCCCAGAATCGTGAATCATGACCCATGTTACCGGTACCCATGTTACTGTCATCCAGTCACCCCTGCATCTGCACGTCTTCCTTCCTGAGAAGTCGCTTCCGGTTGTATAGATCGGTGTTCAGCACGTTGGTGAACCCGCGCGCCTTGAGCTCTTCTTGTATCTTGCTGACGAGCCACCCCTCCCGCAGCCACTGGTCGACCTGTTCGAGCATGAAGGGCGGTAGTTTTCTCGCTCGGGGGTCCGACGTCTGGTCCGACGGCGGGTGGTTGTGGATCTTGTGGTCCTCGTTGGGGTAATGCAGCACCCACATATCCGTGCCCTTGGACGTCTCGATGACCTCAAACTTGAACAGGCAGCCGCACTTCTTGGACGCGCGGTCGGTGGTGGGCTTGCGGCGGCCCTCGGCCTTGGCCTGCAGTATGACGGACTCGTCGACGGGGGCGCGGTGATGGCGCGCCTCGCCGCCGCGGAAGCACACCCAGCGCACCTTGCGTTTTCCGCTGACCTTTGCGCCGGCGATGCGCATGCTGTAGCCGCGGGGGATTGTCCACTGGTCCAGCTCTTCTTGCATGGTCTCGCGCGACGAGATGGTGTAGCCCTCGGGGGGCGGCTCGAGCGGGCGGAAGGCGACCGAGGTCATGACGTTGGGGGCGCCGGCGGGGTTCAGCACCATGGCTTGCTGCTGGCTCGGCGGTGGCTGGAGCTGCGGCGGGGGGACCACTGCGACGGGCGCGGCCGGGGACACATTGTTGGGGTGCCCGATTCGAAGCACGCTCTCGATGCGGCTCAATCGCTGGTCAATCGCGGTGAGGGTGTTGAGGATCGCGTCTATCGTGGCGGCGGAGGCGAGGCCCAGGTGATCGGCCATCGTCGCGCGACAATCTGCGACGCTGCGCGCCCGGGGTTGGGTCAGCAAAGCTGCTGCTGCTGCTCGCTCGCTGCATTCGCGCATTGCGGGCACGGCCGACAGGGGTACGGAATGGAAAAACTTACATTGCGCTCTGGCTCGGACTGATCTCTCTTGTCGGATGGGACAAACGGCGAGGCGAGACACGCGACCGACAAGTCTGGGGAAGCTCCCGAGCCGTCGTCCAGCGGCTGCGCTTGCCTGAGTCGAGGCCAGCGTCCGCCCGCGTTCAGAGTTGAGGGGCTCTTTGTTTGTCACGTGGTCTGCACGAATCAGTGAGCGCTGCGGGAAAGCAGAGTGGGGATGTGGGGGCACTTGATTTCGTTTGCATGTGGGGGCGCCTTGCATCCAAAGTCGGCATCAAACTCCAACGATCGTCACAAAATGGCGGAAAACAGTACCTGGGTGCTGAACCTGTGGCCATCATATTTTGTTTCCTTATTTGGCCGTAACGTCAAAATATGACAATTCACGGCCAATTGGAAGAGATGCATGACAACAACATTTCTCTAGAATAGTGGAGCACAATCCCAGTGTCCTAGCTTCTTCCTCACCTGAATGAGGACGAGTGAAGCCTTCGTCGCCACGCAAAGCTCCCCAAGACATGCCTCAGCTCGGAAGCCGCATCATGGCCGCCATGGTGGGCTCGCCGACATTTATCTTCCGTGTCTCCGGGTTCTCAACGGTGACGGCAATCTGGATATTTCCATCGAATCCGAGGTCATGCCAGAAACGGGATCATGCTGTTTATACAACTGAACTCCCGATAGACTCGCTATCTGAAGTCGACAGTCTGCCAAGCCACAGCCAAAATAAACCATCCACGATGGCCACCGAGGAACAAGTCTTATCGTCAGCGGAGCCAAACAGACGTTTTGACATAAGCAGGGCCCCAAATCTGCCCAAAGAAAACCCCCGGCAAGTACGAAAACTCATCAAGGCTGCTGTTGTCGCGATACCGGACCAATGCGGGTGCCCCAAGCGTCCATATCATCTCGATAGCGATGAGGATCTCGACATCTACCGACCGGGGCACGGGACTCTGTGGGAAGAACAGCCCATACTCTGTC
>Ga0247758_1000955_pt1 | contig 24212 bp, 10 predicted proteins | sample UWRJL156409C4_FD_180950 | JGI IMG/M metagenome (GOLD analysis project Ga0247758, IMG submission 180950) | Plant litter microbial communities from Arlington Agricultural Research Station in Wisconsin, United States - UWRJ-L156-409C-4 | ecosystem: Environmental > Terrestrial > Plant litter >... | reverse complement strand
GCCCTGGGAGGGGGGTGAGGAGGATATCCCTGTGCTGAGTGATGGGATGAGGTTGTTTGGGCTTCAGCTTGAAGAGCATGAGGGGGTGTTTGTTGAGGGTGGGAAGGGTGCTGGGTCTGGAAAGGGGATGTAAGGGAACTAGAAAGGTATGAGACCCGCATTTACGGAATCTCTATGGTGCATGCTGACGATGCTGTAGTCGATATGACTGGCTATCTGCGACGAGGACGCAGCTGCACATGCTGCACTCGGCCTTGGTTTCGGAAGTGAGCCTGGCGACGAGATTGGCTGAGAAAAGCGGGGAACGAGGTCTAAACTGGGTGGCTAATGGGGCAAGCAACAGCAGTTGGTGGGCGTGGATAAGCGGAAGGCCTCTTTACATGGTTGCACAAGCAGTGCCCGAATATCCAATTGGAATCTGAGAGATGATAACAAAACCCCGCAAGATCGGGCAGCATGTTGGGTCATTATCTCTTCCCACTGACAACCACAAACACCACCACCACCACCACATCTCCATTCCGGCGGCTGCGAAATCATCAACCAGAGAGAAATCTGCAGCGGACATGGAGCCTTCCTGCGAGGAGCTCACCGCCCGTATCATCTGGGCAGGGCACATCTTGTCCTACCTGACCAGGCACCAGAGCAACATCCGTTTGCAAGGGGCGCAACAGGTGAATGAGATCGAGGAAGACGAAGAAATTGGCGATGATCAAGATGATGCGGCAACCGAGCGAATGGCCTCCTTATCGGGGTCTCAAGAATCGATTCGCTTCCAGTTCCTCGACTGCATCGCCCAGTTGCTATCTCCATCGAAGGGTTGGAAGAATGTCACTGCTACGGCGCTACGCGAGCGGGAAAATTATGTCGAGATTGACGCCGCAAGGAATGACTGCTTTGGCAACACCAGGGAAGATTGGTTCGCCGGCATTGCATCGGATTCGGGCGTCGTCGAAGAAGAGGAGTATTTCAGGAAGCTGGAAAATTACATGGCAGCGGTGGCCCAGCAAGGCAAGACGGTTCAGCTCACTACCTACACCGCTCCTCGTCAGTAAACCCCTTTTGTGGTCCGTTTCTTACCATGTGCTGCAGGTGGTCACGAAAGTAACGTAGCAGCACTCTCAGGCGATTTTATATCCGCCGCCATAGCCTACACCGGAGAAAGGATCGACCACTGGGTTGGCGAGCTGCGACGCCTACTCCGTGTTAGGCCAGAGGAGCGCAGGGGCAAGAAGAAGCAACCTTCGCCTCAGAAGGACACCAAGACATGGACAGACTTTAAATCCACTCTCTATCAAGGAGCTACTGGATCTGCGAACTTCAGAGAGAAGATTGTGGATAGGGCCTACAAGTGTGCCCTGTCGGCAGATATCCGCGCATTTCTTTTCACCAGCCTCCAAAGGGATGGGCGAAAGGTATGGCACGCCCTGAAGTCTCTCGCCCGGCCCGTATTGGACTGTCGCATCTTGCGGGATATTGCTACCCGGCACCTACAGTTCCAGAATCTCCGTATTTGCCCAGTACGTCAGCGACACAAAACAGCCCTGCGGCCCGAATACCCAGTGGACATCATCAACGCATGGCATCAGCTTAATTCTTTCGACTCTTCGCTCTCACAGGCAAAGATTCTGGCAGGCTTCGGTCGCAGATTCGAATCTGACTGTGGCAAGTCTTTTGCTTTGCACGCAGAGATGCAACTCTTCGTGCATTACGAAAGTGGCGCTGCGCTGCCCCCAACTCTCGACTACTTCGGGTGCAGCAAGAAGGCTTGCTTGCTGTGCGAGAGCTTTCTTCAGGCTTTGGCCCGTCCCGTGGCGATGAGAGGAAGACATGGGATCTGCTATGCTGCTTGGGGGCTTCCGCCTTCGAGCTCTCTTGGAACTGTGGCTGCTCTCAAGGACCTTGAGAAAATGCTGGTCTCCCGAATTAGAAGTCACTTGGCCGATTCCGGCCGTATCGACAAGCGTCTGGTTGTCCCAGCAGTACATCAGTCCACGGTTGCGTCGGCCCATTCGGGTTCGGTTGTCCAGGGGTTGCACCAGGGAGCGATGGCGGCTGAGTCCACTCGACAATCAGAGCTGAAGTTGAGAGAGATACGCAATATCCAGTAAACTTTCCCTTCCGAGCCTCCGATGAAAGTTCCCAGAAGCTAACGCTAGGTTCTCGCTAAAGGCAGGGACATAAGGCCAAGCCCTTGTACCTGGACTCATTACTGCCGGAGCCACAGCAATATTCCTCGTGCGTCATGTGCAATCGTCGGCCAGCAAACCTGTGCAACCGATGCCGAAGCTGCTACTACTGTTCGAAAGAATGCCAGGAGAGTGACTGGCCCAGCCACAAGCTCCTCTGCCAGAAGTTTGCCAACCAGCCACCACGGCCTTCACCATCTCACAAGAGGGCGATACTCTTCCCTGCAGATCAAGACAAACCTCAGATGATCTGGGTTCCCTGTGAGCGTATACACGACCCCGATGATGGAATGACATATGACAGGGGTGATCTCGGTCCCCTCCTTGGACTAGATAACCCGCCCAAAGGCACTCGCCATGTCGAGCATAACCCTATACGGGCCCGACAACTGGGCTCCGGGATAGCTCTGTGGGCACGAAAGAAGGCAGGCTATGCGATCGCCCTTCAACATCGTGATATGTTCCTCACAGATGGCTCTCCACTCAACCGCAGCATTCTGGCATCGGTCGGAACGTCCGGTACCGTTCCCTATGAGTGGTGTGGCCCGGTGATAGCGATGCGAATGATTTGGTCAGAGCTCTACGAAGACATCACCTTAGCCGACTTTCGACACGCCCTGGACTATTTCATAAGTTATGGAACAACTGCCACGAAGCAGAGTAACGAATCTTAAGATCGACCTCCAACCACCATCCGTGGAGCCATGATTCACTGCTACGGTGAGCAGAAACTTCACGGATCAGAGCGTTTTGTTGCCGTCGAGGTACCGATGTCCCATCCCACCCGAACGGTAGGCCTGGACGGGAGCATATCCCCCATCTCTCAGCGTCTTGGGACGCCGCTAAGGTTATGGAAGTACCGTGGCCAAGACATCGAGGCTTGGACTGATCCACCAGGATGGGACGAGAATATATGCGCCAGTAGCAATCAGGATGCGGCATTCTTGATGATGGAGACGGACCCAAAGAGTTCTAGCTGGGGTTTTGCTCCGTTGTATTGGAATACGGATCTGGGCAACGTTGTTGTGATTAGGGAGGATGAGAAAGACCTTAGCGTTGATGATCTAAGGGCCATCTGCCATTTCACTCGGAAGAAGCTATTACTAATGTTTGAGGACGAGAGTGGGGTTGGAAGTTTTCGGCGGACGAAGCAGGAGGTTTTGGATTTCATGACGGCTGAAAATTTGGCGAAGTTTAGGGATGAGATGGTCGGATCTAGTTATGACTCGGACTCTGGTTTGTTAATCTAGCTTCGATACGAGGGATCTGGGTGTTTTCTTTGTCCCTACTAGTACCTAATACTTACTGAATGGATAAGCAGTTTAAGTAGTAAGCGGGCTTCAACTTGATGAATATGAGAGGTATTTGCTGAGCTTAGAAGGACTCCTGCGTAGGGGTCCGCAAATAGGGTCTAAAAGGAATCTAATTACACGAGGGCTCGGATACCGTTACGCACGTGTGGTCTTTATCAAGTACCATTTACAGGACCTTTGGGTTATCTAACTGTAGAGGTTTTACGTCTGTTAGCTGCTGAAAAACAAGTTATTTCTCCTGATTGGTCAGACAAGGGGAGCCGACCCTTCAGCTCGTTCAGGTCGTCGTTCCAGGTAATATCGTCCGTCCCTTCACTAGATCATAGTGGCCGGCATGTAAACCATCGTGCTAGTTCGAATCGATGTCGTTAAAAGACTTGTCAGAAGCACTGCACTCTTGGAAGAATTGTGGAATTGATGTGTGTCTTGATTGTCTGTTGGTTCTCTGGCTTCGCCAGAGAGCCATTATTATAGTTGTGAATGGTAGCAAAGTTGGTGGCAAATGGTGGCCCACACCTTAGCTTGCATGCCCACATCTTTATGGTGTTCTGGCCTCCGGCCAGAACCCCCTTCTTTCTGACAAGACTAGACCTGGCGCAATCCATCATAATTTCACAATCTCCCTTCCTCCCTCCAGTGCTCGGCTCTCATTCCTCACACTTAGGTTAAACGAGTCGGTTTATTCAAAGTCGCCCATATTTCCCTCTTAGTACATGGTGTCAGAAAGAAGGGGGTTTAGAGGCCCTGGGCATCTAGTCAGCGGAGCTGACTGGATGCCTGGCACTGCCAGTACGCCAGTGAGCCTCAGCCACTGGAGTGACGAAGCGTGAATCCTGCAGAATAGAAGTCGTGACCCCACAACCGATCGACCTGATTGCCAATCACAATTTCCACCATTCCTCCTCGACAACCCCCCCATTTCCAACCACCACCACTCCTTCAATTCTTCACCAAAACACTCCAAATTCAAGATGAATACTGTGCGTGAGCAGAATATTACGTCGGCAATCGATGAAGTCAAGCGCGGAGTCACACGGCGAGAGGCCGCGCAAAACTTACACATCCCTCAAGCAACCCTCTGTGACCGTATCCATAGCGCAACCAACAAGAAAACCAGCAAATTAGCTAACCGGAGGCTCTCTCCTGAAGAGGAGTCATTCCTCATTAATTAGTACCTTAATAAGGAAGCCTCCACGCGGCCTCCAAGCAAGGCCCAGATTACTAGAATAGCTACAATAGTCCTCGCTAAAGGAGGTGATTTTACCCCTATTAGCTGCCGTTAGGTAGACCGCTTCCTAGCACGCCACACGTGTGTTAAAACAAAGAAGTCAGTACTGTTAAAAAGCGCAAGGAAGCGCAGTTCTACAAAGGAGGCTTATAAGGAGTTCTACAGCCTTCTCAGCTTTTACTTAAAGTCTAAAGCTATCCGTCACACTAACATTACTAATATAGATAAACACAGTATGTAAGAGGGTAAAATCACAGTTAAGACTGTTATAAGTAATTCTCTTACGCTTAAAGCCCTTATTTAATCCTCTAATAAAACTACCTAAGTATTTATTCTAAAGACAGTCACTACAGACAGCTAAAGGCTAACTCTAGTTATTATCTTTACGGGAGTAAGTCTTTAAGGACAGTAATATCTTAAGTAGGTTAAAAACCAGCCTGATATCTACAATTAGAAATACAACTACTCCCCCTACTAACTTTAATAATATAAGGATAACCTTAAAATAGTTTAAGGAGGTCTATTTACCAGAAATTAAACCTACAGACTCTATAAAGTAACGCCTTCTTATTATAAATCCCTACTTAAGTCACAAATTAAAAGAATTAACTTACTTAACTTTTAAAAATAAAGTTTAAATACTGTTCTTACTAGCCTACACCTCTTATAAAACTTAACCTCTAGACTATAACGTTTTCTTAACTTTTAAGACTTACTATAAGTAACAAACGAAACTATTTATAACTTATCAAAGCTTAACATTAACTTATAAATAACACTTCCTTCTAACCTATAGGGATGCCTTTAGGGAGGGTGTAAGCCTTACTAACGTAAAGAGTGGTTTCAAAAAGACTAATATATAGCCGTTTAACCCTTCCTAAGTCCTTAAAGATCTTAAGTCACTGATCGGAAACTTGCCCCCCCCCTCCCCCCTAAACAGCCACAGACCCCTAAAATAACCCCTATCTCTACAGACAGTGCCGTTAAGACTCCGCAAAAGAGCTATGATATTCTCTAAGCTGTTAACAACGTTAAAGAGTACGTAAACCCTACTAATCAAACCGTAAGGAGTATTCTTCGTAAGGTAGGGAAGGTGTTAGATTAAAGTAACGTAAAGATGGCTTTGTTAGAAGCCGAAAACGCGCGTTTAAAGGAGGATTTAAGGGCTACAGAACCACGTAGTAGGAAGAAGGTGAAAGAGCCTCCAAACGGCAAGTTTACAAGGATAGGCGACATTGTTACGGCTAAGGAGGCTTCGCAGAAGCCCCCGAAGCGGAGGCGAGTCACCACGCGCGTAGACCCCACCCCTGCGATAGAGGAGGCTTATGAGGTTATATACCATGGCTTGGAGACCCTTCGTTGCGCCGAGGAGATGTAGAAAACATGTTATTTTATAGAAATTAGTAAGGAAATGGATGTTTTGTGGCATGGTTACAATTGGGGGTGCATGTAGTCTACATAATCGGCAATCAGGTTGATTGGTTGTGGGGTCACGACTCCTAGTCTATAAAGAAGCCTCTGGTTTCCAGCCAGAGCTAGAGGAACAGAAAAAACACAAGCAATACAATCACGCAGTTACAACCCTTTTAATTCCACAGAATCCAAAGTGCCGTGCTTCTAATAACAGTGTAACGACCCTGCAGGCCGTCACTTGGGCCGGGGCGGCCTGACGAATCCCCCGTGTAAGGAACAGTGCGGAGGATGGTGCACACCGTCCGGGCGCACTAGGCCAGGGGTGTAAAGACCCGAAGCCCCTACAACTAATAAGGTGCTGCTCGCAGCATGCTAAGTGCTCGTATCGCAAGCAGGAGAAACCTTATAAGTAAAACACTTACGTAGTGTAAAGTGCTTATATAATAAGCACTTATAACATTATAAGTAAGGTATAAAGTACCTCCTAGTTAATTAATATAGATAGTTATGGTTATACCCATAACTACTATAAGGGACTCTAATTCCTTACACTAATATTTAATTATTTATTTATATCTTACTGTTTAAACTCACCTTTATGCATTATAATAATAATGACTTATAGTGACATTAAACCCCCCGTCTAGGAGTGCTAGCTTAATAAGCCGTCTTTAAAACACCCCTTACTTATTAACGTCTTATTATACGTTCTGTCTTAACTTATATTAGTCCTCTTAAGGCCTGTGTCGGGTGCAGGTTATAATATAATACTAGCGTGAAGTTTTAAACGCTGTTTGTTAAATTCCCAGACATCACCTCTCTCTTATTAATATATTAACCTTTAAAAAGGGTAAGGAGATTAAAAAGGTATAAGCCTAGCCTTAACTCCCTATTATTAATAAGTTAGCTGTATACCTTAAAAACTTAAACCTTAACTAATAGGGACTGGTTAAAGAGTTTAACGAAGCTTTCCCTAGAGATATTAAAAGCTGTATCGGTTTTATTAAAAAACTTTAAACTTAACTTAACACTGTTAAATTAAAGAATAATAACCTTAAGGGCTTATAAAAGAAACAAGTGAAGCTCCCCCTACCGTTACACTTTAAAGGAGACTTTACATAATTAAAGTTATAAATAACTTAGCTTTAAAGTTATGTCACTTATTATAATAAGCAGTTCTTTAAAGAAGAAGGAAAGGTTAGGTTTACTAAAGCCTTACTAAATAAAGTAGCCGCTTACTGGTATAAACCTTATATAAAAATAATTAACAACCTCTCTATAAATAGAGTGTGTAAAGAGGCCCCTGAGACCTAGGCCCTTTTTGACGATTTTGACGTTTTTATTAATTAACTTTAAACTAAGTTTAAGGAGCTGGACACTCCTAGGCAGGCTAAACAGCACCTTATAGCCCTGAGATAAACGTCCTTAATCCTTAAATTCTCCACACGCTTTAAATTAGAAGCTGTAAAGATTAAACTTAGCTAAGAAGCCTTAATAATACTGTTCTAAAGCGGTTTGAAAAAACACGTTATTAAAGACCTTTACTGAGAAGACTGACTGGATTATCTTTAAAAGTTAATTAAGATAGTTATTAAGGCTAATAATTAATATTATAATCACTATTATTAAAAGAACTATTAGAAAAAACGGGCCCCCTAATTAAGTAAATTAAAGAAGGGGAACTAGTTAACTGTAATAAGCTATTACCCCGGGCTAATGGATATCGATATAGTAAACTGTTAGAATTAACCTAACTGTAATAAACCTTAATAATAACAGTAATAAAAGCAGCCTAAGGACCTGTTACAGGTCTAATGCTTTAACTGTAATAAGAAAGGACATATAATATAGTAATACCTGTTATTAAAATAAGTTAGTTAAAAGCCAGTTTTAGAAGGAGGAAAGCATGTTAAATTTAACTTAAAAGATATCTATATTAAAATAGCAGGTAATGAAAAAGACTATACCTGGATAGGTAAGTGTAACCTGGGAGATAAGGAAGAAGAAGAAGAACTTTAGGATATAGTGTATCTAGTCCTTAAGGGTGTCTTAAAAGAGTTAGTTATAAAGGTGTAGGTCGCTAAAGACTGACTTTAAGGTGGAAATTTAAAGATGTTAAAGGTGTAGGTTATAAAAAACCGACTTTAAGAAGAGATGTTCTAGTTAGCTATTACAGGCTTTAAGAACCTTACCCTATAAGTTTAAAAATTAAGGAAGTTTAAAAAGGACCCTAACTTAAACTTTATTAAGATAGTAGAGGGAGTTGAAGAATTAGCTTTTTAGGCTATTTAAGTAGTGAAATAAGCTTTGGAAAGCAAAAAGGAGCAGGTTGAAAGAATTAAAATGGAAAAATGGAAGTTCTTTTTAACTATACCCCTTAAAACTCTTAAACACTTTAAATATGTTAAGTAGATTAGCACCCTTACCTTTTTAAAAGAAGGATAACTTAAATAGCTACCTTATATTAAAGACGGTATGCCTTAGATCGGTACCTTAAGGGTCCCTTAAGAAGGTGTAAGTTAAATGTACTAATAAAGAGTTTAGGAGCTAAAGGAGAAATATTAAGAGCTGATAGATGAAGTGGAGGACTTATAAGTTAAGGGTTTTATTATAACGTTTAAAGACAGAGTAGTGGAAATTAAGTTGTAACTTTATAATAGAGTTCACTTTACTAATTAGCTTAAGTACTAACTTGTTAAAGAAGGCTATTTTATAAAAGAATAAGCTGGGTTATTATTACTTAAGTTTTAGGAAGAAGTTTAGGAGAAATAATAAACCTGGAGGTAAGTGGAGGAAGAAAAAGAATAAAACACTACTTCTCCCGTTCTATACTTTATAACTGTAACACCTACAGTTAATATTAATCACCTTAATTATAAGGATATATTATAGATTAACTGTATATACGATAACTACACTTTTAACTGATATAGTGGACTTAAGGCTCTTTATAACTATTTCCCTAGCGTATAAAGACGGGATTACGCTGTTGTTAGGATAGAGTTAGAACTAGCTTATTACTAAGTCTCTTACTCCCTAATAAGAGAATCTGGTAATAAGTGGAAGGTTACTGTAGTTAACCAGGCTCCTATTATGTGTTAATAAGGAGGGGTACTTAATAATTACCTAATTATAACGTGTTTATTACACCTTAATGGAAAAGTTAAAGAATAGTAAAAGTAAGAGGATTATTAATGGATTTAGGAGTAAAAGGATATTGTTATAATCTAGTCTTATAAAGTGTATTATCATCTTATTAAGGACTTTAGAAACATTATATTATTTAAAGTTAATTAGACGTTAAGGTATAAAAACTTAAGAAAGGTTAATTACTAGGTTTATTAAAGCTGCCTATTTTTTTAAAAGGAATTAGGAAAAGGTTACAGGCCCTTTAAAAGGGCTGGAAATTAGTAATTTACTAGTTGGTAAAAATCTTAAAAAGAAGGAGAGGTATTTAAAGGTTAGGCTGGATAAGACTTTAAAGATAAGTAGTTATTATAACTTAAATATTAAAGGAGTATAAGTATTATTCTGTTAATGTTAATATAATAAATGGAAAAAGGAGGCTGTTTAAGGTAAGAGTAATAATTAATAATAAGAGTGCTTTTAACCTAATGTACCCTTTATTAGTTAATTAAAGGAAACTCCTTAATAAAGAGTATAAAAAGGCTATTCTTATTTAAAATAAAGAAAGAGGCCTATATTAGTATAATAACAGTAAAGTTACCCATTACTTACTACTTTTAATTAAAGTGGATAGGGATAAATAATAAGTGGATTTTAATATTACATTAGTTATAAGTTATAACATAATCCTAAATTTACCCTAACTGGAAAAGTATAACCTTACGATTAACTAGAGGAGTAGCCACCTTACCTTCGGCAAGTCCCTTAATTGTAATTATTATTTAGAAAAGGTTAAAAAGGTATTAAACCGCTTTAAAGTTATACGAAGTATTTAAAAGCACGTTAAACCCTTAAAACTAAGTATGGTTTAAGTTAGGCTTATTAAAATGGTTAAAGGATTAGAAGGTTTACTGTATTATTTAAATAACGATTTAAAAGGTAGAAAGAAGTTAAAAGCTAATCTACAGATAAGTAAAGAAGTTAACTTATTTAAGGTATTAGCGGAGTATAAGAAGTTTACCCTGTTTTGAAAAAAGATAATATAATTACCAGACTACAGATTATAAGATTATAAAATTAAGTTAAAGCTAGAAGTAAAGCTTTATAACTTTTAGCCTTACCACTTAAACCCCTAATAAGCTAAAGCCTTAAAGGAGTATATTAAGGAAAACTTAAAAAATAGGTTTATTATAGAGTTTTAATCCCTAGTAAGGTACTTAATACTGTTTATCTTAAGGAAGGGAGACAGTAAGTTACGTATAGTTATTAATTACTAAATGTTAAATAAAGATACGATTAAGAATCGCTACTTATTATTACTTATTATAGAAATGTAAGAACGGATTATTAAAGTAAACTGGTTCTCTAGCCTTAATTTCCTTATAAGATTTAACCACGTTAAAGTGAAGGAAAAGGATAAGTATAAGACAGCCTTTCAGACTTATAACAGGTATTACTAGTATTATGTTATACTAATAGGATTAATAAACACCCCTGTGACTTTTTAAAACCTTATTAATAGTATTCTTTACCCTTTTTTTAATAAGTTTATCTTTATATATTTAAACGACGTTTTAATTTATTTTAAAACTCTAGAAGAACATTAAAAATATATATAACAGGTTTTAACAGCTTTTAAAAAAGTAAAGTTAACAGTAAACTTGGAAAAAAGCTATTTCCACGTTTAAAAACTAAACTATTTAGAGTTTAAAGTAACCTTTAGAAAGTTTAAAATGTAAGTAGAGAAGATAAAGGCAGTTAGGGACTGGTTTACTTTAAAAAATTAAAAAGAGTTATAAGCCTTTATTAGCTTTATAAACTTTTATTAATACTTTATTAGGTATTTTATAAAGATTATAAAACTACTGTATAAGCTTACAGGAGAGGGTAAACTGTTTAAGTGGACTAATAGATAATAAAAGGTGTTTGAAGACCTTAAGCACGCTTTTATTATAGTGTTAGTCCTAGCTCTCCCTAATTTCTTAAAGCCCTTTTAAGTTAAGATGGACTCCTTAAAGTTTGTAATTAATAGAGAACTTAATTAAGTCGAAAATAATAGGAAACACCACTTAGTTGCCTTTTTGTTAAAAGGAATCCACAGCTTAGCCTTGCGATATTTAATTCACGATAAGGAATTAATAGTAATTATTTAATGTTTTACTAAATAGGTATTATATCTAAATAGTATGGAAGAACCAGTTTAGGTCTTTTCAGACTATAATAACCTTTAATACTTCTTAATAAAGGAATTTAGTCTGTAATAAGTACAGTAGGTTAAATTAATAGCCCTATTCCACTTTTAAATCCACTATATTAAAGGAAAAGATAATAAGTAAGCTAATACTCTTAGTTAGAGACAGGACTATAAAGATGCTAATCTAGTCCTAGTCCCTGTTATTATGTTTAATAAAGCTGAAAACGGCATATTAGAGTATATACTGTAAGTGTCGGATAACTAAACTTTAGAATAAACTATTAACGTTTATATAAACTTATAAATAAAGTATAATATCTATTAGTAATAATAAGACTTTTAAGTAAGAAGATTAGTGGAAGGCACCTGTAAATATAAATATCCCTTAGGAGATTTCTTAAGGTACTTATAAGACTGTGGGAAGGAGTGTTTAAAGTACTTAAATTATAATAAAACTGGTTATTAGTTAAAATAGCTGTTAAAAGGTGTAAACGGTATGCTTAAACTAGGAGTAAGGCTTTAATATTAAGAGAAACTGTACATTTATAACTTAGATAAATAAAAGGAGTACGTCTAGCAGGTTTATAAGTCTTAACTTAAAGGATATATAGGCTGGGCTAAGACTCTCACGTAAGCTTAATAAGTGTATACTTTCCTAGGAATAAAGAAGCTGGTTAAGGAAGTGGTTAACAGTTACGATATCTGCTACTGAAAGTAGAACTAATATTATAAACTTTATAGACTTTTTAAACCACTCTTTATACTATAGGTGTTATAAAGTTTAATCTTACTTAACTTTATCACTGGGATCTTAAAGTTTAAGGACCCTATTATAAGAGTTATTTATAACTAGATCTTTATAATAGTTAATAAGTTAATAAAGTAAGCTTACTTCTTATTAACTTTAAAGGATATAATAGTGGAGTAACTTACTTATGTTTTTAAGAAAAAGGTAGTTTTATAACACCTTTAGTTAGATAATATCGTTATAGATTAAGATAAATTAATTATATTAAAGTTTTAATAAGGATTAATGTAAAGGATAGGTGTGAAAAGTAAGCTTTTAACAGCTTTCCACTTATAAACGGATAGCTAAATAGAACGAGTTAATTAGATATTTATAATGTATCTATTACGACCTGCACCCGACACAAGCCTCGAGAGGACTGGCGCGGGTTAAGACAGAACGTATGGCAGGACGCCAACAGGTAGGGAGCGTTCCGAAGACGGCTTATTAAGCTAGCACTCCTAGACGGGGGGTTTAATGTCACTATAAGTCACTGTCACTATAATACACAGAGGTAAGTCTGAACAGTAAGACATAAATGAATAATTAAATACTAGCGTGAGGAACTAGAGTCCCTTACAGTAGTTATAAGCATAACTATAACTATTTATATTAACTAGCCAGAGGTACCTTATACCTTACTCAGTGGCCTGTTACTTAGTGAGGAACTAAATAACCTGCTACTAAGCACTCTTTACTTAAAGGTTTCTCAGATGCTTAATAGGTAAGCACTCCTACTAAGACTAAGTAATTACTAGTTAGTCGTAAGGGCTTTAAGTCTTTACACCCCTAGCCCAGTGTGCAGTACCGTACATACTGTCCTCTTATACTGTTCCTTATATGGGGGATTCGTCAGGCCGCTCTGGCCTAAGTGACGGCCTGCAAGGTCGTCACACAATTCCCCCTCTTCAACGTTCTTTTTCCATAAAGGACCTTAATAAAAGCGTTCCTTCTTTCTTAACGTAACTATACCTACTAACTGTATATAAAAGCGCACTTTAAAGAACAGCACCTCTTATTATCGTAACCTTACAGACTTTACTTTGACTTTTAGATCGTAAATGTCACCTTATGGTCATTATTCTTTAAAATCGCTTTCCTGTTTTATTATAGCATAATTAAACAGTTATTCCAAATATTTACTAATAAGAGCTTCATCTTCATACGACGCGTTTAATTACAGCAACGCTTTCCTTTAACAGCTCCTTTCCAAAAAGCGCTGTCTTAACATAAAGTATAACATTACTATATAAAATTTAAAGTTAAAAACCTAAAAGTTTTATAAAGCTGTTACTTAACTTAAACAGATTAAAACCTAACGCCGTTATATAGAGGAGTAAGCTTTTTCTACGTTTAGTCGGGAGGTAAAGATCCTTTATTTCTAGGAATAAGAGGAGGCCTGTTTAGCTGCTCCTCCTAAGGTTAATAAGTCCTTTAACTAAGGAGGCTTTCTAGTAGGAACACCTGCTAATTCTTTTTCTAGGGGATTATTATAACTGATAACCTCTTTTTAACTTAGTTTATAACTTCTTTCCTCCTATAATTCTATAGTGTAATAATAACGTGTTTATTTCTTTTACTAACTTTCTTTTTAACAGTGCTAATAGAGCTTTAGGGGCTTTAAAGGCCCAGCCTCCTTATTAAGTCTAAGGTCCTTATAACCCTAATTAAGGTTCTGATAAATGTCCTTTTATACTTATTAAGGAGTTTCCTACTGCTTCTTAGGCTTTAAGTCCCATAGTGGTTTTACTTTTTAATATGGTAATTTAAATGTTAGATCTTATCTTATTTCTAATTTTTATTATTAGTTTTAATTAGTTTAGATTTTTTTAGTGGAACTCTGTAATTAAGTCTAGGCATTTAAGATTTTTAACTAACTCCTATAAGTTACTCTTAAAGCTATAATTTAGTTACTTAATAAGATACTTAAACGTGTTCTTTCCCTTTTATAAATCCATGACTTCCTTAACGTTATACTTATCCTTATCAGTGTTAATCTTAATCTTCTTTTTTAAAGGAACTCCTTTTAGGGCAGGTTTTAGAAGTAAGATGTGAAAAACCTTAGTCCACACCTTTATATTAGCGGGTAAGTTTAGTTTATAATTAAAGGTGGTGACCTTTTTCTTAATCTAAAACAGTCTGTACCTTTTAAAGTTAAGCTTTTTACTAAGCTATTTTAAATACAGGTTTTGTAAAAAAAGGTAGACGTAGTCCCCCTTTTAAAAAGTCAGTCCTTTAACTCGTTTACCATTATAATAAAGTCCTTTTTTAAACATTAATTACTTAGTTTAGTATTTATTAGTAAACTTTTTCATTTGTTCGCATGTGAACTTAAGTTTAGCTTATAAGTGGTTATATAGTTCTTATATCCAGTCTGTGTAAATTACGGCTTAGGGGGTGCTAGTAGGCGGGCCTTAACAGAGCTTAGGCTCCTTACTGTAATTAATAAAGAATAGTAATATACCTGTTAACTTAACTAGCGTTATATTATAAACTATCTGTATTATTAGTAACAACTTAAATTAATTATCTTATTTAAAATTAATATACGCTTAAAGATACGTTATAAGTATCTAATTAATTTGCTCCGTTTAACTATCCGTCTATAGGTAAAATACTGTTAAAAGCTTATTTTTCACACCTATTCTTTACATTAGTCTTTACCAGAACTTCGACACAATTAGCTTATCCTAGTCTGTAACGATATTATCTAGCTAAAGGTGTTATAAAACTACCTTTTTCTTAAAGATATAAACGAGTTACTTTACTATTATATCCTTTAAAGTTAATAGAAAGTAAGCCTATTTTATTAATCTGTTAATTACTATAAGGATTTAGTTATAAGTAACTCTTATAATAAGGTCCTTAAACCCTGGGATCCCTGTGACGAAATTAAATAAGATGGAACTTTATAACGCCTGTGGTACAGGGAGTGGTTTAAGAAGTTTATAAGGCTTATACCACTAATTCTGTTTATAGTAGCAGACGTTACAGTTATTAACTACTTCCTTAATTAACTTCTTTATTCCCAGGAAGGTATACGCTTATTAAGCCTGTGTGAGAGTCTTAACTTAACTTATATATCCCCCAAGTTAAGACTTATAGACCTACTAAACATACTTTTTTCGTTTATTTAAGTTATAAACGTACAATTTCTCTTAATATTAAAGCTTTACTCTTAATTTAAGCACGTTATTTACACCTTTTAATAGCAGTTCCAGCTAATAACTAGTTTTATTATAGTTTAGATACTTTAGGCACTCTTTACTACAGTCTTACATATACCCTAAGAAGTTTCCTAAAAGGTACTTATACTTACAGGTTCCTTCTACTAACCTTTTTACTTAAAAGTCCTGTTATTATTAATAAATGTTATACTTTATTTATAAGTTTATATAAACATTAATGGTTTATTCCAGCGTTTAATTATCTGACACTTATAGTGTATATTCTAACGTGCCGTTCTTTACTTTATTAAATATAATAACGGGGATTAGGACCAGATTAGTATCCTTATAATCCTGTCTCTAACTGAGAGTATTAGCTTACTTATTATCTTTTCCTTTAACATAGTAGATCTAGAAGTGGAACAGGGCTATTAACTCTACCCATTATACTTATTATAAGCTAAGTTCCTTTATCAGGAAGTATTAGAGGTTATTATAATCTAAAAGGACTTAAACTGGTTCTTCCATGCCGCTTAAATACAGTACCCACTTAATAAAATACTAAATAATCACCATCAGTTCCTTATTATAAATTAGATATTATAGGGTAGGGCCGTGGATTCCTTTTAATAAAAAGGTAACTAGGTGGCGTTTCCTATTATCCTGGACTTAGTTAAGTTCTCTGCCGATTACAAACTTTAAAGAGTCTGTTTCAACTTAGAAAGGCTTTAAGAAATTAGGAAGGGCCAGGACTAATACTGTAACAAAGGCGTGTTTAAGGTCTTTAAACGCCTTTTACTATCTGTTAGTCCACTTAAACGGCTTTCCTTTACCTGTAAGTTTATAAAGTGGTTTTACAATCTTTATAAAGTACCTGATAAAATAGTAATAAAAGTTCGTAAAGTTAATAAAGGCTTATAACTCCTTTTAATTCTTTAAAGTGGGCCAGTCCCTAACTGCCTTTATCTTCTCCAGTTACATTTTAAGCTTTTTAAGGGTTACTTTAAACTCTAAATAGTTCAGTTCCTAAACGTAAAAGTGGCTCTTCTTTAGGTTTACTGTTAGTTTTACTTTTTTAAAAGCTGTTAGAACCTGTCGTATATACTTTTGGTGTTCCTTTAAGGTTTCGGAGTAGATTAAAACGTTATTTAAATATATAAAGATAAACTTGTTAAGGAAGGGGTGGAGAATACTGTTAATAAGGCTTTAGAAAGTCGCGGGGGTATTTATTAACCTTATTAGTATAACACAGTACTAGTAATACCTGTTACAAGTTTAAAAGGCTATCTTATATTCGTCCTCCTCCTTTATTTTAATATAATTAAATCCTATAGGGAAATTAAGGCTGGAGAACTAATTTACTTTAATAATCCGTTCTTACATTTCTATAATAAGTAATAATGGGTAGCGATTCTTAATTATATCCTTATTTAACGTTTAGTAATTAATAACTATGTGTAATTTACCGTCTCCCTTTCTTAGGATAAACAGTACTAGGTACCCTACTGGTAATTAAGACTTTATAATAAACCCGTTCTTCAGGTTTTTATTAATATACTCCCTTAAGGCCTTAGCCTACTGGGGGTTTAAGTGGTAGGGCTGGAAGCTGTGGAGCTTTACTCCCGGTTTTAGCTTAATTTTATAATCTTATAATCTGTAGTCTAATAATTATGGTATCTTTTTTTAAAATAGGGTAAACTTCTTGTACTTTATAGGTATTTTAAATAAGTTAACTTCTTTACTTACCTGTAAATTAGCTTTTAGCTTCTTTCCACCTTTTAAATTATTATTTAGGTAATGTGGTAGACCTTTTAATCCTTTAACCGTCTTAATAAACCTAACCTAAACTGTACTTAGTTTTAAAGGTTTAGTGTACTTTTAAGTGTTTTATGCATCTTTAGAACAGTTTAATACCTTTTTAACTTTCTCTAAATAGTAATCACAGCTAGGGGACTTATTAAAGGCAAAGTAGCCACTCCTCCAGTTAATTACAGGGTTATACTTTTCCAGCTAAGGTAGACTTAAGATTATATTATACCCTACCACTAATGTAACGTTAAAATCCACTTATTATTCATCCCTATCCACTTTAATTAAAAGTGGTAAGTGGTAGGTGACTTTACTGTTATTATACTTATACAGGCCTCCTTCTCTATTTTAAATAGGAATAGCCTTTTTATACTCTTCGTTAAAGAGTTTCCTTCAGTTAACTAATAAGGGGTGTATTAAGTTAGAAGCACTCCCGTTATTAATCACTACTTTTACCCTAAATGGCCTCCCTTTTCCATTTATTATACTGACACTAACAGAATAATACTTATACTCTTTTATCATCTAAGTTATAATAATTATCTATCCTTAAGGTTTTATTTAACCTAACCTTTAAATGTCTCTCCTTCTTCTTAAGGTTTTTACTAACTAGCGAATTACTAATTTCCAGCCCTTTTAAAAGGCCTGCAACCTTTTCCCAACTCCTTTTAGAAAAACAGGTAGCTTTAATAAACTTAGCGATTAACCTTTCTTAAGTTCTCACACTGTAACGTCCAGTTAACTTTAAACAGTACAATATTCCTAAAGTCCTTAATAAGTTAATAATACACTCTGCAGGCTTAAATTGTAATAATGTCTTTTTACTCTTAAATCTATTAATAATCTTCCCACTTTTACCATTCTTTAGCTTTTCCATTAAAATGTAATAAGCACGTTATAACTAGGTAGTTATTAAATACTCCTCCTTGCTAGTATATAATAGGAGCCTAGTTAATTATAATAACTTTCCACTTATTATTAAACTCTCTTATTAGGGAGTAGGAAATTTAATAATAAACTAGTTCTAACTTTACTCTTATAATAGTGTAATCCCATCTTTATATACTAAGGAAGTGGTTATAAAGGGCCTTAGGCTTATAATACCGGTTAAGGGTGTAGTTATTATATACGTAATTAATCTATAATATATCTCTGTAACTAGGGTAGTTAATGTTAATTACAGGTATTATAGTTATAAAGTATAGAACGGGGGAAGTGACGCTTTATTTTTTCTCTTCTTCCACTTATCTCTGTATACGTTATTTCTCCTAAACCTCTTCCCAGAACTTAAATAGTAATAACCCAGCTTATTCTTCTATAAAGTGGCCTTCTTTAATAAGTTGGTGTTTAAGCTAATTTACGAAATAAACTCTGTTATAAAGTTATAACCTGATTTCCATTACCCTGTTTTTAAACGTTACAGTAAGACCTTTAACTTACAGGTCCTCCACTTTATCTACTAATTCCTAATATTTTTCCTTTAACTCCTAAACCCTTTACTAATATACTTACTTTGTACCTTCCCGTAAGACCTTTAAAGTACCGGTCTAAGGTACACTAGCCTTAATATAGGGCAGCTATCTAAGCTGTCCCTCTTCCAGGGAGGTAAGGGTGTTAATCCACTTAGCGTGTTTAAAGTGCTTAAAAGTCTTAAGGGGTATTATTAAAAAGAACTTTCGTTTCTCCAGTTTAATTCTCTTAGTTTATTCTTTCTTACCTTTTAAAGCTTACTTTACCACTTAAATAGCCTAGAGGGCTAATTCTTTAACTCCCTTTACTATCCTGGTAAAGTTTAAGTTAAAGTCCTTCCTAAACTTCCTTAATTCTTAGGCTTACAGGGTAAGGTTTTTAAAGCCTACCACAGCTAACTGGAACATCTCTTCCTAAAGTTAGTCTTTTATAACCTACACCTTTAATAGTTTTAAGTTTCCACCTTAGAGTCGGTTTTCCACGACCTGCACCTCCGTGGCTGACTCTTTTAAGACACCTTTAAGAACTGGATACACCACATCTTAAGGTTCTTCCTTTTCTTCTTCCTTATCTCCTAAGTTACACTTATCTATTTAAGTGTAATCTTCTTCATTACCTACTATCCTAATATAGACGTCTCTTAAGTTAAACCTAACGTGCTTTCCTCCTTCCGGGACGGGTTTTTAACTAATTTACTTTAATAACAGGTATTACTATGCCATATATCCTTTCTTATTATAATTAAAATATTAAACCTGTAATAGGTCTTTAAGCTGCTTCTATTACTATTATTATTACAGCTTATCATAATTAGGTCAGTTTTAACAGTTCACTATACTAATATCTATTAACCTAGGGTAGTAACCTGTTACGGTTAACTAATTCCCCTTCTTAAGTTTACTTAACTAGTAAAGGGTCTATTCCTTCCAGAAGTTCTTCCTATAATAGTAATTATAGTACCGATTATCAGCCTTAATAGCCATTTTAACCAGTTCTTATAAGCGGTCTAGTTAATCTTCTCAGTAAAGGTCTCCAGTAACGTGTTCCTTCAAGCTACTCCAAAACAGTATTACTAAAGCCTTTTAACCGAGTTTAGTCTTTACTACTTTTAATTTAAAGCGTGTGGAGAACTTAAGGACTAAGGACATCTGCCTTAAAGCCATAAGGCGTTACTTAGCCCGCTAGGGGGCGTTTAGTTCTTTAAACTCAGTCTAGAGTTAGTTAATAAATACGTTAAAGTCGTTAAAAAAAGCCTAAATCTCAAGGGCCTCTTTACACACTCTATTTATAAAAAGGTCGTTAATTATCTTTATATAGGGTTTATATTAGCAAGTAGCTACTCTATCTAGTAAGGCTCTAGTAAACTTAACCTTTCCTTTTTCTTTAAAGAACTGCTCGTCGTAATAAGTGATATAACTCTAAAGCTAAGCTATCTAGGACTCTAATTACGTAAAGTCTCCCTTAAAGCGTAACAGTAGAGGGAGCTTTACTTATTTCTTCTATAAGCCCTTAAAGTCGTTATTCTCTAGCTTAATAGCGTTAAGTTAGGTTTAAAGTTTTTTAATAAGACTGATATAGCTTTTAATATCTCTAAAGAAGGCCTTGTTAAGTTCCTTAACTAGTCCCTGCTAATTAAGGTTTAAATCTTTAAGGCGTGTAACTAACTCGTTAATAGTGGGGAGTTAAGGTTGGGCTTACACTTCCTTAATCTCCTTACCTTTTCTAGAGGTTAATATATTAGTGGGAGAGGGGTAGTGTTTAAGAGTTTAATAAATAATATTTAGAACTTTAACGCTAGTATTATATTATAACTTATACTTAATATAGGCCTTAAGAGGACTGGTATAGGTTAAGATAAAACGTATAGTAGGACGTTAATAGGTAAGGGGCGTTCTAAAGACGGCTTATTAAGTTAGCACTCTTAAACAGGGGGTTTAATATCACTGTAAGTTGCTGTTACTATAATGTATAAAGGTAAGTCTGAACAGTAAGATATAAATGAACAATTAAATATTAGCGTGAGGAATTAAAGTCCCTTACGGTGGTTATAGGTATAACTATAACTATTTATACTAACTAGCCAGAGGTACCTTATACCTTACTTAGTGGCCTGTTACTTAGTGAGGAACTGAGTAACCTGTTACTGAGCACTCCTTGCTTAGAGGTTTCTCAGATGCTCAGTAGGTGAGCACTCCTGCTAAGACTGAGCAACTGCTGGTTGGTCGTAGGGGCTTCGGGTCTTTGCACCCCTGGCCCAGTGCGCAGTACCGTGCGTACTGTCCTCCTGCACTGTTCCTTGTGCGGGGGATTCGTCGGGCCGCTCCGGCCTAAGTGACGGCCTGCAGGGTCGTCACAGTATCTTTAAACCTATATTAACTTTAAATAAGATAATTAGCTTAAGCTGTTACTAATAACGTAGATAGCCTATAATATAACGTTAGTTAAGTTAATAGGTGTGTTACCGTTTTTCACTAATTACAATAAGGAGCTTAAGCTCTGTTAAAGCCTGTTTACTGGCACCCTTTAAGCTGCAGTCCACGCAAATTAGATGTAGGAATTATATAATTACTTGTAAGCTGAATTTAAGTTTATATGTAAATAAATAAAAAAGTTTACTAATAAATACTAAATTAAGTAACCAGTATTTAAAAAAGGACTTTATTATAATAACGAATAAGTTAAGGGACTGACTTTTTAAAAGGGGGATTACGTTTATCTTTTTTTATAAAACCTACATTTAAAATAACTTAGTAAGAAACTTAACTTTAAAAGGTACAGACTGTTTTAAATTAAGAAAAAGGTCGCCACCTTTAATTATAAATTAAACCTACCTGTTAGTATAAAGGTGTGGATTAAGGTTTTTTATATTTTATTTTTAAAACCTGCTTTAAAAGAAGTTCCTCTGGAAAAGAAGATTAAGATTAACATTAATAAGGATAAGTATAACGTTAAGGAAGTTATAGATTTACAGAAGGGAAAGAACATGTTTAAATATCTTATTAAGTGGTTAGATTACGGCCTTAAGAGTAACTTATAAGAGCTAGTAAAAAACCTTAAGTGCCTAGACCTGATTATAAAGTTCTACTGGAAAAATCCAGATTAATTAAAATTAATAATAAAAATTAGAAATAAGGTAAGATTTAACATTTAAATTACTATATTAAAAAGTAAAACTATTATGGGATTTAGAGCCTGGGAAGCAGTAGGAAACTCCTTAATAAGTATAGAAGGATATTTGTTAAAACCCTTAATTAAGGTTATAAAAACTTTAAACTTAGTAAGGAGGTAAGGCCTTTAGAGCTCTTAATAAGCTTTATATGAAAATAAGTGTTATTAAAGAAGAAAGTTAGTAAAAGAAAAATAAGAATTTAAAGTGATAGAAGACTTTTATAAGTTTTAAACTTATAACCTTTTACTTTAAAAAGTAAGTACGTTGCTGCTGTGTTAAAGGGCCGTTTTCGTTTTTGTTAAGGGAAAGAGAGTTATAAATTAAGTTATAAAGTAACCATTTACTGTAAAGACCCTGCTAGGAAGTTCCCCTAGTTAAAAGACTTTACGTCTTTAAGAGGGGCGTCTAACCTAACCTCCTTACCCTTCTGGAACTTTAATAACTCTGCTTTATAACTAAACACTTTTATAGCCTGGTCCTTAAGGTGGGACCGCTGCTTATGAAGGCGTGTTAAATGTGTTAATGCTTTTTAAAACTTAGTAGTGGTTTTATAAAGCTGTTAAGTAATAAATTTAACTTATAAGTTAAGGTCCTTCTTTTTAATAAGGAGAGCCTTTAACTTTACTTTACTAATATTAAAAGCGTTATATTAGGAAGGCTGGTGCCTTTTTAAATAGTGGTTGTAACTGTTAGACTGGTTTAAAACCTAGTAGATGAGTGGAGGGCTGGTAAACTTATAAAAAGAATAAGGGGATATTTTATTATTAAACGTGTGTGTGTAAGCTGTAAGGTTTAGATAACGGTTAGTGCTTTTACCCTATTCCCGTTTTAAGACCTAGGAGCTGGATACTTATTATATAATAAAGTAGTGAAAGGAGAAGCTTACCTTTTAAGTTCTTTATGGAAAAAGAATGTTAAAGAGGGGGAATTGTATAATGACTTTACAGGCTGTCACTTAGGCTGGGGTGGCCTGATAAATCCCCCGTGTAAGGAACAGTATAAAGGATAGTGTATACTGTCTGGGTATATTAGGCTAGGGGTGTAAAGACTTAAAGCCCTTACGACTAATGAGGTGCTGCTTATAACATGTTAAGTGCTTATATTATAAGTAGGAGAAACCTTATAAGTAAAACGCTTATGTAGTGTAAAGTGCTTACATAACGAGCATTTATAACATTATAAGTAAGGTATAAAGTACCTCCTAGTTAATTAGTATAGATAGTTATAGTTATACTTATAACTATTATAAGGGACTTTAGTTCCTTACGTTAGTATTTAATTATTTATTTATATCTTATTATTTAAACTTACCTTTATATATTATAATAATAGTGACTTACAGTAATATTAAACCCCCCGTCTAAAAGTGCTAGCTTAGTAAGCCGTCTTCGGAACGCCCCTTACCTGTTAGCGTCCTGCTATACGTTCTGTCTTAACCTGCGCCAGTCCTCTTAAGGCCTGTATCGGGTGCAGGTTGTAATAAACAGCTGCTGTACTACAGCCCTGTGGAATCTTAAAGTTTAACAGGCTTAAATATAAATAAATTAATAAGGCTTTAAAAAAAGCCTACTTAATAAAACTTAATAATAAGTCCCTATTTATATAATATAGTAATAAATACTAACTTTAAATAAGTAATATAATAACTTAAGGCGCCTGTTTATGCCAATCTTATTATTATTTTTAACCTCTGTAATATTACTCTAACGGTTTATGTATATAATAGTGCTTTCTAACACGTGCTTCTATTAAAAAGGGGCTGCGCCGCGCAGTTCTCTAAACCATGCCTTAAGCAATAAAAATGCAACGATGTCACTATAAAAACCTATCATTTAAAGCCCAGTGACACTCTGGCTCTTTAATTAAAGGAAGGTAACTTAGTTTACACTCGCGTTTCCTTTATTATTCTATGCTAAGCTTTATTCCATGCTAAGCACCGTCTTATACTAGGTTTTGTTCTATATTAGGTACGTATCTGTTTTTCTGCGTTAGTTGCATTTGTGCCCCTCCGATTAGAGGACTAGTAGTCTGGGAGCCGGCTTTCCAGGCCGACTGCGACCTTCTGTAAGTGTGGTTCCTTTATGGTTTCTTCTGTGTTACGTTACCGCATTAGTTCAATAATAATAAGCGCATTAAATAAATAATACAGTAGTAAGCGCTGGCTTCACTTAATTTTATTTTTAAGTTCTAGTTTAGTCTTAATCAGGTTAGAGAGGGGCGTGTGACGACCCTGCAGGCCGTCACTTGGGCCGGGGCGGCCCGACGAATCCCCCGCAGAAGGAACAGTGCAGAAAGGCAGTACGCACGGTACTGCGCACTGGGCCAGGGGTGTAAAGACCCGAAGCCC
>Ga0247758_1000954_pt1 | contig 24215 bp, 24 predicted proteins | sample UWRJL156409C4_FD_180950 | JGI IMG/M metagenome (GOLD analysis project Ga0247758, IMG submission 180950) | Plant litter microbial communities from Arlington Agricultural Research Station in Wisconsin, United States - UWRJ-L156-409C-4 | ecosystem: Environmental > Terrestrial > Plant litter >... | reverse complement strand
TACCCCAGAAAGCGGGGTTTGGCACATTCTTCTCACGCTGCGTCCTGCTTTTCTCAACGTAACCTCCTAGTAACCTCCAGCTCCTCCACAACGCCTCTTGATCGCCTCACTTCAACTATCAGCCCCGCACCCAGTCCCACCAGTTCGCAGGCCAAGCTGGAGGAAATTATGACCGACCGGACGGGCAAGCTCCGATACATTGCCGTTGCTGGATTCTTTGAGCAGGATGTCCCCACCGGACCTCACGACACGGCATGCAACTTCTCACTTCTGCCTAGTAGTTGCCTCTCACTTGGCGCATTTCGCTGATTTCCAAGACATAGTAGACCACTCTCCCTGGTCTTGGCCTCATCAGCCGGCAATACGAAACAGACACAGCATTCGATCCAAAAGGCGAGAAAACTGACTGGGAGCGGTTCGCTCACTACCTCGATCACCTCAACAAGACGAAGGTTGGAGATGCTTCGTACAAACTGCTGTATGCCGCGCGCCATGGAGAGGGTTACCACAACGTGAAGGAGGCCGAGGTCGGCACAATCGAGTGGGAGGTGAGCTGCCTCCTTTCTGCCCCATCCCTTTTCTGTCTTATTAGTCCCCTCACCACCAGGCACATTGGGCCCGTCTCGACGGCGACGGCAAAACAGTCTGGGCCGACGCACACCTCACCGCCAAAGGCGTCGGTCAGGCCCAAGCCATGAAGACCTTCTGGGAAGACGCCTGCTCCTCTCTGAAGCTACCTCTCTCGCGTCACCACTATGCGAGCCCCCTCACTCGCTGCCTTCAGACATGCGAGATGGCGTTCGCGGGTCTTCAACCGGCTCCCGGAGTGGAGAATTCTAAGTTCAAGCCCATCATCAAGGAGATGATACGCGAGAGACTGGGCATTCACACTTGTGACCGTCGGAGTACACGGACTGTGATTCATGAGAACTTTCCGCACTTTTCGTTTGAGGAGGGGTTCGAGGAAGGGGATGGGCTTTGGGTGCCTGATGTCAGGGAGACGTTAGAGGAGCATGCTGTTCGAGTCGAGGCGTTTCTAGACGACTTGTTTGCCAACGGCAGCGAGAATATCGTTTCTGTTACGGCTCATTCAGGAACCATTCTGGCGCTGTATGCGGCGATTGGGCACGCTGAGGTCAAGGTTGCACCGGGGGGGATTGTTCCGGTGTTGATCAAGGCGGAGGTTATCTAACCACTGCACTCAAGATAGTGGGAGTACTGGGCTTTGCTCGCTGTCCTGCGTAGCTGAGCCATCTACATATCTTGCTTAGAAAGGAGGATCACCAACAATTTCCGAACCCCGGGCGATTCCCCTGTCTAACCTAAGTCCAGAATCTCATCCTCAAGCTCCCACGTAACGTGTGCATTGTTTACTACCTGGTGAATCCCTTGTCTAATCCGACCCTAGAATTACATCCACAGCTTCACCAAACTCCTTGCCAAACTGCAACTTCTCCCTCCACTGCAGCGGAATAGCATCCACGCCATCCCGTGCTCCAAGGAGACCACCGGCAATAGCCCCATTAGTATCCGTGTCCTTCCCAAACCGCACCACATCAGCAAGCACCTCCTCCAACGGCCTCGGATCCATTAATGCCGCCACGGCAATTGTGAATGACTCCAGCACATATCCCGCCCCCTTGAACGGAATCACCTTGGCCGCATTCTTCGCCTCCTTCGGCCCCTTCTCCGCCATCTCCTTCACACTGATCAACTCCCTCCCCGCATCAATCCCTGCCACAACCCTCTTCGCAGCCAACTCAACCCGTGCACCACCTTTCCCAGCCCCTTCAAGCTGTTCCAAGCACACCTTCACAACCCCCTTCCCCTCCTCGATTGCAATATCAACCCCCCTCCCCGCAACCAGCGCTCTCACAATCCCATTATACGCCGCACACGCAATCGTGCAATGCAGATCATCATGCGTCACGGCCGAAATCGCCATCGACTCCCTCACCAGCCTCTCTGTCTCTCCCTCCCCATCTCCCACAAACAACCCCGTCGCAATACACCTCATCAGCGACCCATTGCCCGCGTTCCCCTCTCCGGCCCCTGAACTCGCCGGGTCTCCCAAGCTCCTGAATCTCCTCAGCCCCGTCTCCGTCGCGCCGCCTACATCACGCGGTCTCCTCCCCTTGACTCGCCCCGGCCAGACGCCGTCGTACCAATCTACCATCCTCCACGCCGCTAGCTCTACCACTCCCTTCTCCCTCCCAGCCGGATTACTAGTATCCTTCGCGGCACGAACATGCACGTCGCGATACGCCAGGAGCACCGCCCTTGTAAGATCGGTGTCGTCCGTTGCGTGGCCAGCAGGCCAGTCGAAGTGTCCGCCGCCGATGATCTCGTGGAGACCATCGGGGTAAGACATTTGGATCTCCTCCCAGGCGAGGAACTCGAGCGTTGCGCCGAGGGAGTCGCCTGCGTGAACGCCGAGGAGGGCGCCAAGGGTGCGGGAGTGCCGGGTGGGGGTTGACATTTTGGATGTGATTGTTTGAAACGTTGGTGAGATGGGAAAGGTATGGAAAAATAAAAATATGTACGTATGTTTGTTGTTTGTTGTTTTTTGGAGGGGGTAGAGGAGTTCCAGGTGGAAGCAGTAAATGGGATGGGATGGTATATTGAATGTGAGGTGAGTGATGATGAAGGGGAAAAGAGGAGTCAACCATCAGGCAGCAGCAGCGAATGGTTCAGCTCGGTGATTCCGCGGCTGAATGATAGGCACCGCTGCACAGGAACACGGCAGTGATCTAACCAAAAAGAGACGACGAAGGGACTTGGCAACAAATGACAAACCATCGATACCTGATCGGTACTTAGACTTCGCTGCGAATGCCAGCCACAGGCAGCACAAACTACGGGATACTGCATTTCCAACTCGTCATTTAAACCAAAAGAAAAGAGAAGCATATACCTTCTTCAAGTGGGAGAGGTATTTCATAATAAAAAATGAGGATACCTATAGCGGCTGATTTACACTCTCACAATTACGGTACGTCCATAGTGAACAAGGTAGGGGCAAAAAGTAAACAGAAGCGAGGCCTCTTCTGGTTTGTAATGTCTCTCGGTAACGGGGAATCGAACACCGGGCTGCTGAGTGCTCAAGATGAGAGTCAGCGATGTTAGCCACTACACCATACCCAATTGTTGTTGATAACCGACCAGGAATCCCAACCCTTGAAGCCGTCAGGCCCAAGACAGCGAGTCAGATCCAAAGTGAATCTGGCTTCCAAGGAGCATCACGCCAGGACATAACCCCAACGCACTTCACAAGAAACAGATACGCAAATGGAAACAAAACTCCAGTGCTGTGATTCAGGCAGGCCCCTGCCTATATAAATGCCAGTTCCTCTACGCCAAAATGCCATGTCCAAATCTATCAAAGGCTCGCAACACCATTCTATGCAAATGTTGAATACATATCTGTTTCGACCTTCGTCCATTACAAGGGCTATCGAGCCAGCAACTCGGCCCTTTCGCAGTTCAACGAGCCCCTAGGCTATCCCGCAATCCAACGAACACCAGTCATCCAGCCTACTAACGCACCAGCTCGACTTCCTCAACTTCCGTCATCTTCAGCGCATCATGCACATCATCAACGAAATGGTCTTCGCCGCCCGCGAGATCAACGATGCCGCTGAGCTGCAACGACGCCCAGACATCCGATTCGCGGCTCGGCACACGACTAAAGAAGATGCGGACTCCGCGTTCGCGATAGCCCCGCACAATCTCCTCCAGCACTTGTGTTCCGCTCCCATCGATCGAAGTGACGCCGTGAATGTCAAAGATGATGTTGCGGTTCGACTCCTCCCTCCGGAGCCGCGGGAGCGCGGGGTGCGCCAGACTAGTGCCGTACAGCTCCATCCGCCGCAAGCGGGTCTTGAGCTCGCCCGTGTTGGCAAATGTCAGCGGCTCGGGGACCTTGACGATCAGACAGCCCTCGATGAACTCCAGGCGGTCGGGGTTGGCCTCAGCGTTCTCAAAGCGGTTCGTGCCGGGGAGACGGCCAAGAATCTGGATGCGGGGGCGGGTTGAGTGGCGGATGACTTGCAGTAAAGACAGACCCACGCCAATGGCCATGCCCAGGGTGAGCGAGAAGAAGACAGTAGAGAGCAGGATGGACATCATGAGCCCCAGCTCCTGCCACGCCCGAATGCGGACGAAGAAGAGGATATCGTGCGGGCATTCCTCGATAAGCGACCAGGCCACAACACTGATCAACGAGCACAAAACGGGTTTCTATCGATGGTCAGTATCGCATCATGCAAAAGGACGGGTGGCAACATACCGGAAGATAGTAGAGAGCCGGAAGGAGAAACATGATAGTGACGAGTGTGAAGAAGCTGAGGAGTATCGAGGCCATGGGACTCTTGCCTCCGGTTTGCTTGTTCACTTTGCTTCGGCCATACCCACCAAAGGCAGGAAGGGCCATGAAGCAGGCCCCTACCAAGTTTGCGGCCCCGAGGGCGACAAGCTCACGGTTAGGGCTCAGCTGGGTGGAGAAAGCATCGTTTCCACCGATACTCTTGGCTGCCACTGAAGACTCGAAGAAGCCAAGAAGGGCGATCAAGAACGAAGTGCCCATGGCCTCACGCATGTGCGTCATGCTCGACGGGAGAAACGGCCAGCGGAAAGTGAAGAGGTGGCCACTAGCAGCCTCAACCTTCCCGAGGACAGACACCCCGGAACCCTCCCAGTCGAACCAATACGCCAGGATAGCCGACAGAACAACGACGAGGAAGCGGTCCGGGAAGTAGGCAACGCCGGGATACCGAGGCTGCAAGCGGCGCTTGATCTCGCGACACACCATAATGACGAGAAAGCTCGACGCGGCCACCGCAAACGTCAGGTGGTGGGTCTTGTCCAAATTTCCAAAGATGAAACGCAGCTTGTCGACGCTGCTCCCGTGGCGGATGGCTGGCTTGTTTTCCAAAGCCCGGTTTAGGCCGAGCTCGGGGATCAGCTGGTCTACGGCGATAACGACACCAATGGCACTGATGAACCCTCGCAGGAACGGTCGAGAGAGAACGCCATCGAGGAAACCAAGGCGGGCGATGCCAGCAGCGAAGACCATGGCGCCAGCTATACCAGCAACGATGCCACAAATGGTCGCTTGCAGAACTGCGTCATTGTCGCCGCCCTTGCCCGAGTCAACATTCGCCTTGATGACGGTACCGACAAGAAGAGAGCCAGCCGCCTCAGGCCCAACTATCATGGACGGACAGCTGCCGAGCAGGGCGTAGACCAGGGGGGCAAAGACAAACGAGTAGAGGCCGTTGATCGCGGGAACGTGGGCGAGGTTGTCGGCGAGCGACAGTGCCATGGGAACGTATATGCCTGCCACCGTCAGGGCCGCAACAAAGTCGCCCTTGAAGTACGACCAGTTATACTCGCGCGCCCAGACCAGGACCGGAAGGTAGTACGACAAGTACCTGCACGCAGTGTCAGCACCAGAATCTATCCGCCAGTATTAGACCATCGACTCACATCAGAGTTGAGTCCTTGAAGCCGTGGCGCTTGGCCAGGACACTCGAGGTGCTCATCTTCTTGCTCTTCATCCTCGACGCCAGCTGCTTCTTCCAGCTCCGGCGTTTCTTCCTAGCTTCCACCGAGAGCACCCCGTCCATAGTAGGGACTGACCCGTCCGACTCGGACCCTGAGTATATGTGGGAATCGGCAGCTACGCTGTCGGTCGGGCTCATAGGGCGGGGCGAGAAGGTGCCGTGGTTGCATGGTCCCTCATGGGCTGGGTGTTCTCGGAAATCCAGGAGCGATGTGCTCTCGGTAGCCGTCTCGGGCCGATTGCTTGGACCGGCGAGGTCGAAGCCCGGTATGTAGGTCTCGTTGGAGGCCGGAGGGGGCGATCTCGGCGACAGGGGCGGGCTGTCTCCAGCTCGTGTGTCGGCGGCATCGGCGAGCGACGCGTACGACGCTGCGCTGTGGCTCTGGCGCAGACCACTCGGGTGGGCGGGGGCGTGGCCGTGCGACGCCGACGAGAACAGGTTCGGTCGGGACATGGCGACGGGCCGCGGGTTAGGGAGCAAGGTTTGAAGGCGCTTTCGGGGAGGGCATTGGGCGGTGACGGAGCGTCGCGGTAACGGGGAATGGTGGCAGCGGTCGGTGGATGGATGCGAGGCTTCAACCTTGGCCGGTGCTCAGCGGCTGGCTTTCGTCCTGTCGGCGTGCTCCCACGGCCATGCGACAGCGCGGGGCAGAGCGTTCTCTCGGAAGAACGAGGGCGTGGAGCGGCAGCCGATTGCGCAGAGGCAGAATCAGGTCAACGATAATATACGCGGTAAGGCATGGACAAGAGGTCGGTGAAGAGAATTGGCTTTTCGAGTCGGGGCCTGTGAGGAAGGGGAGTGGGTCAATTCGCAAATCTTAGTCACAGGAGCAGGTGGGCAGGAAAGGGCATTTCGCTTGGCTTGGCGATCCGGGCGTTCGGAATCTGGGGGCGAAGATGCAGGGACCCCACCAGCCCCGCACACACGTGACAGCGCGCAGCGACGCGAGTGGCTCACCGTTAGGAAGCGGGGGTCCTCATGCGTGCGCCTGGCCGGCAACACGGATCAAGGAACAACGCAACCCGTGCACTTCAATCAATCTCGACTGACGCGCCTCCCCTGAGCTCCGTGGTAAGACGGTGGAAATCTATGCCGCTCTGGTATTCGGGCGTCCGCTATAAGGGCGCGCCATTATTTCATCCCATCTGCCCTGCCGGTGACTGCAAATCGTGAAATGCCACGACCCAACCCAAACCCCGCTCTGTGACTGCAGTGCTCCTTCATCCTCCTTCCATCCTCGAACCGCAAGCTTCGTGACTCCGAAAACGTCTCGCGATGGCTTCTCCCCGCGCCCCACTAACCAAAACAACCCACACCATCGCCGTGCACTCCATCCCCATCGAGTGCGACGTCTACGATGCAGCCGACTACCCCTCCTCGACGCCGGTCCTCCTCTTCTTCCACTCGGGCGGCCTCGTCGCCGGCGCCCGCAACATGATCCCCCCGTGGCTCGTGCAGACTTGCTTCCACCGAAAATGGCCGCTCGTCAGCCCCTCCTACCGCCTCCTCCCGCAAGTCTCCGGCGATGCTCTCCTCTCCGACGTCCACGCAGCATACTCCTTCGCCCAATCCCTCCCCACCAGCTCCAACCCTCCCAGCTCCAACCCCGACCCACGCCCTGTCATCGCAGCCGGTGCATCCGCCGGCTTCTTCCTCGCCGCTCTCGCCGCGTACCACCTCACCCCTGCACCTCTAGCCCTCCTCTCCATCACGGGCATCCCCACCTTCCGACACCCTTTCTTCAACTCCTCGGTACTCATCCCCTCAGAACCCATCACCGAAGACGACGTCGCCCACTACATCTCCGAGCCTGTCGCGGTAGGACGAAGCGTTTTTGACACATCAGGGGTGTTTGACATTCGGTGTCTCCTCCCATCTGGGACGAGGAATCCCTCCTTCCAGGCAGATAAGAAGCTACCTGAGGGGTTCACGGATGATCCGAACCGGGGGTTGTTGTATGATTATTTTCTTTATGAGAATCTGTTCCTGGATTTTGTCGGGGGTGTTGATCCTGGGTTTGATTGGGCTCGGGGAGCGACGGATGCAGAGAAGGCAAAATTGCGGGACTGGCCGGTGACAATTCTCATCCAGGGGGATGATGATATGGATTTAAGTCCGGAGCTGGGGGTGTCTGTTGCGGAGAGGTTGGGGGAGAAGGGGGTGTACTTCGAGGCGAAGGGACAGGGACATCTCTTTGAGAAAGGGAGTTTCTTGGAAGATTTGGGAGAGGATAGGGGGACACCACTTGGTGCGGTGCTGAACGCCATTGATGCGTTAGATCAAGTTGTGGCCGATCGAGGGAAATCGTAGTGTCACAACAGCCAGTCTGCAGGCATGCTGAATCGTAGAAGTGACGGCGATTGCAAAGACAGGGCAGGCCCGGGTTAATGGAGCAAGGATCGAGTTCAGTACTACATCAAATCACATGGTCGAGTGGTGTAGTTGGTTATCACGTCAGTCTAACACACTGAAGGTCTCCGGATCGAACCCGGGCTTGATCATTAATTTGCCTCTGCAGGACAAATCCAACTTTTTTGCTTTTTGCCGATGTGTGAACGTGGAGAACGATGTGGGTTCTGGGAGCCAACAGAGCTAGGTACATGTACCGTGACTTACACACAGCGTTGAGGGATCATACTAGCTCAACCCATCAGAGTCGGCCAAAACCTCACCCCCTTGTCACCATCACCGTCGTCATCGTCGTGATCGGTGTCCTACTAGTCAGTCTCGTTGCCGTTGCCCGAGAGGATGTTGTCAAGCCAGTGCATGCTAACCGGCTTCCCGCAATCCCCGCCGAGCGCCCGGGAAATGCCAGGATCATCGGGCCGCATGCAAACTTACCGGTACGTTCGGTCGCGTCCATAACCTGATGGTGTCTAAACGAGTGCGGCGTTTCTAGACGGAATCATGTCTAGAACTAGGTAGGTTAGGTACCCTCATCGTTTAGCTTCTAAATGGTGAAGGGGAAAATCTAGATTAAAAGTCTATGCCCTGCTCTGGTCTATGCTGAGGCAGAACGAACACTGGCACGGACAGCTCTTCATTCCTAATTCTAATTGATGCTAGTTTTCCAAACAGGAAATCGGCGGTAGTGACTCTGCTAATCTCCTGCGCTACCTGAGCGGGGGGTCTCGGATGATGGTCTTGTAACCTCTTGCTGGTTACTTAAAACCAAGGACGGGAGACATACGTCTCGTGTGGAACCGTTCCCGTTGGATTTCGAGCCTTACAGTACTCTGCTGGTGACATATAACGGATTACTACTACAGCAATTAATCAGTAGTATGAAATCCCATTGTCTTGATAAAAAATTCGGCGTTTAAGCAGGGCCCTGGTTGAGAGAAGCTGCATGTGGAACTCCCAGCACTGAGAAACGGAAATCAGAATCGGTATGTCATTTATATCGGAGATTTTCATTTGCATATCCACCTGCAATGTCTCTAAACACAACAACACAGTGTTGCCGGTGTAATGGTCAGGATTTTGTGGTGGGGCATATTAACGTCGCTCCTCCGCCGTACCCGGAGAACTCTCGGCCACTTTTTTAATGTTCCGCCGTCGGCCCGGGTTTCTCTCCGCTCCTTGTGGGCGGACAGGCCAATGGGCCTCCATGTCTCTGCCATTCGCTCCAACCGATGGTTCGAATAACACCGGAGTATTGTGCCATTTGTGGTCGGATTGTGATTGGTTTGGCTTCACTCGGTGGCCGGACACCTGGTAACTGTCGATTTCTGCACTGTTCTTGTGTTGCATGGAATCAATGCAGTTGGCGGAAGCTGATAAATCCACAACTGCCGCCCAGGCTTTGAGGCCCCTATAAGAACGTTCAAAACACCACCGTTTTGTGTGAACCTACGAGGGGTCAACCTACGAAGAGTCTCGCGCAAAACCTGTCATCCTCGACTGTGTCAAGTGGTACTGAACTATGGTCAAGATTGCGATTGCTGGTGGCTCGGGCGGTAGGGCCCTACCTACCCACCTATGATACAAACTTGGCTGGACTAGGATTCTGCTGACTCTGTCTCGAACTCTAGAGGTTGCCCGCGAGGTTATCGATGCCCTAGTAGCTACCGGAAAACATGAAATCACCAGCCTGTGGCGCAGGGTACGTGTTCATACCTTGCCTCTCCAGATCCGGAAGTACGACATTAATGCCACTGCAGGAGCCAGACGTCGTCACTCCCGGCGTCACGCCAGTCATCGTCGACTACAACGACAAAGAACAACTCACACGCACCCTCCGCGGAGTCCACACAGTTCTCTCATTCGTCGGCGGCCCTAACATCGACGTCCAGCAGAACCTCATCGACTCCTCCATCGCAGCGGGCGTGAAGCGCTTCGCGCCCAGCGAGTGGGCAGCCTCAGACGTCACGACCGTTCCGTGGTATGCGGGCAAAGGACTGATACGAGAGTACCTGCAAGAGGTGAACAAGGACAGCAAGGTGCTGGAATACACCCTCTTCCAGCCCGGCGGCTTCCTCAACTATTTTGCCTCGCCCCAAAAGACAACCAAGCACATTTCGCCTATCGGCTTGCACATCGACTTTCAAAACGCGCGTGCTCTTGTCGTCGACGGGCACATTGATGACCCGCTCACCTTCACCGCGGTCCAAGATGTTGCCGCTGTGGTGGCCCGGGCCGTTGAGTTTGAGGGGGAATGGCCTGTCGTCGGGGGTATCAGCGGGAACAAAATCAGCACCCGCGAGATCCTACAGCTTGGCGAGAAGATATTGGGCAAACCGTTTGACGTGGAGTATATCCCTTTGGCCACCCTCGAAGCGGGTGTGTCGGGGACGTCGTGGCTTCCGGGGTTGGACCATCCGTCCCTGAGCTCCCTTCCCGAAGAGCAGAAACCAGCCATTGCGAATCAGTTCTGGTCTGCCTTTTTGCTCAGCACCACAAAGGGCGCATGGACTGTGTCGGATGAATGGAACCTCCTTCTCCCTGACCTGAAGTTTCTCGGCGCCGAGGAGTTCTTGTCCGAGTGGTGGGGTACAGCTAGTGGAAAGGGTAGGCAAGTGGAATAAAAGGCGTCCATCCCAGTCGGGGGGTGATCTTATATTGCGATAGGCTGTACGCGTCGGTTCTGCATAATTTGTATCTACATCTAAGCTTGGCTTTTCCCCCACATCACAACTACAACCAGCATTCCCTCAGGTCCATGCTAGCAACAATCAAGGGTATCTCTATTCAGGACCAAACAAATCCCTCATCTCCTCGCCTTCATCCGGCGTAACAGCCAGCTCAAGCAGATCATGAGCCCTCTCCGCCGTCTCCGCGTCTATCCCTGCCTCGAGAACCAGATCCTCCTCCGCAAAGCTCAGCCTCGCCAGCGTGAGCAGGTATCTCTGAGAACCACCGCTGGAAGTGCCCAGCTGTCTGACCATATCCACCACATCCGATGTCCGCGGGTCGGTCACAAGAGCGTGGAGGAGCAACACTGCCTGCGAGATGACCCGGCACAGAAGTGACGGAGTGTGTGGGCCACCGCACCCATCGCTATCTCGTTCAATATCAAGCCCTTCCAGACGTGCTGCAAACGCTTCCTCTTCCTCTTCCGCCTTGAGCTCAAATACTCTATCGATCTCCATCAACGTGTCCTCGCCGAAGCTGTCTGTTCCGAAACTCTCCGCTGCCTGAGGTTTGCTACGGCTCGGCTGCTGCTCTTGACTAGGCCGCACCACCGGGAATGAATGGTCAACATCGTACAGCTGGTCAATAGCCCAGCACAGAACGGTGACCAAGCGCTGGATGGCAAAGTCGCTGCGCGCGATCTCGCGGAAGCAAAAAGGGCTGGCAGAGAATAATACCAGAGAGTCCAGCACCGCGAGTCGAACTCGAAGTTCCATGGCCGATCCAGGAGGTGCCCAACGAGGCAGCTCAACAAGGCAGACGGAGACGCGGTCAATGATAGCATCCGCGACGAGTTCGGGAGATCCGGAATTGTCTTCTCCATATGTCGTTGACGAGATCGGACTCGGCATCGGACCGAGACTACTTGGAAGAACGGAAGTCGAGAGCAGTGAGAGCATTGGAAACCACCACCGTTCTGGCTGCTTGTTTGAGAGCATTATGATGACAAATTCCATATCAACAGTCCTCCAAAACTCAACCTGCGGGGATGGTTTGTTGGGGTTGGCCTCTGGATCATCGGCCGGCGGAGATAGACAGCCCACCGCAGCGAGATTCAGGAGCGAGAGAACTTCTGGGACGGTGCAGTCGACGGACAGCTGTCGTATTAGGTTATCTGGATGGCCTGAGATATCGCCATCGACACTGTTGAACCGAGGCAAGGCCACAAGGCGGCAAGTGGTGGTGCAAACGGGGATGAGAGACGAGATGATGCGCGGGGCCACGCCACCATTGTGAAGCTGCAAAGTGAAGGATATGAGGGTGCCGATGTAGTAAATGGGAAAATGATATCTCTCAGAGAGGCACTGGTGCCACATGTCGATTAACGAGTCGGTGAAGTCAACAAGCAGGCTCATTGGATCCCGAGAGTCTCCCATCAGGGGGAGCCTCTCAAATATGAGGGTAGCAAAATTCCGTAACGGGTCGGAGGGGAACGCAAACTGTGAGAAGAAGTCGAATGTCAGAGGTTGGCCGTGATCGATGCTGTGGTCCAGAGCAAGCTTGAGGAACTGGGTAAATTGTGAGTACGAGCACGGGAGCAGTGGGATTGGGACACGGGGGCTCACATCGAGGGGCACGTCACTGTGGCTGGCGACGGGACGGGGCGAAACAGCCTTGATCTGAGGCCGGGGGGCACTCTCATCGGCCACACCGTCAGAGTGCGTTTCCAGGGCAAAGGTGGGGCTATCGAAAGCTGGACGCTTCCTCTTGCCCTTGGACGGAGTTCGCTCCCCTTGAGAGACCACGGCAGGCCCTTCTTTTCTCTTCAGTGCTTGTGTCTTGCTCGGACTGCCCGTCATCTCGACGCCGTCAAAGCCGTCGGCAATCCCCCATGACTTGGTCTTCTTTGGCGTTGTTGAGCCATCCTTCTTCCTGGACTTTGCCCGACCGAGGCCCTCTCTAAGGTCCTGGCGCGCAAACTGAAGTTCGGTGGCGGCAGTCCGCTCTGCTGCGAGTGCTGCCTCCACAGTACGCTCTTGCTTCGCGATGTTCTCGGCATTTTGTTTCTTGAGGCGGGCAACCTCGTCGTTGTGGGCCGCGTTTGCCTTCTCGTACTTGGACCGCAGGATCGCAGCCTCTCCCTTGGATGCGGTCAGTTCCGTCTCCAAGGCGGAAAGCCTGTCCTGCAGTGCGGCGAGGACATTCCCTTGTGCGGCACCAGCGCCGTGAGCGCCATGGAGAGCTTGTGTCGGTTGGGCGGGGTACGGGCGAGTCACGGGTGGCGGAGCTCGGGCGAACTGCGATGGTTGTGGCGCTGGCCGCTGCGGTAGAGGGCCCGGATGGAAGCGCTGCGACGGGAGGGCAGCTGTCGGGTGCCGCTGGGTCGGGGAATATTGTGTTCGCGGTACGGGATACTGCGGTTGCGGTCGCGAAGGGGGAGGGAACTGTTGGCGGGGCGGGTATCCGGGGCGTTGTTGGGGAGGTTGCGGCGGAATGGGAGGGCGTGGGAACTGCTGGTTCCATTGCTGCTGGCCAACGAGCCCAACGCCCAGCCGTTGCGGTTGTTGGGCTGGCAATGGCAAGGCGCCGCCCACGGCTGGCTGTGCCGCTTGCAGCTCTCGCTCGTCGACAACCTCGGTGTCGTCGAGATCGTCATCGTCGAAGCCGTACTCGTAGGGCGGAGCTTGGCCGGTGGGGGCTACCTGCGATTGGGCCTGTTTCTGCGCCTGCGTGAACTGGAGCGCATTGTTCTCGATCTCCTGCAGAATGGAGTCGTCGAAGTCGTCGAACCCGTCGTCAGAAAACTCATCCATGGCCGCCGGCTGTTGTGTGCGCTGCCCCACATAGCAATGCCATCGGGAGGAAAATTGCACGGGGGAGGGCTGTCGGCGAGGGTAACAGTGGCGACGATGATGACAGGAGGAAATTTACGTGGAATTGAGTTCTGTCGCAACAGGCCTTCAGGCTCCAGGCTGCGGCATCGTTGCTGGGCCGTTGGACGATGTTTTGCCCCGCGATTGGCAGTTGCCAGTGACGCGCTTTCCCCCAGCGGGCTGAGGCGCGCCGGCAAGGGCCCCCAGCCCTCCCCACGGAACAGTGGTTTCGCCGCTCCGCCTCGGGGTCTCGGTCTGGCGCTTCTCCGATGAATTGGAGATCTGCTCCCAAAGTATGTTTCGCTTGCATGTGATTTTGGTTGAGACGCACTGCAAGCGCTGGTCTTGTTTCGGGTCCCTACACACATACCGGTTTTTTTCGTTCGATAAATCGTCATCTGCGCACTTGCGGGAATCCCGGAAGGAAGCACTGAGGGAATGCGCCCCCGAGAGCCTTCAGATCCCCGAATTGTATACCTTGTAGGCAAGCGACATCTGCGCGCAAAACATATTCTAGCAGAACATACCGTAGCCTAACGTGAAAATTACACTTTTGCGACTACTTTGTTGAGATCTGTCTTCGTCAAAGTTAAACTTCACTTGTACGCCCGTAATTCTGCACCGTTTCATTTCCAACGCTGAAGACAGCCAGGCAGCCACTCGCTGGCGCGCTCTTTCCGTGGATCTACCCCACTGAGGTGTGCCAGGGCCAGACGCCAAGCCACGATTGACGTAGGACACATCGAAATTTCAAGCCGCACCCAACAAACTGAACCCACCCGCAACAACGCACGACGACACTCGCTCAACAAACGGCACACCCGCGCCGGCATCAATTCCATTCACGTCGCGACCCGAAACGAGTTGCAGCATACGTCGCAAGTGCGCGCCGCCTTCGAATTTGACCGCCGCTCGCTACGCGCCCGAAGAACCGCGAGCAGTTACAGGCTGACGCTCGAACCCGCCCACAACACCGCTCCGCCAACCCGATCCGGCCCAACCGGCAGTCTCGGCCGCCGTTGCAGGACTACCGGCGCAAACCCCTCCGATCCTCCGTGTCCTCGTCGCGTCATTACCCCCCCAAGACCACATCGCGCACCATGTCGGGCAGGCAGCGCCGCGGGGTCAAGTTCCCCCACAACAAGCAGTCTGGAGATGGACGGCGCGCAAGTTTCAGCGAGCCGGGCGAGGAGCCCAGCTCTCCCACAGGCTCGAGGTCCGGCGTCTCTCTCGATGGCATTCAAGAAGTGCGTTTACCCGTATTTCCCCAGTCGTACTCCCGGCGCATTGCTGACTTGTGGCCGTTGCAGAAGCCCGTGACCGAGGAGCCCCCCCAGTCCGACTACGAGAAGAAGAAGGCCAACTTCATAACCAGGACATTCTGGACATTTGTGATGATCGGCTGTTTCTTCACTGCTCTGTTCATGGGCCATGTCTACATCGTCGCCATTATAACTGCGATCCAGGTCGTGTCGTTTAAGGAGGTCATCGCTATCGCCAGTGTCCCGAGCCGGGCGCGCGACATTCGGTCCACAAAGAGCCTCAGCTGGTACTGGTTGGCGACGACCATGTACTTCCTCTACGGCGAAAGCGTCATCTACTACTTCAAGCACATTGTCTTCGTGGGCAAGGCTATCCTGCCTTTGGCCACACACCATCGGTTCATCAGCTTCATCTTGTACATGCTCGGTCAGTCCATCCTGCCCCTGTCCCGCTGCCCTGTGCCTCTCTAACACTACTGCAGGTTTCCTTTTTTTTGTGGCCACTCTGAAGCCAGGCTCATACAAGTTCCAGTTCGCAAACTTTGGGTGGACGCACATCGCGCTGTTCCTGATCGTTGTCCAGGCCCACTTCATCATGAACAATCTGTTTGAGGGCATGATCTGGTTCTTTATGCCCGCGGCGCTGGTCATCACCAACGATATTTTCGCCTACATTTGCGGTATCACCTTCGGACGTACCCAGCTCATCAAGATCTCGCCGAAGAAGACAGTCGAGGGCTTCGTGGGTGCCTGGGTCATGACCGCCATCTTCGCCGTGTTCCTGACCAACATCCTTCTGCGGTCCAAGTACTTCGTCTGCCCTGCGACGAACCTTGGCGCCAATGTCTTCCACGGCCTTGATTGCAACCCCAACCCCGTCTTCCTGGCCCAGACGTACACCACACCAGATCTGCTGTTTCTGCCGCCCAACTACAAGTTCAGCGTCACGATGGCGCCGATGCAGATCCACGCCTTCTTCCTGGCCACCTTCGCCTCTCTCATCGCCCCCTTCGGTGGCTTTTTTGCGTCCGGGCTGAAGCGGACCTTCAAGATCAAGGACTTTGGTGACTCCATCCCCGGCCACGGCGGTATTACCGATCGTATGGATTGCCAGTTCATAATGGGGCTGTTTGCCTACGTCTACTACCACAGCTTCATCGCGACGTCAAGCGCCACCATCAGTGAAGTTGTCGAGACTGCGCTCACCGACTTGACTGTCGACGAGCAGGTACTCCTCCTCAAGACTTTGGCTCAGTACCTGCACAACAACTACGACATTATCGAGCAAAAGGTATGTTGTTTGTCATAAGTTTACCTGGCATAATACTGACTTGACTCCAGCTCGTCGACCAAATAATAAAAGTGAGCGCATCGTAGGATAGGTTGCCTCCTTGGACAGTTGTTAATGTGGTCATTGTGACCACCTGCTACCGATATATCTCCTCCCACTCCTTGGTTTGGAAGCATGGAGGTCTACATTTCATGAAAAATATGCATTGTCGGGTGGATTCATCAGCGCTTGCCATTCGCAGCTCAGCTATTTCTGTATAATACCTTTTTGCAAGCAAGCGGGTGCTGCCTCGCGGCGGGCGGCAGAGAGCGACAGCGATGGAAGTATGGAGTGATAGCACATGAATGGATGCATGATTGTCGATATGGGCGGCCGATAGTCGGATTGTGAGCCGTTCGCGCGGTGGAGGGGATGGTTTGCTCTAGCTAGCTACCTGTCTACCAAGGTAGACATCTCCAGGAAAAGTTACCACTTGTCGAAGAGCAGCGAGAATAGATACAATGGGAATACATACTTGACGTCGTAAATTAGAGAGGTCTCTTTCATCTGAGGTGGTGTCCATGTTGATGAGCGAGGTGAGCAGCCAGACCTATACCTCGACAGAACTGGCCTTGCTCTCTCGCCATCTGGTTACATACGGGTCGGTCTCAGTAGAGTTGATGAGCGAGGTTGACACTCGACCTACTTTCAGCATCCTTGTGCCTCGCCACGACGGACAGCCCGCGGGATATCACGAGAAGCAAGTCGACTTTCATTCCAGACACGTCAACCTGACACGATGTAGGAACAGTACACATACAGTTATATTGAACAGCTCTCATGCACATTATGTACAACATCTCTCCTCCCCTCCATGCTACCTCGGTACCTACCTACTGCTCACTAACAAACAACCCCGCCATCCCCATCCCCGTCCCAATACACATACTCGTCAACAGCACTTTCTTCCCCGTCCTCCGCAGCTCACTCAGCCCCGTGACAACCTGCCTCGCGCCCGTCGCACCAAGCGGATGTCCCAGCGCAATAGCGCCACCCCGCGGGTTCATCTTCTCCCACGGGAGGTTGAGCTTGTCGCGGCAGTACACGGCCATGCTGGCGAAGGCCTCGTTGATCTCGACGACGTCGATGTCGTCGAGGGTAAGGTTGTGCTGCGCGAGGAGCTTGGGGATGGCGACGGTGGGGCCGATGCCCATGATGCGCGGGGCGAGGCCGGCGACGGTGGCGGAGATGTATTTGGCGACGATGGGTTGGTTGAGGCGGATGGCGGTGGAGCGCTTCATAAGGAGGAGGGCGGCAGCTGGAGGGGGAATGGGGGTTAGTATGGGGGTAAAGAGGGAGGGTGATGGGATGGGGAAGAGGAAAGGGGCTCACCTCCGTCGGTGACTTGGCTGGCGTTGCCGCCAGTGGTGGCGGATGGGCCCCACTGAGGGAAGGCGGCGCGGATCTTGCCGAGGGACTCGGCGGTGGTGCCGGGGCGGATGCCCTCGTCGCGGGTGAGGGTGACCTCCTTCCACTCGCCGTTGGCGTCCTGGACGCGGGTCTTGATGGGGACGATCTCGTCGTCAAAAAGACCGGCCTTTTGGGCGCGCTCGGCGCGCTGGAACGACTCGGCGGCGTACTTGTCCATCTCCTCGCGGGTGATGCCAAAGTCGCTGGCGACGTTCTCGCTGGTCCAGCCCATGGGCTGCATGCAGTCGCGCGACTCTTGCGAGTGCTTGGTGACCTCCTCGTCGAAGGGCTTCTCCAGGGCGTCGCCGCCAATGGTCATGGACTCGACGCCCATGGCGATGCCGACGTCGATCTCGCCGGAGCGGATCGAGTTGGCGATGTCGGAGGTGGCCTTTAGGCCCGACGAGCAGAAGCGGTTGATGCTGTAGGCACCGGCCGTGTTGGGGAAGCCGGCGGCGAGGGCCGCGGCGCGGAGCTTGTAGGCAGATTTCCCATCGGAGACCTGGGGGAGAGAGAATTATTAGCTAAGACGATCGGGGACCGGGAGCGAGGGACGGAACTGCGTTGCGCACATTGCCCATGCAGATATCTTCGACCAATGCCGGGTCGATGTTGCTGCGCTCCTTGACCTCCTTGAGGATGGCGTAGGCGAGGTACTCGACCGTGGAGTCCTTGAAGCCGCCCTTCTTTGCCTTGGTCAGCGGCGTGCGGATCGCGAGCGTGATGACGATGTCGTCGGCATTTTTCGATGTGCTGTTCGTTGTCGCGTGGTTAGCAAACGCAGCAGTGGACGGCGGGGGGAAGATGCGGATTGGGTGGTTGCTGCTCACAGGGTCGAAAGCGGGCTGCCGGGCGACAGGTGCTTGAGGATGGAGCCAAGACGTTCCACAGCCATTGTGTCGGTATCTTGCGTAGGAAATGCGGGAGGAGGGTGCGCAGGAAAGGTTACCAGCAGAATGGAGTGCAGGGAGGCGTCTCAAATAACTTTGGTGGCCGCTGTCGACGGATCACATCGGAGGGTGCAGATGACGGCCAGCAGCAGCCGACTGTGGGGTTTTACCGAGGCACCTTTCGGGTGTTCTCGACGGGCTTGATTTGTCGAGTATCGGCTGTTACGCCGTCATCTGGGGTAAAGGAACCCGGGCCTTTTCCTTGCGGCCATCCGGGGTGCATGTGTTGGCCAAGACCTCGGGCCCTAACAGCAGGGACCTGACCTCCGCCCTCGGCAGTTGCGCTCGCTGAGTACCATTTGGCCACAGCATCAAACCCCATCAAAGGGTGCTTGCGCTAGCCTAAGGGCACCCGACATCCGGGGCGCCGGCTCATGCAATTGGAATCTGGGGCCGAGACATGGATAGCTAGATCAGATGGATGCTAGGCAGGTACAAAAAGCAGCGCAAGCCAACGCTGCGTCTGATGTCGGCGAGAAAAAAACCTGAGGGGAAAAGTTGAGGGACTTCCTGGTGGCGACAGATTGGGCTAGCGCCTTGGCGTTGGGGGATGTTCACGCAATGACCAGGGAAATGCCTGCCGCCCCACCGTCAGCCAAGGCCCACCTTGCACTCGATCAGCTTGATCTTGGACATCTTTCAGCTCCGCAAGGCGTCGGCGCACTGCATGATTGTTTTCGCGCCATCATGGAGCTGCGGCGGTTTTGTTCTCTTGCCTTGAGCGACTTCGCCGGTCGCTCTAGAAAGCTCTGTTTTCCACCCTAATCCGTCAGCCATTGCGTCCAACGCACGTCGCGAGTCAACCGTTCCTGCCTCGAGCGCTACTCTCCTCCCCGTCGATCGTTGGGCTTTGATTGGCGCCTGCCGCGCCCTGCCCGCCCCGGTTCGTCGGATGCCAGCGACTGACGACGGGACTGACGCGTGACTCGAACCCACAGCCATGATGGCGCCCTCCGCGTTGCTCGGCGGCCTTCTCCTCCTCGCGCTCCCCATCGCTCTCGCAGCCGCCGCTGGGCCCACGATATCGCCGAAAAGAGGCCTGGTCTTCGTGCCCGATCCCAAATACCCATCCGACAGCCACATCTGGACGCGAGAACCTTCCTCGCTGACGTGGTACTACAACTATGGGCCGATCCCATCGCCCGCGTACGAGAAGATCTCCCAGTCAGACTTCGAGTTCGTGCCCATGCTCTGGGGCGCGCCGTCAGACCCGACCGACACATCCTTCCTGCGGCAGATCCAGCAGCTGGTGGAGGTCAAGAAGGTCAATATTACAAACGTGCTGTCGTTCAACGAGCCCGATGGCCCGACCAAGTGGGGAGGCAGCGACATCTCTCCCGAGACTGCGGCGAAGGTGTGGGTGAGCAACATCGCGCCGCTGAGGAACATGGGGATTCGTGTCGGGCTGCCCGCGTGCACTGGTGCGCCGGGCGGTTTGAAGTGGCTGAAGGACTTCTTGGAGAGCTGCTCCAAGATTGTGAGTGGGGGCGGGGCGGAGAAGAACTGCACGTATGACTTTGTGACGGTCCATTGGTATGGCCCGTTTGAGGCGCTGGCTAGCCATATGGGCCAGTATTCTGCTACGTATGTCTGCTTTGTGTTCCACCCACCCGGGCCCGTGATGTTTTGGTTGTGCTGATAATGATGGTGGCTCCAGTTTCCCCAACAAGACCATGTGGATCACCGAGTACAACTACAACGACCAAGACCTGGCAAGCACACAGGAGTTCTTCAAGACCTCTGCCGACTACTTTGACCGTCTGGATTTTGTGGAGCGGTATTCCCTTTTCGGTGCATTTCGCAGTGATGTGTCGAACGTTGGTCCCAATGCGGCCATGCTGAGTGCTGGTGGGGAGCTCACCGATATTGGCGCGTGGTATTTGGGCCGGGAAGGGACGGGTGTGCTTCCAACCAGCGATGGGAATTGCCTTGGCTCTCCGAAGGGGGCGTTGGCGACCTTTCTTGCAACCGCTGTGTGGCTGTGTCTCTAGCAGGGGCTCAGTAGTGTGGTGGTTTGCTGGCAACGCAGTCTGGTACCAAGCATCATGGGCTTGCTGCCGCTTTCGTGGTGTCCTCCCCGGTATTGGTTCTCATCCAGTCATGTGTTATGTAAATGTATGAGAGATATACCTGCGTTCGGCCGCCCCAATATTGCTGGATCGGTATCAGCTGCAGGCGGGCTGGGCAATGAGATGACGAATGCCCAACCAGAACGCGAGATTTGAGCCGGTGTTGAAGCCTAACTTCTCAAAGTGGTAAGCTCCTTCGCAACAAGCTCAGCAGGCATTAAGAGATGACCCCTCTTTTGGGAGCATCTATGCATAGGTGGCTCCGACCTGTGAGTTCAAGTTGACGAGCTAATGAACCTGTACAGAACCCCATTTCCTGCATTTCCTTTGAGATATCCCGAGCCACGAGCTTGGCTCTTGCGATCATCATGCCTAACCGACTGGTATGGGTCCCTTGGGTTTCGCCATCCGGGCTCTGGACAGGTTCTGGGCATCGCCATGACCCATTAAATTTACTTTTCTCGCCCCCTTCCTCAGGCGAAACGTCCCACCGTCACGAGGCTGGCTATGAGATGTGTCACGAGGGTGAAATATGCAATTTCTGCCAACGCCTCTTTTCGATACTGAGAATCAACCGCGACAAGCTCAAGATCTTTACTACCACGGTGCAAGCCCACGGCATCTCGGGCGAAAACCTGCCAGTCCTAGGGTGTACCGGCGGCGGCGGCGATTACGGCCCCGATGCAAGAGGCGGTTACGGCGAGTATGACACGGAAACCGGCGCTTTCGGCTATTACGATGCGGAATACGGGCGGGATTTCATGTTTGTGCTCTTCCCCCCAGAGAGCACCTGGACGGCCGTTCGGGAGCTGGGAAGCACCATAGACATGGCAGTTCCAAAGTCGTGGCTCAAGTGCTGCCGTGACACGCACGGCGGTGCTTGTCATGCTAGAACTCAACAGCCCTTGGCAGGTTTCCAGCTACTCGACTGCCGCACCCGGCACATTGTATCGGCATCCACGTCGGAGGAATACTTGGCTTTGAGCTACCTTTGGGGGACAGGGCCTGTCAGCCCGGCGACCACCAGTGGCGGAGCGACTGCCCTTCCCCTGGACGTACCGGCGGTGATTGACGACGCCATTGCTTTGACGACGGCTTTGGGCTTCCAGTATATCTGGATCGATAGATATTGCATCCCTCAAGACGACATTCCGGCAAAAGCCGCACAGATCAGGGGCATGGGCTCCATCTACGGCTCCTCGGCTCTCACCATTATTGCTGCGGCGGGCGACGACCCAGATCACGGGCTACCCGGCGTTGGGGGGCGATCAACACGATCCGTCAGCAGTCTTCCCGCCATCTCAGCCGACCACCGGCCTTGTTCCAAGATCGACTGGAGCAACACGCAGGATAGCACCAAGCAGGACATCAGCGGGTCACGATGGAACCAGCGCGGCTGGACGTTCCAGGAGATGCTGCTGTCGCCAAAACGCCTCGTGTTCACCAACCGCCAGATATACTTCCAGTGTCAGGCCATGCACGCCGTCGAAGGACTGTGTCTCCTGATCCACCCCAACGATGCGGCCTTGGACGAACCAATTTCCTGTGTGGACGGAGCATACAGTGATCCCAGCCCGTTCGGCAATGTCTTCCCGACCTTGTCGGCCAAACCAGAGACAGACTTTTGGCTCCGCGTAAACGAGTACAGCAAGCGCAGCCTCACGTTCGAGGTCGATGCCTTGGACGCCTTCCGCGGCATGCTCGAGGCGTTCCAGCGTGTCCAACCAGACTTCCGGAACATCTTTGGAATCCGGCTCTATGTTGGGGACCGGCATCCCCTCACTCTAGTTAGCTTCCTCGCCGGCTTGTCGTGGACATTTGGCAACCCTCTGGGAAGGGACTCGCAATCCTTCACGGGGTCGCTCCCGATCTTCGAGAGCATTGATGACTCGGGGATGGTTAGGGTTCGCATATTGCGCCGGCGGAGGCTCCCCAGCTGGTCCTGGGTTGAGTGGAAAGCTGGCTCGGCCTGGGAGGGTGATGACGATTTGTTTTACCCGGCTTTCCTGGGTGCTGGCCGTCCCTTGGAACAACTGCGTCCAGCCGTGAAAGTGGCATTTCAGGCGATGGACGGAAGCCTCCTGCCCCTTGAGACGGATCTCGACGTCGAGGCAATCATGCGACTTGAGGGCAGTCGATTGCTCGAACCGCATCTTCGATTGACCGGGTGGACCTTTGAACTTTGCCCTCCCCACCGTGGAAGTATGCGGGATGAGTTTGATGGGTTTCATACCGTTGTGTTACGAGGCGTCTTCAATGATATTCATATCTGCCGTCCTAGCCTGGACGACCAGACCAGCTTACGGTGCGTCGCGCTTCACAGTTATACGCGAGACCTGAGTTATTCCTATGGGGGTGGGTATGGGGGCGGGTATGGGCACCGGCGTTTAGGTCATTCACTTCGTGTCCTTGTTGTCACAAAAAAGCCTGGGGCTGAGACTTACGAGAGGGTTGCTCCAATCGACTTGGACTTTGTCGAGCGCTTGAAACCTGATGTCTGGGACTTTGACCGTAATTGTCCCGGTGTCAAGTTTCCCGGGAGTTGGAAGTTTGAGGAGATCGTTTTGGAGTAGATATCTGAGGTATTCTGACAACTCTAATTAATGGCGTATTTCTATGCTGACATCGCTTTGAGATCGGGTTCCTCATTTCAGACCGCCCCAAGGCCCGGGTCAGCTCGGATCTTCGGACAATTCTCGGTCTCGGTACCGGGTGGGTGACGGTCACACAGACACTTGAGTCCGATGTGAGGAATAAGAGCGATGATCAGACCGCACGGTACATCAGCCATTTCCGAAATGGGAATCTCTGCACACGGCACACTCTTTATAGATGCAACCCCTCCTGATTCGGGACTCCTTGATGTAAGCGAACCTCATGACCCCTGTCTTCCCGTAAAAGTGCGCTGCCTGGGTACGAGGGCACAGTACTTATTGGGTAAACTCTTCCCCGTGAAAAGTGATCCATGGCCCTGGATTGCCTTGGTTCGTACTACATAAGTACATTTTACTTCATCAAATCCACTCTTCGAGGTCCATCCTGAGACGTTTTTAAAGGTCTCGATCATACCAAGCACCACAACCAAAACCATGGAGTCGTTCACCCTCACCCTCGCCAACGGCGCCACCCTCACCGGTCTCAGCAACCTCCCTCCCCCCTCCGCAACCACCCCCAAACACAAGCCCCTCATCGTCGGACTCCACGGCGCAAGCTACTCCGCAAGCTACTTCGACGTCGACACCAACCACACCGCCTCCCTGCTCAGCAACGCCCTCTCCGTCCCCTTCGTCGCCATCAACCGCCCCGGCTACGCCTCCTCCACCTCCTTCTACCCCCTCCCCCCTAACTCCTCCGATTTTGAAACCCAACCCCTCTGGCTCCACGAATACATCCTCCCCGCCCTCTGGAAAACCTTCGGCCCCCCGCAAGGCTGCACCTCTCTCGTCCTCCTCTGCCACAGCCTCTCCACCCCAGGCGCCGTCATCGCCGCCTCCTACTTCTCCACGTCCTCTCCCAATTTCACCACCCCTCCGTACCCCCTCGCCGGCTTGATATTCTCCGGCTTCGGCACCTCCCTCCTCCCCTCGGCCATTCCCGATCCTTCCGCCCCCCCTCCTCCGGATGTAATCACCTTCCCTGCCGCTGTCAAAGACGCCATGTTCCTCCCTCCCGGAACGTGCGATC